>Ga0256839_1000803_pt1 | contig 40176 bp, 34 predicted proteins | sample 354166metaG_FD_185968 | JGI IMG/M metagenome (GOLD analysis project Ga0256839, IMG submission 185968) | Hydrothermal vent microbial communities from Mid Atlantic Ridge, Atlantic Ocean - 354-166 | ecosystem: Environmental > Aquatic > Marine > Hydrothermal vents | place: Atlantic Ocean: Mid...
GGCGCAGGATTCTCCCTTCGGTTGAAATGACAACGTTTTTGTCATTCCGGGCGCAGAGAGGAATCTTGGGCTGCCGGCACAGGATTCCTCCCTTCGGTCGAAATGACAAGAGAGTGTGGTCGAAATGACAAGAAAGCATGGTGGCAAAGACATGGAAGTGTGGTGGGGATGACATTATCTCTGTCATTCCCTTAAGGCATTACGCCCTGCCCGTCACCCGGTTTCAAACCAGCCGTCTCAAGCTCTCCATATAGACCGCCTCGTCGGGCAGTGCGCCGTCGCGTTGTGCCTGCCAGATCATCTCGGCGAGGCAGGCCATCATGCGGTGTTCCGCTTCGTGGGAGTCGCCGCAGCGGTCGCGCAGTGCCTGGTAAACGGCCCGGATGCCCGCGGGCCGGTCAGCGGTCACCTGTTCCAGGAGCCCGAGATGCAGCCCCAGGTGGAGAAAGGGGTTGGTCTGGCCGCTTTCCGGCAGGTAATCCCGCTGGAGGACCGCTTCCGCCCGGTCCGGGTCCGTGTCGAACAGCGCATGGTACTCGGGATGGCGGGCAATGAGTTCCGCCACCTGGTGTTCCAGCGGCTCCATGGGGCGGCGCTCCCGGTACTTGCGCCAGGCGGTGAAATAGAACCGGCGCAGCTGGCCTCGGTCGTTGGAAAGCAGCATGGGTTTTTTCCTGGATTCTGCAGAAGCGGCCCCAGGCCGCGAAGGCCGTCATTCTCCGGTCGTCTTGTCCTTATATTCGCACAAATCCTCGATGATGCAACTGCCGCAACGGGGCTTGCGGGCCACGCAGGTGTAACGGCCATGGAGGATCAGCCAGTGGTGGGCGTCCTGGCGGAATTCCTCGGGTACCGCCTTGAGCAGCTTCTTTTCCACTTCGCGTACGGTTTTGCCGGGGGCGAGCCCGGTGCGGTTGCAGACACGGAAGATGTGGGTGTCCACGGCGATGGTGGGCTGGCCGAAAGCGGTGTTGAGGATCACGTTGGCCGTCTTGCGGCCCACGCCGGGCAGCGCTTCCAGCGCGGCGCGGTCGGCAGGCACCTGGCCACGATGCTTTTCTACCAGGATCTCGCAGGTGCGGATGATGTTGCGCGCCTTGGTATTGTAGAGGCCGATGGTCTTGATGTGGCGCTTGAGGCCTTCCTCGCCCAGTTTCAGCATGGCCTTCGGCGTGGGCGCCACCTTGAACAGGCCGGCCGTGGCCTTGTTGACCCCCTTGTCCGTGGCCTGGGCGGAGAGCATGACCGCCACCAGAAGCTGGAAAGGGCTGCGGTAATGGAGTTCCGTGGTGGGGTTGGGGTTGGCGCGACGCAGACGTTCGAAGATCTCGCGGCGCTGGCGGGCATTCATGCGGCGGGCGCCGGCCTGTCAGGCCGTGGTGGCCGGGGGCGCGGCGGCCTCGCTGCGCACGGCGATGGCCGGCTGCTGCCGGCGCTCGCGGCGTGCATCGATGACATTTTTCAGGGCAATGAGCAGCCCCAGTCCGATGAAGGCGCCCGGCGGCAGGATGGCCAGCAGGAAGCCGCGGTAGTCTTCGATGACGGTGATGGCAAACCCCCGGGCCGCTTCGCCGAACATGAGATGGGCGTTGGCCAGGAGGGTGCCCGAGCCCAGTACTTCCCGGATCGCGCCGAGGACGATGAGGACGGCGGCAAACCCCAGACCCATCATGAGGCCGTCGAAAAAGGCCGGGCCCACGGGATTCTTGGAGGCGAAGGATTCGGCCCGGGCGATGATGGCGCAATTGGTGACGATGAGGGGGATGAAGATGCCCAGGATCAGGTAGAGTTCGTGGAAATAGGCATGCATGGCCAGTTCGATGACGGTGACGATGGAAGCGATCACCAGGACGAATACCGGGATGCGGATCTCCGGCCGCACGTAATGGCGGATGAGGGATACCGTGGTGTTGGAGAGTACCAGGGTGAGCAGGGTGGCGAGCCCCAGCCCCAGGCCGTTGATCACCGAGTTGGTGACCGCGAGCAGCGGGCACAGGCCCAGGATCTGGACCAGGGCCGGGTTGTTTTTCCACAGACCCTCGCGGGCGATGCCTGCATAGCCGTCGTGCGTCATGAATGTCTGCGCCTTTTCTGGATGGCCGGCCGGGAGAAAATGGCCTCCTTGTGCCGGTCATAGTATTTTAGCCCGTTGTAGACCGCCTTGACCACCGCGCGGGGGGTGATGGTGGCGCCGGTGAACTGGTCGAAGATCCCGCCGTCCTTCTCCACGCGCCAGCCCAGCTCGTCGGGGTTGTCCAGCGAGTAGCCACGGAAGCTGTTGATCCAGTCCGACTTGTCGGCATCAATGGCGTCTCCCAGGCCGGGCGTTTCCAGGTGCGATACCACCCGCACGCCCATGATGGTGCCCTCGTAACGCACGGCCACGAGCAGCTTGATGTTGCCGTTGTAGCCGTCGGGCGCCACGACCGTGAGGATGGCCGCCACCGGCCTGCCTTCCTTGCGTGCCCGGTAGATGGGCAGGGGTTTGCTGGAACCCAGCAGCGCCTTGTCCGTGACCTCGATGGCATCCTCGTAGAGCACGTTGTCGTAGGCTTGCGGCGGCACCAGGGCATTGAGCGTGCGCAGCAGGTAGTTGCGCTCGTTCTCGATGATGCGCTCCTTGGTGCCGTCGTGGGTGAGGGCCACCATGCCGGTGCCGACGACGGCGAACAGGCCCAGCAGCAGCGAGGTGGTCAGCATGTGCCGCAGCAGCATGGTCTAGTCCCTGTCGTGCCCGAAGACACGGGGTTTGAAGTAGTGGTCGATGAGGGGGACGGCCATGTTCATGAGCAGGACGGCGAAGGCGATGCTGTCGGGATAGCCGCCCCAGGCGCGGATGATGTAGGTGAGTATGCCGATGCCGGCGCCATAGATCAGGCGCCCCATGGGGCTGGACGCCGCCGTGACGGGATCGGTGGCGATGAAAAAGGCCCCCAGCATGGTGGCGCCGCTGAACAGGTGGAACAGGGGCGAGGCATAGCGGTCCGGCGCGATCAGATAGAACAGCAGGGCCATGATGGCCAGGGCGCCCAGCATGGCGAGGGGGATGTGCCAGGAGATGATGCGGCGATGAATCAGCCACAGGCCGCCGAGGAGAAAGCCGCCCGCGATCCACTCCCAGCCCTTGCCGCCGATGGCGCCGAAGATGGGGATCACGCTGAGCAGGCGGCTGGTGGCCTCGTCCAGTCCCAGTTGGGCGCGGATCTCGGCCACCGTGTTGCCCATGCCGAGGTTGGTCTTGAGGGTATCCAGCGGGGTGGCCTCGGTGAGGGCGTCGAAGGTGACGCCGGCGGGCAGCTGTCCGGTGAGGATGTAGCGCCCCGCCTCCAGGAAGCTCATGGGATAGACGCTGAAATCCAGCGGCGGAACCCAGCTCGTCATCTCCCGGGGGAAAGAGACCAGCAGCATCACGTAGCCCACCATGGCCGGGTTGAAGGGATTGTAGCCCAGGCCGCCGTAGAGATGCTTGGCGACCACGATGGCAAACGCGCTGCCGATGGCGGTCACCCACCACGGGGCGAGGGGCGGGATGGCGAAGGCCAGCAGGGCGGCGGTGACCAGGGCGCTGCCGTCGAGGAGATAGGGCCTGAGGGGTCTGCCGCGCAATGCCAGCATGACTGTTTCGGCGACCACCGCCACGGTCATGGCGATGAGCAGGTTGTAGACGATGCCCCAGCCGAAAAACCAGATATAGGCCGCGAGCCCCGGGATCATGGCGAGCAGGACCTGCAGCATCACCCGGGTCACCGAGACGGGGGCGTGCATGTGGGGCGAGGATGGCGGTGGCGCGATCATGCGATGGATTGCCTGGGGTCTGTTGCCTGAGGTTGTTGCCCGAGATTGTCGTTCTGGTGTGGTTGCCTGCGTTTTTCGTTTATTGGGTGTCGTGGCTATTCGTCTTTGCCCTGTGGTGCGTCTTCTGTCATGCCGGCGGGCGCGCCGCTTTTTTCATTGCCGCCTTCACCGCCGGCATTGCGCGCCGCCGGTGAGGGGCGCTCACGTCCCCTGGCCGTCTGCTGTGCCTTGCGGCGCTGGGTCTCGGCGGCCTTCATGGCCGCCCGGCGCCGCGCCTGGGTGCGGGCGATGGCCTCCTGGATCTCGGCCTGTTTCTCGCGGCGGGCCGTATCCGCCTGCAGGGCGGCCTTCTTGCGATTGCGCCGGGCTTCGCGCTCCGCCTTTTCCCGCGCCAGGCGCTCGAGACGGAATTCGTGGCGTCGCCGGGCGATGTCGGCCTTTTCCTTTTCCCGCTCCCGTGTCCAGATGTCGCCCTTGGCATAGCGGAAATACTGGACCAGCGGGATGTTACTGGGACAGACATAGGAACAGCAACCGCATTCGATGCAATCGAAGAGGTGGTATTCCTGGACGCGGTCCAGGTCCTTGGCCTTGCTGTACCAGTAGAGCTGCTGGGGCAGCAGGTTGACGGGGCAGACGTCGGCACAGGCGCCGCAGCGGATGCAGGGCATCACGGGACGGGGCGGCGGCAGCTCGGCGGCGGTGAGGGCCAGCACGCAGTTGGTGGTCTTGATCACGGGCAGATCGAAGCGGTGCAGGGCGAATCCCATCATGGGACCGCCCATGACGAGGCGTTCGATGGCCCCGCTGTCGCCCGCGCACTGGTGGATGAGTTCTTCCATGGGGGTGCCCAGCAGGACCTCCAGATTACCCGGCCGGCCGATGGCGCCGCCGGTGACCGTCACCAGGCGCGAGATGAGCGGTTCGCCCCGGTCGATGGCGCGGTGCACGGCGGCGGCGGTACCCACGTTGGTGCAGACCACGCCGATGTGCAGGGCCAGGCCGTCGCTGGGGACTTCCTTGCCGGTGAGCACCTTGATGAGCTGTTTCTCGCTGCCGGCGGGATAGAGGGTGGGTACCTGGACCACCGTCACGTCTTCCAGATGCGCGGTGGCACGGCACATGGCGTCATAGGCTTCGGGCTTGTTGTCCTCGATGGCCACCAGGCATTGCCGCGCCTGCAGGGCGTGACGCACGATCCCGATGCCCGCCGCGATTTCCCCGGCCCGTTCGCGCATCAGCATGTCGTCGCAGGTGATGTAGGGCTCGCATTCCACGCCGTTGAGAATGAGCGTGTCGAGGGCCTTGCGGTGGCCGGGATTGAGCTTGATGTAGGTGGGGAAACCGGCACCGCCCAGGCCCACGATGCCTGCCTCGCGGATGACGTTGCGCAGCTCGCTGGGCGACAGGGACTGGTAGTCCGCCACCGGGGCATGATCGATCCAGCGGTCCTCGCCGTCGGCCTCGATGACGATGCAGGGTGCGCTCAGCCCCGAGGGATGGGGCACGGGGTATTCGCCGATGTCCACCACCGTGCCGGAGGTGGGGGCATGGACGGGGGCGCTGACATAGCCCTGGGGGCGGGCGATGAGCTGTCCCTTGAGGACCTGCTGGCCCCGCTTCACCAGGGGCTCGGCCGGCTCGCCGATGTGCTGGTGCAGGGGCAGGGTGAGGCGTGCGGGCAGGGCGGCCGGGCGCACCGGCAGGGTGGTGGAGACCTGCTTGTGCTGGGGCGGGTGGACGCCGCCGCGAAAGCGCCACAGGCGGCGCGCGCCGGCATTGCTCACGAAGCCTTCTCCAGCACGGCCGGCTTCGGTGCGGCCTCCTCGGGGTAGGGCCATTTCCAGGTGAGGATGTCCTGGCCCAGGGGAACCATGTCGATGCAGTCCACGGGGCAGGGGGGCAGGCACAGCTCACAGCCCGTGCACTCGCTCTCGATGACGGTGTGCATGTGCTTCGCGGCGCCGAGGATGGCGTCCACGGGGCAGGCCTGGATGCACAGGGTGCAGCCGATGCAGCGTTGTTCGTCGATGACGGCCACCATCTTGGGTTTGACGGTGCCGTTCTCCGGGTTGAGGGGTTTGGGATCCCGGTCCAGCAGGTCCGCCAGGGCGATGATGGTGGTCTCCCCCCCCGGGGGACACTGGTTGATGTCCGCCTCGCCCTTGGCGATGGCCTCGGCATAGGGGCGGCAGCCCGGATAGCTGCATTGCCCGCATTGCGTCTGGGGCAGGAGGGCGTCGATCTTGTCCACCAGGGGGTCGCCCTCCACCTTGAAGCGGATCGCGGCGAAACCCAGCATGAGGCCGAAGACCACGGCCAGCAGGGTGAGTGCAATGATGGCGGCCATCATGATGCTTCAGCCCTTGACCAGTCCCGAGAATCCCATGAAGGCCAGCGACATGAGCCCGGCGGTCACGAGCCCGATGGCCGGCCCGCGGAAGGCCACCGGCACGTCGGCCGCGGCGATGCGCTCCCGGATGGCGGCGAAGAGGATCAGCACCAGGGAGAAACCCACCGCGGCGCCGAAGCCGTAGAGGGCGGCGTGGAGGAAGCCGTTGTCCTGCTGCACGATGAGCAGCGCCACGCCCAGGACGGCACAATTGGTGGTGATAAGCGGCAGGAAAATGCCCAGTACCTGGTAGAGCAGGGGGCTGGTCTTGTGGATGACCATTTCCGTGAACTGCACGACGGCGGCGATCACCAGGATGAAGGTGATGGTGCGCAGGTATTCCAGCCCCAGCGGCGCGAGGAGATAGGTGTTGGCGAGATAGCTGCACACCGAGGACAGGGTGAGGACGAAGGTGGTGGCAAGCGCCATGCCCGTGGCCGTTTCCAGCTTGCGGGAGACGCCCATGAAGGGGCACAGGCCCAGAAACTTGGTCAGGACGAAGTTGTTGACCAGGACCGTGCTGACGAGCACCAGGAGATATTCAGTCATTCCGTACGGCTTGAGTGGTTTAAGCTAATGTTTCAATTGGTAAATTTATCGCGTTGCCGGGGAAAAAGATAATAATTTATTCAGTGCTCGATATAATGGCGGGTTATATTTCCAGCATGGTTCATTTCACCCGCATGCCGGCCTGGGCGCCCTCGTCGGGCTGGATCAGCCACAGGTCCTTGCCGCCCGGTCCCGCTGCCAGGACCATGCCCTCGGAGACGCCGAAACGCATCTTGCGCGGCGCGAGATTGGCCACCATCACGGTGTAACGACCCACCAGTTCCTCGGGTTTATATTTGGACTTGATTCCGGCGAAAACATTCCGTGTCTCGCCGCCCAGGTCCAGGGTCAGGCGCAGTAGCTTGTCGGCGCCGGGTACGTCTTCTGCCTTGACGATGCGGGCCACCCGCAGGTCGATCCTGGCGAAGTCGTCGATGGTGATGGTCTCCACAGCGGTTTCCTCTTTTTCCAGTGCGTCCGTGCGCGGCTGCTGGGCCTGTCCGCGGCGCGTGCGGCTGCGTTCATCGCGCTTGTCGCCCAGGTCGTCACGGCTTGCCGCCAGCATGGCCTCAATCTGCGCGGGCTCGATACGCCGGGCGAGATGGCGGTAGGGCCGGATGGGGTGGTTCTCCAGCCGGGTTCGGGCGTCGTGCCAGGTGAGGGCGGGGATGCCGAGGAATTCTTCCACCCGGGCCGCGGTGGCCGGCAGGATGGGCTTCAGATACAGCGTCAGGAGGCGGAAGAGGTTCAGCGCCGCGGTGCACACGCCGTGGGCCCGGGCCTTGCGCGCCGGATCCTTGAGCATGCGCCAGGGCTCATGCGCGTTGATGTAGGCGTTGGCCTGGTCCGCCAGTTCCATGATGCGGCGTACCGCCTCGCTGTAGCGGCGGGCTTCGAAGAGGTCGCGGATCTCGCCGGCCGGTGCCTGCAAGGCCCGGACGATGGCGTGATCGTCTTCATGGGAGAGGTTGCCCAGTTTTCCCTCGAAGGCCTTGTGGATGAATCCGGCGCAGCGGCTGGCGATGTTGAGGTACTTGCCGATGAGGTCGCTGTTGACCCGCGCCGCGAAGTCTTCCAGGTTGAGGTCGATGTCCTCGATGCGGTCATTGAGCTTCGCGGCGAAGTAATAGCGCAGGAACTCGGGCGGCAGATGAGCCAGGTAGGTGCGGGCGGTGATGAAGGTGCCGCGGGACTTGGACATCTTCTGGCCGTTGACGGTGAGAAAGCCGTGCACGAAGATGCGGCTCGGCGTGCGATAACCCGCGAAATGGAGTATCGCCGGCCAGAACAGGGCATGGAAGTAGAGGATGTCCTTGCCGATGAAGTGGTAGAGTTCCGTGGCGCTGCCTGCTTTCCAGAAGGCATCGAAGTCCAGGCCCTCGTGCTTGCAGAGGTCGAGAAAACTGGCCATGTAACCCACCGGCGCATCCAGCCAGACATAGAGGTACTTGCCCGGCGCGCCCGGGATCTCAAAGCCGAAATAGGGCGCGTCGCGGGAGATGTCCCAGTCCTTGAGTCCGGCGGCGAACCATTCCTCCATCTTGTTCAGCGCCTCGGGTTGCAGCGGGGACTCGCCGCGCCAGCCGCGGCGTATCCAGTCCGCCAGCAGTTCCCGGCAGCGGCTGAGGCGGAAGAAGTGATGTTCCGAGGCGCGTTTCACCGGCGTCGCACCGGAGATCACCGAGATGGGATTGATGAGTTCGGTGGGGCTGTAAGTGGCCCCGCAGGCCTCGCAGGCGTCGCCGTACTGATCGGGGGCATGGCAGCGGGGGCACTCCCCCTTGATGTAGCGGTCGGGCAGAAACATGTCCCTGACCGGGTCGTAGAGCTGCTCGATGGTGCGGATCTCGATCATGCCCGCCGCTTTCAGACGCAGGTAGATGCCCTGGGCCAGTTCCCGGTTTTCCTCGGAATTGGTGGAATAATAGTTGTCGAAGGCGATATGGAAATCACCGAAATCGCGCTGGTGTTCCGCGTGCATGCGCTCGATGAGCGCCTCCGGCGTGATGCCCTCCTGCTCTGCGCGCAACATCACCGGGGTGCCGTGGGTGTCGTCGGCGCAGACGTAATAGCATTCATGGCCGCACAGCTTCTGGAAGCGCACCCAGATGTCGGTCTGGATGTACTCCACCAGGTGGCCGATGTGAATGGCGCCGTTGGCGTAGGGCAGGGCGCTGGTCACCAGGATCCGTCGTCGTTCCCGTCGTCGTTCGTGGTCAGTCATGTCCTTAGTTTCCTTCGGGGCTCCCTTCAGGGGTGAAAGCAGGCATGCTCGCGCCGTGATGGAAAATCACCCGCTAAATCCACCTATTATAACCCAAGCCTTGGGGCCTTGCTGTTAGACATTCTCCGTTCAACAGCAGGGGTGGTTTTGTTTTCGCTCGGCGGCGTGGTGTAAGATGCGGGATTCCCCATGATGGTCCGGCAAGATGGCCGGAAATGAAGAGCAGAGAACTGAGTGATGAGCGAAGTGGACACGTCCGATATCGAGGCCGCGCTGCGGCAATACCGGGATCCTTATCTGGAAGACGACCTGCTCGGGGCAGGGGCGGTGCGCGATATCGAGATCGCGGATGCCGGGGTGCGTATTGCGCTGGTGCTGGGGTTTCCCGCAAAAGGCCATGCGTCTGAGCTGGTGGAGGCGGTCCGCGCGGCGGTGGCGCCGGTGGCCGGCGGCCGCGAGGTGCGCGTCGAGGTGACCTGGGAGATCATCAGCCACGCGGTGCAGAAGGGCGTCAAGCCCCTGGCCAACATCAAGAACATCATCGCCGTGGCCTCGGGCAAGGGGGGCGTGGGCAAGTCCACCACGGCAGTGAACCTGGCGCTTGCCCTCGCCGCGGAAGGGGCGCAGGTGGGATTGCTGGATGCCGACATCTACGGTCCCAGCCAGCCGCGCATGCTGGGTTGCCGCGAGCGTCCCAAGTCCCGCGACGGCCGCTCCATGGAGCCCATCGTGGCCCATGGCCTGCAGACCATGTCTATCGGCTACCTGGTGGACGAGGAGACGCCCATGATCTGGCGCGGCCCCATGGTGACCTCGGCGCTGGAGCAGCTGTTGCGGGATACGCGCTGGCAGCCCATGGATTACCTGGTGATCGACCTGCCGCCGGGCACGGGAGACACCCAGCTCACCCTGGCACAGAAGATTCCCGTGAGCGGCGCGGTGATCGTCACCACGCCCCAGGACATCGCCCTGCTGGACGCGCGCAAGGCCTACCGCATGTTCGAGAAGGTCTCGGTGCCCGTGCTGGGGGTGATCGAGAACATGAGCACGCACGTGTGCAGCCGCTGCGGCCACGAGGAGCCCATCTTCGGCAGCGGCGGGGGGCAGCGCATGGCCGAGGAATACGGCATTCCCCTCCTGGGCGCCCTGCCCCTGGAGCTGCGTATCCGCGTCGATGCCGACAGCGGCCGGCCCAGCGTGATCGCCGAGCCCGAGGGGCGCATTGCCCTCGCCTACCGGGAGATCGCCCGGCGCGCCGCGGCCCGCCTGTCGCGCCAGGCCAAGGACTACAGTGCCCGTTTTCCCGACATCGTCATCGAGAACGACTGAGGCGGCCGGCGCGAAAGGGGGCACAGCGTGAGTATCAAGTCCGACAAATGGATCCGCCGCATGGCAGAGGAACACGGCATGATCGAGCCATTCGAGCCGGGCCAGATCCGCGAACACGGCGGTGGACGGGTGATCTCCTATGGCACGTCGAGTTACGGATACGACATCCGCTGCGCCGACGATTTCAAGATCTTCACCAACATCAATTCCGCCATCGTCGATCCCAAGAACTTCGACGCCAACAGCTTCGTGGACGTCAAGTCGGACGTGTGCATCATTCCGCCCAACTCCTTTGCCCTGGCGCGCACCGTGGAGTATTTCCGCATTCCCCGCAACGTGCTCACCATCTGTTTGGGCAAGTCCACCTATGCCCGCTGCGGCATCATCGTCAACGTGACGCCCCTGGAACCGGAATGGGAAGGCCATGTGACCCTGGAGTTCTCCAATACCACGCCTTTGCCGGCGAAGATCTACGCCAATGAAGGGGTGGCCCAGGTCCTGTTCTTCGAGTCGGACGAGGTCTGCGCCACTTCCTACCGCGACAGGGGCGGCAAGTATCAGGGGCAGCGGGGCGTGACCCTGCCGAAGGCCTGATTCGGAGGGCGGAGGGCAGAAAGCAGAAAGACAGGGGGCTCTGTTCGCGCCGGGGCAGCGTACTGCAGCCGGCCTTCGGCAGGCGCGGACCCCGGCTGAACATGACATATATCGTTGCCGGTCATTGAGACTTGCATCATGACTGACGGTCGTCGTGCAACCTGGATGGAGGTCCCGAGGGCCGGTATTTCCTTGTCATTTCGACCGAAGGGAGGAATCTTGTACCACTGCCTCAGGATTTCTCGCTGCGCTCGAAATGACAGGCCTCGCTGTGAACGACAAACCCCGACTGAAGCTCGTATTAAGGGTCTCATAATTGTCCATATCAAAATGTGTAGCCCGATGAGATGGAGTGGAACGTAATCCGGGTGCGGGGGTTGCCGGCTGGTTTCCTGGATTGCGCTCTTGCAGCGCTTCATCCAGGCTACCGAACCGGCGCACCAACAGCCCCGACCCTGTCTATTCAACTACGAGACCGTCAGTAAACCTCGATTATCGAGACTTACATCATTGACTGACGGTCGTCGTGCAACCTGGATGCAGGTCCCGAGGGCCGGTATTTCCTTGTCATTTCGACCGAAGGGAGAAATCTTGTACCACTGTCCCCGGATTCCCCGCTGCGCTCGGAATGACAAAGAAATGTCATTCCGAGCGCAGCGAGGAATCTTGAGCCACCGACAGGGGGCGGTTGGCCGAGTCCCCTTTGTCTCGATAACGGCTACGATTCCGCCCGTGTTTCTTCCGCGGGCGTCTCTTCCGCTTCGTGCTGCACCAGGCGGCTGCGTTCGCTGTTCTTGATGCTGTCCACGTAGAAGGCGGGCAGCTTGAAATATTCCTCGCGTTGAGAGGCTTTGACCAGGTAATCGCCCGCTTCTGTCTTGTAGAAGCGGTATTCGTGGCGTTCGCCGTTCTTCAGCTCCAGGGCATAGGCGAGGAGCGGCTCACCGGCGTCCGCCGGCGGTTCCTCGAGCACGGCTGTGACGGTGAGGGTCGAGACCTGGCCGGCGATGTTGTCGGCCTCGCCGTCCGCCATGGTTTCGCCTTCGCCGAGATCGGCCAGGCGCCAGTTCTCGCCGTCGCGCACCAGGGTGAAGTCCGGCAGCTCGATGCGCGCGAGTTCGTCCCGGTTCACCTGCAGGATGCGCTTGTCGATCCAGTCATCGGCACGCGCGGGCGCCTCGAAGGTGTTGAACGCCACGGCATACACCTCGGTTTCGTCCGGGCGGCGCACGTGGGCCTTGCGCAGTCCCGGCGAGGTGCCCACGTAGAGCGCCGCCACGGTTTCTTCGCCTTTGGAGAGGACGATGTGGCGTTCGAAATCCTCTGCGGCCACCTTGAAGCGCGCCGCCGCGCCGGCGGTGGTCGCCACGGGCCAGCCTTTTTCCAGGTCGGCAAGGCGGTTCAGCAGGCGCCGTGCCGCCGCCTCGTCAGCAGGGAAACCGCCCAGTGCCGGCAGTTGCCAGGTGCCTTTTTCCTTGCGCAGTTCCAGGGTCTGGCCCGTGTCATCCGTGATGCGGATGCGGTCCACCGCATCGGTGGCGAAGACAAGCAGTTTTTCACCCGCCTGGAAGTCTCCCTCCTGGGGACGATCCATGTGGAGGAACGCCGCAAGGCCTACCTGCAATGCCAGCAGGCCGCCCAGTATGCCGATGGTCTTGTTCGTGTTCCCCTTCATGCCTTGCGACCTCCTTCCATGCGCAGGATGGCCTGATAACGCTGCCGCGCGCCGTTCACGGCCTGGCGGCGCAGCAGCCAGACGATGCCCAGCCCCAGGAGCGCCAGGCCGTAGTTGAGGTATTCCCAGAAGACCTGGCGGTCGCGGTCCAGGGGCACGAGGGTGCGGCTGTAGTGGCCGCGGCCGCGGATGCCCAGCAGGCCGCGATCCTCCAGTGACCAGTCGGCCGCGTTTTCCACCAGCTGCACGGGGTTGAGATAGCGCGTGCCCAGGGCGCCCGCGGCGAGATCCAGGGCGTCGTCGCTGAGGAAGGTGTTGGAGGCGAAGACGATGAGGCGGGCGCCTTCCGGTGAACGGTCGATGACCCGCCCGATCACCGGTGCCTCGTCCGCGGATTCCGCCCCTGCTTTTTCACCGTCATCGTTGGCGTTTTCACCGGATTCCGTGTCGTCCTCCGTTTCTTCCTCCGTTTTCAGGAGCGGCGAGGGCTTGTCCCGATACCAGGAATCGAAGCGTCCCTCCACCGCCACGGCGAGCAGGCGGCTGCCCGGGTTCGTTCCTTCCGGAAAGCCCCACTGGGGGTGGGCGCGGAAATCCGGCTGGATGTCCGTGTCGTCCGAGGTCCAGGCGCGTGGCGAACTCTCCAGGATGGGAATGACCCTGCGGCCCGCCTGCTCCGCCCGGCTGGCGTCGATGGGCGATGCCCAGTTCATGGTGAGCTGGTCGATGCCGGCGGTGAGGCCGCTGTCGTCATGGATGCCCGGTCCGCGGATGTCGACGAAATACGGGTATTCCACCATGCGGGTCTCCTGGATGATGAAGCCGCCCAGGTTGCGCTGGACGGGAATGGGGAAGGCGCTGTTCTGGGGGTCGAGCACGAGGGTGTCCTCGATTTCGATGCCATGGTGGGCCAGCCAGTCCTCCAGGCCGGAATCATGGCGGGTGGCCGAGAGGACGCCGCGCATGTTCACGTCGAAGGGCGAGGTGGCGAGAATCACCGTGCCGCCCTGCATGAGAAACTGGTCGATGGCGAAACGCTGCTTGTCGTCCAGGGACTCGGGCGAGACGACCACCAGCAGGTCCGCCTCCGCGGGCACCTGGCCCGACTTGAGATCGGTGCTGCGCACGAGGTAATTCTCCTGCAGCTTGTCCCGCAGCCACTGGTAGCGCTTGCCGCCGCCGGTGAAGCCGAACTGTGGCAGGGAAGGCGTGGCAGGCGGGGTGTACAGGGCCACCGTCTTGAGAAATCCCTTGGAGAAGCGCTTCAGGGCCGCCTGCAGACCGCGTTCCAGGCCGCCCTTGTCCAGGTCCTCGGGCAGGGGGATCTGGACCACCTGGTCGCCGCCTTCCAGGGTCATGTAGAACCAGAAGGTGTTCCGGTCGAAAAGGCCGGTGGCCATGGGACGGAAGCCGTAGTCCTGTTCCAGGCGCCGGGCCAGGGCGCCGCCATCGGCATCGGGATCTGCGAAACGGATCTTCAGCTTGTCGCCGGCCTCCTCGCGCAGATCGTCCAGCACGGCCTGCAGGTCCTGCTTGAGCTTGACCAGGGGCTCGGGGAGCCTGTCGTCCGCCGAGATATAGCCGTGAAACGTGAGGGGCGTGCGGATGTTCTCGAACAGTTGTCCCGAGCCCTGGTAGGCATAGAGCACCCGCTTGATGGCGCGGGTGATGTCGTATTCGGGATTGCGCAGCTCCACGGCGATGTCGCTCTCGCTGCGGGCCTTGATCTCGATGAGGTCGCGAAAGCCCAGGGTCTCGAACTGGTCGCCGTATTGCACCAGGATGTCGAAATAGGAATTGACGATGGCCGACTGGTACTTGCTCGCGGTCTGGAAGGGGACCGGGCGGATGCCATATTTCTGGCCGGCCTCCTGCTCCAGGTCGGGGTGCTCGGCGGGATCAATGAATTCCACCCGCACCTTGCCATCACCGGCCACGGCGTATTCCTGCAGCAGATCTTCCAGGCGCGGCACCAGGGGGGCCAGCAGGGGATGGGTCTGGGCGCTGAAGTAGCCGCGGATCAGAAGGGGTTCGCGCAGCCGCGCCAGATAGGCGCGCGTGGCGTCCGAGATGGAATAGATGCGTCCCTCGGTGATGTCGGCGCGGGCCCAGCCGACGGGATGGAGCCACAGATTGGCGACGAGGAAGTTGGCGGCCAGCAGGCCCGTCGCCACGGCCCAGCGGGTGTGGCGCGCATTGCGGGGGTTGCCCGCCCAGCGCAGGCGTTCCAGGGAATAGACATTGAGGGCGAGGAAGACGCCCATGAGGCTGACGTAGTAATAGAGGTCGCGCAGGTCGATGACGCCCCGCGTGATGGACTCGAAGCGCGAGCCCGTGCCCAGGAGCTTGAGCAGTTCCGCGCCGCGCGTGCCCAGCAGGTTCGCCAGGGTGTCGGCGCCCAGCAGGTAGAACAGCCCGCACAGCAGGGCCGTGATGATGAGGCTGACGATCTGGTTGTCGGTGCGTGCACTGACGAAGAGTCCGATGGCCACATAGGCCGCGGCCAGGAACAGGGTGGCGATATAGCCGCCGACCACCGGCCCCCAGTCCAGCGGTCCCAGGAAGGCGATGGTCACGGGCAGGGGGAGGGTGAGCGCCAGGGCCACCGCCACCAGTCCCAGGCAGGCGAGGAACTTGCCCAGGACGAAATACAAGGGCCTGACGGGGGCGGTGAGCAATACTTCCAGCGTGCCGGCACGGCGTTCCTCCGCCCACATGCGCATGGTGATGGCCGCCACGAGGAAGATCAGCAGCACGGGCAGCCACTGGAACAGGGGACGCACATCGGCGATGTTGCGGGCGAAGAAGGTCTCCACCCAGAAGAACACGAACAGGGTGACCGCCAGGAAGGCACCGAGAAAGATGAAGGCGATGGGTGAGGCAAAGAAGGCGGCGAATTCGCGCCGCGCGATGCGCGTGACTTCAGTCATGGGCCACCTCCCTGGCGGCGGCTTCCGCCGCCTTGCCCCTGCCATCGCCCCGCTGCCCGGCCGCCGGCGCGGCGGCGGTGATCTCGCCGAACACGCTTTCGAGGTCGCGACTCTCCTTGTGCAGGGCGTAGAGCCGCAGATCGGCGTCGGCCAGGCGCCGCGCCAGCGCGGGGGCCGTTTCCTCGTTGCCCGGATCGTGGAGTTGCAGGGCATAGTGGTGACGGCCGTCACCGTTGCCGGGCAGGACTTCCACGGCCGCCACGTTGGGTGTTGCGGCGAGCAGGGAGCGGACCTGCTGCGGCGGCGCGTCGAGGGTGACCAGGAGACGCGCGCCCTGGCGCAGTTCGTCCAGGCCGGCATCCAGGGCCTTGCGCCCGCCCTGGATGATGATGACCCGGTCGCAGACGGCCTGCACCTCCTGGAGGATGTGGGTGGAGAGGATCACCGTGGCGTGGCGTGCCAGCTCCCGGATGAGGTCGCGCATGTGACGGATCTGGGTGGGATCCAGCCCGTTGGTGGGCTCGTCCAGGATGAGGATGCCCGGCTGGTGGAGAATGGCCTGGGCCACGCCCACCCGCTGGCGCAGGCCCCGCGAGAGGGTGGCAATGGGGTGGGTGGCCTTGTCTTCCAGCGCGGTACGGGCAATGGCCTCGCGCAGCCGGGCCGGGCGCTGGGCCTCGGGGATGCCGTGCAGTGCGGCGGCATAGTCGAGGTAGTCGATGACGCTCATGTCCGGATAGACAGGGCAGTTTTCGGGGAGGTAGCCGATGTTTTTCTGGATCGCCTCGCGATGGGTCTTGATGTCCAGGCCATCGATGCGGATCTCTCCGGCGGTGGGTTCCAGGTAGCCGGTGAGCATCTTCATGATGGTGGTCTTGCCGGCCCCGTTGTGGCCCAGCAGGCCGACGATCTCGCCCGGCCCGATGTGGAAGGAAACCTGATCCACCGCGGTGAACCGCCCGTAGCGGCGGGTCAATCCCTCAACCTCGATCATGCTGCGGTCTCCTCTACGTTGTACTTGTTGTATCCTGAAGCAGTCCCGCCTGCCTTCCGTGCAGTGTTTGCCAGTCGTCCTTAAGGATCATGACGGGTGGAAAAAGTTCCAGAGGGGAGCAGTCCGGAACAGAAATGGATACTGGTAAGGTCAGCCCGGCGAGGCTTCAAGAGGGGTGTTGCGTCCGGCCACGATGCGTTCCACCAGGCGCCAGTCCTGGATCGTGTCCACGTCCACGGCAGCTTCCGGGAAGGGCAGGATGACCGCGCCGATGCGCAGGTCGAGGCGGCGGGAGATGCGCCGCAGGCCTTCGGCCAGGGTGAGGCGGCCCAGCAGGTAACGCAGGACGGCGATCCAGCCCGCCGCGCCCACCACGCGGAAAGGATTCTTGCGCTGGCTCTCCACCCGGGTCCAGAAATCCGCGATGCGGCGCCCGGCAGGCGTGAGGAAGGCGAACAGGTTGCAGCCGCTGTAGGCCTCGTCGCAGAAGCGCAGGGCGGTACGCCGCACGCCGGGGTAGGCGGCGGTCACGTCCCCATGCCGGGCGAGGGTGACCAGGACGTCGTAGTCGTAACGGTCCCCCAGGCCTGTGGCCAGGGCGCGGCTGCAGAAATAATCGACAATGGACCGGTTGAGAAGGGCATGGTCGGCGGTGGTGAGCAGTACGGGGCGCTCGGGGGGGATCCGCGCCATGGCCCGGACGGCGCTCAGGCTCGGGGTGGCTGCATTGTCCAGCCATCGGGGGGTGTCATCGGAATGGGGGGTGGAAGGGGCCCCGGAGATGGCAATGGCGCCTTGCATGGCGGGATGATCCTGCCATGCCTCGCGCGGCGGTCCGCACAGCAGCCGTTCCCGGACCCAGGGGCTCCGGCCCAGGGCGTCCAGTACCCGCAGTACCATGGGCGTGCCGGCGACGGGGACCAGGGCCTTGCAGCAGACGCCCGCGGCCCGCACCAGGGGGTCGTCCGGACTGCGGTCCCCTCCCAGCACGATGGCACTGAAGGTCGGCGTGGGGGCGGGCGAGTCAGTCATCGAGAGGCTTCTCGTAGAGCCGGTATCGCTTGTAGGCCACGCCGCCGAGGGTCTCGATGATGTTGCGCATACCCTCGTTGTCTTCCAGGATCCAGGACATCTCCACGTCGCCGATGCCCCGCCTGACGACGGCGTTGCGCACGGCCTCGATGACCAGGAAGGCCAGCCCCGGCCCCAGGAAGCTGTTGTGGAAGCGCCGCCGCACGCCCATGAGGGGAATACGGGCGGTGGCGGGGTAGCGGACCTTGAGGCGCCAGAGCAGCTTCAGCCATCCCAGGGGGAACAGCCGGCCATCGAGGTCGGCAATGGCTTCATTGATGTTGGGCAGTGCCACCATGAAGGCCGCCGGGCTGCCGTCCACTTCGGCGATCTGGACGAAGTCGTCATCCACCAGCAGGGTGAGCATGCGGCCGATCTCGAAGAATTCCGCGGCCGTGAAAGGCACGAAGCCCCAGTTGCCTGACCAGGCATCGTTGAAGATGTCGCGCAGCACTTCCAGGTCTTCCCTGAGGCGTTTGCGGTTCAGTGGCCGCAGGGTGGCGCGGCGCCGGGTGCGGTTGAGCAGTTTGTCCATGACCGGCGGGATCGGGAAGCTGCTGTGAATACGGTAGGCAAGCAGGTCCTTGATCCCTCGATAGCCGGCGTCCTCCACGGCCTTGCCATACCAGGGCAGGGCGTGCCCCATCATGATGTAGGGGGGGGTGTCGAAGCCGTCCACGAGCAGGCCGCATTCCTCGTTGATGGAGAGATTGAAAGGGCCTCGCACGGCCCGCATGCCCTGCTGGCGCAGCCATGCCTCCGCCGTCTCCAGCAATGCCGCCAGGACGGAGGCGTCACGGGCCTCCAGCATGCCGAAGTAGCCGCATGGCCGCCCGTGGCGCTCCCCCTGGCGCTCCCCCTGGTGCTCAAGGAACAGTTGATCGATCTGGGCGCTGATGCGCCCCACGGCCCGTTCCCCCTCCCTTGCCAGCCAGGCCTGCCAGCGGGCATGCCGGAAGAACGGATTCCTGGGAGAGAGGTGCTGGCTTCGCTCCAGGCGCAGGGGCGGGATCCAGGCCGGGTCATCGGCGTAGAGCGTCCACGGCAGTGCAATGAAGTCGCGCCAGGCAGGGCGGCCGGAAACCGGCGCGATACGGGGTGAGCCGTTGCGCATCATATGGGCCTGGACAGGGAGCGGGATATTGCGAACCGGAGCCGGGCCTGAGGGAGGCCCGATGCCGGAATGGTATGCCCTGGTATTGGTTTCGGTGCGCGAACTTCGCCGCAATCGAGCAGTCCGGAATTGGGTCGTGAAGGGGACGGCATGCGGCATTATACCCACTCGCCATGACGGAAGTTCAAGTTTTCATCGACCTGGACGAAGAACTGAAGTTAGGCCCAAGCATGTTGTGCGATACAGTTTCGGGCAATGGAATTCCGAAATGCTGCGGAAAACTTGCGCCCTTTATTTGTTTGAATGTGCGCAAGGAACTATTAGCAGATACTCGACGTTTAGCATAAGGCCATGCTGGCAGGCATGGGGGCTTTGTCTGTGATACAACAAGTTTCGTTGGCGTCGGCCGGTTTTGTGACAGCTTCGTAATGTTGGCGCTTTTGGATTTGCGTTTTGGCATGAAACCCGCAAAAATGTGCAGCCAACGGCTTGGGGCATGGCCGGCGGGTGCAGGTTGAAGCAGCGGGCGCACCTTTTATATTTCTTAAAAAAACGACCTGGCAGTTTCAGAATTACCGGGTGCAGGAAATCGTTTTTCCGCTCGTGGTAATTTTGTGGCATGGATGTTGTATAAAGGCATCACCTTGACAGCCCGAAAGCTTTCATGATTAACCAGTTGATATGGCTGAATATTCCATGTATATTGGCCGCAATTTGCTGTGCCGGGTCGGGGATAAGCAATAAAAAGTACGCAGGAGGTCAATAATTTGGATCTGGATACCACGCCTACCACCAATACGCTGCCGTTTCGCGCGGCGGATTTTTCCAATCTCGCGGAAGCATTGGACTATGCAGCTCAGGGCGTAACAGGTTGTAATTTCTATACAGGCAGGGGCCAGCTCTATGCGGTGATCTCCTATGAACGGCTGCGCCAGGAAGCGCGGACGCTGGCCCGGCGCTTCGCTGGCATGGGGCTGGAGCGGGGTGCCCGGGTGGCGCTCGTTGCCGAGACCCATCCCGACTTTCTGCGTTATTTCTTTGCCTGCCAGTACGCCGGGCTGGTGCCGGTGCCGCTGCCCATCCCCATCAGCCTGGGGGGGCACCAGGCCTACGTGGAGCAGCTTCGTGCCATGCTGGAGAGCTGCAAGGCCGCTGTGGCCATCGCGTCCACGGGGTTCCTGCCCTTTCTGCGCGAGGCGACGCAATCCCTGGACCTCCGCTTCGTGGGCAATCCCGGGCAGTTCGAGAGGCTGCCGGAAAGCGACTGCCCGTTGCAGCCGCTGCAGTCCGAAGAACTGGCCTACATCCAATATACCTCGGGCAGTACCCGGTTTCCGCGGGGCGTGATGATCACCCAGGAGACGGTGATGAGCAATCTCGCCGGCATCATCAGGCATGGCGTGAAAATGGGCCCCGGTGACCGTTGTGTCTCCTGGTTGCCGTTCTACCATGACATGGGGTTCGTGGGGCTGGTGCTGGTGCCGGTGACCTCCCAGGTCTCCGTGGACTATCTGGGGACGCGGGATTTCGCCATGCGTCCCCGCCAGTGGCTCAATCTCATCAGCCGCACCCGTGCGACGATTTCCTTTGGCCCGCCCTTCGGCTATGAACTCGTGGAACGCTGCCTGCGTCCCGAGGAGGCGGCCAGGCTCGATCTCAGTGCCTGGCGTGTCGCAGGTGTGGGCGCGGAGATGATCCGCCCCGAGCCGCTGCGCCGTTTTGCCGAGGTCCTGGCGCCCAGCGGCTTCGATCCCAGGGCCTTTCTCGCCTGCTACGGCATGGCGGAGTGTTCCCTGGCCATCAGTTTCGCGCCCTTGTCCCGCGGCCTGGCGGTGGATACCATCGATGCCGATCACCTGGCCAAATACAAGGAAGCGCGGCCGGTGCCCGATGGGGGCGCCGACAAGGATCTCTCGCCGCGCACCCGCTCCTTCGTCATCTGCGGCAAGCCGCTGCCCGATTTCGAGGTCGAGATACGTGACGAGCAGGGACGGCCCCTGGGGGAGCGGCAGAGCGGCGTGATCCACCTGCGGGGACCCAGTGTCATGTCGGGTTATTTCGGCGAGCCCGAGATCACGCGCCAGACGCTCTCCGAGGACGGCTGGCTCAATACAGGGGATGTCGGTTACCGACTCGGCGAGGAACTCGTGATCACGGGGCGGCAGAAGGATCTCATCATCATCAACGGGCGGAACATCTGGCCCCAGGACCTGGAATATCTCGCCGAACAGCAGCCTGAAGTACGTACGGGTGATGCCCTGGCGTTTTCCGCGCCGGGTCCCGACGGTGAGGAGACCACGGTCATGGTGGTGCAATGCCGCGAGAAGGATCCGGCGGTGCAGGCCAGCCTCGTGAGCCGGCTAAAGCAGCGCGTTCGTTCCGAGCTGGGCATCGACTGTTATGTCGAACTCGTGCCGTTGCACACCCTGCCGCGGACCTCTTCCGGCAAGCTGTCACGCTCCAAGGCCCGCCAGAATTTCATCGAGACCCATGACTGGCATGCGCCTTCCGTAGTCGCTGGCGACAATTGAGACGCGTTGGGCCTGGCGGGTTGTCGAGTTGTCACTGGCAAGTGCTCGACAGGGCGGAAACCTGCGTAAAAACACGGTTTACAGGGCGTAAATACGCATTGTGAGCCGGTTGCCCATGCCGGAACGTGCTCCCGAAGGGTTTTCCGACAGCCTGTGATGTCACGCACCGTTGCACTTACCGGCGGCACGGGCTTCATTGGTCGTTGCGTGATGCGCCGCCTGCTCCATGCCGGGTGGGCTGTGCGTGCCCTGACCCGAGCTGTTCAGCCGGCCCCTGCGTCGTCCTCCCCATCCCTGCACTGGGTCCGCGGTTCGCTTGAGGACCGGGAAGCCCTGGCGCGTCTGCTCCAAGGCGCCTTTGCCGTCGTGCATTGCGCCGGCGCCGTGCGCGGACGCACCGCAGCAGATTTCGAGCCGGCCAATGTGGTGGGCGTGTCGCGGCTCGCCGAGGCTGCCCTGGCACAGACCGTCCCTCCCCGGCTGCTGGCCCTGTCATCCCTCGCGGCCCGCGAACCCGGCCTGTCGGCCTATGCCGCCAGCAAACGGAAAGGGGAGGTGGTGCTGGAATCTCTGGGTGGACATCTGTCATGGACCGTGTTGCGTCCGCCGGCGGTCTACGGGCCGGGAGACCGGGAACTCTTGCCCCTGTTCCGCCTCATGGCAAAAGGCGTGGCGCCGATCCTGGGGCCGCGGCAGGCCCGTTTTTCCCTGCTCTATGTTGAAGACCTGGCCGATGCCGTCCTGTCCTGGTTGACACTGGATGAATGTCCCCGGGGGATCTATACACTCCATGACGGACACGAGAATGGCTACAGCTGGGATGAAGTGGCGGCGACCATGCGGTCGCTCCGCGGCAGGGGGGTGCTCGTATTGCCCGTGCCGTCCTGGTTGTTGCATACGGCCGCGGTGGGAATGACTGGCTGGTCACGGTGTACGGGAGCCCCCCCCATGTTGACCCCGGGCAAGGTGCGCGAGCTACGCCATCCCGACTGGGTTTGCGATAATGCGGCCTGGCAGGCGGTGAGCGGCTGGGTCCCGCAAGTGGAATTCGTTCGGGGGATACGCCTCACGCTTGCCGCAACTGATTGAGGATGCGGGAATTATCGGTCTGTTTCCGCGCCAGTGGTAGAGCAGAGGCGATTCAGGGTAAAATGCCGCTTTTTTGATCTCCTCGTAAAATTCGGATTTTGCGAAGTGTGGGCAAAGGCGGGCTTGGGGCAAATCCGACGGTTTCCCCCTCCCGGTCCAGGTGCTGGCTTTCTGAAAGTGTTCTGGCAAGTGCCCAGACACACGGCAAACGGGCTGGAAGGCGGGACCGGCTCCATTTTTTCGAGCATGGGTAAATGAAACAGTATCCGGAGATACTCGACGCCCTCTATGAGGTGTTGCAGCCCTTCGTGGGAGAGAAGGGCGTGGTCTTGAGCGAGGACACGGCGCTGGTCGGTGACCTGGAGATCGATTCCGTGAAGCTGCTGGAACTGATGATGGAGATCGAGGACCGCTTCGACATCTCCGTGCCCATCAACGTACTGCCCGATATCACGACAGTGAAGGATCTGGCACTGAAACTGGAAGAGCTGCTGAACTGATCATGTCCATTTTCGATAAATTCGGCGCCATTGCCTCCCTGCGCGATGATTTCATGGAGCTGGGCGTCAATCCTTTCAACGTGGTGATCGAGGAGGTATTGTCGGCCACCGAGGCCGTGGTCAATGGCCGCCGCACCATCCTTGCCGGGACCAACAATTATCTGGGCCTGACTTTCGATGAACGCTGCATTGCGGCCGGTAAAGCCGCCCTGGAAGGGCAGGGAACAGGCACCACGGGTTCGCGCATGGCCAACGGGACCTATGCAGGTCACCTCGCCCTGGAGGAGGAACTGGCCGAATTTTTCGGCTGCCCGGCGGCCATCGTTTTCTCCACCGGCTATATCGCCAATCTGGGAATCCTTTCCACCCTGCCGGGCCCGCGTGATCCCATCCTGCTGGATGCCGACAGCCACGCCAGCATTTACGACGGATGCCGTCTCGGCACGGGTGAGGTGATCCGCTTCCGCCACAACGATGCCGCTGACCTGGACCGTCGCCTGGCCCGGCTCGGCGAACGTGCGGCTTCCGCCCTCATCGTGGTGGAAGGCATCTACAGCATGCTGGGCGATCAGGCGCCCTTGCAGGAGATCGTGGCGGTGAAGAAGAAATACGGCGCCTATCTCCTGGTGGATGAGGCGCACTCCCTGGGCGTCCTGGGTGAGCATGGCCGTGGCCTGGTGGAGCAGGCCGGCGTGGCCGACGAGGTGGATTTCATCGTCGGCACCTTCAGTAAGAGCCTGGGTGCCATCGGCGGGTTCTGTGTCAGCAGGTGGGCGGAGCTGGAGCATGTGCGTTATGCCATGCGGCCCTATATTTTCACCGCATCGTCCTCGCCGGCGATCATCGAGTCCACCCGTGTGGCGCTGGCCGTTCTCAAGGACCAGGGGGGCGAATTGCGGGCACGCTTGTGGGACAACGCCCATCGTCTCTATCTGGGTCTGCAGCGCCTGGGTTTCAGCCTGGGTCCGGAGACCAGTCCTGTGGTCGCGGTTTCCCTGGGGCGCTCCAAGGAAGCTGCACTGGGTATCTGGCACGAGCTGCTGGCACGGGGGGTCTATGTCAACCTGGTCATGCCGCCTGCCACCCCCAATTCCAATTGTCTGTTGCGTTGCAGCCTGAGCGCCGCGCATACGCCGGAGCAGGTGGATGCGATCGTGGAGGCCTTTGCGGCCCTTCAGACACAGGTGGCGGCATGTTGAACGATGTCTTTGTTTTCACCGCCGCCGGTTGATTGTCCGTGACTGCAGGGTGCGCCTGCAGGTAGCATTGTAAGCATGCGTCTGCTGTTCAAATTCTTTCGCGCCTATCCCTGGCAGAGTGCCCTCATGCTGTTTGCCCTCCTGCTGGCAGGCATCGCGGAGGGGATCAGCCTGTCCGCGCTCCTGCCCCTTCTCAGCATTGCCCTCGATCAGGGGGGCGCCCAGGATGGCAGCGCTGAGTCCCGCGATGGGGCGGAAGACGAAGGCATGGACCTGGAGGCCATGGTGCGCGAGTTTCTGGCCTCTGTCGGCGTCTCGCCCACCTTGGGGGTTCTGCTGACGATCGTGGTCGTCGGCATCATCGTCAAGAACCTCCTGGTGCTGCTCGCACGCAAGCAGATCGGTTATACCGCGGCCCAGGTGACCACCGATCTGCGCCTGGCCCTGTTGCGGGCCGTACTCGATTCGCGATGGGAGTATTTCCTGCGCCAGCCGGCGGGACGCATGGCCAATGCCATGACAACAGAGTCAATGCGGGCAGCGGATGCTTATGTTTATGGTACCACCATGATTGCCCGCATGATTGAGGCACTCGTCTATATCAGCATTGCCTTGATGGTTTCATGGCATGCGACAGTGGCGGCTTTGCTGGCGGGCGGAATCGTGCTCGTGGTGACCTATGCCCTGGTCCGCATGGCCAAGCGGGCCGGCAAGCGCCAGACCAAGCTGCTGGTTTCCCTCATCAGCCGCCTTACAGATACATTACAATCGGTAAAGCCTCTCAAGGCCATGGGTCGCGAGGAACTGGCGGACAACGTCCTGGCCAGCGAGACCAAGCGGCTCAACAAGGCCTTGCAGAAAGAGGTGCTCAGCAAGGCCTCCCTGATGGCCATACAGGAACCCCTGTTTGTCATCCTCGTGTCCATTGGGATCTACATCGCCCTGGTGCAATGGGAGATGGGAGCCGCTACGGTGCTCATGCTCGTGGTGCTTCTGGGGCGCATCATGGGGCAGATGGGAAAAATCCAGCGCTGGTATCAGAAAATGGTCACCGCGGAAAGCGCCTTCTGGTCTCTCAATCGCACGACCGAGGAAGCGCGTCAAGAGACCGAGGTCTGGCAGGGAACACACCCGCCACGCCTGGCGCAAGCCATCCACCTTGAGGACGTGAGCTTCTCCTATGGCGACAAGCCCGTGTTGCGCGATATTTCCATGACCCTCCCCAAGGGCCGGCTGACGACGCTGACCGGCCCCTCGGGGGCGGGCAAGACCACGGTGGTGGACCTGGTGACCGGACTGCTGACTCCCCAGAGCGGAACCGTATTGCTTGACGAGACGCCGCTGAGCGAGATCGATCTCCACCAATGGCGCCGCCGCATCGGCTATGTTCCCCAGGAAAATCTACTGCTCCACGACAGTGTGCTGAACAACGTGACCCTCGGTGATCCGGAGCTTACGGAGGCGGATGCCGAATACGCCCTGCGCGCGGCGGGGGCCTGGGAATTCGTCTCCGAGATGCCGCAGGGCATGCACAGCACCGTGGGGGAGCGGGGCGCGCGCCTGTCAGGTGGTCAGCGCCAGCGCATCATGATCGCACGCGCCCTGGCGCATCGCCCGGAATTGCTGATCCTTGACGAGGCCACCAGTGCCCTGGATCCCCGCAGCGAAGCAGCCATATGTGAGACCTTGAAAAAATTGCGTGGTCAATTGACCATGTTGGCGATTTCACATCAAGCTGCCTTGATTGAAGCGGCCGATCATGTATATCAACTGCATGGTGGATCTTGCAGGCGCATTGAAACACTGCAAGAGGCCGCTATCAGATAGACAATAAGCGTTCACGGATAATTCTGGCCGTGGTATCGACATCATCAGGTGGCGGTGGCGGTGAAAAAGGCAGCAAGCCATTTTTGTTTATCCAGGCGACATGGCCATTATGCACCAATTTCTGGTGAACGAGGGAGAGATCTCTGCTCAGCCTGTCAGGCCCGAAGCGCATTAACCCTTTGTACATGAAGGCACGAATGCTGAAGTTGCAGAATCTGGATTCTGTATCGAACAAATACACCGGTTTCCCGGTTGCCACTGCTTCGCTGAGCATTGAAACACTGTCGCACGTAACGATTATTTTCTGGGCCAGTGCCAGGAAGGTGTGATAGGGATTGTCGGGGTCATCAGGCCTCCAGCGGTAAACATACTTTGGGACAAGAAGTCTGTTTTCTATGGTATCTATTGCGTTGACTGGCGTTCGCGCACTTGTGGTGATGAGTAGTGAGTATTTTTTAATGTCTGATAGCGTGTTCAGCGTGGTTGCAAGCCGTTCCGCCGTTTTCCTGCAGAAAGTGTAGGGTCCACTGTCTCCCCCGATCATTATGGCTATATAGGGAGGGTCGAGATCCGGGAAGTATTTCCGCCTGATTCTTTCTGTCACGTTTCTGTCGATGTCTCTGACATCATGCATGGTTATGGTGTTGTGCAGGATGTTTCTCTTGGAAGGCAAGCGGTATTGTGGTGTAGTAACGACGAGGTCAAAGTACTTCGTATTGGCCCATGTCCGCCCTATGTGAACGATTCGTGTGTTGGGAGATTGCTTCTTAATCCATAAGGATATGGGTTCATTGCGCATGCCTGCCGATATCAGCAAATCGGGCCAGGGAGGCAACAAGGAGCTCGACTTTGAAATATCGATTCCTGCGAGTGATGGCAGTCGAAACAGGCCGGGAAGGAAATCATGGCGGCGATAAACCAGCCGTTTTATGTCAAATGGCATCTGCAAGGCATGTGCAAGCGCCATGATTTGCGTGTCCTCTCCGAGTCGGTAGCCTTTGATTGCCCAGATCCTGGGATGAGACGTGTTTTTGCTAGACAATGGAAGTACCCAAGTGATTGAGATTCAATAGATACAGTCGTTCACCATATGGCCTGGCACAGGCCCCCAGGAACCGTAATCCTGGGATGGAGGTGATTACCCAGGTTACAATTCGATTTGCCAGGGCTGTCCGTGTCGAGAGTTTTAACAAGCTGGCAGCAATGCATGTCAAGTTCAACATTGCGAGCAGCCCACGATGACTGCAAACAGCATTGTGATGTTTCTGGATAATAAAAACCACCCGGCATTATCATATTGTATTGGGCGTTTTATTCAAATTCCTGGAGATATCACAGTTCGATGGAATGAACCGTAATCTCCTTAAAGTATCACCGCAAATAAGCGGGGGTTATCGTGTGTTGGGGTTGGAAAAAGAATACAATTTCCCGCCGTGTTATCCGGTGGATACAAATTGGCATCTGGGTTTCGTATGCTGGGTCCAGGGAGCTGTAATGTGATATGTGCTCACTTATTTTGTTGACAGGCATGGCCGATTCATCATTATTGAGGCTTGTATTGCTGGCCGGCAGACTTCATATGGCCTGGATACAGGCCCTAAGGGTCAGAACCCAGGAAAGTGCAATATCTATCCCGGATTCAGCTACGCTTCTTCAGGCTACCTATGTCACACATTCAGGTGAATCTCAATAAAATGAAGAATCATGAGTCCGACTTGCCGCGTGTCTGGCTGCTTCTGGGTGACAAGCTTGGTGATAATACGCAAGTCAGAATTATTGCTGAAGCATTGGGTCTGCCCTATGAGATTAAGAGGATTGTTCCCAGGAAAAAATATATATTTGGAAAACCGCGTTTCAGGCCTACCCTTCGGCACCTGGATATGGACAGATCGGATATTCTGAAACCACCATGGCCTGAGCTTGTCATGACCATTGGTCGCAGGCCGGCGATGGCAGCCCTGTGGGTAAAGAGACAGAGCAAGGGGGTAACAAAGGTCGTATTGATTGGGCGGCCGAGACGCGGAATCAGAAATTATGCGCTTGTCATTGTTCCTCCCCAGTATATTGTCCCAAAATGGGATAATATCATTTCTCTGGACTACCCCCTTGTTCGCAGGGATCAAAAAGAGATCGAGAAACATGTCTGTGAATGGCGGGATAAGTTGCAGACCATGACACGCCCAATCACGGCTGTTTTTGTTGGTGGTCCGACAAAGCCATTTTTGTTCGATGAGCATGTCGCTCGTGATATCTCGAGGCAGGTAACTAGATTTTGTTGTGAGGGCAGTATTTTTGTCGTGACGAGCCGGCGGACGCCAAAGGAGGTGGCGGATGCGCTTCAGGATTCCTTGAATGGGAGGGCGCTTTTTTATCGTTGGGGAGATCCTGAGTCAGGGAACCCGTATATTGCACTGCTTGGCTCAGCAGACCGTTTTGTTGTCACTGGGGATAGTATTTCGATGATGACAGAAGTTGCATGCGTGGGGAAACCCCTGTTCATATATCCTCTTCCATCAAAAACTGACACGTATTCCCATCTAAGAAAATACGTGGACGATATTTTATCGTCCAACAGGAAAACCGGGGAAAGAAGGTTTATCTACGATTTGATTGAAAAGTATTTGTATCGCCCTGGGTACTTTGGATATATGAGAGATATCACGATAGTGCATGATAAATTTATTCGGGCTGGTTATGCAGCTGTCTTGGGTGACGATATTAAAGGCTCAGCAGGGAAGCTGGAACAGGATCTGGGGACGGTAGTGCAAAGATTGAGGGTGCTGATGGAATGCTGATGCTGAAAATGATCGCCCAGACAGGCAACAACATGTTTCAGTATGCAGCATGCAAGTCACTTGCCTCGAAAAAAGGATATGAATTCTCCTTCAGAGGAGGGAGAAAGGGAGCGCTCCTTGATTTTTTTGTGTTGGATGGGGAATCAAGATCCAGAGTAATATTTTCGGATATACGCTATCGTCTTGCAACCGTGGGAAGAAAGCGCGAATTCAGGCCAAGATACAAACAATACGAGCATGGTATCGTTTCTGAATGCTTTGATCCCGGTTTCTTTGAGGTCGAAGACTGGACTACTATCAAGGGTTTTTTTCAGTCGCCTCGCTATTTTGAATGGAATAGGGAAAATATTTTGCGATGGTTTTCGCCTCGCGATCAATATATGTCTTACATAGAGTCTGTGGATAAGAGCTTGGAATGTAGAGCAAGCGAAAGGTGCTGCATCCATATAAGAAGGGGAGACTATGTTCGCATGGACAAGATTCAGAGAGGTAATGGATGGGTCTTGCCATTGGGCTACTATCTCGAAGCGATCTCGATATTGCCGAGGGACATTTTTTATATCATCGTCTGCGATGATAAACACCATGCATCAAAAATGCTGGGTTTTCTGAAGGACAAGCTCATTGTCAGCAATACACCTGCTATTGTGGACATGTTTCTATTTACGCGATGCAAATATAACATTATCGCAAATAGCAGTTTTTCATGGTGGGGGGCATGGCTCAACAAGATGGAAGGAAAGGAAGTGATAGCCCCCAAATATCATCTTGGGTGGCCCGCCAGAATATGGTTTCCAGACGAAATCGCGGTGACTGGATGGAAATATGTTGATGTCCTGGATGCAATGCAAAAGCATGGCCCGTCATGAGCATGGCAGATTCTGGCCAGGTTGATGTTTGTGTTGCTGTGTGTTCCTTGAACAGGCCGAAACAGCTGGCTACCTTGCTGGAGGCCATATGTACCCAGGAATTTCATAAAAACAGCCGGCCTGGCATATCGATTCTAGTCGTCGATAATGGGCCAGATGAAGCGACGAGACATGTATGCAAGTGCGTTGGAGAAAAATATTCTGAAGTCCCGATTCGCTATCTTGTTGAGCCTGTTCGAGGTATATCATTCGCGCGTAATACTGTTCTCGACCATGTTCCGGAGGGCAGTGATTATCTTATTCTGATAGATGATGACGAGGTTCCCTGTTCTAACTGGATCGATGAATTGATATTTTCCCAGAAAAGGTATGGGGTAGATATTGTCCGCGGACCGGTCTTTGCGGAATATGAAGAGAGCGTCCGAGAATGGGTCAAGCGCCGCCAATATTTCGGATGGCCACATGCGAAAATGGAGGATGGAGAGAAACTGGTAAAAGGGGCAACGAACAATGTATTGCTGAACTGGAAAAAGTTGCGTCACATAGAGCTACGTTTTGATGAGCGACTTGCCAGAACGGGTGGGGAGGACGCGGTTTTCTTTAATCTCTTAATTCATCGGCATGGCCTCAAGATTTGCTATGCTGAAAACGCACGTGTTTATGAAAGAATCTCGGATAAGCGGGCAAGTTTCTATTCTCTTCTGCGCTACCACTATCGCCTGGGTGCTAACAGGCTCCTTAAAAAGAGGCTAAGCCACCATGAGGGCTGCAGTTTCACGTACTCTGTTTTACTCCCTCACATGTGGCATGGCATGCGACATATTTTCACTGGACTGGCTGGGATGATATTCATTTTAATTCCGGGCGCATGGCGAAATGGGGATGTATTTGATTCATTTTTCAGGGTTGCCAGAGGTATTGGTCATTTTGCGGGTCTGTTTGGAATAAATTACAGCTATTATGGGAAATGATCTCTAAGGGTCAAGTCCCAATTCTGCTGTAAATTCTTCTCCGCAGGATCAGAGTTGCATTGGTTTCAGTGGTCGATGCTGACCACCTTTTCCACCTCCTGGTTGGCAGGCCGCTGGGCCTCCCACCATTCGTGAAAGTCACTCATGTCCAGGTAGCGTCGGCCTTGCCACTCCTCGTGGATCTCCGCCACCAGGGCGCCGATGAGGCGATGGGCCTATTCCTGATCCGGATCACCCGCTCCCGCCGGCGTATTTCCTGGATCAGCCGCTCCTGCATGTTGGTCGATTTCAGCCGCCGGCGATACTTCTCCGGCAAGGCCAGCACCGCCAGCGCATCCTCCAGTCCCTCCTCCAGGCAGGTCACCGCCCTGGGGGCCTTCTGCTCCATCTCCTCCATCAGGGCGTGGGCCTTCTCCCGCGCCTCGGCCGCCGTCTCCGACCGGAATACCCGCCCCCTCCGCCTTGGCACGTCGCGAAATCTCCGGGTATTCCTCCTCCAGCCACTTCTTCACCTGCACCGGATTCCGTTCATAGGCCCGCTTGATCGGCTTCTGCGGCGTATAGCCCCAGCGTCGCAGGTATTCCCCAACCGTGCGCACCGGACCTGTCAACCGACCAGAATCCGAAGGAGACAAGTGACCCGACTCGTACGGCCTGGTCAGCCAAGTAAAAAACCGTTGAAAACCGGACATCTCGAATCGGTGAAAAGCGGACATCCTCCGTCGGCGTTGACACACAGCGCAAAACCCAGCTTCAACTGGTCCGGCGCCTTGTCACAGATCAACCGCTGAATGCGCTTCTCCTGCTCCCGTGTCAGCCGCCGTCCCGAACCCGGCTTACGACCACGTTTCTTTACATTCACAGCTTTCCTGCCACCTGCCTCCCAGGCCGCGTGGGCTGTGCGGGCACTGTTGATGCTCAACTCGGCCTCTTGCGCCACTTCCTGCCAGGTCTTTCCCTTCTGTCGAAGCTTCACCGCTCTTCTCCGGCGCTCGTTCAGTGCCTCCAGCGGAAGCTTGCGTGCGTCACTCTTTTCCATTAATGCCTCCTCGCTCAAGGAGACAGTAATATATCAATATTTTGTTGCCGGATTAATAAGTATCAATAATCAGCGGGACTCGTCGGTATCCCCTTGGATGACATTTCATCTTTCTTGCGTAAATAAACAGAATGATTTTTTGAGTTCCCTTTGGGATACCAGATTATTCCATCTTCAGTAAAGTTCAAGTCAATTATTGGATATTTCAGCCCCGAGAACTTCAGCTTTCCATGCTTGGCATATCTTTTGAAAAAATCATACAAAATTATTTGGTCAATTTTCTCTATGAGAACCTTGTTTTCGATGAAACGGCGGATTTGATTGCTGACATCGCTAAGGAATGACAGGCCGCTGGAGGTAGGCCGAACATATAATGTGCCGGCAAGCAGTTTTGTATTATCCCCCCGTTTATCGAATCTTTCGTAGAAAGCAACATCAATGTTTTTTTTCTCAAATCCGCTCATTTGAACGTCAATGTCCCTTATCAGCAATGCATCGATATCGAGGCACATAGATGGAAGGTTGAATTTCCTGACGATTTCATGGAAACGATAGAATCTCGTCGCGTAATAAAACCTCCCCTTCTTCTCAGAGTCCAATTCTGATAGATCAACATGTTCCCAGCTGAAAGAGAGAGGATACCTCGTGTGTCTCCTGAAGTCAGACAGCCAGTCAATTTGGCATTTTTCAGGATTGAAGAGATGCACATGGACAGCCGATTGATTTGTATTGGTGTAAATTGCGTTTAGAAATGCAGCGCCATAGGAATGGAAATACACTGAGTCTGCAGCCGTGTAGAACAACAAGGAGGACCTTACATCATCAGGATAGTTTGTCGCTGGGTTTTCCAGTCTTATAATGGGAGTTGCAGTATTATTAGGTAGTGTAAGGTCCATCCAGCGATAGCAGGCCTTTCCCCATATTTTCCTGATATGCTTATTGATCTTCATGAGTGCTGGAATCTTGAATTGTCATATCGCATGCCGATACATGTTGCAACAGCCATTATGACGGGAAACCAGAAGTATAACCAGATTTCACGGGGCCTGCTGACAAGAATATCGAAGTCGGGCATCAAGCAAAGCAATGCATATAGTAGCAGCGCCATGTATAGCGGCTCATCATTATTCCTCAGCAAATACCAGCCGCTTTTGAGCCCTTCAAAAAAAATGGCGATAAGAAGCAGAAGACCTATTATGCCCGTATACCATGCAGTTGCGAGAATTGCGCTGTGAGGATGATTAAATACGACATCCTTGACGGAAACGAGAAAACTGGAGCATAGGCCATATCCCAACAGCCAGGCTTCCCTTGCCTGACTGATTGTCATTTGCCATATGTCCTGTCTGTAGTGGAGAGTTATATTGGAGAAACGGCTTATTAACCCGTCTCCTATAGTCCACACAACAATGATTATCGACAATAAAAAAGGCAATATCAGATGCCAGGCGCCTTTCCTCAGGTAGAATGCGACAAGGAGAGATAGACCGGTGGCAGAGGCAATGGCGGCATTTCTGCTTTGAGATATCAGTACAAATGAGAAAAAAATAATGCCCAGACATATATACAACACTTTGGTTGCCGGTAATCTGCTAGAAAATGCAAGCCCTGCCGTCAATACAAAGAGAAGACCATAGGAAACGCCGATCGTATTGGGGTTGCTGAACTGTGCCAGGGACTCAAGGCGTGGTCCTGTAAATATATCAGACGGCCCGTAGGTAAAGATATATGCCACGCTTGTAATGCCTATGATAACCAGCGCATTTCTCAACCATGGATGGAATATCTCGTGATGCCGGGACTTAAGGAGAAACAAGGCGAAGGCAAACGATAATGTGATGATTGATTCAGATACTGCTCTGACAATACATTCTATATCGCTTTCATGGCTCCATATCACGCTCGCTGCATGATAGCCTATGAATGCAACCGTATAAATGAGTATTCTGTCCCTCCATACATGTCGGTATTGCCATGCAGCAATCATGGCAGGAATAAAAACGAGCAGGTAATAGAATGAATATTGGAGGTATCTTTCCGGGAGTATGAAATATCCTGATATAAACAAAGGCAATGTTACTGCCAGTATATGAACCGTGAGCGGCCGCTTTTGATTATTATTGTATTGCAACACATGACTCCGTTGACAGGGTGATGAGGGACATGAATCTCATCATGTTGCCCCATGAACCTTCATGCTTTTTGGCCATGACTTGGCTTGGGGCGATGTATGGTCTCCATTCCGGCATGGATTGGTTATACATCCTTTATGATGCCGTATGGAACGACACACTTATCAAACCGTGTTGCTTACTGCATAGTTGATCGAGTGTTGGTAGTTTTCCAGGGCGATTCAGGTTTCCTCCGAATGAATATTCGCGAATCATCCTTCTTCGATATTTGTTGAACAAATAGTTTCCATAGGTTTCATATTCGGAGAACGGTGATATCGTATTGCGGCTGATATGCTTCATGATTGCCTCATCCCAGTAAAGGCCGGTATGTGATTCGATCTCGTTCTTCATCTCTCTAATAATCTGCTTGTTGAAAAGCATGTAGTGACTGATAAATGACAAAATAGATGTTCTCTGGAGTTCGAGTATTTTGGCTAGTAGTTCATGGTAGGGAGGGTGGTATGACTCCGAGACGTGCATGACATATTGATTGTTCCTGTAAAAGGTGATTGGGCGTAGAAAAATGGTGTCTGAATCAACAACGAGATAGTTTTCCATTTCGCAGAACTTGTCCGCAGAAATCTTGATGAATTGCTGTTTGAGCCAGCCGCTGCGGTCTATGCCTTTGTAGAAATACTCATAGAAATTATTCCCTCTATCGATAACATCATCATCCCGAATATAGGAAATATTGTCCTGATTGATGAAGTTTCTTGCCTTGGCGGTATCAGGGGAAACAACATATATCCTGTTGACTGGGTGGCGTACGAATCTTCTGACCGACTCTATGGTCAACGATAGAACATGATGGTCTTTTTCTGCAGATGGTATGACAACATCTATTTTGAGATCAGAAAACTGTTTATTGCTGCTTTCTGAGTAGTTAGATCTGATATTTTTCAGGAACAGGGCATAAATCGAGCGCACAGGGTTGAATTTCATCATTTTCTTCGTTGCTGTTTTCGGGGTTCTCATTTGGGTTGATTTGGAGTGTGCCGATTCTCAGGATTTATGCCAAAGGTTGTAATCGTCATGCTCTGAATGCGTCCTCAGAGTGCAGGGTCAGGAAAGAGCGCAAGGCATTTCTGGATTTCATTACAGCTCAAATCTGATTGTTCATGCCAGGGATACATGCGACTCCCGGCAATATTGCAGTAGTGATCGTACTATGGTCCATTATACTCCAGTCAGCAATTTGTCATTTCAAATGTCAGCCTGCCGCGTTTTATTTCTTGCATGTCAGCGGCCATACAACAGTAATGTTTGTTTTTGTCTCGGTTTCCCTGAAAATTGCAGTCTGGAAACATTTGAAATGCAATTAGAACATGTGTGTCATGAGGCGAGTGTCCGTGATGTTCAGGGGGAGTAGCGGTATAGAAGGTCTATAGTGTCCAACTTGTCTGCAACTCCTCGGTCCACGCAAAGCACGACACAACCGCGTTTCTTCCCTGTTTCCATGGCAGGGTCTGTAGACGGGTAGTAAATCGCTAAATTCAGATTTTCCAACCTTTCCAGGTACTTTAATTGTAGAGTCTTGTGCGGTCCATAGCTGTCATAAGTGTAATCAGTTCCAGGTACATTGAAATCGTCTATCATTACGATGGCTTTGTGCCAATTGCTGAAGATAATCTCAACCTCTTGCAGCAATGGAAGATCATCACCCCAGTGCGCATCGAGGTAAAAAAATACGGGCGCTTCGTTATATAGGCCTTGTTTGGAAAGGTCACGAAGAAAGTCTCTGCTGTCCTGGCAAAAGACATGGACATGGTTCTTGCTTTTAAAGCGGCGGCGTGAATAAAAAAAATACCTTTTGTTTAGTTCACATGTATAAACGGGGGGGCCACAATCGGAAAAAAGTGCTGTTGTTGTGCCACGGAAGGTGCCGGTTTCGATGATTGCCTGGGGAGCGGTTACCCGCATAATTTCATTGTAGAGTAAAACACGGTATTCTTGCCCGTTGAATGGCCCGCCAAATTTATTTTTTAGTTTGGGCTTGAACAGGTAATCTATCTCTCCCAGGAGGCGGGGGGTAAGGACCTTTGTCAATATTTTGTCGATTTGTCTTGCCATTGAGATGTTCGATCTTGGGTGACAACTGGCCAAGCGCGCCTATGAGCCGGGTAATGTGGAATATCCCTTTTGATAGACTACCAATTTAATTTTATAATTTGTAGCCTGTGTGTACAGTTGTAATGCATTGGTGAGATATCCTGTCGGTCGTCCGGTCATAATGATCATTGTTATTGAGGGTTGATGATTGCCTGACAGCCACCGTGCAGCCTGGGTGCGGGTTCCCAGGGCCGGAATTCAGGGACAGGCCCATTTGTTCCAGATTTCGCTTCGCTCCATCCGGCTTGCTCATGCCGGGCTTTTAGGTAACCCTGCGATATATGGCGGTGTCATTGGCGGTAAAGTGCTGATTGCGGCTGTGCTGCGGATTATTTGTGTTCTACAGAGTCGTCAAATTAGAGATCTGGAGAGCAGATTTCAGATGATACAGGTTTTTCTCGTGAGAGTAATCAGGGAGCTGGTCTCGCGATCGGCGCAGGCCCTGGGAAAACAGAAAGGCATTCGTCTCGAACGCCGTCTTCGCGGATTGGAGGAATCGCTGTTTCTGCGCGATGCGGATTGTGTCGTGGTTTCCTATGGAAAGAGCGGCCGCACCTGGTTAAGAGTCATGTTGTCACGCTTTTACCAGGTGAAGCATGATCTGCCAGGAAAGGCCCTATTGAGCGCTGGCAACCTGAAACGCAAAAACCCCTCCGTGCCATCCGTTTTCTTTAGTCACGATAACTATCTGAAGGACTATACCGGGCATATTGACTCCAAGGATGATTATTACGACAAAAAGGTGGTCTTGCTGGTGAGGGATCCCCGGGACGTGGCGGTGTCCCAGTTTTTCCAGTGGAAGTACCGCATGCGGGCGAGGAAAAAGCGCCTCAATCAATACCCGCCCCATGGCGAGGATGTCTCCATCTACGATTTTGTCATGGATCCCAACGCCGGCCTGCCCAAGATCATCGATTTCATGAATCTTTGGGCCCGTGAGATGCCTCGTCTGGAGCAGCTCCTGGTGGTGCGCTATGAGGACATGCGGGCCGATGCCGCGGCGGAGCTGCAGCGCATCGTGGAGTTTATCGGAACGCCGGGTACGGAGGAAGAAATCCGGGAAGCCGTGCGCTATGCCTCCGTGGAGAACATGAAGAAACTGGAGCAACAGAAGACTTTTTGGCTCAGCGGCAGCCGCATGGTGCCCAAGGACCGCAAGAACCCCAACTCCTACAAGGTGCGACGCGCCAAGGTGGGGGGATACCGGGACTATTTCGAGGACGAGCAGATCGCCGCAATCGAATCACTGGTCAACGGTACACTGGAACCCGTGTTCGGCTATACGCGGGCTGAGCAGGCGGCTTCCGGGCAGGTTGCAACGGCCTGAAAGCGTTTATTCCCTTACTTATTGTGTGATATATTGTTGTGCGCCCATCGAGGACAGCCTGACGAGGTGACAAGTATGGAACACTGTGTCTTCATTCAGACGAATCACAAGCAGTACGTCGGTGCCCTGGTGGCCGGGTATGCGCTCAGGCGCAATTCCCGCCATGCGGACAGCTTCGACGTGCGCATCATCGACATGCGGGATTATCCCTTTTTTGCGGCCAAGGAGGGCGAGGTGTATCTGCGTGACGGGGCGCGGCGGGTCTGGCTCAATGATGATCTCCAGTCTTTCACCCTCACCCGCTTCATGCCGCCGGAGCTCATGGGTTACCAGGGGCGGGCGGTGGTCATCGACCCCGATGTCTTCGCCGTGGGCGACGTCTGGGAGCTGCTGTCGCGGGACATGGAGGGCAAGGCCATCATGTGCCGGCCGCGCTCGGGCAAGAAGGGGCGTCTCTATGGTTGTCTCGCCAGCAGCGTGATGCTGCTGGACTGTGCCAGGCTGACTCACTGGCGGGTGGAAGAGCAGTTCAACGAGATGTTCGCATTCAAGCGCGATTACATGGACTGGATCTGCCTCAAGCTGGAGCCGCGCGAGACCATCGGGCTGTTCGAGAACGAATGGAACGATTTCGACAGGCTCACCGAAAAGACCAAGATGCTCCATACCACCAAGCGCAAGACCCAGCCGTGGAAGACGGGGCTGCCCGTGGATTTCCGCCCCCCGGAACGGGCCCGGGGCTTCTCTCCCCAGGGCTGGCTGCAGGGGCTGCGCCGCAGGTTTTTCGGGGAATATGGTCTCATGGGCCATTACAAGCCGCACCCGGACCCCAACCAGGAACGCTTTTTTTTCGGCCTGTTGAAGGAGTGCCTGGAAAAAGGCATCGTCACCGAGGAGCTGCTGCGCGAGGAGATGCGTCGCAATCACGTGCGTCACGATGCCTTCGAAGTTATCGAGCGCACGCCGCCTCTGGCGGCCTGATGATCGGTGCCCCGATGGCTTGCAGCCTGGGAGGGCGCGCCATAGAATGCAGCGGTAATCGCTTTCATTAAGGAGCAAGCGGCTGTGGATCACTGCGTCTTCATCCATACCAACCACAAGCAGATCGTCGGGGCGCTGGTGGCCCAGCATGCCCTGCGGCGCAACTCGCGCCACAACGACAAGTTCGAGGTGCGCATCATTCACACCGAGGATTATCCCTTCCTGCGGGCGCGCGAAGGGCAGGAATACCTGCGCGACGGGGTGAAACGCACCTGGCTGTATGACGACCTGCAATCCTTCACCCCGCTGCGCTTCATGCCGCCGGAGCTGATGGGATACCGGGGCCGGGCGGTGGTCATCGACCCCGACATCTTTGCCGTCAGCGATGTCTGGGAACTGCTGTCCCGCGACATGGGGGACAAGGCCATTCTGTGCCGCATGCGCGCGGGTCCCAAGGGTTTCATCGACCGCTGCCTGGCCAGCAGCGTGATGCTGCTGGATTGCGCCAGGTTGACCCACTGGCGGGTGGAGGAGCAGTTCAACGAGCTGTTCGAGTTCAAGCGCGACTACAGCCGCTGGATCTGCCTGAAACTGGAGCCCCGCGAGACCATCGGCTTCTTCGAGGACGAATGGAACGATTTCGACCGTCTCACGCCAGCCACCAAGATGCTGCACAACACGCGCCGCATGACCCAGCCCTGGAAGACCGGCCTGCCCATCGACTGGCGTCCCGCCGAGAAATTCCGTCTCTTCCCGCCCCTGGGCTGGCTGATGCGCGCGCGGCGCAAGCTGTTCGGCGAATATGCCCTGCTGGGCAAGTACCGTCCCCATCCCGATCCCAGGCAGGAACAGCTCTTCTTTGGCCTGCTGAGGGAATGCCTGGATCAGGGCATCGTGACGGAGGACATGTTGCGCGAAGAGATGCGCCGCAATCACGTGCGCCACGATGCCTTCGAGGTGCTGGAACGCACCCCACCGCTCGCTGCCTGACTTTCTTCATAAGGCGCAGAGCCGGCGGGTGCTATCCACCGCCCGCCTCAGATCGTCGGGGGGCGTGGCAGTGCCCGTCGGGCACGCTGTCTCCCCCAGCCATGCAACCCGCCCTGCCTGGATCAATGCCGCATGCATCCGCCCCACGTCGCGCACCATGCGCCTGGGTCCCAGGGCCATGCCCAGGCGGTGGGAGAGGGGGCGGAGACGATAGTTGTAGGGATAGGTCCACCAGGGGCGCTTGCCGGCGGTGCCCGGGCGGCGGGCATGGGGGCCGTCGCTGAGGTCGAATAGATAGACCGGCTTGCCGGTGGCACAGGCTTCGGTGAGCATGGAGACGCTGTCGCCGGTGACGATGAAGGCATCGGCGAGGGCCAGATAGGCGAAATAGGGGTTGTCTTCTTCTGCCGCGCCGGCTTGCCAGCGATGGAAGTGATGGGGCGCGGCAACCGCAGAGAGGCGGTGGATTGCGTCTTCCGGTGTGCGGGCGCTGGTGGTGATGAGCAGGGCGCCACCGTCCGCACGGGCCATGGCATCCGCCTGCCGGGCGAGTACCTCAGCCTTGGCCGGGTCCAGGGTGTAGGGACCGCTGTTGCCGCCCACCAGCAGGGCGATGCGGGGCCGGGGCAGGGGTTCCAGAACGGGGCGCCAGTGCCGGGCCGCCTGTGCCAGGCGTGCCTCGCTGACCCGGTGCAGGGGCAAGGCATTGTGGAGGATGTTGTGTGCCTCTGGCAACTGGTACTGGGGGGTGGTGATGACGAGATCGAAACGGGCCGGCTTGGCCCAGGGCCGGCCCAGGTGCACGATGCGCACGCGGTGGTCCGCCTGGCGCCGGATCCAGCGGGCCACGGGTTCGTTGCGCCGTCCGGCTGTGATGACGAGATCCGGCCACGGCGGTGTGAGTGGCGAGGAGCGGTGCTTGATGATGCCCGCCAGTGTCGGCCCCAGGAGCAGATTGCTCAGCAGCTCGGTGCGGCGGTAAGCCAGCCGCTTGACCTCGAAAGGCCAGCCCAGGGCCTCCGCCAGGGCCAGCACCTGGGTGTTGTCGCCGGCCTTGTGGCCCATCAGCAGCCACACGCGGGGCTTGGCCTTGTCATCGCTTGCCCTG
>Ga0256839_1000804_pt1 | contig 40176 bp, 32 predicted proteins | sample 354166metaG_FD_185968 | JGI IMG/M metagenome (GOLD analysis project Ga0256839, IMG submission 185968) | Hydrothermal vent microbial communities from Mid Atlantic Ridge, Atlantic Ocean - 354-166 | ecosystem: Environmental > Aquatic > Marine > Hydrothermal vents | place: Atlantic Ocean: Mid...
TATATCACTGGGTGATGCGCTGGATGTGGAATTTAGCGATGGCCACAGGGGGGTTGTCGCCACGGGCGGGCCAAGCAAACCCAAAAAAACACCAAAGCCAAAAAGCCATGACAATCGGCAGGGGTCATTATTATGAAATTTTTGATGAGTTGTCTTTTATGGTTCAGCCTGATGGTCGCTTTGCCGGCCCAAACCATGGCGCAAAATATCCAGACCATGGCGCAAAATATATTGGGCCTGCCTGATGAATTGACCCAAGGCGGTTTTTATGTGGGAAAAGTTGCCCCGGACAGCGAAGTCTGGTTTGAGGGCCGAAAACTAAGGCTCTCTCCAGAAGGTCATTTTGTTGTCGGAATGAATTGGCAGCAGGGGGTCATGGCGACATTTAAATTGATTGATGCCGCCGGGCAAACCCGCCATCAAAGGCTTGGTGTTAAAAAGCAAAAATATGATGTGAGCCATATTGACGGGCTGCCGCCGAAGATGGTCACGCCGCCCAAGCAAGTTTTGGCAAGAATTGCGCAGGATTCAGCCCGCGTTAAAAAAGCCCGCAAGACCGACAGTGACCGGCAGGAATTTCGCGGGGCCTTTATCTGGCCTGTGCGGGGCCGGATCAGTGGTCATTTCGGCAACCACCGTATTTTGAACGGCACCCCCAAAAGCCCCCACGGCGGCATGGATATCGCCGCCCCCAAAGGCACAAAGATTATCGCCCCGCTCGGCGGCAGGGTGACCATGGTTTCTGACCTTTATTATACCGGCAATAGCGTGATCATTGATCACGGGCTTGGGGTCAATACGGTTTTCGCCCATATGGACAGCGTTACCGTGAATATGGGGCAGGTGATTAAGCAAGGGGATCAGATCGGCACCGTCGGCGCCACCGGCCGCGCCACCGGCCCTCATCTGCACTGGGGCCTGAACTGGTACAATGAACGCCTAAATCCCGCGTTGGTGCTGGATCATGGCAATGAGTAATTTAACAGTTTTTAAAATTTTAATAGGATATGATCATGGGTAAATAGCAGGCCTTAGACTATTTGGCGGAAAATTTAAATCAAAAAGCGTTTAAATTCCCTCAGGGCGTAATAGATGATGCCGATGACAAGGATAAACTCAATGATCGCCCGAGGCCAATAGCCCAGAGTGCTGATGGTGATATAGGTTATGGTGCCGCTCAGTATGAGTATGGCAAGATAGATGAGCCCGCCTGACTTTTCTTTCTTTTGCAGGGTCGTGATCCATTGACCACGCGGCGACGCCCGCCAGAGGCGCAGGCCAATATACAGCGCGAGCGCAAAAGTGATAAATTGCGACCCGATATATTTAAACTGGGCGGGCAGGGGCCAGAATATAACCGATATAAGAATGATCGCCGCCACTATTATGGCTGGTTTCTTATAGGCGTGTATTTTCATCATGGACATCCAAAATATCCTTTTTCATAATGCAAATCCTAGGGCCAAAAGGAACAGGGGTAAAGTTTTTTGCGATGAAATGACATGAATTATGGGTAATATGGTGACATGGCCCCTATGGCGATATGTCTTTCTTCTTGCCTGAAATATGAGCGGGCATTGATTGGGTTGCTGAATATTATGGCATAATATTCTTGTGTCACATTTAGGACAAATTGCGTATTTAATATCTTCTTTTGTATTTAAATGCCAATAATGTATTATTTTACATGGGTTTAGCGACTGGCTTGGCAAGATGGCATTATGTTGAATATAAATTGGCATGATTATTGAAAAGAAGTGATCAGGCAGAAAAATTTTGCCCTGAATCAAAAATTAAGGAGAGAGACGTGTTCACACGAACAAAGGCATTATTCACCACAGTATTATTTGCAGGAACCTTAAGCGCAGCCCTGCCGGCACAAGCCGAAGAAACAGGATTTCTTGGCGGCGAATTAAGTGCCAATATTGCCATACTGAATGATTATCGTTTTCGCGGTGTATCATTGAATGGCGGGGATTACGCCCTGCAAGGCGGCATTGACTGGAGCCATGAAAGCGGTTTTTATGTTGGCACATGGGCGTCCAATATTTCAGATTTTAACGGTTCTACCATGGAAACGGATTATTATGCGGGCTATGCCGGTGAAGTGAATGGTATGAGCTATGATGTGGGCGGGGTGCTTTATGCTTATCCGGGCGGCACCAATACTGATTACTTTGAGGTTTATGGTTCTGTTGGTATGGATCTTGGGTTTGCGGCGGTGACGCTTGGCAGTAATTATGCCTTTAGCAGCGACAATCTGGCCAATGAAGATAACCTATATATCTATACCAAAGGCGATATCGTTATTCCCGATACCCAATTATCGCTCAACCTGCATTTGGGCTATGAAAACGGGGCCTTTGCCAATAAAAAATGGGACTGGATTGTGGGCGCATCCTATAATTTCCAGGGACTTGACCTTGGTATATCCTATATCGACACGAATATTGTCGGAGAAGCTTCTGATGCAACTGTTGTTTTTAGTGTCGGCGTCAGTTTCTAGCTTTTAAGGACAGTATGAAAAAAGCCGGCTGAATATTTCGCCGGCTTTTTTTATCTATTTTACTCTCATTTTATTCTCATTTTACTCTCATTTTATTCTCCGGCGATCATCATGCCATCAATACGCAGGGTCGGGGCGTCGGTGCCATATTTAATCACCAGATCATTGGCGGCGGTCATATTCAGGAACATATCCTTTAAATTGCCGGCAATGGTCACTTCATTGACAGGGTAAGTAATCTTGCCATCTTCAATCCAGAAGCCACCGGCCCCCCGGCTGTAATCACCGGTAATGCCATTGACCCCCATGCCAATCAGGTCCGTGATATAAAAGCCCGATTTTATATCCTGCATTAATTCTTCGGGGCTTAAAATGCCGGGGGACATATAAAGATTTGTTGATGAGGGGGACGGCGGTGATGACGTGCCGCGGCTTGCCCGGCCATTTGCGGTCAGGCCCAGTTGCCGCGCGCTGGCACTATCCAATGTCCAGCATTTTAAGACACCATCTGTGACAATATCCAGCCTGTCGTTGCGGCAGCCTTCGCCGTCAAAAGGTTTCGAGGATGGCCCGCGCATCATATGAGGCTCGTCAATGATCGAAATGCCATTTTTGAAAATTTGGGTTTCCATACTGTCTTTCAGGAAACTGGTGCCGCGCGCGATGCCCTGTCCATTGATGGCACCGGCCAGATGGCCCAAAAGACTGCGCGATACTCTGGGGTCAAATATCACAGGCACATTACAGGTTTTGGCTTTGCGCGGGCCGAGACGGCGCAGGGCTTTTTCCGCTGCTTCCTGGCCGATTTCTATGGGCGCCCTTAAGTCGGCGAAATGTCGTTTCGACGAATAGGCATAGTCCCGTTCCATGGTATCATCCTTGCCGGCGATGACCGATATGCTTAAAGAGAAATGGCTGGATGGGTAACTGCCGGCAAAGCCATTGCTGTTGGCGGTGGCGATGAGGCCTTTGCTGAATGCCGCGCTCGCTCCTTCTGAATTGGTGATGCCGCTTGTTCCCAGCGCAACATCCTCGATGACGCTTGCCAGCATTTTTAATTCATCGGCGGATTTTTCAGTTTTGTCATACAGGTCAAGATCAGGTCTATCAGCCGGCTTTATGGCCAAAAGATCGGGGTCGGCAAGGCCGGCATAGGGGTCTTCCGGCGCATTTTTTGCCATGTCAACAGCCCGCTCGATCAACTGGTCAAAGATATGATTGCCAATATCACTTGACGAGACGATCGCCTGTTTCTGCCCCACCAGAACCCGCAGGCCAAGGTCGGTTGATTCGGCCCGTTCCACATCCTCGAGCTTGCCAAGCCGCCAGGAGACGGATTCAGACTGGCCCGAATAAATCACCGCATCACAGGCATCCGCGCCGGCCTTTTGCGCGGCTTTCATCAGATAATCAAGCTTTTCAAGATACTGTTCAGACAGGTCTTTGTAATCAGTCATTTTCGCTCATTTTCCATATGGGTTTGCCCGAGGTTGGCAGATTAAGATTTTGCCATTTTTCCGTGACGCGGTCGATGATCTCTTGATCCATGGCGATTTCCTCTCCCCATTCCCGATTGCTTTCTCCGGGGAATTTATTGGTGGCATCCAGGCCGATTTTGCCGCCAAGGCCCGAGACAGGTGAGGCAAAATCCAGATAATCTATGGGGGTATTTTCAACCAGAGTGGTGTCCCTGACCGGGTCCATGCGGGTTGACATGGCCCACATGACATCCTTCCAGTCACGGCAGTTGATATCGTCGTCAACCACGATGATAAATTTTGTATACATAAATTGCCTGAGATATGACCATGTGCCCATCATGATGCGTTTGGCATGGCCGGCATAGGCTTTTTTGATGGAAATCACTGCGATTCGGTAAGAACATCCTTCCGGCGGTAACCAGAAATCAATAATTTCCGGAAATTGTTGTTGCAGAAGCGGAATGAAAACTTCATTGAGAGCCTCGCCCAATATTGACGGCTCGTCCGGCGGCCTTCCGGTATAGGTCGACAGGTAAATGGGGTCTTTGCGCATGGTGATGGCCGAGAGGGTGAAAACAGGGAATTGTTCGACACTATTGTAATATCCCGTGTGATCGCCGTAGGGGCCTTCGTCCCGATAATCATCCAGTGACACATGGCCTTCAAGCACAATTTCAGCCGTCGCGGGGACTTTCAGAGGGATTGTCTTGCAGGCGACAAGTTCGGTTTTTTTGCCGCGCATCAATCCGGCGAACTGATATTCGGACAGGGTGTCCGGCACGGGCGTGACCGCCCCCAATATTGTTGCGGGGTCCGCGCCAAGCACAACGGCAACGGGCAATGGCTCTGATTTTTTTTCTTTCCAGCGGCGCAGATGCTGCGCCCCGCCCCGGTGCTTTAACCAGCGCATCAAGGTTTGCGTCTTGTTGAGAACCTGCATGCGGTAAATGCCAAGATTAAAATCATCTTCGCGGGAATTGCTCGGCCCTTTGGTCACCACAAGGGGCCATGTTATCAAGGGCGCGGGCTCCCCCGGCCAGCAACCCTGAATGGGCAGCCGGCTTAAGTCAATGTCATCACCCGTCAGGATAATGTCATGAACGGGGGCTTTTTTAACGGTTTTGGGTTTGGCATTCATGGCCTGTTTTAAGATAGGCAACATTTTAAGGGCATCTTTAAAGCCGCTTGGGGGTTCGGGCTGGCGCAGGAAAGCCATCGTCTCGCCGAGTGCCCTTAATTCGGACGGTTGCCTGTTCATGCCCCATGCAACCCGCTCGACCGTGCCAAAAAGATTGACCAGAACGGGCATGTCGCTTTTGCTGCCATCGGCCTTTATGACATTCTCAAACAGGATTGCCGGCCCGCCCTCGGCGAGGACGCGGGTTTGAATTTCGGTCATTTCCAGTTCGGTGCTGACCTCTTGCGTCACGCGAACCAAACGACCTTCTTTTTCCAGATGGGCAATGAAATCCCTGAGTGATGAATAAGACATAAAATTGTTATAGGGGAAATGGCATTACGGGAAAAGGGCTTTTGTTTCTTCTGGTAAACTAATGATCAAAAAAAGGCCCTCATGGTGATGAGAGCCTTTTTATTCATGACCGGAAGGTCAGTCTTCCTCAGGCGTATTCTTAGCCCGCTCGATGCCTTCAAGAATTTTTTGTTTGGCGACGTCGGGGCCGTGCCATCCGGAAATTTTGACCCATTTGTCTTTTTCCAGATCCTTGTAATGGGTAAAGAAATGTTCAATCTGGCGAAGCAGAATTTCCGGCAGATCCGTATAGGTGTGAATATCTTTGTAGGTGGGATCTGTTTTCAGGTCGGGAACTGCCAGAATTTTTTCATCGCCGCCGGCTTCATCTTCCATTAACAGAACGCCGATGGGCCGCGCGCGGATCACGCATCCCGGGACAAGGGACGCGCCGACAACAACCATCACATCGCAGGGGTCGCCGTCCTCGGACAGGGTATGGGGCATGTAACCATAATTTGTGGGATAACGCATGGGCGTGTGCAAAATACGGTCAACAAGGATCGCGCCGCTTCGTTTGTGCATTTCGTATTTTACCGGCTCCCCGCCTGAGGGAACTTCGATGATGACATTGATTTCTTCCGGCGGGTTAAGGCCGGCGTTGATTTTACTGACGAGGGGCATTGGGATTCACCTGTTACATGTTAAATTCTATTGCGCCGCAATATAACTATTATAACCGTTTTGTCAGTATTTTTTTTAATAAAAAAACCCCGCAGGATGCGGGGTTTTAATCATAGAATATGGTCGTTGCCTTAAAAGGCTACATGAATTTGGCCACGATAGCCACCAGAAGAATCGCCACGATATTGACAATTTTAATGAGCGGGTTAATCGCCGGGCCGGCGGTATCCTTGTAGGGATCGCCAACCGTATCGCCCGTCACGGCGGCTTTATGGGCATCAGAGCCCTTGCCGCCGTGGTTGCCGTCTTCAATGTATTTCTTGGCATTATCCCAAGCGCCGCCGCCGGATGTCATCGAAATGGCAAGGAATAATCCGGTAATGATCGTTCCCATGAGCATCGCGCCCAGAGCCTGAAAAGCGGAAACCATGTCACCGCTTACCCAGTATGTGACAAAGAACAAGGCAAAGGGTGCCACAATAGGCAGCAAGGACGGCAGGATCATTTCCTTAATCGCCGCCTTGGTCAACAGGTCAACCGCTTTGCCATATTCAGGCTTTGCCGTGCCTTCCATGATGCCTTTGATTTCCCGGAACTGGCGGCGAACCTCGATCACCACACTGGCCGCTGCCCGCCCCACAGCCAACATGGACATGGAGGCAAACAGATAAGGCAACATACCCCCGATAAACAGGCCGATCACGATGAAGGGATTCTGTAATGAGAAGGTTATATCGCTATATTGCGGCAGATAATGGGTAATCTCTTCGGTAAAGGCTGCGAAAAGAACCAATGCGGCAAGACCGGCTGATCCAATGGCGTAACCTTTGGTGACCGCCTTGGTTGTATTGCCAACCGCGTCAAGCTTGTCTGTTGTGATGCGCACATCTTCGGGCAGATTCGCCATTTCGGCGATGCCGCCGGCATTATCTGTTACCGGGCCATAAGCATCAAGGGCAACAACCATACCGGCCAGTGACAGCATGGCGGTTGCGGCAATGGCAATGCCAAACAAGCCCGCCTGACTGAAAGCGATAAAAATACCGCCGCAGATCACAATCACCGGCAGGGCAGCTGATTCCATGGAAATGGCCAGCCCCTGAATGACATTGGTGCCATGGCCTGTTTCAGAGGCCTCTGCGATGACACGCACGGGACGATATTCTGTGCTGGTGTAATATTCTGTAATCCAGACCACAAGGGCGGTAACGCCAAGGCCGGTCAGAACGCACCAGAATATACTGAGGGTTGACAATATGCCGCCGCCGACCAATTCAATATTATTGAAGAAGTCATATTGTGTCAGCATGCCATATATCAACGCCGCAGAAATAACCGCGCTCCAGATCAGGCCTTTATACAAGGCCCCCATGATATTCTCCGAGCCTTTTTTCATTTTGACAAAAAAGGTGCCGGCAATGGATCCAATGATGCTTAACGCGCCGATCATAAGCGGCAGCAGCATCATTTTTTCAACAGAGCCTGCGGCAAAGGCGCTGGCGGCAATGAGCATGGTGGCGACAATTGTCACCGCATATGTTTCAAACAGATCAGCGGCCATGCCGGCGCAGTCGCCCACATTATCACCCACATTATCCGCGATGGTCGCCGGATTACGAGGATCATCCTCGGGAATGCCGGCTTCGACCTTACCCACCATATCGCCGCCAACATCGGCACCTTTGGTAAAGATACCGCCGCCAAGACGCGCGAATATTGAAATCAGGGACGCCCCGAAACCAAGGCCGATAAGGCCTTCCAGAGTATGGCGCGCATCCATGCCTGCGTTGATCATATAGATATAATAGACGGCAACACCAAGCAGACCAAGCCCAACCACAAGCATGCCTGTCACGGCGCCAGAGGTAAAGGCGACATCAAGGGCCTTGTTGATATTTTCAGATGCGGCCTGAGAGGTCCGCACATTTGCCCGAACGGAAACATTCATGCCAATATATCCGGCCATGCCGGATAAAATCGCGCCGGCGAGAAAACCGATAGAGACATGGTTGCCCAGCAGGAAATGCAGGGCAATGGCCACAATAATGCCGACGATGCCGATGGCTTTATATTGACGGTTTAAATAGGCGGCGGCCCCTTCCTGAATGGCGGCCGCAATTTCCTGCATGCGTTCATTGCCGGCATCAAAGGCCATGACCCGGCGTGTGGCATATATGCCATAAACAAGTGCGACAAGGCCGCACCCTACGATCATTAAATATATATTCGTCATACTTCCCTCTATTTTGTCTGTTGATTTTACCATTAATCCGCCTTATATGACGGTATTAAATAAACCTCTCCCTGATATTAGTGGCTTTAGACCCTGCACAATTATGTTGCGGAATGCAAGAGGTGAATCTGCTTTTTTAGAGAAAATGACCGCCAAGAATGCTGACAAACAGGATCAGGCCAAGGGGGTGATTGGACCTGAACAGCCTTAGGCAATTATCGCTGTCACTCATGGCCAAAGATTTTATTTGCCACAGACAATGACCAGCAATCACGCCCAGGCCAACATAATAGGCGGGACCGATGGCGGCCATATATCCCGCGCCCACCAATAGCAGAAGCATGGCCCCATAAAAGAATAATAACCATTGCGGCGTATTCTCTTTTAATCTTAAAGCCGTTGACTTCACCCCGATCAGGGCATCATCTTCTTTATCCTGATGGGCATAAATAGTGTCATAGCCCAATGTCCAGAAGATACCGGCGGCATAAAGCACTATGGCGGGCCATGCAAGGCTGCCCGTGATGGCCGACCAGCCCATCAGAGCGCCCCAGTTAAAGGTAAGTCCCAGCATAAGCTGCGGCCAATAGGTGATCCGTTTCATAAAGGGGTAAATCACCACCAATGCCAGCGAAGCTATGCCGAGCCATATGGTAAAAACATTGAATTGCAACAGAATCACCAGACCGATCAGGCATAAAATACCCAGAAAGATCAGGGCCTGAAGGACGCTGACCCTCCCGCTTGGCAAGGGGCGGCCCCTGGTGCGGGCCACGAGGGCGTCATATTTTCGATCGGCCATATCATTGACCACACATCCCGCCCCGCGCATGACAAAGGCCCCAATGGCAAAAAGCGCCATAAATTTAAGCGTGATTGGCCATGCTGCATTGATATTATGGCTGGCCAGAGCAAGTGACCAGAGCCCCGGCCAAAGCAGAAGCCATGTGCCAATGGGCCGGTCTGCCCGCATCAATTGCAGGTAGGGCCAGGCGAAATCCGGTGATAATCGATTGACCCAGCCCTGTTTCACCGTATCCGTTGGTGCCTCTTTTAATCTATTTTCATTTTTTGCCATTTGTCTTACTTAAGATAAAAACTTATAATTGGCAAAAATATAGTGAAAAGGATGTTATGTCGAATAATATTAAAGCCCGCCTTTATGTGGCGCATGATTTAACTACGGGCGGGCAAATATTGCTTGAGGGCAATCAGGGGCATTATCTGGTCAATGTCATGCGCCTGAAGGCCACAGATCATATTCTGCTGTTTAATGGCCGGCAGGGTGAATGGCTCGCGGAAATAACCAGTACGGGCAAGGGCCGCGCGGCTGTCGTTGTTGAGCAAATCGTGATGGCGCAGAAGCCGGAACCTGATCTGTGGTATCTTTTTGCGCCCATTAAAAAAGCACGAATTGATTATATGGTGCAAAAGGCAACGGAGCTTGGCGTGTCGCTCATTCGCCCTGTTCTGACGGCGCGGACCAATCTTGATCGCTTAAAAGAAGATAAAATCCGCCGGCATGCCATTGAGGCCGCAGAGCAATGCGAACGCTTCACCGTGCCAATTGTGCCGCCGATGATAAAATTACAATCGCTGCTGGATGACTGGCCCGAGGATAGATTGCTGATGTTTTGTGACGAAGAAGGCAGCGACGATCAAAATACCTTCCCCGTGGGCCGCGCCATTGACGAGGTCGCCGCATGGCAGGAACGTCCCAGAAAATGGGCCATCCTGATCGGGCCGGAGGGGGGGTTCACCCCTGATGAACGCCGGCTCATACGCAGCAATGCCAATGTGGTTCCCGTGACATTAGGGCCGAGAATCCTGCGCGCGGATACCGCCGCCGTTGCCGCCATTGCCCTGTGGCAGTCTTATGCAGGTGATTGGCAGTAAGGTAAAATTTCATTGACTCCCACCAAATTTTTTATCATCATCCGCCCGAACATTTTGTAATGTTTTCCGAGGGGCGTTAGGGGTAAAAGAACATGGAAGATAGATAAATGAAAAATATGAAAAACTCTACAGCCATTCTGGCGGGGATATTAGCTCTTGGAATTTCTGGCGCCATGACAGGCCTCAGTCCGGCAGCTTTCGCAGATCAGAAAAATAACATGATCACCTATCAAGACGGTGACGACGGTAAAAAACCTGAAGCCAAGCCCGAAGAAAAAAAGGCAGATAAAGAATCTGCTGACAAAGACGATAAAAAAGACAAAAAAGATAAAGAGAAAAAAGATAAAACCCTTGCGGAATTTGTCAAAGATCTGGACAAGAGCGAGGGGCTTTTCACCTTCTATCGTGATCCTAAAAAAGGCGATCTTTTCATGGAGATCAGCGTGGATCAAATGGATGAGGAATTCATCTATTTCATCTATTTACACAATGGCGTTACCGGCGTTCCGGGGCTGGGTTTTCGCGGGTTGACCGGAAATAATCAGGTTTTCTCCCTCAACAAACATTTCAACCGCATTGAATTCATCGAAGAAAATACCAATTTTTATTATGATCCGGACAGCCCGCTCAGCCGGTCGGCGGATGCGAATGTGTCTTCTGCCCTGCTTGCCACCGCAGAAATAAAAGCAACCAGCAAAGACAAAAAACGCTTTATCATTCCGGTGAGCAAATTATTCTTGAGCGAGGCGCTGACAAGGCTGACCCCAAAACCAAATCCCGCTGATAAGAAGGCCGGAAAATTTGGCCCCGGAAAATTAAATAAAGCCAAATCCAAGATTGCCAGAATTAACAATTATCCGGAAAATTCGGACGTGATTGTGGATTATGTCTTTGACGATCCGAAGCCTGTGCCCGACAAAAGCAAAGTTGGCGGCATTCCGCGTTCTGGCACCATGTCCGTGCAACATAGCTTCATTCAAATGCCAAAAAATGACTTCAAGCCGCGGCTGGATGATCCACGGGTGGGTTATTTCACGAACCGCGTGACGGATATGACCAGCTATAGCGCCACCCCGTACCGCGATTTGATTGATCGCTGGCCTCTGGTGAAAAAAGACCCTTCGGCTAAAATTTCCGAACCAGTAAAGCCGATTGTTTTCTGGATTGAAAATACCACGCCCCATGAATATCGCGACACTATTCGGGACGCGTCTCTGGCATGGAATATTGCCTTTGAAAAGGCCGGTTTCAAGAATGCTGTTCAGGTGAAAATTCAGCCGGATGATGCGGATTGGGATGCCGGCGATATTCGCTATAATGTTATGCGTTGGACCGCGTCTCCGCGCCCGCCATTTGGTGGTTATGGCCCCAATTTTACCAACCCGAGAACCGGCGAAGTCCTCGGGGCGGATATTATGCTGGAGCAGGTATTTGTCACCAACCGCATGGCCCTTGGCAGCATATTTGAAACATCAGGCCTTGGCCTGCCGACCGCAGAAAGTGAAAGCCTGACGGGGGTTTCGGGCGAACAATTATCCTGTAGTCTTGGCCATCAATTGCAAATATCTTCTTTATTCGGGCAGGCTGTCCTTGGCGAAAGATCTGCGCCGGATCTGGACAAAGATGAATTGATCAAGCAATCGCTTTATTATCTGACCCTTCACGAGATTGGCCATACCCTTGGCCTTAATCATAATATGAAGGCCAGTCAATTGCATGACTTTAAGGATGTCCATAATAAAGCGATCACAGGCCCCGTCGGGCTTGCGGGATCCGTGATGGATTATCCGGCGATTAATATTGCCCGCAAGGGGCAGGTTCAGGGTGATTTCTATACGACGCGCCCGGGGCCATATGACATATGGGCCATCGAATTTGGCTATTCTCCTGAAATGGAAGATGCCAATGCCCGTAATGCCCTGCTGGCAAGGTCTGCGGAGCATGCTTTGGCCTTTGGCAATGATGCGGATGATATGCGTTCGAATGGTAAAGCCATCGATCCGCGCGTTATGATCGGCGACATGTCCGGTGATGCCATTGCCTTTGCGGAGAATGAAATGGCGCTTGCCGGGGAAACCATGGTTGGTCTGCTGGATAAATATACCAAGAGCGGTCAATCATTTCATGAACTGCGGGATGCCTTCCTGATCGTCAGCGGCACCAAGGCGCGGGCGGCGGGCGTTGTGTCGCGTTATGTGGGCGGCGTTTATGTGGACCGGGCTTTCGTGGGCCAGAAAACGGATGCCAAGGCACCGTTTGTGCCGGTTTCGCTCGCCGATCAAAAGCGGGCCATGAATTTGCTGAAAGATCAGTTTTTCAGCCCGAATGCCTTTGACTATTCCCCTGAATTGATCAGCCATTTGCAGCAACAACGGCGCGGCTTTGATTTCTTCACCATGACAGAAGACCCGAAGATTCATGCCCGCGTGATCAAGGCTCAGAGCAATGTCTTAAGCCATCTTACCCATAAAAATGTCTTGCAGCGTTTGACCGACAGCCGCCTTTACGGCAATGAATATTCGGTGGCCGCCATGCTTGGGGATTTGACCGATGCTGTTTTTGAGGCTGACTTGAAAGGCAATGTGAACAGCTACCGCCAGAATCTGCAAGTGACCTATATGAACCGGCTCATTGGGATCATTAAGGATAAGGCCGCATCGCATCAGGCCAAGGCAGCGGCATTTGCCAATCTTGATCGTATTCAAGGCTGGATGAAAAAATCGAGGAAAGGCAATTCAGAAACCCGCGCCCACCGCGCTTACCTGAATTATGCCATTGATCAGGCTTTGTTCCCCGGCAAAGGCTGATTGGCTAAATAAATTGATCCCTCGGCTGCGTGCAGTCGGGGGATTTTTTTATGATTTTCTAACGTATGCTCAGGTTATATTTTCCGGGCAGGATTTTGGCGCCGCAGCGGAATTTTTTATGTCGGTAGCTAAGCTGCCAGTCGCGGGCGCTGGTCAGATTTAAGCAGAATTTGGCGATCAGGTCGCGCTTTTCCGGGCCTATATCAATATATTTCAGGTCGGCAAGATATAAAAGCGCATCCTTGAAATTCACATTCTGTAATTTTGTCTGGCTAAAATAAGCCCGCGACAGGTCGGCAAAGTAAAAATTCACATGGTCAAAATACGTACTTAAGAATTTTGTATGGCTCAGGTCTGCGCCGCTTAAATCAATTTCTGTCAGGCGGCTGTCAATAAAAATGCTCCGCCTTATGGCGGCATTGTGCATTTTTAAATCCGATAATTCTGATTGCCAGAATTTGGCTTTGTCAAGGCGGCTGCCGGTAAAATCACTGGCCCGAATTTTCACATCCTGAAACAGGCTGTAGGCCATATCGGCATGGGCAAAGCGGCTGCCGGTAATTTCAACATGGGGCAGGGAAGCCCGCGTCATATTGGCTCCCTCAAAATCACTGTCCTTGATATAGGCCCCGTCAAACCGCGCGCCCGTCAGGTTGGCCCTTTTGAAATTGACCCCCACATTGCGCGTGATGCTCAAATTGGCGTCTGACAGATTGACGTCCGACAGGTCCAGTCCGGACAGATCCGCATGACATAAATTCAGGCGGCGCGGGTCATTGATATCCGGCGGCAGAACTTCTGTCGCCCATATACGGTGCTCAAACAAAAGCTCAGGTAAATTATGCGGCAGCCAGCCCGGCGGATTCGGGCAGTCATCCGCCCATGCGGCGGCGCTTGTTAAATATGCAAGAATCGTAAGTGCGGCGCATAAGCCGTAGAATTGTTTGAGCATAAATATGATGCCATTCTTTTTTGTTTGAAGTGACCTATATCATCATATTTCACATAATAATCCAATAAAAAGATGCCCTTGTCTTTTTATCTTATCACTTGTGCCCTATATTAAGCAGATGAATGATGATGACACACCGCCCTCGCCGTGGGGGCCGCGCCCAGATCCGGATAAAGGGTCAAATAAGTCACAAAGGCCGAACAGGCCCCATAAGGGCTCTTTGAAAAAACGCTCCCGGTTGCCAATTTTTCTGGTGGGGGTGATTGGATTTTTATTTGTTTTATTGATTGCCTCGTGGCTCTTGCCGGACAATATGATTGCGGGAGCATCCATGAGCGGCTTGATGTATGACGGGCTGCTTCTGGCTTTTGTCGGGGCCGGTCTTTGGGCGCATGTGAGCAGTTCCCCAAGCGCGGCCTTGCGGAATCTGGCCACATGGGTGATAATTTTTGGGGTGCTTGCGCTGGGCTATAGTATCTGGACAGGCGGCGGGCGTATTGGCGGCGAACTGGATGTGGCAAAAGGCGTCAGTGTGGGGACAAATATCAGTTACCGCGCGGACCGGAGCGGTCATTTTTTTGTCAGGGCCAAGGTGAATGGTACGCCGGTGGTCTTCATGGTGGATACAGGGGCGACGGATGTGGCCCTTACCCGCGCAGACGCGGAAAAAATAGGGTTGCCCATGGATCAGTTAAGCTTTACAAAACCCTATAAAACGGCCAATGGGACGACTTACGGCGCGCAGGTTATGCTGGCGACCATAGATATTGGCCCGATCAGAGTAAAAAATATCACAGGCTCGGTTTTGCCGGATGGATTGGGCTATTCTCTGCTTGGCATGAGTTTTTTAAATACCCTTTCGGGCTATAAAGTGGTGAATGGTGTATTGACATTATACCCTTAAAGGCCCACATGTTTTTATTCCAATGAATGAATAGCGAAAATTTTATGTCGACTGATGAAATATCTGCCCAAAGCCAACCCATCAAAAATAAACAGCAGCTGATTGATTATATTGCCGCAGGCTCCAAGCCCAAAAGTGACTGGTCCATTGGAACGGAACATGAAAAATTCGGTTTTTGTACCGATAGCCTCCGGCCAGTGCCTTATGAGGGGGCAAGAAGCATCCGTGCCATATTAACCGCCATGCAGGAATTTGGCTGGACGCCGATGATGGAAGGCGATTACATCATTGGCCTGAAAAAGAACGGCCAGTCGGTGACGTTAGAGCCGGGCGGGCAGCTGGAACTTTCCGGGGCCATGCGTAAAACACTTCATGAAACCTGCGGCGAGGTATCCAGCCACCTGAAACTCACTAAAGCCGTGAGCGAAAAGCTTGGCATTAATTTTCTGGGCATGGGATTTAATCCCAACACACGCCGCGAAGATGTGCCGATCATGCCAAAAGGCCGTTATGTCATCATGCTTGATTATATGCCGAAAAAAGGTAATCTCGGCCTTGATATGATGCTGCGGACCTCAACCATTCAGGTCAATCTGGATTATTCAGACGAAGCCGACATGGTGAAGAAATTCAGGGTTTCATTGGCCCTGCAACCCATTGCCACCGCTCTTTTTGCGGCATCCCCCTTCACGGATGGCAAACCCAACGGTTATTTAAGTTACCGCAGTCATATCTGGACCGATACCGACCCGGATCGCTGCGGTATTCTGTCGTTTGTTTTCAAGGATAATATGGGCTTTGAGGCTTATGTGGACCATGTTCTTGATGTGCCCATGTATTTTGTTGCCCGAGATGGAAAATATATTGATGTGGCGGGACAATCCTTTCGGGATTTCCTGAAAGGCGAGTTGCCGGGATATCCGGGTCATAAGCCAACCATGCAGGATTGGGAAGATCATATGAGCACGCTTTTCCCCGAAGTGCGCCTGAAGAAATTTCTTGAAATGCGCGGGGCGGACGGCGGGACAGGCAACTGGATTTGCGCCTTGCCAGCCCTTTGGACGGGGTTATTTTATGACCAGACCAGCCTTGATGCTGCCTGGGATATGGTGAAGGGCTGGAGTCATGACGAGCATGAGTATTTACGGTCAAATGTGCCGCTCAAGGCCTTGGCCACGCCATTTAGAAATGGCACAGTGCTTGACGTCGCAAAAGAAATGGTCGCTCTTTCGGCAGAGGGCTTAAAGCGCCGCGCCATGCTTAACAGCACTGGCGAGGATGAAAGAATCCTCCTTAACCCGTTGCATACGGTTATTGACAAAAGAAAAACCGTCGCGGAAGACATGCTGGAAAAATATCATGGTGAGTGGAAGGGCGATATTTCAAGAATATTCAAGGAGTATGCTTTTTAGATTCTTTATCTTAAGTCATTTAAATCGTCGAGCATGCCGCCTTGATCCTGACAGTCAACAATATTTTGTGCCATCTCGGTCATTAACTGGAAATATAAGTCCGGGCCCTTGTCAATATAAAGGCCGAGCGGATCAACCACATCAAACCCCGCCCCCGTGCCGCCCATCACCACTGTGGCAATGCGCGGATGCGCGCCCGGCATGCCTAAAACGCAGGTTACCCTTTTTTCTCTGGCCAGCCTTTTCAGCCTTTTAATATGCTTGGCGCTCGGGTTCTGGTCAGATTTTAACGCAATAGCCCCGACAGCTTTCAGGCCAAAAGATTTCTCGAAATACTGAAAGGCGTCATGATAAACGATCATTGATTTTTCGCGCAGCGGCCGTAATTTCTCACGGATATCCTCTTCCATGGCATAGAGGCGGGTGATGGTCTTTGCCGCATTCTGGATATAGGTCAAGCTGTTCGCAGGGTCCAGTTTTGACAGGGTTGCCTCAATGATCTGCACCATGCGGCGGGCATTGGACGGGTCGAGCCAGATATGCAGGTCCTGGGCCGCAGGCGCCTTATGATCTTTGGGCTTGCCGTCCTCCATATGCCAGATTTTACTGGTGCGGTAAGCGATAAGATGGATGCCTTTTTGCCGTGCCATGGGGACGGCCAGGAAATTAGCATATTTGCGTTTGAGGAGGCTCTTGAGAAATATTTCCATATCGGGATCTATATAAAATATAACATCCGAATTATGAATCTGCCTGATAATAGAAGGTTTGAGGCGGAAAATATGGGGGTCAAGGCCGCCGCTCACCATTAAGTCCAGTTTGCCCTTATGGCCCATCACGTTCGCGACCAGGGAATGAAGCGGCTTGATGGTGGCAATGACCTTTAATTCCTTTGCCACGAGTGTTGTATGCACAGCAGGATTTGCGGCGGAAAAAAAACCGGCAACAAGAATAGACAATAAAAGATTTCGCGGGCATTTAAACAATATATCACCAAATTTTACAGTAATAACATAACATATGTGGGAAGAGCCATGCTCAAGTCAAGAAATATTGTCAAGTAAAGGGCTGCAAGAATGAGAATATAGGTCCGCTGTCTTTTGGGTATTGTTGGGCTCAGTGGATTTTTTTGCCTTAATAATTCCCTATTTGTATCATATCTGATAAAGAGGTAATCTAATATATATAAATGCTTTGGCTCTTTGTCTGTTTGGCGTATCATACGGCATAAGATTCGCCGTTAATTAAAAGGCAGACAGCCTGATAGAATATGGAATAATTATGGTTTTCAAACGAATTTCCCTGAGCGCAGTTAAAATGACAAGGTCGCTGCTTTTGGTGTTAATGACCGTTGGATTATTGGCGGGCTGTTCTGGTACAGATCGCTTGAAATATCAGGAAAGAAGCGTAACCGAATTATATGATATGGCGCTGGATTACCTGAACAAGGGACAATTTAAATTTGCCGCGGTATCTTTTGATGAGGTGGAACGCCAGCATCCCTATTCGTCGTGGGCGCGGCGGTCACAATTAATGTCTGCCTATGCCTATTTCAAGGCGAATAAGCTGGAAGAGGCCATTTTATCTGCGGAACGTTTTGTTTCGCTTCATCCCGGGAATAAAGATGCCGCTTATGCTTATTATCTGATTGGGATATCTTATTATTTACAGATCGCCGATATCAGGCGGGACCAGAAAACAACGGAATTGGCCATGCAGGCACTTAGTGAGGTTGTGCGCCGTTTTCCTTTTTCCAAATATGCGGCGGATGCCAAGTTGAAAATTGACCTGACCCGCGATCATTTGGCGGGCAAGGAAATGAAAATCGGCCGCTTCTATCAGAATAAAGATGATTATTTCGCAGCGATAAGCCGGTATAACCGTGTCATTAAACAATATCAGACCACAAGCCATGTACCCGAAGCCCTGCATCGTTTGACCGAAGCCTATTTAGCCGTTGGCATCCTGCCCGAAGCCTATAAGTCGGCGGCGGTACTTGGGGCCAATTACCCGGATAGTGAATGGTATAAATACAGTTACGATCTGATGCAGAAATATAACGTGAAACAGCCATGATAGTCGAGGTTTCCTGATTTCGGGGTGTGTCCTGAATGCTCAATAGCCTAACCATAAATAATATTGTTCTTATCGATCGTCTTCACATTGAATTTGAAGGCGGTCTTTGTGTGCTGAGTGGGGAAACCGGGGCGGGAAAATCTATTTTGATGGATAGTTTGGGGCTTGCCATGGGTGAGCGGAGCGAACGGGACCTTGTTCGCCACGGCGCAGAGCAAGCAAGTGTCAGCGCGAGCTTCTGCCTCCCAGCCCGGCATGGCATATGGGGATTGCTGGACAGCCAGTCGCTGCCCTATGACGCGGGTCAGGTGATATTACGCCGCACGTTAACCCGGGATGGCCGGAGCCGCGCCTATATAAATGATCAGCCGGTCAGTGCCGGGCTGCTGCGAGAAGTGGGTGGTATGCTTGTCGAGATTCATGGCCAGCATGACGAAAGGGGCCTGCTGAATGCCAAGGGACATCGTAAAATTCTGGATGATTATGGCCAATATCATGATCTGACCAACCGCGTCAGGACGGATTATGATTTTTTGGTCAGTCTTCAAAAACAACTGGCCCTTGCCGAGGAAAAACTGGCGCTTGCCAAGGCGGATGAAGATTATATTCGTCATAATCTGGCGGAACTTGATATTTTATCGCCCCGGGAAGGCGAGGAGACAGAGCTTGCCGACGAACGCAGCCGAATGATGCAGGGCGAGCAAATGTCGGAAGGGTTGAATGATATTCTTAAAAATCTTCAGGATAAAAACGGTGTTGATGCCGCGCTGGGCTCTATCATTCGGCGCCTGAGCCGTATGGGCGGGCAGGATAAAGCCATTCTTGATCCGGTGCTGGAAACCCTTGATCGGGCGGCCAATGAGACCACAGACGCCATAGCTCTGCTGGAAACCACTTTACGGGATCTTGAATTTAATCCCCATGAACTTGAAAATACGGAAGAACGGCTTTTTGCGCTTCGTGCGGCCGCCCGTAAACATAGCTGTCTGGTTGATGACCTGCCGAATATTGCTCAGGAATTTTCGGAAAAACTTCAGGCTCTCGAATTTGGTGATGAGGAAGTTCAGCGCCTGACCCGGGAAGTCATTATTGCGGATGGTATCTTTCGTGACGGGGTGGCGCAACTGTCCGCCGCGCGCAGGTCAGCCCAAAATGAACTTGATGCTCTGGTCAATGGGGAGCTGGCGCCGCTTAAGATGGAAAAAGCCAGATTTAAAACGGATCTGGTGCCGCTTGACCCATCTGAATGGCGCGGCAATGGCGGCGAGAGGGTGGAGTTTCAAATTTCCACAAATCCCGGCGCGCCCTTTGGTGGCCTGATCAAGGTGGCATCAGGCGGCGAATTATCGCGGTTTATTCTGGCCTTGAAGGTTGTTTTGGCCAGCAGAACCACCGCGCCCACCCTGATTTTTGATGAGATTGATAAGGGCGTTGGCGGCGCCGTTGCCGATGCGGTGGGGGAGCGATTGAAACGTTTGGCAGAAAAGGCGCAAATCCTTGTGATTACCCATTCACCGCAGGTTGCGGCCCAGGGGGCCTATCACTGGCTCATCGAAAAGAATGAAATCACCAAGGGCGGGGCTGTATTCACCAATGTGAGCGCCCTTGACGAGACGGACAGGCAAGAAGAAATCGCCCGAATGCTGGCCGGTGCCAAAATCACGGATGAGGCACGCGCCGCCGCCGCGCGTTTGATGCAGACATGAGGGAAATTGACTTCATTCCTGTAGCCCGGCTTGATGAGGCGCAGGCTAGCCGCGAGCTTGAAATATTATCCCGTGAAATTGCCCGTCATGACAGGCTGTATCATGATAAGGATTCACCGGAAATTTCCGATGCAGAATATGATTTGTTACGAAGGCGCAATGATGAACTGGAAGCCGCCTTCCCTCATTTGAAAAGAAAGGACAGCCCGGCGAACAGGGTGGGCAGCAGCCCGTCCAGCGGTTTTGCCAAGCTGGCCCATGCGCGGCCAATGTTATCACTGGATAATGCTTTTGGACCGGATGATGTTCATGAATTTGTTGCGAAGGTAAAACGTTTTTTAAACCTGCCTGATGATGAGGTGATGGCGCTCATGGCCGAGCCAAAGATTGACGGGCTATCGGCTTCCCTGCGTTATGAAAAGGGTGTTTTGGTGCAGGGCTTAACGCGCGGGGATGGTAAAACCGGCGAGAATATTACCGAGAATTTAAAGACCATCACGGATATCCCAAAAGAACTTAAGGGAGATGGCTGGCCGGATATTCTGGAAATTCGTGGTGAAGTTTATATGGCAAAGGATGATTTTTTTGCCCTGAATTTGCATCAGGAACAGGCGGGAAAGCAACCCTTCGCCAATCCGCGCAATGCGGCGGCGGGATCATTGCGTCAATTGGACAGCAGGATAACCGCCGCGCGAAAATTACGGTTTTTTGCCTATGGCTGGGGGGAGGTTTCTGCGCCCTTTGGCCGAACCCAAGGGGATTGCCTGCACCGGATGCAGGACTGGGGTTTTGCCATAAATGAATTGGCGCAGGTATGTGATGATGCCGCGGCGGCCATTGCCCATTATGACCATATCGGCAGCCTCAGGGCAAAATTGCCTTATGATATTGACGGCGTGGTTTATAAAGTAAACCGCCTTGACTGGCAGGATCGTCTGGGCATGGTGGCCCGCGCCCCGCGCTGGGCCATTGCCCATAAATTTCCGGCGGAAAAAGCCCGCACTATTTTGAAAGATGTGGATTATCAGGTGGGGCGCACGGGCGTCATTACGCCCGTGGCCCGGCTGGCACCGGTCACAGTTGGCGGGGTGGTGGTGTCCAACGCAACCCTTCACAATGCGGATGAAATTGCGCGGCTTGGCCTTAAAATTGGTGATGAAGTGATCATTCAAAGGGCGGGAGACGTGATTCCCCAAGTGGTCGAGGTTGCAAAAACGACGGCAGACAGCCAGCCGATAATTTTCCCTGCGAGCTGTCCGTCTTGCCAAAGCCATTTAGAGCGGGAAGAGGGCGAAGTGGCCTGGCGCTGCACGGGCGGTTTGATTTGTCCGGCGCAGCGGGTGGAACGCCTGCGGCATTTTGTCTCGCGCAATGCGTTTGATATTGACGGCCTTGGCAAAAAGCAAATTGCCTTTTTCTTTGCCGAGGGCATGATCGAAAGTCCGGCGGATATATTCACCCTGGAAGAGAAAGATCAACAAGGGCTGACCAGACTTAAAAATCGCGAGGGCTGGGGCGATCAATCGGTGTCTAATCTTTGGGCGGCCATAAATGACAGGCGAAAAATTGCCATGGACCGCTTTTTATTTGCCTTGGGCATTCGCCATATCGGCCAGCAGAATGCGCGGCTCCTGTGCCTGAATTACCTGACAATCACCAACCTGATTTCCGCGATGGAAGCGGCGCAGGATGAAAATAGCGCGGCGCGGGCCGAACTGCTGAATATTGACGGCATCGGCCCGAAAGTCGCGGAAACCCTGATCAGTTTCTTTGGCGAGCCGCATAATAAACAGGTGCTAAATCAGCTTTTGACGCAGGTTGACGTTGAAAAATTCTTGGCACCCGATATGAATTCATCCCCAATAGCCGGAAAAATAGTTGTCTTTACCGGAAGCCTGGAGAAAATGACACGTCAGGAGGCCAAGGCATCCGCAGAAAAGCTAGGGGCCAAAGTATCCGGTTCCGTCTCCAAAAAAACCGATATTCTCATTGCCGGCCCCGGCGCAGGATCAAAGCTCAAAAAAGCCACCAACCTCGGCATCAAAACCCTCACCGAAGAAGAATGGCTCGCACTTATTAATTAATATCCCTTCTCTAGCCATGCGCTCACTCGGAAGCTTGGCGGGCAGACATGCGTTAGGTGCAGGGGTGTATTGCAAAAAAACACTCTACTCATTTTATGCCCCATAGCCTAAATATAGATCATCACCAAACGGATGAGCCATTTGGTCAATATATTATAGAATTAATATTCAACAGATTTTTTATAAAAAAGGTTTAGATCAATGACAAATTTTGTATCAACATACAATTTCATGGATCTGTTGAAGGACAAAGGTTTTGCTCCTCAGACAGATGTAACAACAAACGACTTACGGTCCATTTTTAATGGATTGGTTGGTGACCTGTCTTCGAAGATAGAGCTGCCGGCCGAGCATTATGACTTTATGGATCTTATGCATGACAAAGGCTTTGTGCCCGTTCCAAGCAATGACAATGACTTGACTGAAAAAGTCGCCTGATTGTCAGGACGCTTATTTGCCCGTGATGCGCTATTGCCCGTCACGGGCTTTTTTGTGCCCCGTTATTTATGCCGTAACATCAGGCTGTGCCACTCGCCGCGCATATATCGCCGGATCAGTTCCATCCCCTCATTCTCATAGGCCGCGCAAACGGCGGCTTCCTGCGTTCCCAGCAAGCCCGATAAAATCAAGCTTCCGCCCATGGACAGATTAGCGGCAATATCAGGGGCCATTTCCTGCAGGGGTTTCGCCAGAATATTGGCAACGATCACATCATAAGGCCCGCCGCCGCCAAGATCAGTATCCTGAAAGCCATCGCTGGTCAATGCGGCAAGCCCCGCCTTGCCAGAGCCGAGGTCAACGACAGAAATCTGGTTGGCCGCCGCATTCTGAATTGTGGTTTCCGTGGCAATGGGGTCAATATCACTGGCCACGATGGTAATGGGCCATAGGCGGCTCATGGCAAGGGCAAGCAGCCCCGAGCCACATCCCAGATCAAGGGCAGTTCTGGGCCCATTCGCGCCTTTAAGTTCCTGCGCCAATTCCCCGATGGCCAAAAGACATCCATGGGTGGTTTCATGCTGGCCCGTGCCAAAAGCCTGTCCGGCCTCAACCAGAAGGCTAATCCGGTTATCGGGTATTTTATCGCTATCATGGCTGCCGTAAATAAAAAACGGATCGGCCTCTACGGGCCTTAGCAATTTCTGAGATTCCGAAACCCAATCCCTTTCAGCGACGACAGACAGGCCAAGGTCAGCCTTGATTATGTCAAAATCAGGCAGAATAGCCAAAATTCTTTGTCGCAGCATGGCCAGATCGGGTTTTTGGGTGAAGAAGGCTTCCAATAGGCGGATTGTTCCGCCTCCGCTTATTTCAAAATTGGATAGGGTCGGGAATTCCTCTGGGTCAAGTCCATAAAGTATTTCTTCCATAAGGGGGATCAGATTTTGATCGACCTTTAAATTAATTTTCCAGCTTGTCATATATTTCTTTTAGTCCCTTATTCAGATCAACTACAGAAGTATGGGGAACTATACAGGCTTTATATTTTTTGCGGCTAATAATCTCTATCGCCATGCTGTTTTTCAATGATTGAAGTGTAAAATGCGACCAGTATCATCGATTCTGAGACAAGCCACCGGCTGGCCTATTGCAAAGACTGGGCCGGCTCCTGTATGATATGAGGATTGAGCAAAAGGATACTGACAATGAAATTCTTACTGACGCCATTGATGATGGCCATCGCGGCTGCCGCCCTTTCCCCCCTTGCGTCGGCAGCGACCAAGGATATGACCCTGCCTGTATTTTCGAAGGTGAATGTTAATGTGCCTATTGATTTTGTTGTCGCTGTAGGTAAAAAACAGGCTTTTACCATGGAAGGGCTGGATGGATATCTGGAGGCGATCAGTGTCGAAGTCAAAGATGGTACATTGGTCATCAGAAAGAAAAGGCGTTTGAAAATGATCGAAAAAATCTCTGTGAAAATCACCATGGAAGATTTGACCAAATTCGTTATTAATGGCTCTTCCGATGGCAAAATCAATAATGTAGACAGTAAAATATTCGCGCTTACGATCAGCGGATCCGGTGATGTGGTTATTGAGGGTAAAAGTGATGAACTGATCGTGACAATCAATGGCGGCGGCAACGTTAAAAGCCAAAGCTTTCATTCGGCAGAGCTATCGGCAAATATCAATGGCTCGGGCGATATTGCTCTTGCGGGGGAATGTGGCAACCTTGATCTGTCCATAAGAGGCTCTGGCATTTTTTCAGGCCGTGACTTGACCTGCGCAAATGTTAACGCCAATATCCGCGGAACTGGGAAGGCGACTTTCTATGCCAGTTCAGCCTTTGAGCTTCGTACAAACGGCAATTCGGATGTGAATGTTTATGGTAACCCTAAATCCATTCAAAACCGGTCTGGTGGCAGTGCCAACCTTGTGGTTCATGAGGATAAATGACATCTTTCTATCTGTGTGTTATAACACGATTTAAAAGGGCTTTAAGCAGGTGCCGCCATGAATTATCTTAAACTTTTTGCTATCGCCGCCTTTGCCATTGGCGCCATTTTATATCTGGCGGCTGATGATGAGCATGTTGTTGTTGGTGGTGATCAGGACTATGATCTGGGCGAATACGTTAAAATTACCGTGAATAGCCCGGTAGATTTAAAAATACGCTCGGGCGGTGAGTATGGCCTTAATGTCAAGGCTGATGAAGCCGACCTGAAAAAACTCAAGATTTATGTCAAAGGCAAAACTCTGGTTATTGAAAACAAGAAGGATATTTTCAATTCATGGAATGGCGCGCCGCCGGAAATTATGATTTCTCTGCCCTTGTTGCAGAAATTCACGCTCAACAGCTCTTCTGAAGTAGAAATAAACCATATCCACGGCAGTTTTTTCAAGGTTATGCTGAATGGGTCGGGCAGCATTCTTTTTGATGGGGCCAGTGATGTATTATATGCCAGGATCAATGGTTCGGGCACGATTGACAGCGGCTCATTTGATGTCAGAAAAGAGGCCGTCATCGTTATTAATGGCAGCGGTGATATGTCCCTGGCCGGCAAATGCCGTAATCTTGAGGCTGAAATCAATGGGTCCGGCGACTTTACGGGTCGTGACTTTACCTGTGAAAAGGTCGAGGTGGATATTGCAGGGTCGGGCGATCTTGATGTTTATGCCAGCGCGGCGCTTGACGTGGATGTCATTGGTTCCGGAACGGTCAATGCTTTTGGCAAGCCCCAAAGCGTCAAAGACCGTTCACGTAAAGGGACCCATGTGACCATAAAATAATGGTGAAATTAATTTTGGCCGCTATGCGGGCCAGTTATGTGGGCCAGTTATGTGGGATTGACGAAACTGTCCATGACTTTTCGCCGCGAGCCATTTTCAAAATCAACGTCCAGCTTGTTGCCGTCCAAAGTGATAACCGCGCCATAACCGAATTTGTCATGGAAGACGCGGTCGCCAGCCTTAAAGGCAGAGGGTGTATTTTTTTCTTTGCGGGCTGTTGATTTAAAGGGCGCGCTTGTGGAAAAGTTACTTTTTGCCCGGCTGCGATCCAGCTGTGGCTTCGGGCTATTGGGATCATATGTTGTATCATATCCTGCTGCCCAGTTTGGTGGCGCGTTTTCATGGCCGCGACTTGTTGCCTGACCATACATGCCCTGCGGTCTGTTGAATTCCACATGGGCCACCGGCAGTTCATTGATAAAGCGGGACGGGATGGGGCTGGTGTATTTTCCGTAAAGATAGCGCGAAGAAACGTGGAAAATATGGGCTTCTTTTTTGGCGCGGGTCAGGCCGACATAGGCAAGGCGCCTTTCTTCTTCAAGTCCTTTTGCGCCGTGCTCTTCCAGTGATTTTTTGCTGGGAAACAGCTCCTCTTCCCAGCCGGGAAGGAAGATTGTTTCAAATTCCAGTCCCTTTGAGCCATGAAGGGTCATGATGTTGACTTTATCCTGAACATCATTCTGTGAATTTTCCATAACAAGCGCGATATGTTCCAGAAAATCTTCCAGCCCTTCAAAAGGCTCCATGGCCCGAACCAGCTCATTAAGATTTTCAAGCTTGCCCTGCGAATCAGGCGACTTATCCTGACGCCACATTTGACTGTAACCGCTTTCCTCCAAAATGACTTCGGTCAGGGCCAGATGATCACCATCCTCTGCCTGTTCCCGCCAGCGGTCAAAATCCTCTAGCAGTTGCCGCAGCGTATTTTTGGCTTTGCCGCGCAAGCCATTGCTGTCAATGATCATATGGGCGGCCCTGGCAAGGGAGCAGCCTTCAGCGCGTGAAATGGCATGCAGTTTTTTGACGGTCGCCTCCCCAAGGCCGCGTTTTGGCACATTTATGATGCGCTCAAATGCCAGGCTGTCATTGGGGTTGTGAATATGGCGCAGATAGGCCGTTACATCACGGATTTCAGCGCGTTCATAAAAACGAAAGCCGCCAACTATGCGGTGGGGCAGGCCAAGTGTCAGAAACCGTTCTTCAAATTCGCGGGTTTGAAAGCCGGCCCGAACAAGGATGGCCATTTCGCTTAAATTTTGTTTTTTGCGTTGACGGTCTTCGATCATTTCACCAATGTTACGGGCTTCTTCGCGGCCATCCCATACGGGGTTTACGGTAATTTTCTCGCCGCCCTTCCTGTCGGTCCAAAGGGTCTTTCCGAGCCGGTTCTCATTGGATTCTATCAGGCCGCCGGATGCGCCCAATATATGATTTGTGGAACGATAATTCTGTTCCAGACGGATTATTTTCGCCCCCTCGAAATCTTTTTCAAACCGCAGGATATTCCCGACCTCAGCCCCGCGCCAGCCATATATGGATTGATCATCATCACCGACGCAGCAGATATTTTTGTGATTTTGCGCAAGCAGCCTGAGCAAAAGATATTGCGCCACATTGGTGTCCTGATATTCATCCACCAGAATATACATGAACCGCCGTTGATAATCCGCCAGAATGTCCGCATGATTTTGAAATAATGTCAGGCACAGTAAAATCAAGTCACCGAAATCCACGGCATTTAAAGCTTTGAGCCTTGCCTGATAGTCAGCATAAAGACTTATGGCCTTGCCTTCGGCGTAATTATGGGCCTCTTCCGGGGGAACCTGAGAGGCCCGCAGGCCGCGATTTTTCCAGCCGTCAATCAGGCCGGCCATGACGCGGGGATTCCATCTTTTTTCATCAATATCATGGCTGCGGACGATCTGTTTGACAAGGCGCAGTTGATCATCGAAATCCAAAATAGTGAAATTGCTTGTCAGGCCTGCTTGCGCGCTGTGTTTGCGCAGGATTTTAACGCCTATGGCATGGAAAGTGCCCAGCCAATACATGCTTTCGACCGCATCGCCAATGATCCGGCCAACCCGTAGCTTCATTTCCTGAGCCGCCTTGTTGGTGAAAGTCACCGCGAGAATCTGTCCCGGAAAAGCGCTTCCGGTGGCCAGAATATGGGCGAGACGCGCGATCAGAACACGGGTTTTCCCCGTTCCCGCGCCGGCCAGAACCAGCAAGGGGCCATCGATGGTTTCAACCGCCTGTTTCTGGGGCGGGTTTAAGCCATTTAGATATTCAGGCAGAGCGTCCGCTTTTGGCTCTGCTGCAAAGGGGATATCATCGGCGCCGAAATTATCAAGGTCAAATGGGTCAGACATGGTTCTTATATACTTTATATTGACCTGAATTACAGGATTTTTTTGGGCCTGCGAATAGCAATGGAACGGCCCATTTCGCGGGGAATGCCATATATTTTATGTTTTTCCACAGTTTGGCGCAGAATATCCATTTTATCCTGATCAAAGCGGGCGGGCATTCTGCTATCCATATTCACATGGAGAGAAATCTGCTCCATGGTGGCGGACAGAATGGCGCTCTGCCCATGAAAAAGCCGCATGAAATAATGGATGAATTTGCTATCCACATCAAGCAATTGGAAGTGAACGCAGATCGGATCATCCTGTTTTAATTCATGCTGGTAGGTGACATGATTTTCCAGCACAAAAATCGACTTGCCATTTTCCCTGGTGTAATGTGAACCAAGGTTAATATCTTCCAGAAAATTGGTCATGGCCTGATCAAATAGAACAGTATAATAGGCCATATTCATATGACCATTAAAATCTATCCATTCTTCCTTAACGCTTGTTTCAAGAAGAACAGGCCCATATTTTTCTTCTTTAGGCATATTTTATATCTATTATTCGCGGGAATAGTATTTTCTTTCGCGCTGTTATCTCTTAAGCGTATCAATTTGTCATCTAAATATTTAAAAATTTTATGGAATAATAAGAAAACTATTAATCTCTTTGGGTAATACTGCTTCTATAGTTTGAGACAGGAACTTGGTCTGACTTATTTTAACCGTGGCTATAATATATTGAAATAAGTCATATTATGGCCATGGTTATTGTGTCATCTATAGTCCCATTATGATACAAATAAAAGATAAGATGGTTTTCGGTTGAATGCCGAATTTAAAAGGGTAGGCGGAGAATAAATTGAAAAAGCTGGGCATTGGCTTTGGGATATTGATCACATCATTGATTGGGGTAATTTTAATTGTTCCAAGTTTTCTTAATTGGAATGAATATAAAACCCAAATTGAACGAACCGCATCGAATTACACAGGGCGGGACGTAAAAATTAAAGGCGACATTTCTCTGTCTCTTTTGCCGGTGACAGCGCTTTCCGTAAAAGATGTCACCATGTCCAATATAGAGGGTGGCAAGGCCGAACATATACTGTCTCTTAAATCCCTTGATATACAGGTGAGCTTCCCTTCCGCCTTGTCTTCCATGTTCGGGGGGCGGGTGAAGGTGAAGAAATTTATCCTTGTTGACCCGATCGTTGCCATGGAAGTCTTAAGTGATGGCAGGGTAAACTGGATATTGGATGATCAGAATACCGCTGCGGCAAAACAGCCGACCACGGCTGATATCAGCCTTGAGAATTTTCAGATCGTTAATGGGCAAATCAGCTTCGAGGATATGACCTCCAGACAGATGGAACTGCTCAGGAGAATCAATGCCAACGTGCAGGCCGAAAGTATTAAGGGTCCTTTCGTTATTGCCGGCAGTGCGCGTTACAAGGGATTGGGCGTTGATCTGGATTTAAAACTCGGCAAAAACCGGCAAGGCAAAAAAATGCCCGTAACGCTTGCGCTGTCGATGCTGAACCAGCGTGTTTCCGCCAAAGTGATTGGCGGCATTATGTTTAATGAAAAATCTGATGAAAAGTCTTTGGCTTTTACCGGAAAACTGGAAATGGCCGCTGGTGAGGCAGGGGATATTTTAAATGCTGCCGACCGTTTTAAAGGATTGAAAAACCCGGGTCATTTAAAAATCGGGCAAGCGTTTTCTCTGGATACAATGGTTGAGGTGGGGCATGATAAAATCACCGTCAATGAGGTGAATATGCGCGTTGGCCAGAGCCGCGCGCAGGGGAATGGGCATATTACCCTTGGGGAAAAAGTTAACATTCAGGCGGCATTGTCTATTAATAAACTGGATATAGATCCGTTATTGCCAGCTTTTGAAGACTATCAAAAAAACCGGACGGCTGTGGCGGCCCCCCGCCTGCAAAAGGAAAATGGCGCGGCCGATAATATATTGAGCCGCCTGTCGGGAAATGTTGATCTGAAACTTGGCGCGTTAAAATATAATAATAAAATTGCCAGCCAGATTATGTTGAAATTATCTGCCAAGGATGGGGTCATAGCTATTTCGACATTACAGGCCCGTATGCCCGGCGGCGCGTCGATCGCGTTTGAAGGCCAGGTCACATCGCCTGATGCAGAAGAAAAAACCGGCATAACCTTAACCGGGGATATGACTGTGAAAGCCAGTAACCTGCGGGGAATGCTGGACTGGCTTAAGTTGGATACAGCAGATATTCCGGCCGGGCGATTAACGCAATTTTCCTATAAAAGCGGCCTGAAGGTAACAGCTGATCTGGTGCAGCTTTATGAAATGAATGGCAAGCTGGATGCCATTCATTATCAGGGGGGCATTTCCTATGCCATTGCCGCGCGGCCCTCTTATGGTGTCACCCTTGACCTGAAAAACCTCAATCTTGATTCTTATGTGATCCAGGAAAAATCACCGTCTGATGAAAGTATGGATTTAAAAAAGATATTTGAGCGGCTCAGTGAATTTGATGTCAATTATAACATAATGTTATCAAATATGACGGCTGGCGGCGTTAAAATTCGGTCCGGTCAATTGAATGGGGTTCTCCTGAACGGAAATCTTGATGCAAAAACCATAAAATTCAACGATGTTGCCGGCGTGAATATAGAGGCTTCTGGTCGGGGCGTGAATTTTGGCAGCAAGCCAGAATTTACGCTGACCCTGTCTGCCGATGCCAAATCATTGGCCGGGATGCAAAGAAACATTAAAAGTGATTATTCCATAGATCTTCGCAAATTGGGCGAAATGAAGCTGACAGCTTCCCTATCCTCAACATTAGAGAAAATGGATGTGGATTTAAAATCCCGTTTTGGGGTGAAAAAGCTTAATGTGGCCGGGACAATCCGCAGTGCAACCCTGAAGAAATTCCCGGAAATTGGCAGCAGTAATCTGAATATAGACCTTCAATCCACAAGCCTTGCCGCATTGGTGGATCAGCTGGATCTTGGCATGGCTAAACCACGGGCCGTCGATGATCGTCCAATACGCCTGAGAGGCCATATTAAGACAAGTCCCAATATTGTGGATATTGACGGAAAAATTAATATCGCGGCGGGAGAAATATTGATCACCGGCCGGAAAAAAGGACATGGCAAAGCCGGGACTGTGGATTTAGCCCTTGATTTGAAAGGGGCAGAGACGCGCGAATTCATTCGCGGTTTGGGTATTGATTTCAAGCCGGCAACAAAGAAACTCGGACCTATCATGCTGAAGATGAATGTGACGGGCGCCCGCGATCACTATGTCATCAAGAATATTGCCGGTGATGTGGGGCCGGTAAAACTCAGTGGTTCCGGAAAATTAAATATGGCATCAGAAAAGCCTGTTTTTGATTTTAACATAAAGGCCGGCGATATTCCCTTGCATGATTTCCTGGAGCGTTCTGATCACGGGTCAAAAGATTATGGCCAATGGTCGAAATCGGCCATGAATTTGACGTTACTTTCTGAATATGAAGGGCATGCCCGTATTTCGGCGGGAAGTTTGGCCTATAATGAATATATTTTTGAAAATCCGGCTTTTGACGTAAATCTGAAGGATAGCCAGCTTTCTGTAAATAACTTTACGGGCCGATTATTCGGCGGCGATGTGGCGTTATCGGGGACTTTTGGCGGTGCGAACAAGCCTAAAATGGCCCTCAATATGACCTTGAAAAAGGCCTCATTATCTGCGGCAACCGCATCATCGGCAGGAATCGCCCCTGTGACGGGCTTCTTTGACATGTCCGGGCAGTTTACTGGCGAGGGCAGGAGCCAGTATGATATGATTTCCTCTCTTTCCGGAACGGGGGATATCATTGCCAGTTCCGGTATGATCAGGGGTATTGATATTCCCGCCCTAAGCAGCCAGATATCTGATATGGCCAGTGATGGTGCCTTTCTGAAGTTATTGGGCAGTGCCCTTTCCGGCGGTCAGACCCCCTATAAAGGCGGGAAAAGCAATCTTGTCGCCAAGGATGGCAAAATAGAATTCAGCCCGTTTGATATTGAATTGGACGGCGCAAAATCCAATGTGAGGATGGCCATTGATCTTTTAACCTGGACCATTCGTTCCGATGGCTGGATCGGGCTGGTGGATCATCCGAGTGCCCCGCCCATTGATGTCAGCGTCAGGGGCGATATCAGCAACCCCCGGATTACCTATAAGACGGATCGCCTGAAAAAATTTGTGGGCGCGAAAATTGCGTCTAACCTGTTGCAGCAGCTTATTGGAAAAGAGGGCGGCCTTGAAGGTATTTTCGGCAATCAACCCAAAGAAGAAGCCCCTCCGGCTGCTGGCCCAGACCAGAAGCCAGACCAGAAATCAGACCAGAAACCAAAGCCGCCTGCCGAGGATTTTGGCAAACGGATGCTTGAGAAGCTTTTAGAAAAGACATCGGACGAAAAAGACAAAAAAGCCCCAAAACCTTAAATATGGTTTTTCAGGACAAAGACACGGACGGCGCTGCTTAGGTTGACACCGGCTTGATCACTCATTCTCCGGGAATCGATTTGTGCCATCAATATATTCAGGCTGATATTTCGGGAATTGGCGATGGCCTTCAAGTGATCCCAGAAAATATTTTCCAGCGTAATACTGGTTTGATGGCCGGATATGACGATGGAATGCTTTTTCAATATATTGTCATCGCTGGACAAATTGGGGCTTTCTTAGTTTCTTTGGCCTGATTTTTTGATTAGAGATTCTGGAAGAAGTCATTGCCCTTGTCATCTATCACGATGAAGGCCGGAAAGTCTTTGACATCTATCTTCCAGACCGCTTCCATGCCGAATTCTTCAAAGTCCAGTACCTCGACCCTGGTGATGTTATTCAGGGCCAATATGGCTGCGGGCCCGCCGATAGACCCCAGATAAAAACCTCGGTATTGATGACAGGAGCTTGTTACCTGTTTGCTGCGATTGCCTTTGGCGAGCATGACCATACTGCCGCCGCGTGCTTGAAAATATTCAACGTAACTGTCCATGCGCCCTGCCGTTGTCGGGCCGAAGGATCCTGATGCATAGCCTTCTGGCGTTTTGGCCGGCCCGGCATAATAGACGATATGATTCTTCATGTAACCCGGCATCGCTTCGCCGGCTTCCAGTTTTTTCAGGATGGCCGCATGGGCCAGATCACGGGCAACAATGATGGTGCCGGTGAGCGACAGGCGGGTTTTTATGGGATGTTTGCCAAGTTCTGCACGCACCTGATCCATCGGCTGGTTCAGGTCAATTTTAACCACCGTCTCATGGAGGTCATCTTCGGATATTTCCGGCAGATATTTCGCGGGGTTTCTTTCAAGCTCTTCGATAAAAATGCCTTCATGCGTGATTTTGGCCTTGGCCTGACGATCCGCAGAGCAGGAAACGCCGAAACCGATTGGTACGGAAGCCCCGTGACGCGGCAGGCGGATAACCCGCACGTCATGGCAGAAATATTTGCCGCCAAATTGGGCGCCAATGCCGAAGTTCTGGGTCATTCTATGAATTTTGTCTTCCAGTTCCGGAACGCGAATGCCGTGACCATAATGGTTGCCCTCGGTGGGCAGGTTATCCAGATAATGCGCACTGGCAAGCTTCACTGTTTTTATGTTCATTTCTGCACTCAAGCCGCCGATGACGACCGCAAGATGATAGGGCGGGCAGGCAGATGTCCCAAGCATTTTCAGGGAATCATCCAGAAATTCCAGCAGTTTGTCTTCGCGCATTATGGCGGGTGTCTGCTGGAACAGAAATGTTTTATTGGCCGAGCCGCCGCCCTTGGCCATAAAGAGGAAATGATATTCATTGCCTTCGGTGGCATAGAGGTCAATCTGGGCCGGGGCGTTATTTTTGGTATTGACCTCTTCAAACATGCTGATCGGTGCGAGCTGGGAATAGCGCAGGCTGGTCTCGGTATAAGTATCCACCATGCCCTGGGACAGGGCCGCGCTGTCATTGCCGTCTGTCCAGACATATTGGCCTTTTTTGCCCATGATAATGGCCGTTCCGGTATCCTGACAACCGGGCAGAACCATGCCGGCGGCAATATTGGCATTTTTCAAAAGTTCTGTGGCAACAAATTTATCATTGTCAGAAGCTTCGTCGTCTTTGAGAATGTTCGAGAGCTGTTGCAAGTGACCGGGCCGTAAAAGATGCGCGATATCCCGCATGGCTTCTTTGGCCAGTAATCGAAGGCCTTCCGGTTCAACTTTTAATATTGTCTTGCCATCTACCGTGATCACTGAGACAAAATCCGAAGTAATTTTCCGGTAGCACGTATCATCCCCGGTCAGAGGAAGCATATCAGTGTAATTAATATCGGTCATTACATCCACTCAACTTGGGTTGGGTTATTTTTTTCTGAAGGTATCCAGCGTTACCACATTGTTGTCATTGTCATCAGCTGGTTTAATATCGGAGGCCGCCTCAACAATAGCGGGCAGGTCATCACTATGGTCATTATTCGGTTCATTGGCGTTGAAATGCAGACCGAAATCAACGCTCGGATCAAAAAAACCTTCCAGGGCGGCAAAAGGAATATACAGATGTTCCAGCTTGCCACTAAAGCTCAAAGAAAGTTCAAAATGCTCATCATCCACCACAAGATCCGCGAATTGATTTTGAACAACAATGGTCATTTCTTCGGGATAACGTTCTTTTAAGTAGGCGGGGATGCTCACCTCTGGGTGAGTTGTGCTGAAAGTGAGGTAAAAATGATGCTCGCCGGGCAAGCCATCCTTGCTTGCATTGTGTAATACGTCCCTGACGACGGAAAGAAGCGCCGTTTGAACCATGGCATCATACTGAATTATGCTATCTGTCATTTTTCCAAATCTAATATTAATTACGCGAATCTATTCGCGGAAAGTATAACGATTATAGGCGGAAGGGGCGAGTCTAATTTTGGACGGATAATCAGACTTCGCCCCCCCCTGGTTATAGAGCTGGTTTTAGAACTGGTTCTAGAACTCTGACTGAATCCGGAAATAGAAAGACCGGCCGGCTTCATTGACCCGTAATGCCGTGGCATCATTCAGACTTTCCCGGTTCAAGTGGTTGGCGTAAAGTTTATCAAGCAGATTGGATATGCCAAAGCGGAATTTGGTTTGTTTTATAAATTCCACAGAAGCAAATATGTCAATAATGCCATAACCATCCGTTTCACCGGCATCCCGTCCGCTGCCTGTTATGAAGTTATCGTCCACACGATTTTGTTTTAAAGCACCGCGCAGGCGACTTCCTACGGACCATTTATCCCGGCTGTAGGTCAGGGTGAGGTCATAGCTGAAAGGCGGGATCTGATAAAGCGGAATATTCAGGTCCTGATTTTGGCCGTTGGTGTATGAAATATTACCAAAGACTTCCAATTTGTCGGTAACCTGAATACTGCCCTCAACTTCAAAACCCCAGATGCGGGCTTCGATATTGCGATATATCAATGCGTTATTGGTCACAAGAATATTCTCTTGACCATGGGCGCGGTCCCGGAAAATATAATCATTGATATCATCATAATAGGCGGAAAACAGGATGTTCCATTCAGGCTTGCGAATGCCCAGACCTATATCAAACTGGGTATGCTTTTCCGGCGCAAGACGGGGGTTGCCGATCCAGCTCATATTCATGACTATGCCGGACGGCATTATGCTGCTTCCCCTCAGGCTCGCCATATAGCGTTCGACCGTATTGGCGCTGCGGTTACTGCGGCTCAGGCCAATATAAAGCGCGGCGTCCGTGGTTAAATCATATTCAAGCCGCAGCAGGCCACCCAGATTATTTTCCGTCTGGTCTGTGGCACCTGTGCCATAATATAAATTATAGAGCATGTCAGGGCTCATGGGCATCATTCCCGGCATGACAAGGTCATTTTTTATATCAGTATCGTCGGCGGTTGATTTTACATTGTCATAGCGAATCCCGGCCTTGACCTGCATTTTGTCCGTAACCGGCATAATTGCTTCTGCGAACAGACCGATATTGCGGATTGTGGCATCCGGAATCAGGACGGACTGGACAGGCACCATATTGGTCCGGTCCATATTATGGCCGTTCCTCCGGCCGTTATGGTTCAGGTTCTTGATATCCATCCCAAGGCTGACTTTAGTCTCTTTGATCTGAAGGTCGGCAAGGATTTTTCCGCCGGTGGTATAGGCATCCAGCTCGGCCTGCCGAAACATCATCATCCGGTCACGCAACGAGAAATTATCCATCCTGTGGTAAGCATGGGACCGGTAGATATCTATTTTCAGGCTTTTCATCGGGCCATCGCTATCAAAATCGTGACGCAGTTTGCCGCGAATGACGGTGCCGGAACCATCGGGAGAATCCATGCCGGCACCGGGAAACAGCATATCGCGGGTCTCTTCATGGCTTATGCCCAGATTGATCAGGGTGAATTCATCACTATAGCCAACCTCGGCGCTGCCGCCATATGATGTGAAGGCGCTGTTGACCACATCACTCTGGCCGTCCTGATAGCTTTGCGCATCCTTGAAATGCCCGTTAAGCCGAAAATAGACTTTGTCAGCGCGGGCGGCAAAATGTCCCGCCATGCTCCATATATTGCCATTGGTTTCATAGGCCCCGTTAAGCCGGCCCTTGATGTTGCGGCCATCCTGAAAGGTCGGGGCGTGATGTTCGACAATGATCGTACCCCCGCTGCCGCCGGGGCCATATTGCACAGATTGATAGCCACGGTGAACAATCACCACATCGGCGGTGTCGATATCCATCCATGCCGCCGCTGTATCCATGCGGTTTGGTCCGGCACCTTCGAGGAACGCCCCGCCATTGATGATGTTAAGCTGGCTTCTGCTTTGGCCGCGAATGACCGGTTCCAGTCCGTGGCCGCTCATGCGGCCGCTGGTGACGCCGGGGATATTCCGAAGGTAATCTCCGGCATCGGCCGATGGCTGGCCATCGTGATCTTTGGGGACGGATGTGGACAGGGCCGGTTTTTGCAACAGGGTTCCTGTGACGATAATCTCATCTATTTTACGATCAGATTCATTATTTTTGGGTGTGATGATAACAGTTTGGGCCGCCGCATTCTGACTAAGGCAGATAAGCGAAGCGCCAGCAGCCGACCATAGGCTGCGGTTAAGCAATTTCCATGTGGACATTTCTATTCCCTGGTATTTCTTTGAATTATGGGTAAAATATGCAAACCCAGTTGGGCTGCATTATAAATATATATTTGACGGGATTAGACTTGCGGCGGCGCGCGGGGCGGGCAAGTTATATTGACCGGCGTTTCAGGAAGATACAAAATATCATAGATGCCGGTAGGCTTGTTGGAAACCGGACCGACATCAACATAACTGATTTCCACAGAAGTGTTGTTGAGGACTATTTTATGAAAAGGCAGGCAATATATACAATGTTCTGATTTACCTTCATCAGGATTTACCGGATTGCCATTTTCGTCCAGAGTAATGCGTTTAAGCCCCTGGGGCGTGCAAATGATATAGCTCTGAATACCGGATAAAAAGTCATTTTCCAGGGCATCCTGCAGTCCCCCGTTGGTGGCGGACAAGGCGGCGGCGGAAAAAATATTCAACAGCAGGACAGACAGCATAAGCCGGCCCATTTTTCGGCCAAGACGCTGAGCTATTAACGTCAGAAAGGCTGTTGATTTTTTGCCGGCCATAGATCAGTTTCCAATTTTGCCCCCATAAAAATATTATATGGCAACCTATTCTATATCAGGAGATATATTCTTGATCTAGGGCAAAAAAAGATATTTTGAGGAAATGAGTAAAAAATTAAAGTGAAGGGCTTCTGTTGCTAGGTGCCCTTCGGACCCCGCGTAACTAACCTATTAGGCCGCTACAGCAAATGCTTCGTTATTATCGTTTGCATCTACAAATTTTGACCCGTCGCAGCGGTATCATACTGAGCAAAAGTTATATCTTTATTACGCACGTCGATCCTATTTCGCCCCCATAAATGGTGGAGGCGCCGGGTACCGCCCCCGGGTCCGCAACGTCTATTCCATACATCAGTTTATTGCCGTAGTTGGTTACCCAACATGTTATATATAGGGCATGGAGATTAAAATTTGAATAGCTAAGAAAAAATAATTATATAGAGTGGGAAATAAGTCATTATTAAAGCAGCAGGATTATATGAAGCAATATCTGGATTTAATGCGCCATGTGCGCGACCATGGCGCCATTAAGGAAGATCGAACGGGCACCGGAACGCTGAGTGTTTTTGGCCATCAGATGCGCTTTGACCTGTCAGAGGGTTTTCCCATGGTGACCACAAAAAAGCTTCACCTGAAGTCAATCATTCATGAGTTGCTGTGGTTTTTGACAGGCGATACCAATATTAAATATCTGCAGGATAACGGCGTTAAAATCTGGGATGACTGGGCGGATGAGCATGGTGACCTTGGCCCGGTTTACGGCCATCAATGGCGGTCATGGCCCACGCCAAACGGGGAAACGGTGGATCAGATCAGCAATCTTGTGGGTATGATTAAAAATAATCCCGACAGCCGCCGGTTGATCGTCAGCGCATGGAATGTGGCGGATGTGGACCATATGGCCCTGCCGCCGTGCCATTGCCTGTTTCAATTTTATGTGGCCGACGGAAAATTAAGCTGCCAGCTTTATCAGCGCAGCGCGGATATTTTTCTGGGCGTGCCGTTTAATATCGCGTCTTATGCTTTATTGACTCAGATGCTGGCGCAGGTTTGCGGCCTTGAGGCCGGCGACTTCATTCATACATTCGGTGATGCCCATCTTTACCGCAATCATCTGGCACAGGTGGATGAACAGCTTGGCCGCGCGCCGAAACCCCTGCCGGTCATGAAAATCAATCCTGACGTGACAGATATTTTTGGCTTTACCTTTGATGACTTTGAACTGGTGGGCTACGCGCCTCACCCGCATATTGCCGCAAAGGTGGCGGTATGATGGTGAAACTCAGCCTGATTGTGGCCGTAGCGGAAAATGGTGTCATCGGCAGGGACAATGATCTGCCGTGGAAAATATCGTCTGACTTGAAATATTTCAAGGAAAAGACCATGGGCAAGCCGATTATCATGGGCCGCAAGACGTTCCAGTCCATTGGCCGGCCCTTGCCCGGACGGGTTAATATTGTCATTACGCGCGATAAAACTTTCGCGCCGGAAGGGGTGATCACCGCCTTTAGCCTCGAGATGGCTCTGGATGTGGCAAAAAATCTCGCCCTTGCCAAGGGTATGGACGAGGTGATGGTCATTGGCGGGGCCGAGATATATGCCCTCTGCCTGCCCGATGCCGACCGTCTGTATCTGACCCGCGTTCACGGCGACGTGGGCGGCGACACCCATTTCCCCGCCCTTGATAGCGACGACTGGCTCGAAGCCTCCTCTGAAAAATTCAAACGCGGTGAAAAAGACAGCCACGATTATAGTTTGATCGTGCTGGATCGGGTTTAGGGCAATGTCAGACCTGTTTGACTCACTTTGATGTCTCTTGAATATTTTTCGTCATAAACAGGCTGTTGGGATCTTTTCTATATTTATCAAATGGGCCGCATTCGTTAAACCCGAATCTTTCATACAGGGCGCGAGAGGGGATGAAAGCATCCATTGATCCTGTTTCAAGGCTGATTTTTGTATAAGAACGGTTTTGGGCCTCTTTTAAAATATGGCTGAGGAGTTTTGTGGCTATGCCCTGCCGCAGATGAGAGCGAGAGGTTCGCAAGGTTTTGATTTCTCCATGGGCATCGTCAATTTCTTTTAAGGCACAGCAGCCTGCCAAACGCTCCTTAACCCATAGGCTCCAGAATGTGATGTCAGGCCCTCGCAATGCATTTATATCGAGGGTATGAACACTTTCCGGCGGGCTGGTGGACAGCATGTCTGCAAGATGTTCCTGTAATAAAGCCTTTATTTCATCGCCTTTTAAATCGTCTATTATAATTTTCAAAATATATGTCCGCTATTCACATAATAGAATCATTATTTTACAATCCCAGACGTGGAATCTCAATGGCAGGGCAATGATCCATGACGACTTTCAGACCGGCTTTTTCAGCTTTTTCCGCCGCAATATTATTTATAACGCCGAGCTGCATCCAGATGGTTTTGGCACCTGTGCGGATGGCTTCGTCAACGATGGGCTCGACGGAATCAGATTTTCGGAAGATTTCGACCATATCTATGGGCGCGGGAATATCAGAAAGGCTTGCGTAAACCCGTTGACCGAGAAGCTCACGACCAGCAAGGCCCGGATTTACGGGATAGAGGTCATACCCCTGAGAAATCAAGAATTTCATCACCTTGTGGGACGGGCGGTCGGGGTTCTTGCTGGCCCCGATCAAGGCAATGGATTTTGTCGAGGTTAAAATTTCTTTTATCAGAGCATCTGTCATAAT
>Ga0256839_1000805_pt1 | contig 40169 bp, 37 predicted proteins | sample 354166metaG_FD_185968 | JGI IMG/M metagenome (GOLD analysis project Ga0256839, IMG submission 185968) | Hydrothermal vent microbial communities from Mid Atlantic Ridge, Atlantic Ocean - 354-166 | ecosystem: Environmental > Aquatic > Marine > Hydrothermal vents | place: Atlantic Ocean: Mid...
AATTACTCGACAGTGCAATGCGCACGGCTTCTTGTTGAAATGCTTTGGTATGTTGCTTGGCCATAATAGTTCTCCTTGATGGCTGTTATTACTCATAACAACCCGGAACTAAACCGGGACAAGTCCACTTTGGGTACAGGTGAAAGCGAGCAAGATACCTTGGTATATCTATGAAGTTGGCATGGATGTGCCGGACATGCAGATTGCCCCTAAAGACTTGGAGGCGGAAATTGCCGCCATTGATACTATTTTGCGAGAAAACCATAATGAGGATTATTGCGGGATTGTTTATGTGGACAACCCAAATGAGCCAAGTTTGATCAAAGTCTTTGGGCCGAAAAACCTAGGAGCTTCTTGCGGTAGTTCAGGTTCTAAAACCTGGCCGCGCTGGATTTTAAGCCATATGCCGCCTACAGAAGTTGGCGTAAAACTGGATCATAAGGGTAAGCCAGCTTGGTGGAAATCTTTTAGCTTCAAAAGATAATCCAGATTTGCCGCGCTACCGCGCCATATTGTCCCGATACCCTATGATGTCTTATAATAGTTTGAATTGTGCGTAAATAAGTATATGTTGTTGGGTAGCTGCAACCAGCCCTCACCATTTTTCATAAGGTATTGTCATGGATAAACCGCTCACAAATAAATTGGGTCTGAAGCCTGCTGACAAACTCCAAACGGAGTTGGTCGCTGCGAACCAACAAGTTACCATAAGCCCATTGGGCGCGGATGGTAAGGTAAAATCGACCAATACGGCCATCCGTGAGGCATATGAAAATGGCCAATATCCTTATGCGGAACGGGTCAAGACCAAGGACTATGAAAAGAAGAAACGCGCTTTGCAGGTCGAACTTTTGAAGGTGCAAAAATGGGTGGAGGATACGGACCAAAAAATTATTCTGATATTTGAAGGTCGCGATGCGGCTGGTAAGGGCGGAACCATTAAGCGCTTCATGGAGCATCTCAACCCCCGGAAAGCCCGCGTGGTCGCCCTGAATAAACCGACCGATATTGAGCGCCACCAATGGTATTTCCAGCGCTATGTCAATAATCTACCGACGGCGGGTGAAATGGTTTTCTTTGACCGCTCTTGGTATAACCGCGCCGGGGTTGAGCGGGTTATGGGCTTTTGCGAGCCGGGTGAGTATCTGGAATTTATGCGTCAAACCCCCGAATTTGAACGCATGTTGGTGCGCTCCGGTATTCGGATTTTCAAGTTCTGGTTTTCAGTGACGCAGAACGAGCAGCTGAGGCGGTTTAAATCCCGCGAGCTTGACCCGCTTAAACAGTGGAAATTATCCCCGGTGGATAAAGCTTCTCTCGATAAATGGGACGACTATGCCGAAGCCAAAGAAGCCATGTTTTTCTATACGGATACTGCGGACGCCCCGTGGACCATTATAAAATCCAACGACAAAAAACGCGCCCGGTTAGAGACCATGCAATATGTGCTAGATACCCTGCCATACCCCGACAAAGACACCAGTGTCGTCACAGGCGCAGACCCGCTCATCGTGCGCGGCACAAAACACATAATCAACAATTCCGACCACATCCTAGGCGCAAGCTTGCACCCGGATTTGCGTAAGGGTTAGGGGCCGGTTTGGGGACTCCCAAGAGCGGGCATTTCGACGAACAATTGTAGCACCGGAGTGTTAATATAGAAAGATACGCGACCGATTTTGTGTTTTTTTAGAAACCCTTTTTCAGCCAGAACGTCTAGATATTTTATCGCCGTCTGCCGACCGACACCCAGTGTTTCTACTATATTGGCGACTTTTGTATAGGGGTGTTTAAAAATGGTGTTCAAAATATCCTGAGAGTAGATTTTTGTTTCCTCGCGCATGCGGTGTTTGTACTCTTGCATTATTGTTTTGAATGAATTGACCAAATGAATTGTGTGCTGTGCAGTTTGAGCCACACCTTCTAATATATAGAGTATCCACTCTTCCCAAGCGCCTTCGTCTCTTACTGCTTGTAGCAGGCGATAATAATCTTGCTTTGTCGTTGTAATATATCGACTTAAATACAAAATTGGTATGTCGACCAATCCTGTTAACACTAAGTACAAAATATTTAATATTCTACCTGTCCTGCCATTGCCATCCGGAAAAGGATGAATGCTTTCAAATTGGTGGTGTATCAGCGCCATACGTACCAATGGGTCAAGATTGTCAGCGCCCACATTATTGATAAATTTTTCTAGTCCAGACATGAGCGCAAGTATTTCATCTGGGTTTTGAGGAGGCACATAAACAGTTTCGCCAGTAATGTCGTTTTTCAGTTCTGTACCAGCTTGAACGCGAAAACCGATAGCGCTGCCGCTCAAGGCAGTATGAATACTATTGATGTGATTTAGACTTAAAAATTTCTTTTCTATCACTAGAGAAAAACCATTGGCGAGAGCTTGCGCATAATTATGCACTTCTTTTGCGGCAGGCGTTAGTGAGCGTTCTCGGTATTCTGTTTTAAATAATTCGTCATGAGTCGTTATGATGTTTTCTACTTCGGAGCTGTCTTTCGCTTCTTGGAGTGCAAGTGTGTTAATAATGATAGATGGGTTGGGTAGGCTGGTTATCAGGCCCTTTAATTCAGCTAAATATCTATGAGCGATTGGCAGTTTTTTCAAAACAGCGTAGGTTTCCAACTCGCCTGGCGGAGGGAAATCATTTAGATTCCATTGGATTTTCACGAAAATCTCCTATAACATGTATGCGAAACACTACTTTCATATATGTATTATTCGTATATGTATATAAAATAGTGTAATAGGTTACATGTTAAGTGACTTATTTATGAGCGGCTATGTCTCTGCCAACCCCATAAACACAACCTTTGCCGCGCCCCATATTCTTGTGTCGTGGACTTCGTAGCCGCGTAGGTTTGGTTCTTCTTCTTTGCCCATCTCGTAAATTATGACCGCGCCGTCTGCGATTAGGTCTTGTTCGTTTAATTTACGCAGGACGGGGCGCGCCAGGTTTTTATTATAGGGCGGGTCCAGGAATATATGGGTGAACGGGCCGCGTAAATTGCCCGGTTCTATGCGTAATTTGGTGGCGTCGCGGCGGTGCAGGCGGGTGCAGCCGCCCAGCCCCATCGTCGTCGTATTTTCGCGAATTGCGGCGCGGGCTTTTGGTTCGGTTTCTACGAACAGACAAAACTCTGCGCCCCGCGATAGGGCTTCCAAGCCAAGCGCGCCGGAGCCTGCGAATATATCTATGACGATTGCGCCGTCCATTGTTGGTGCCCATGTAGCAGATCTCAAAATATTGAAAATGCTTTCACGGGCTTGATCGGATGTAGGGCGCGTGGTTTTTCCGCTCGGTGCGACAATATTGCGCCCTCTGTTTTTACCACCAACGATGCGCATTATATTTGCTCACGGTAGTCCGAAGAACGGACGCCTGCGCGGGCGCGGCGCATAAGCGCCGACGGCCACTTGGCCTTGCCTCGCAAACGCTCGGTACGCATTATCTTCTCCCCTTACGGGTAGTGGGTTTCGCGGTGCTAGGTTTGCTGGTTCTTGGTTTGCCACCACCTAGTCTAGCAGTACTTGGTTTACGCACACCTTTTTTGCCCTTGTAATTGGCTCTTAATTTGGCTTTGCCTGTTAGGGTGCCTTCTGGCCGGGCTTTGGGGATGTCGACTAGATGGCCTAATTGGTCGCGTAGGACTTTGGGTTTTATTTCTTCGACTTTGCCGCGCACCAAATCGCCCAATTGTATGGGGCCGTAAGATAGGCGGATAAGGCGGTTGACCTTGAGGCCTATGGTTTCTAGGGCGCGGCGTACTTCACGGTTTTTGCCTTCGCGGATAGTGATGGTTATCCAGGCATTAGTGCCTTGTTGCTTGTCCAAAACTGCTTCTATAGGGCCGGTTTTAATACCGTCAATAAGCACGCCGTGCTTAAGTTTGTCGAGCCTAGCTTGGGTTGGTTTACCAAATGCCCGCGCCTTGTATTTGCGGGCAAACCCGGTCTTAGGTAGCTCTAATTTACGCGCCAATTCGCCGTCATTGGTCAAGAGGAGTAGACCCTCTGAATTCATATCCAGCCGACCAACTGAAATCACACGCGGTAGGTCGCTTGGCAAATGTTCAAACACGGTTGGTCTGCCGCCCGGATCATTATGAGTGGTCAGCAGGCCGACAGGTTTGTGGTAGCGCCAAAGACGCGGCGCTTGCTTTTCTTCAATGGGTTTGCCGTCAACGGTGATTTTCTCGTGGCCCGTGATGAGGAACGCAGGCGTGGTGAGCAAATTACCGTCCACGGTTATCCGACCAGCACCGATCATGCGCTCGACCTCGCGCCGCGAAGCTACGCCCGCCCGTGCCAGAACTTTGGCAATACGGTCGCCTTTATTTTTGGTGCCTTTTGAGGCGCCTTTTTGAGTTTTTTGAGTTGTCACTTGACCAATCCTATAAACGCGCTCAATTCATAGCTATGAACGACGAACACTATATGCGCCAATGTATAGCCCAAGCGCAAGCGGCAAGTGCGCGGGGTGAAGTACCTGTGGGGGCTTTAATTGTCGACCCAGAGACGGGGGAAATTATTACCCGCACCGGAAATGCGCCTATCGGCATATGCGACCCAACGGCTCACGCGGAAATTTTGGCGCTGCGTGATGCGGCCTATAAAACCGGGAATTACCGCCTAAGCAGGCTTGCACTATATGTGACGCTGGAACCGTGCACCATGTGCGCCGGAGCGATTTCCAACGCTCGTATAGGCCGGGTGGTTTACGGCGCAGCCGACCCCAAGGGCGGCGCGGTTGAAAGTGGGGTGCAATTTTTTGAGAGTGCTTCCTGCCATTCAAAACCAGAAATTACGTCTGGTGTGTTGGCCGCAGAATGTAGCCAGTTACTCAAAGATTTCTTTAAGGCCAGGCGGAAGTAATAGGGTGCAGGAAACAAAGGCGACTTAAAACGCGCCGCTGACATCAAGTCGGAATGAGGTGCCGAAGGGGCGCGTCCGGGATTCGGTAAATTCCAACTGGCCAATATCGCGGCTGGTAGTGAATTCCTGGCGCAGGCGGTTATCGGTTTGGTTAAGGATATTCCTCAGGCCTGCCCTGACTTTCAAACCGTAAATGTCCTTATGTTCAACATACACTATGGCCAACGGCCTAGTATTGCTTTCCGTGCTGATTGTATCGAGCCTAAATGAGGGGGCAGGAACATTATAATCGAGGCTAGCCCCGTAGGCCAGATCTGTATTGGGAATATCGTGGCGGAAATTGACATTCCACTTGCTTTTTCTGTCATTATTCAGGCGGCGCGAAATATTGGTTAACGGGTCATCGACAGAGGAATTGCGCAAGTCGAGACTTAGGTTAAGTTGGGTGCCTTTAAGATCCCATTTGTCGCCTTTCAAGGTGGCGGTAAAATCAACGCCGTAACGCTGCGCCTTATCAATATTGCCAACTGCGTCGCGCAAAACACCATCTATGACGACCGGGATACGGTCAACCAGATCAGAGATAAGCTCCCCGTAAACCTTGACCTTAAAAGTATTGCCTTGGCCGAAATCCTTGTCAAACTCCACTGATCCTAACCAGGTTTGGGCAGGAACCAGGCCGTCATTTGCCGCACTGTCGAGATCCTCTTGCAGGCTTAGGGAAGCGAGAAAGTCCGAAAAATTAAGTTGCCCGACCTCACGTTCAATACGGGTACGGATGGACAGGCCATTGCCGGGCTTATAGGTGGTGGTGATAAAGCCTTTGGGGCGGACAAAGTCTTGTACCAGATTGGCGTCACCGCTTTGGGATAATTGTGAATATTCACCACCCGCCGAGAGCTGAATGTCCCATTTTGGCGACAGGGCGCGGCTATGGGTCAGGGTGACTTCGCTACGCTTTTCTTCCACACGTGAACTGCCGCCTGGTAATGGTATTGCGACATACTCCCCGCTTGCCAGATTGAGGAATGCAAATGTTGAAGTAGCGTCAGTAAAATTAAAAGCGCCCTCTACAGACAATTGCCAGTCTTTTCCCCGCTTGGGTGCGAATGAATATTCAGCCCGGGCAATGCTTTCACCTCTCTCGGTGTCCCGCCCAAACTGCTGTCCTGAGCTTTGCGCGCCTGCGGTAAATGTGTCTATTTGCGAGACAGACGGTGCGTTAGTGAATTTGTGATAGCCGATTAACTTGAGCTTTCCGTTTAGGGCTTGGGGGCCGGCGGGAAATTCATAATCGCCCCCGAGGCTATAATTCCAGCTATCGACAACACTGGAGAATTGGGTTTCATTGTTGTCACCTGGCAGGGCAAAGGCGGTATGTCTGGATATTTCGCGAATTGTAAAATTCCGCAAATTATATTCCGCATTGAGATTGGCCACATGCCCGTTTTTGGGTTTCCACGTAAGTGATGTGGATATGCCCGGGTTGTCGGCATCAAACCGACTGACCTCGTCGCGGGTTTCAAATATAAACCCATCCGGTGTAAACCGATTTTCCAACCCGGCATTGCCGCTCCTGAAGGCGTTGTTGCGCACAGTGGCTGAATATGCCAATTTTCCGGTCTCACCCGAGACCGTTGCGGAACCATTAAACCAGTTGGGTGCCAGGTTTTTTCTAAAGCGCGGACGCCAAGCCCAAGTGCCGGAAATATCTGTATTTTTGGTTATAATATTGGCCACCCGTCCAGATAGGCCGGGAATATCCAAAGAAGCACCGTCGACAATATCAATGCGCACGACTGTAGTCGCATTGATGCGCGATAATTGATCATTGGCTCTTGTCTTGCCGGATATGCGCTCACCGTTGAGCAGGACATTCGCCCCGCCCTGACCAAGCCCGCGTTTACTAGCGCTGGTTTGTAACTGGAACCCCGGAATTTGTTCTATCATGTCTAGGGCTGAACGCGGGGTGTATTGGTCGAAATAATCTACCTGGAATGAGTTAATAGTGCTAGCGGGTTGTGCGTCCTGCCCATGGGCAAGCGGGCCATAACCGAGGGCGGTTATGCAGGACAGGTATATGCTGGTACGCAAAAACACGTTTGTATTTTCCAATTTGTTTTCCCTGTCTGCTATTTTGGGGCATATTATTGTCACGCGGTATTGTCGCGTATTTAGGGTATATCTATGTCCTTGCTAGGCACAATAACAGTGAACAAGCTGTAACAAACCGCAATGGCCATCAGGTGGACATTGGCAAAAGCTTGAAGTTAAAACATACCGCTAACTCGCATATTATATACGAGATCGAACCTACGGCTACGGTCTTCTATGCGCAACAGGTTTGCCCGGCGATTATCATAAACCTCACGGCGAAAACTGGGGCCGGCGTCAAATAAGTTGGCAAGTTCGGCGCGAATTTTCAGACCAAAAATATCCTTATGCTCAATATAGGTGGAACCGAAAGGGCCGTCAAAGGTCAACTGGTTGACGGTGGTTAAGCGGTAAGTTGGGCCACGCCAAAACTGGTTGGCAAAGAAACCCCAAGCCCAATCAGTATTAGGAATATCATGGCGAAAATCAGCTCTCAAAAGGCTTTTAAATTCATTATTGAGAAGTCGGTCAAACCCACCAATAGGGTCTTTTACGGACGAAGTCGCTAAGTTCAAAGTCAAATTCAGTTGTGTGCCTTCAAAGCCCCATTTGTCGCCTTTTATGGTTGCGGTTGAATTTAACCCATATTGGTGTGCGAGACTATCAATATTACCTACCGCGTCACCCGCCACGCCGATGGGAATACGGTCAACTAGGTCAGAGATGAGTTTGGCGAAGACAGTGGCTTTTAGGGTAATGCCATTGCCAAAGTTTTTGTTAAGTTCAATATCGCCGTTCCAACTTTGTTGAGGCACCAAGTTTAAATTACCAAAACTGTCAAGATCCTCCTGGAGGTTGACTGAGGAGATAAAATCGAAAAAGCTGAGTTGTCCGACTTCCCGCTCAACCCTGGTGACGATGGATGTACTATCATCTGGTTTATAAGTGGCGGAGACAAAGCCCTTGGGGCGGAAGAAAGTCCGTATAAACCCTGTGTCTTGAGATATTTCTGAATACTCTGCGCCGATGGAGGCTTGTATATCCCATTTATCTGATAATTTGCGGGAATGGGTCAGGGTGGCTTCACCGCGCTTTTCTTCTACGCGTGATGTTGCGCCGGGTAGTGGCCGATTGACGAAATCGCCGCTCGCGTCCAAAACCAAAAGGCTGGAGGCAATATCAAGATAATTGAAAACACCCTCTACACCTATTTGCCAATCGCTTTCACCATTTGGTTTCCAAGAATATTCAGCCCGGCCAATCGCTTCCGCTTCGTCGGCGACACGGGAAAAACGGCTGCCACCTGTTCGTCCAAGTGCCGCGTCAAATACGTCAAAACGCGAAATGGTCGGGGAATGCTCAAACCGATAATAGCCGATCAGTTTTAGTTTCCCGTTTTTTTCACTCATCAAGAACGGAAACTCATAATCCACATCGAGACTAGCATTCCATTCATCTTCGGCATTTGAAGACAGAGTTTCACCGGTAGTGCCAATAGCTGTCACTGCTGTGCGCCTCGATTGCTCGCGGCCATTAAAATTAAATTGATTATATTTTAAGTTCAAATTGCCTACATGGTCTTTCTTAGGCTTCCAGGTGAAATCAGTAGAAACACCAGGGTTGTCACGGTAAAATTGTCCGTCTTCATAGCGGGTTTCGAATACTGTTCCGTCGGCTAGGGTTAGTGTTTCGGGGCCACGGGCACCGCCGCGAAACGCATCGTTTTTTGCTGTAACAGACCAAGTTAAATCGCCCGTCTCGCCGGAAACCGTTGCCCTGAAATTATATAAATTGGCTTCAAGCCGGTTGCGCCATTCGGGGCGCCATTGCCAGCTACCGGACACGCTCGTGCTTTTTGTGATGACATTGGCGACTTGCCCCGAAAGCCCTGGAATGTCCAAAGACGTGCCGTCGACAATTTCAATACGTACTACATTGGTGGCATTGATGCGCGATAACTGATCTTCCGCATTGGTTTTGCCGGATATACGGTTCCCGTTGATCAAAATATTGGCGCCGCCCTGACCCAGCCCGCGCTTGCCAGCGGATGATTGGATTTGAAAGCCGGGAATGCGCGATACCATATCAATGGCGGTGCGCGGCGCGAACCCCTCAAAATACGCTGGCGCGAAAATTTGCGCCCTATTTTTATTCTCTGCGGCTCTGGTTTCTTGGCTATATGCAGTAGTGCTTAGGGTGAGGGCTACTAGCCCGCTCAAAAGCGGTTTTTGTAAATTATTCATATGAGGTGTCTCTTGTTTAGTTTATATTGGTGTAATTACTGTTCCCGTTTTCACGCTTAACACTGACATGAAAATAGTTCGGCTTGATGGTAATATTTGTTGCACTGCGCTTGTGCCGCACATAGCGGGAAATAATGTTGCAATATTTCTTCTCCTTTGCGCTTGGCAGAAGCTTGCCATTGATGAAAATGTCTTCACCCGCCATTTTGATTGTAACTTTGGAAGATTGTTTAGGCAGATACCCATCGGCCTTGAGGGTTGGTATAAGGCGGGAACGCATTCTTTCGTATTGTCTACGTTCTTTAGTGGCCATAGCTTCATTGTTTTTTGTCTGCTTTCTTGAGGCCTGTTTTCCTGGAGCCTGTTTTCTTGGGGTTTGGTTTTTTGTGTTTCGATTTTTTATGGCGCGTTCCAAGGACTTTTCACGTAATTTAGTGGCCAGTTTTTTTTGCGCTTTTGCTTCAATACGTGCCTCACGCGCCTGCACCTAAGCTACTTCGCGAGTTTTTTTTGCGCGTTCAAGTGCTGCCTTGCGGCGTTCATTAGCGCGTTCTGCCCGTGCCTGTGTTGCGGCGTGTTCTTGCTCACTTATCCAATAATTTGTTGGGGGCGGAGTAGGGCGTATTGGCGTGGTAGGGGAAGCTATTGTATTCTGCGACTTGCTATTTACGCCGCCAGCCAAAGTGTTTTGGTTTTCTTTTTGAGTCTTTTTTATATTTTGAACCAAGTTTTCTTTATGAGGGTGAGCTTGGCTAGGCGTAGTACCCAAGGTCATGATTAGAGCCATTACCGTACCGATCATAGCCGTAGCTGCCAAGCCGCGAGATGTGCCTTTTTGTAGGCCTTGCCCGCTGGTTTTCGTAATCTCGGCGCCCACCAAGCGTTTCAGCCGTTCCATTAAAGGCGCGTCGCGGCCATCAGCAGAAAGCGCAAATACGCCGCCGTCTCTTGCCGCTTTTAGACGAATAGTGCCGAGCGCTGTCGCCAAGCTTTCTGGGTTCTTGGTAAGCATCACTGCAAAATCATCGCAGGCATGTTCGCGGTCCGTGTCTAGACCCTTGCAAATAAACTGTACCGCTGGATGATAGAAGAATACGGTTTTGATTGCGATCTGCAGGATATTGGTCAGGTAGTCATGACGGCGAATATGGGCCAGTTCGTGCAGGAGCACGGCTTTGCATTGCTCGGGTGTCATGCCGGTAAAGAACCAGGTCGGCACCAGCACAATGGGTTTAAAAAAGCCAAATGTGATGGGGCTAGAGACATGTTCAGAGATATACGCCCGAACTTTACCACTCACGCCAGACTTGGCGGCGAGAGCAGTAAAGCGTGTCTGCCAGTTTGAAGGGAGAACAGACAATCCGGTGGTGCGCAATTTATGGGTCAGGCGGAACGCAGTCATATAGCGGATACCAAGGACAAGAAAACACGCCGCCCAAAACACACCGATTAAGCTTGTGAAATCACCGATGCGGGTGAGGGGGTTGCCTGTACCTGCCGCTGGTGTAAAGCCAATGGTTATGGTTTGCATAATGTCTGTACGACCCGCACCACTCACCACTGCGCCTGAGTTGTAATAATAAAGGAATGTACCAATGAATGCGAATAGGAGTGTGCATAGGGTAATTGTGCCAATAAAATAACGGGCTTCGGATGCACGCTCGCGGGTTATAGTGCGCACAACATAGATGATGCCAGCGGCGACAATGCCTTGCCAGAGAGAATGTAAAACCGCCCAGCCCAAGCTGGCGGCAACCAAGTTCATATTTGGGAGCATACTCATTTTTTTGCCCTTTTAGCTTCGATCCGTGCGATGAAATCTTTGATGGCTTCCAGGTCTTCGCCAGAAGCTTTGGCGTCGCCGAGCGCGTGCATGACCAATTCATTAACATCGCCGCGAAATGCGGTTTTCATCAAACGACCAAGGAGGTTGCTTTGGGTTAAATCTTCCGGTTGTGCAGCGGTATAAAGGAAAGATTTGCCGTCGCCTGGTTTGCGGGTCACCAAACCTTTGTCCTGCATCCGTTGGAGCTGTTTGAGGATTGTCGTATAGCCAACATCTTTGCTGGCGCCAATAATTTCGTGAACACGCCGCACACTGCAGGGCTGTTCGTCCCAAAGAATTTGCAAAATTTCAACTTCTGCCTCGGAAGGTTTAATGTGTGGTGGTTTGTTCTTTGACATAGCTTTCCCTCTCATTCACGGAAACGAATAAACGACACTCGTCGTATAGTAAAGTTAAAAAAACGACAGGTTTCGTAGTGGGGTAAAATTTAACAAAGAAAACACTTGAGTCGGGGCAGGTGATGGTGTCTTTTATACGGGAAAATAATTTTTAGGGGAAAGTCTATGACAGAAGTAAAAAGTGCTGGGCATGCTGATAAACAGTTTTTTGGCCATCCAAAGGGATTGCAAACACTATTCATGACGGAAATGTGGGAACGCATGAGTTATTACGGCATGCGGGGCTTGCTGGTTTTGTTTATGACAGCGGCTATTGCGGATGGTGGCTTGGCGATCGGCACGGCGACTGCGGTTGCCATGTATGGTTTATATTCGGCGTCTGTCTATTTTATGGGCTTGCCGGGTGGCTGGATAGCTGACCGATTAATTGGTAGCCAGAAAGCCATTTGGTATGGTGGTATTATCATCATGTGTGGCCATATCGTTTTGGCGATTCCGAATGACAGTACTTTTTATATTGGTTTAATACTGGTCGTTCTGGGGACAGGATTGTTAAAGCCGAACATATCTGCCGTTGTCGGGCAATTATATAGTTCAGAAGATGAACGGCGAGATGCAGGATATGCGCTTTATTATATGGGTATCAATATAGGTTCCCTTATTGGGTATACGGTCTGTGGTTTTCTGGCCACAGAAGTTGGCTGGCATTGGGGCTTTGGCGCCGCATCTGTAGGTATGGCCTTTGGGTTGATCTATTTCTGGTATACGAGCAAAGACTTGAAAGGTGCAGGTGAACAACCGGCAGCGCCGCTTTCGTCCAAGAGCCAGAAAATTAGCTGGTCTGTTATTGGCTTGTTCTTAGCTGCTCTGGTTTTGGTCACGGGTTTAATGCTTGCAGGACGACTTTCGATTGATCCAATCGCGGCCGCAAAGCAGTCGGCGATTGCCTTATCTATCTTGTTTGTTGTCTACTATTGTTGGATATACTTTACAGGCAATCTGAATGCGGTTGAGAAGAAAGGCATGTGGGCTTTGCTTCTGGTCTGTATCGCTTCCACATGTTTTTGGTCTGGCTTTGAACAGGCTGGTTCATCTCTAAATTTATTTGGCCAAGACCTAACGGATCGCAGGATATTCGGGTATGAAATACCGACGACGTGGCTACAAAATGCCAATCCGTTTTTCATTATTATACTAACGCCGTTCTTCGCCGCATTTTGGGTTAATCTCGGCAAGAAATTAGTGACCCCGGCTTACGGTATAAAATGCGCGGCTGGTTTAATTATTATGGGGCTTGGTTTCGTGGTTATGATTTTCGCAGCACAAGCTGCAGCAGGCGGTAAGGTGGCGATCTTTTGGCTAATCCTGACATATTTCTTGCATACTGTAGGTGAGTTATGCCTCAGCCCAATCGCATTAAGCGCAATCAGCAAACTGTCGCCGAAACGGTTCATGGCGCAACTTATGGGTCTGTTTATCTTCACCTATTCGCTGGGCAGTATTATAGCAAGCCTGTTCGCGGGGAGTTACGATTCTAACAACGTAGCAGAAATGCCTGGCCTGTTCACGCAAATTGCGGTCTTTTCAATTGGCATCGGTGCCGTTGTGTTACTGATTGGCATGTTTACAAAAGGCTGGGAAAAAGAGGTGGAAGTGGCAAATTCTCAAATAGCTTTGGAGCAGAACTAAAATTTTGAGCACTTTATAAAAAACAAAAAAAGCCCGGAGCATTTTGCTCCGGGCTTTTTCTTTTATGCTTTGTGAAGTGTGATTACTTCATCATGCTTTTCATCGCCATGCCGAGGATGTCGTCCATCATATTGCCGTCGCCGTCTGCGTCTAGCAGGTTGCCGAGAATACCCATGCCTTGGCTCTGTGCTTGTTGCTGTTGACGTACTTGACGACGTCCGCCGCCCAATAGACCACCGAGTAAACCGCCGAGGCCTGACTGTTGCTGACCTCTATTGTTTTGGGCACCGCCACCGCCGAGCGCAAGACCCGCGAGTTGTTGTGCCATGCTTGGTTGACGTGTTTGTTTGGACAATGAACCCATGGCCATTGTGGCAACCATTGGCAACATTTTCTTGAGGATGTCTGCGCCAATACCTGTTTGCTCTGCGGCACGACCCGCGACTGCGCGGCTCACTTCTTTTGAACCAAACAGCTTCCCAAGAATAGCATTACCTTGATCGCGAATATCCGGTTGCCCATAGACATCTGCATTATCCAAATACTGCTCATGTTGGCCGCCTTGCAGTGCGCCGAGCAAGGATTGAAGACCTTGTGGGTTTTTCGTGTTCATTTTAAGTGCTGACGAAATCGCAGGCAATAAAGCCGCGATGGCCTGTTGCGATTGTTTGCCGTTAAGCCCCAATTGGCTGCCTGCTGATTGAGCAACTTTGCCCCCCTGAGCTGCCATAATCATATCAAGTAAATTCATTCCGGCCATAAAGCCCTCCTATTTGTGTTAACATGAAGACCTTGTAACCCGTTCGCCATAAAAATGCGAGTCTGTTTATCAGGTGATTGTCAGTAACCTCACCAATAGCTCTACCAGTCCCCTGGCGGCCAATAGAGGACTTGGGCGGGGTCACATTTTTCTTCAATATCGAGGCGGTTTTTTACGCCAGGTTTGCTTGGGTCGAAATTGCTTTTTACACAGGTTTGCTTTTCAATGAAACGTGCTCGTTCTTCTATTGTGAGGGGGCGGGTCAATTGGGTGTCGCGTAGCTGTTCTATATGACTAGTCGGAGAGAAAAACGCGGCGATATATTCGGTTAATTTGATTTTGCTTGGCCATTTATATTCATCATAAGACTCCTTTAACCCCCATTTTGGATTTTATGTAAGTAATCTTCAAAACTGTCAACTGTCGCGGAACTTCCGAGCGTGACGGCTATTTCATTTCTGTCGAGCCAGACACATTCTTGGCGGTGGTAGTCTGTGAAATATTCAACCGCTCCCCCCGTCCAATCCAGAGGTATTTGCAGAGGCGGCAGTTTACGCCATTCAGGTGTGCCGCTCTCAGTTGTCCATACCCCTTCACCTATTCCGAGTGTGCCATCAGGTGGGTTTGGATTTCCCCATACGCTTAAATGGAAATACAAACCACACATGATGGCAATGCTAAATCCAGTGATTGCATCCCAAATAAAACGAAACCAGCTCGGGCGGCCTTTCAGATTAAGAGCCAGCGCCACCACCCATGATGCGAACAACAGAAGCGAAATATAATATAGGGATTTGAAAACGGACGGGGTAATCGCTGTTGCCCCATAATTTGCGATTTGTTCAAAACAAGTGCTGACCCTAAAGGACATGGAGAGAAAGGCGTAGAAGAAAAATAGTCCCAAACAAAAAATCAGGAACAATAGAACCGCATCAAAAACCGTGACCCGGGCAAAGCGTTTTCTTATCCGGTTTTTCTCTCTTCGCTTTTCCCATCTATATGTTCCCATAGAGGCAGGTTACAGCTTGGGCGTGTTTTGGTCAATTGCTCCGTATATTAAGGCAGCATAATCCCGCGTATCATAAAGAACAGAGCCGCTGAGAGACAGGCGGCTATGGGGACTGTGAATATCCATGCCGCGATGATTTTCAGGAGCATAGAGCGCTCGACCAATTTGGCCTTATAAGCTTTCTTGACCCGGCGTCTTTCCCACCAAGATATTTCCTCGGCCTTGGCTTTGCGTTTCAAGTCTTGCAAGAAAAGCTTTTTCTCGTCCATGGACGCCGCGTCGAACTCTTCGATAAAGGTATCGATTGAGGCTTCGTCTTTTTTCTCTTCATCGCGCATATGCTTGCGGATTTTTCCGACTTTCTGGTTGTAATCAGTGTTGAGGTATTCGCGTAGGAAGCCAACCCCGAAAATGCCGCCGACGGCGATATGGGTGGTGGATACTGGCAAGCCGAGCTGTGAGGCAATGATGACTGTGATGGACGCCGCCATAGCCACACAAAATGCGCGGGCTTTGTCAAGCTCAGTAATTTCGGTGCCAACAGTGCGGATAAGCTTGGGGCCGTATAGCGCCAGTCCGGTGACAATACCGAGCGATCCAATCATCATCACCCATAGCGGAATGGAGGCTTTAAGCACAATGTCGCCGCCGCGGACTGCTTCATAGATTGCGGCCAAAGGACCAATGGCGTTTGCAACATCGTTGGAGCCGTGAGCGAAACTTAGGAATGCAGCACTAATCACAAGCGGGATAGTAAACAGGGCATCAATGCCTTGCTTGTTGTTTTTGATTTTTTCGGCCCGGCGTCTGATAATGACACGCACAACCAAGTAAACCAAGATGGCAACAATAAACCCGACGACAACCGCCATGGGAAAATCAATATGTTGCTTAATGTAATCAATTTTTTTCAGCCCCTTAATAATCATATAGGTAGAGAAAGCCCAACCCATACACCCGATTAAAATGGGCACCACTTTTTGAGCGGCGGCGCGCATATCTTTCTTGTATAAAATAGTGCGCTTAATCGTGTATAAAAACGCGGCTGCAATCAGACCACCAAGTCCTGGAGAGATTACCCAACTGGCCACAATCTTTTGTACCTGCCCCCAATCTGCAATACCAAAGCCACCAGCTGCAATCCCTGCCCCAAGAACACCGCCAACTATTGAGTGCGTGGTCGATACAGGGGCGCCGGATATAGTGGCGATGTTGACCCATAAAGCCGCAGACAGCAAAGCCGCCATCATCACCCAGATAAATGTATCTGTATTACCGATTAAGGCTGGGTCAATAATACCTTTTTTAATGGTTTTGACCACATCCCCGCCCGCTATGAGCGCTCCGCTGGCCTCGAATATTATGGCAATGAGTATGGCGGACCCTAGGGTCAATGCTCCTGCGCCCACGGCTGGCCCTACATTATTGGCGCTGTCATTAGCCCCAATATTCATGGCCATATAACCACCAATAACGGCGGCAATAATCAATAGGGTAGCGTTTTTATCCAAACCTGCAGAAAGGTTGCTAACAAACAAAAATACGGCAATTAGGAAACAGGCTGCGAGCAGCAACCGCCCCATATCCATAGTGTTAAATTTTAAATTGGTTAATTTTCCGCTTGGATTGCCAGTTGGTTTACGCATTTTATGTTCCTTTTTTCACAAATCAGGTATTTACCTGTCGGAACTGATCCTGCGCCAGCCCCATAATAATAATTCACTTTATAAGATGCATCTAACAGGGACAAAAACGATTCGAAAGCACAAAAACACATTATCAACAAAAAATAAGTGCGACAAAATGAGCAGAAACCTAAATCCTCACCACGGCCAAGATTGTAGTTTATACCGCAGAACCGCCCACCGTTAGGTTTTCTATGTATAATGTGGGTTGGCCGACGCCTACGGGGACGGTTTGGCCTGCTTTGCCGCACACACCAATGCCGGGGTCTAGGGCGCTATCATCGCCTATATGTTTAATCTGGGTCAGGACGGTAGGGCCATCACCGATCAGGGTGGCACCTTTGACGGGTTCTTCGAGCTTGCCGCCCCTAACCCGGTAAGCTTCGGTACATTGAAATACAAATTTTCCGGAGGTTATATCTACCTGCCCGCCGCCGAAATTCGTAGCATATATACCGTCCTTGAGATCAGCAATAATCTCGTCCTTGGGCTTGTCGCCCGATAGCATAAATGTATTGGTCATGCGCGGCATGGGAGCGTGGGCGAAGCTTTCGCGCCGACCATTGCCTGTGGGGGCGACGCCCGTAAGCCGGGCATTGAGCCTGTCTTGCAGATAACCTTTGAGGATACCGTCTTCTATCAGGACATTACGTGCCGACGGCGTGCCTTCATCGTCTATGGTGATAGAACCTCTGCGTCCCGCAAGTGTGCCGTCGTCAACCACGGTGACGCCGGGGGCCGCAATACGTTCGCCAATACGCCCGGCAAATGCGGATGTACCTTTGCGGTTAAAATCGCCCTCAAGCCCGTGCCCGATAGCTTCGTGCAACAGCACGCCAGGCCAGCCGGGGCCAAGTACAACATCCATAGAGCCAGCGGGAGCAGGCACGGCGCGTAAATTAACTAGGGCAGAGCGTAAGGCCTCATCGGCAATGGCTTTCCAGTTGTCCTCGGCGATAAAGTCAGCGTAAGCCGCTCGCCCGCCCGCACCCGCATAGCCGTTTTCGCGGCGTCCATCTTTTTCCACCGTGACAGATACGGCCATGCGCACAAGGGGGCGGACATCATCATAGCGTTCCCCGCCCGCCCGTAATATGGCAATGGTTCGGGTAGATGCAGCAAGGGATGCGCTGACCTGTACGACTTTTGCGTCTTTGGCGCGGACATAGGCGTCTATTTCGGCCAGAAGTTCGACCTTGGGCGAAAATTCCGGGTCGTCTATGGGGTTTATGGCCGGGTATAATTGACGGTTCGTGCGCCGAGGGGCGGGGGCGGTTATGGGGGTCTCGTGACCGCCCTTGGCCAAATTCACGGCGCTGGCAGCGCGCTGGAGGGCACCCACAGTTAATTCGGTGCCTTGGGCAAATCCGGTAGTTTCCCCGGCAACACAGCGCAAGCCAAAGCCCCGGCTGGTGTCAAAACTGGCGGTTTTCAGCCGCCCATCATCAAAACTCAGCGATTCGCTAGACCCGCGCTCAACAAACAATTCCCCGTCGTCCGCCCCCCTAAGCGTCTCGTCCAAGATTTTTTGCGCATCAACACGCCCAAGATCACTGTCATCAAATACAAAATTGCTCATATGTTCGGAAAACCTGCTAAAAATTACGGTGTCTAAAATACATGGAGGGTTTTTGACTAATTTGAACCGTCTGGCAAGCTGTATTGGCAATGTGTGGGTATTGGAACTAAAAATGAAAGGGCGTATGCGTTTATTTTAGTCGGTTATTTTTCGCTATCATATCTTCTTTCGTACACAACCTATAACTATCTTTGTTTTTCACAATGGGTTTTGTGGATAAAATATTGCGGGCATAGGTGCCTGCTATTTGGCCGAAGACCGCCATATTATCTTGCGCACGGTAATTCTTTAGCCCTTTTATTTTTTTTGCCGTTATTCTTTCCACTAAATACGGTTTGGATAACACCCAATTATCATACTCTTTTACAATGAGTTGTTTGTCGTCAAAATGTATATATAATTTATCTTCATAGGCAAAACCCACGCACGTCACGTTCAGGAACGAAGCTCTTTGTGCCGCATAGGTGATTTCCTCGTTCTTGCCGTGGGGTGTGTCGGGGCCATATAATTTCGTTGAGAATTCAAACTCGGATAGGTCTAGGTTCTTGTTTTCGTGATTTTTCAGTGCCTGACTAATATACAAATAGTAGTCGGCACCAGCAAAATGCTCCACAAAAATAGCCGTTTTTCTGATTTCAATCGAGTTAAGTTTGGCCAATATGTTAACACAAGAAGATGCACAAAGCCCAGGAAATATTACGGTTATTTGGTGACTGTTTAACATATCGGTGATTTCAGTAACGACAAATGCGTAACCGCCAGGACTAATTATTTCCATCCTGATTTTTTTACCCGGCGCAACACCATCGAGAGTATTTATCAAAAGTTCAGGGGTCTTGGGGCCAATTTCTCCGCACAGTCTGAAAGTGATTTCTTTAGCATTCTCATTTACAATGGAAATTTTGGCGTTGGGGATTTTTTGGCACTGCTTCTGCAGCTCGATAAAGTGCTTAGGAACCGCGATAGTGCTACAACCCGCAAGCCCCATGCTGAAAAAAATTAATAAAAGATTGCCAAATTTCAAAGCGAATATCCTTGTTAAAACGGAAATGCGCTTCGCCAACGATTGCTAACTATTCACCTTTTTTGTTGCGCAAGTGACGAATCATAACGCCCAAATTACCGACTAATATCATCAATAGCACAAATTTCCAGAAGCTGGGTGGAACCTCAAACATACCAAAATTAAATACCATATCCAATACGAGCATTAATATAAAGCCTCCAGTGGCAACTGCCGACAATTTTTCAGATGTATGCTGTTTCACAATGTTTTCCTCTCAAATCGGGAGCTGGATGACGATTATTAATCACGAGATCATCCCCCGATTTGTAATGCTTTAAAGAATTTTGTATCCTAAATCTATTAAATTTTGATGCCGCATTGACTAAGCATGTCTTAATAAATTATGCAAAACCAACTAATTTTCATTGAATGCATGATTTGGTGGAATTTTTAGCACCCCGGTGCTTCCCAACCTTCCGCGTAGGGTTGAGGGCCATTTATCAAAATCGCCAGCCCGGCACCCGCAGGTAGTGTCCATGCCTGAAACTCTGCCATATTTGCCCCGCCAACTGAGCCTATGCCGATAAAGCCTAGAGTCGACCAAAATCCACCCCAATCATAATCATCGTTTTCCTGTTCGATACTATCCACATACCATGGCGTTAACTGAAACAAACCTGTTTCTGTGCTTACCATAAAGGGCACACGTGGATTAGTTGTTGAAGCGACCACAAAACCGGGAGGGAGAAGATACTCTTCCCCACTACAAACAAATGTATTTAGCGGACCAAATTCAATGGTGGACCAAATGCTATGTCCCGGTGGAGGGTTTAACATTTGCTCCATCACATCAGGATATAGCCATGCCCAATTGCATTCCCACGCTAGCCCTGAACATTGTTCCATCCACTCTTCGTAGCCTATAAAATTTCCTGTACTTGTATTAATCGTACCAAAGCCACCATCCGGGTCAAAAAATTGCGCATTTGCTGTTCCGAAGCTTGTTACTGTAAAAACGAGTGTTGCTAACAATATAGCTAGCTTGCGTATATATGTACTCATGGGGTGACCTCCTGATATTGCACTTTGGTTAAGTGCTACACTAATACCCCCCCCTTGATGTCAAGTTGCATTTTATAGTATTTGCCGAAATGCAGGAGCTGTGCGATTCGCCCGTGCCCGTTTTATGTTAAAGGCTGCTGGCTAGTACAAAATTGCTCATAAATTTGGGCGTCCGTAATAAAAATGGTGGGTTCAGAAAAATAATTAGCCGCTTTTCACCAATAATGGCTTGTCTTGCAAGCCTTAACACCATATTCATTGCGACAATCTGGCGCATGGACTGTGGCGATATGTCCCGTCTATGTGTTGTCTGAGGGAATTTTTGGTTTAAATCCATATGTCTGTTTTAGAAAACAGATGGAAAGAGGAGGGGATATGCGTATTTCGCGACTAGCGTTGTTCAGTGCATTGACATTTACAGGGCTTGCGTCTGCCAGTGCGGCATTTGCATCCAATAAAAACGGGCCAACGGACGGTGAGATTGGATTGCAACGTGCCGTGACACCCGTGATGGAAAGCATTACCAATTTCAATAATTATTGGCTGGTGCCGATCATGGTGATTATTACACTTCTGGTAACGGTTTTGATGGTTGTTATATTGATCAGGTTCCGGGCTAGTAAAACCCCTAATCCGTCCAAGACGACCCACAATACCATGTTGGAAATTGTCTGGACTTTGGTGCCTGTCATTATCCTCATGGCTATGGCGGTGCCAAGCATGAAACTACTTTACTATCAAGATGTCATCCCCGAAGCTGATTTGGTAGTTAAAGTTACTGGCAATACGTGGAATTGGGAATATTCATATCCTGACCACGAAAATGTTGACCCCTATATCTCCAATATTGTTGATATTCCCAATGATGAAAAGTTTGGTTTGAGCCATGCACAAATCATCGCGAAGATTGAAGCCCGGCCGGCTAGTGAGCCGCGCCTAAATGGGCGGCCATATTTATTGGCCTCCGATGCGGCTTTGGTCGTGCCGGTTGATACCGTTGTCAAGGTTTTGGTGACATCCAACAACAATCTCCACGCATTTGCCGTGCCGCAATTTGGTATCAAAATTGATGCGATACCTGGGCGGATTAATGAAACCTGGTTCAAGGTTAATGCGGGCGAAGAGGGACAAACTTTCTACGGGCAATGTTCGGAAATTTGTGGTGTCAACCATTCCTTTATGCCTATTGAGATCATGGTTGTATCCAAAGCCAAATTTGCGGACTGGGTTGCCAATGACGGCGCGTTCAGCGCTAAATATTCACAAAATAATAGTGGCGTTGTCAAAACCGCCACAGCGAAATAGGAGCGGCGTATGTCCGATCATAAGCCTAAATTTTTCACCCGTTGGCTGTTTTCAACTAACCACAAAGATATTGGCACTCTGTATTTGGGTTTTGCAATTATCAGTGGCTTGCTGGGCGGGTATTTATCGTTTTTAATGCGCCTGGAATTAATGGAACCTGGTATCCAGTATTTTAGCAATCCGCATGATTTTGCTATGTTTGCTTCTATGCACGGCCTGATAATGATCTTCTTTTTGGTGATGCCAGCGGTTATTGGCGGGTTTGGTAACTGGTTTGTACCGCTGATGATTGGTGCGCCGGATATGGCGTTTCCGCGCATGAATAACTTGTCGTTCTGGCTGTTACCGGTCGCTTTGATTTGCTTGGTAATATCCATGTTTGTGCCGGGAACGCCTTCAGGCAACGGTTTTGCTGGTGGTTGGGTGATGTATCCACCTTTGGCTACATCTGGGCATCCGGGGCCTGCTTTTGATTTTGTTATTATCGGTCTTCTGGCTGCTGGCTTCTCGTCTATTTTTGGTGCGATTAATTTCATCACGACAATATTCAATATGCGCGCGCCGGGTATGACCATTCACAAAATGCCGTTAATGGCTTGGAGCGTGTTGGTGACATCTTGGCTGTTATTGCTATCACTTCCGGTTTTGGCGGCGGCGCTCATCATGCTGTTTACCGACCGTACCGTTGGCACTGGGTTCTTTGATCCTGCCATGGGCGGCGACCCACTTATGTTCCAGCATTTGTTCTGGTTCTTTGGCCATCCAGAGGTTTACATTATGATTTTGCCAGCCTTTGGTATTATCTCCCATATCGTGTCGACCTTTAGCCGCAAGCCGATCTTTGGCTATCTCGGCATGGCCTATGCTATGGTCGCCATTGGAGTTGTTGGGTTTGTTGTTTGGGCACACCATATGTATACGGTAGGTATGGATGTTGACCTGAAAGCCTATTTCTTGGCGGCGACCCTTATCATTGCCATACCTACGGGGATTAAGATCTTCTCATGGCTGGCGACAATGTGGGGTGGGTCTATTCGTATGACCATCCCGATGATGTGGGCGCAAGCATTCATCTTTTTGTTCGTTATCGGTGGTGTGACCGGGGTTTATTTGGCCAATGCAGGTCTAGATACGGCGGTTCATGATACTTATTATGTGGTTGCCCATTTCCATTACGTTTTGTCTATGGGCGCTGTTTTCGGCATCTTCGCGGGCTTTACATATTGGTTTGGCAAGATGTCGGGGTATCTTTATAATAAATGGCTAGCGGCGGCACATTTCTGGTTCTTCTTTATTGGTGTGAACTTGGTGTTCTTCCCGCAACACTTCCTCGGAATGCAGGGCATGCCGCGCCGTATCGTTGATTATCCGGATGAATTTGCTTACTGGAATTATGTATCGTCCATTGGTGCTATTGTTACGCTGGTTGGCGTGGCTTTCTTCCTAATCTGGTTGGTCGAAGCGTTTATTGTTAAGCGCAAGGCGCCTGACAATTATTGGGGCGAAGGCGCTAATACGCTGGAGTGGACATTATCCTCACCACCACCTTTCCACCAATATGAAGTCTTACCTAAAATTAAGTAGAGGTGAACAAATAACTATGGATACTGTTCGACATAATACTGGTAGTCTTGATGGACTCAGCTTGGCTGGCCCTGGAGATTATTATGGGCTGATGAAGCCAAGAGTTATGTCCTTGGTGGTGTTCACTGCTATGGTTGGCTTGATATGTGCACCCACATCTATGAACCCGTTTATGGCGATCGCATCTATCTTGTGTATTGCTGTGGGCGCTGGTGCAGCTGGCGCCCTGAATATGTGGTATGACCGCGATATTGATGCCGTCATGAGCCGCACGAAGAAGCGCCCGCTACCTGCAGGTAAAGTGTCTCCGTCTAGTGTTCTAGCTTTTGGTGTGGTTATGAGCATGGTTTCCGTGCTTGGCCTGTCCATTGCTGCGAATTATCTGGCAGCCGGGCTATTAGCCTTCACTATCTTCTATTATTTCGTAATCTACACGGTTTGGCTCAAGCGCCGCACACCGCAAAATATTGTGATTGGTGGTGCTGCTGGTGCATTTCCCCCCATGATCGGCTGGGCAGCAGCGGGCGGTGGGATTACATTCGAATCTTTGGTTCTGTTCGTAATTATTCTTTTGTGGACGCCCCCACATTTTTGGGCACTGGCACTGTATAAACAAGGTGATTACGGCAAGGCAGGTATCCCGATGATGCCGAATGCCAAAGGTGCCAAATCCACCCGATTGCAGATTTTTATCTATGCACTGGTCTTGGCTGCAAGTTGTGCTTACTTGGCTACCACATCTTTGGGGTCTTCTTTGTATATAGCAGTTGCAGGTTTGTTAAACCTGACCTTTATTGTTTTGGCATTTAAGGTCTGGCGCTCACATGCGGGCGACGATGTTATGGGACTTGATGAAGCATCTTTATATAAAGTCAAGATCGGCGAAAAGGCTGCCCGTAATTTGTTCGCCTATTCTATTATTTATCTATTCGCCCTGTTCGGCATTATTGCCGCCAGTCATTTATTGTCCGGTTTTGGAGTTTAATATGAGCGACCCGTACACGCCCGAAATTGAAGGTTATCACGAGCCAACAGCCGAAGAATTGGTTGCACGTAAGAAACGAAATTTAGGCATTGCATTTGGCCTGTTTAGTTTCGTTATTTTGGTGTTTTTATTGATGCTCTATAAGGTAGGGGTAGCAGGTTAAATGGTGGATGTGCGCAAACATAAATCAAATACTGCCAACCGTAAAGTTGTCATGGGCTTAAGCGGGGCTGCGCTTGCGATGCTGGCTCTCGGCTTTGCATCTAAGCCCTTATACGATGCATTTTGCCGTGTAACTGGTTACGGGGGCACAACGCGAGTTGCTGAGCAAATGAGCGAGGTCGTAACCGAACGGGCAATCAAGGTTAGGTTTGATGCCAATGTTGCCAGCAATCTTGGGTGGACGTTTAAGCCTGAGGACGTAGCAATTACGGTGAAGCTTGGGCAAAATGCTTTGGCTTATTACACGGCGACGAATGACAGCGAATATCCAATCGTCGGCACAGCGAGCTATAATGTGTCACCTATTAAAGCCGCGCCGTATTTCTCCAAAATAGAATGTTTTTGTTTTACCGAACAGCGTTTAGAGCCAGGCGAATCAGTTAGCATGCCAGTTTTGTTTTTTGTGGATCCTTTGCTCGCCGAAGATACGCGATTGGACGAGATTAAAACAATTACGCTGTCTTATACTTTTCATAAAGTGGAACGACCCTCCGAAAAACCTAACACGGCGGTTGAGCGGCAGGCTCAACTCAAGAAACTTGAAGCTATAGACTTGGAAATTCCTAAACAAACAAACACACCGGCCAACATTAAGAATAACACACAGATTAACCAACAGGGGAGGGGCTAATGTCCGACCACGCAATAGAACATGATTATCACCTAGTAGAGCCAAGTCCGTGGCCATTCCTGTCCGGTGTTGCCGCGCTTGTATGGGGGCTAGGCATGGTGGTGTTTTTCGCTGGCCTGCACCCGCGGTCCGCAGAAAACCCTAACGGCATGATGGAGTTTTTCTTCTCGCGTGGTATGGACATGTATGGTGCCGATAAAGTGTCGAATGGTGGCTGGTTCTTTTTGATCCTCGGTTTACTTTTGGCTGCGGGCGTCATGATAGGCTGGTGGCGTGATGTCATCAAAGAGGGCGATTCTGGCGACCATACGCCTGTTGTTCAAATTGGTTTGCGTTACGGGATGATTATGTTCCTCATGCAAGAAGTGATGTTCTTTGTGGCTTGGTTCTGGATGTTTTTTGAGTTTGGCTTGTTCCATGAGGTGCGCGCATCATGGAATCCGGACGTGTTAGAAAGTGCTGCGGCCTATGCTGATGGCTTTGGCGTGAATGCAGGTGGGCACGCGATTACGACTATCAATGCTTGGGATCTGCCTCTTATCAACACGTTAATTCTGTTGCTTTCTGGCACAACGCTGACGTGGGCGCACCATGCTTTCATAAAAAATGACCGCAAATCTGCTACATTTGCACTTGGTCTAACCGTTATGCTGGGTCTAGCCTTTATTTATGTGCAGGCGGTGGAATATATAGAAGCATATGGGCACCGGATGACAGAAACAAACTGGCTCGACAGTAATATATATGGTTCTACTTTTTTCTTGGCGACCGGTTTTCACGGTTTCCATGTTATTATCGGCGTGATTTTTCTGTTTGTTATGTGGTTGCGCATGATGAGGGGCGGGATGACACAGGAGCGGCATTTTGGCCTAGAGGCTGCCGCTTGGTATTGGCATTTCGTTGATGTGATCTGGTTGTTCTTGTTTATATTTGTATATATCGTCTTTGCCCTTAATTAGGTAGCGTGCCAGATAAAAGCAAAATAATGGGCGCTGGCCTTCGTGGTCGGTGCCCAACTTGCCTTGAGGGGCCATTGTTTGATGGTTATCTCCAATTCGCCAGCGCGTGCCCGGCTTGCGGCGAGAGCTTTGACATTGAAGACGCAGGCGATGGTCCTGCGGTTTTTGTCATTTTCTTAGCTTCGTTTCTTGTTGTACCTTTAGCGCTGGTGTTTCAAATGATGCTGGAGCCACCCGTCTGGCTGACTTTGTTGATTTGGATACCGATTATTACGGCCACTTGTCTGGTGTTACTCCGACCGTTTCGCGGCCTTATGTTTGCCGTGCAAGTGATGAATAAAGCCGAGCAAGGTCGACTTGACAATGAAAATTAAGTTGGGGCGTTTGGTGTTTAGGCCAATGCCGGGGCTAAGTATCGTTACGCTTATTTGTGTTGCTATCCTTATTTCGCTCGGGACATGGCAGTATAAAAGACTGCACTGGAAAACAGATCTTCTTGTGCAAATCGAACAAGCCGCCAATGCCGCGCCCTTAACCAATTTGGCGCAGGCAAATGCAATATTGAAATCTGGCAAACCACTGAACTTTCGCCGTATAGAATTGTCTGGTCGTTTTGTTATCCCTTCGGCCAATGGCGGCCAACCATTTCATTTGATGCGGTCAGACGGCAAGCGCTATTACTGGCGTCTCTATCAACCATATCAGGTCGGCGCGGATATGGTTTATGTTGCGACATACGATTTTGATGATACCCGCAAAGCGTCACCGCCTGCTTTTATCGTCGGCCAAAAACCAGTTATAGGCTATGTCCGTATGGTGCAATCTGGCAATAAATTCACACCGAAAAGTACAGCGGAAACGAACCGCTGGTTTACCTTTAATGGCGCCCCCGAGCAAATAGATTGGAGCAAGGCGGTCGCGGGGGCGAGCATAGGAACCACCTATTTCATTGATCAGGTCATGGCGGCAAAATCTGCCGAGAACTTACCCGTCCGCATTCCCGAAATTACCAATAACCATCTCGATTATATGCTAACCTGGTATAGCTTTGTGCTTATTTTGTTGATGATATATTTGCTCTTGCACAAGCGGTCTGGACGGCTCTACTTAGAAAGAAAATAGCATGTCAAAACGGGGTCACATACCAAAGCTTATCTTCGAACCATGTGCAGGCGGTGGTGTGCAACTGCGCGCGCCCAAATGGGCGGATTTTGAGGCATGGGTAGACTTGCGCCGTGCCAACCGTGACCATTTGCAACCATGGGAACCCACATGGAAAGATGAGCATTTACGCCGCCAAAATTATAAGGCTCGTTTGGCACAGTTCAAAACGATGATTGCAGCCGATACGGGCTACCCGTTCCACGTATTTCGCGCTGATGACAACCGTTTGGTTGGAGCGTGTAATTTAACATATATAAGACGCGGCTCATTGCAATGCGCTCATATCGGTTATTGGATCGGGCAAGAGTTTTCCCGCAATGGCTTTGCCCGGGCTTCTGTGCGGGCGGCCATGCGGTTTGCTTTTGATGATTTAGGTTTACATAGAATTAGCGCCGCAGTTCAGGTTGAAAATGAAGCCTCTATCAAGCTGTTGGAAAGCACAGGCTTTACTCAGGAGGGTGTGGCGAGGAGTTACCTAAAGGTTGATGGCCAATGGCAAGATCATGTGATCTATGCCCGCTTATCATCAGATTAGCTGCGACCTGTCTCAAGTCCGAATAAATTCATTAAATGTACGACCAGCATAAAACTGGTCGCCACACATGCCATAGTAATAATTATCCAAGGCACCATGCGAGGCTGCAGTTTATTATGCTCGCGCGTGTGCAAATGATAGCTTAAAGCACCAAGACCGATACAGGCAATTAGCCCCAGTGACGTATAGAGAAAATCCGGTGTCATAGAGCCTTATATAAGAGGGTCATTGGTCGGTTCAAGAGCCGGCGGCATTGCTGTTTGGTTTTTACTATTTTTGCCGATATTTGTTACTCCGATATGGGTGGTTTTCCGCCAATAAGCGGGCGCGAAGATGATCTCAAACGTCGCCATCAAGGCAGGCCAAAAATATAACATCCAGTAGAACGGCATGAAGACGGCATACTTAACCAAATGTGGCTTTTTTGCCCGGATAGCGCCAATTACCCCTGTGAGAATCGCGGCGCTATACCCGAGAACAACTGTGTAGAGCAAGGCATTGGGCATATTTGTGTTAAATAGATCATCACGTGTGATTAGATAAATAATGCCGATGATGATTAAGCTCGGTAAATGCAAGAAGGCTGCAAGCAGTGTTGCGCCTACAGTTATTTGCAGGGATAGTAAGTTTTTAATGCGGGTTGAAAGGGATATTTTACCGCCGTCTGGCGCCCGTTTTTGAAACCGCATATGGACGCGCCAGGTCTGCATAAACCCCTTGAGCCATCTGGAGCGCTGGGCTGTCCACGCTTTGTAAGAATTGACGGCTTCTTCGCCTGTGGGCGGTGAGATTGTGCCGATTTTCAATCTCTGCCCCGGGCGGTTGAGCGCATATATACGAAAGCTTAAATCAGCATCTTCGGTCACGTTATAGGCGTCCCAGCCACCACAGCGCTCCAAAACATCGCGGCGTATGTGATTGCTGGTTCCGCCCAAAGTAAAGGGTAGGCCAAGCCGCGCCAGAGCCGGGTTCCAAACGTGAAATAAAGCCGCATATTCCAAGCCGAACAAAGCGGTCAGGATGTTTTCCCTATCGTTGAAATACCCTAGTGGTGCTTGCACCACAGCCAATTCTGGATCTGCCATAAATGCCAATGCGGCTTGCTTGATTTGGTTCGAGTGTGGCCGATCTTCGGCATCGTATACAGTGATAATGTCGCTCTGTGCCGATTTTGGAAGTGAAGCTAGTGCCATATTCAAGGCCTTGGGTTTTGTGCGCGGTTGGCTCGGCAGCACTTCAAATAGCCTTAGCTGGGGGCGTAGATTGCGCTTGACGGCACGGCAGGTGGGCTGGTCATCTTGTTCTGCGACCAAAATGATATTTAATAGGTTTTCTGGGTAGTCAATGCGCGCCAAATATTTCACGAGATCCGCCACCATATGAGCCTCTTTGTATAGCGGCACCAAAACTGTAAAGCTGGGCCACGATGTCCCGGGTGTAGTGTTGGGTGTCGGCAGGACTTGTTTCCCCTTTATTGTTATCATTACTGCCAAAATTCTGAAACAAGCCATACAGACTATGAATATGCTAAAACTCCATAGTAATGCGCTCAGCATTGATTTAGGAACAAGAAATTCCATCAAGCCCATCAAGGACAATAGGGATAGGATAATGAACCACACAAGGCGTTTGCTCTCGCAGCCCTGCCATTCCCATTGCCGTTTTAGATAATGCGGTGGTAAGGTGGTTAACTCTACCGGTTTAGTTTCTGCATCTGCGCCCATAGCGTTTACTATAGGCGGATTGCTATACGGATTACCACAAGTTATTCGTGCTCGCCGGGTTTTTAGTGTGTGGCTATTAGGTCACACTTGCAAGTTTATTACAGCCAGTTAATTATCGAGCTTGCCATTGACGCAAGCCCTGACTACAACCCTTGATGAAGAAAAATAAAAATTTTTCGTAAGGTTAAACATAAATGAGGGTTAAAATGAAATCATTAGATTTGAAAACACTGTTGCTTGGCGGCAGTTTGCTAGCAGGTACATTCGCCTACAGCACAATGGGGTACGCACAAGAAACAACCGAAACAACAGACGATGTAATCGAACTGGTCGATGAAGAGGTTGAGGAAAAAGAAAGTGACAATATTATTGTTACGGGTTCGCGACTGAGTAGGGATTCTTTTACGAGTGTGTCGCCGTTGCAGGTTATTGACGCTGAATTGTCAAGGGACTTGGGGCTTGTTGAGGCGTCTCAAATCCTACAAACTGCTACAGTTGCTGCTGGCACTCAAATTGACACGACTTTCGGTGGTTTTGTGCTGGACAATGGTCCGGGTGCGGAAACTGTTGATCTGCGTGGTCTGGGAGCAAATCGGAATTTGATTTTGTTGAATGGTCGACGTGTCGCGCCAGCCGGTATTGAGGGTGCGCCTTCTTCGCCAGATCTTTCATTGTTGCCATCTGGCTTGATTCAGAAATATGATATTGTTCTTGATGGTGCGTCAGCTATTTATGGTTCTGATGCAATCGCAGGTGTGGTTAATGCTGTTTTGAAGACTGATGTTGAGGGTTTCGAGGTCACTGGTTCATATTCTTTGCCTGAACAAACTAACGGACAGCAGTTTGCTGTAGATGCTACGTACGGTATCAATAGTGATCGTGGCTTTGTGATGGTTGGGGCTTCATATCGCAAAAGCGAAGAGGTGAAATATCGTGATCGTGATTTCCTAAATAATTGCAATACAAATTTAGAGGTTACAACAGAAGGTGAAATTCGCACGGTTGATGTGTCCAGCACAATAGGCCAGAGGCCGGATGAATGTAAAATTCAAGGTCTTGCGGGGCGTATTTTGGCGCCACTCTTTGGTAGTATTTACAATCGTGGTGACGGCACTGGGAACTTGATCATCCCCGGCTTTTCGGAATCTAGTCAATTTGGTGTTGGGTTTGACCAAAATTTAGACGGTGTAGCTGATGTAACTTTTCAGGACTTCGCGATTAATGGGCGCGATTTGGATAGAAGTTTGTTTCCAGAGAATGAGCGCTATAATATTGCAGCCTTTGGGGAATACACTTTTGAAGGGGATTCGAATGTCACGCCGTTTTTTGAGCTTGTTTACTCAAAACGTAAGACAACTTCAGCTAACACTGGGGATTTCCAACTTTTCCCTGTTGTTCCCGCGAATAACCCGTTTAACCCGTGTAATCCTGCTGCGGCAGGTGGTGTCGATTGTGGTTTAGCATATACTGCTATGCTGACGGATCCAATTTTTGTTAATCAATTCCAAGATTATTATTTTGGGGGCGCTGGTTCGCCGAATTGTTTTGGTTTCCCGCGCTCTATATGTACGCCAGCTACTTTCGGGTTGTTGTCTGGGCCGATTGGCGCACAGACGGTTCAGCCTGTTGTTAGTGTCGAGGGTGATCGTACGCGCGTAACCGCAGATATTGAGCAATTGCGCGGTGTCTTTGGTTTGCGAGCCGATCTTCCACAGATCAACTTTGGTGGATTTCAGAATTGGTCCGGAGAGGCTTATGTTTCGATTTCACGTTCCACAGGTAATGCTAGTCGCCCTGGTATTCGTGGGGATCGCTTGAATTATGCTCTGGGTGTGGGTTCAACCGCGCCTTGTGTCACAGCTGCAGGTGCCACGGTGTCCGCAGACGTTTCGAACGGTTGCGTCCCAGTTAATTTATTTGCTGATTCACTTTATGCTGGTGTTGTTGGCGATTTTGCCACACAGGCTGAACGTGATTATCTCTTTGATAGCCGCGATTTCCTGACGGAAGTTGATCAAACAATTTGGAATGTTTTTCTACAGGGTGACATTGCAGAAACTGCAGCTGGCACCGTGTCATTAGGCTTTGGCGGTGAGGTTCGTGTTGATGCTATTAATTCCGTACCAGATGATATAGCTAGGGATGGGCTTTTCTTTGGCTTTTTCTCTGATGAAGGTGCAAATGGCTCTAAAGTGACGAAGGAAGTGTTTGCGGAAATGTTTGTTCCATTGGTAGCAGACAAACCTTTCTTTAAGCGGTTAAATTTGGAATTGTCTGGTCGAGTTACCAAGGATGAGTTCTATCCAACTGCGTTTACATATAGTGCCAAGTCTGAATGGTCACCTTTTGATGCCTTAACACTTAAGGGTACTGTAGGTACGTCTTACCGCGCACCAAATGTACGTGAGAACTTCTTGAACTCTCAAACTGGGTTTTCCAACTTTTCGGATCCATGTTTTGCGCCTGACCTTGCTGTTGACCCGATCACTGGCGCTGTCACAGGTGTCGACGGGCGCACACAGCAGACCCTTGATAACTGTATCGCTGCTGGCATTGATCCAACTACATTTGGTTTGGGGCAGGTAGCTGTTAACGCAGAAATCGGTCGGGGTGGTGCAACAGATCTTAGTGAAGAGCAATCACAGTCATTTACTGCTGGCTTTGCATTTGAGCAACCATGGCTCGAAGATGTCGATGTAACTGTTGGGGCAACGTATTGGAATGTCAATATAGATAACACTATTATTGAGCCAAGTGGGCAATTCCTGATTAATGAATGCTATATCAACCAACCTCTTCAATCTAGTCCGTTCTGCTCTCGCATTACACGTGATGCGACTCAAAATATTTCGTTCATTGATGGTGGGTTTATCAATCGAGATAATGAAACTGCAGAAGGTGTCGACGTAAATGTACGCTATAGGCAAGAAGTTACAGTGTTTGAGCGTCCAATAACTTTGCGCGCTAATATTAATGCAACGCGTTTGATTGAACGCAATACGGTTCAGAGTATACCAGGGCAGGCTGCGCTTGTAGAAACGTTTGTTGGTGAGCAGGCTTTCCCGAAATGGCAAGCACAAGGTATCGCCCGCCTTACTTACGACGACTTTACATTTGCATGGCAAACTCGTTTCTTGGGATCTATTGTCGCTGATCAAGACATCTTAGCTGATGATATATTTGGATCCACGGCAGATGGTTTGGCGCAAACATGTTCTGGTGTGGCGGCAGGTGATGTGGATTGCCGTAATGTCAACACGATCGATAGTTATTTTGTTCACGGTGCATCTATTGTTTACCGTAATGATGATTGGTCAATTGGCGGCGGAGTTCGCAATATCTTTGATAAGGCGCCACCACGAATTGATACTGCTTCTATCTTTGGCCGTAACAATACCCCGCTAGGATCAGGTTATGATCTAAATGGTCGTGTGTTTTTCGTAAACGCTAGGAAGTCATTCAGGTAGAAACGTGGTAATGTGAAAATATGACCCGCGGCATTGCCCGCGGGTTTTTTTTGATGTAGTATCTCCGTAGATTTGGAAAACTTTGAAGGTGAATTATGAAAATATATACTATTATGGTCGCTATGATATTTGGCATGTTGTCTATATTAATGCCAATTATTGCACAGGCCGCAAAACCGAATCCCTTAAATGCAGAAACAAAACAGACTCCATTGCCTATAGATTATTTCGCAGTTGGTGACTCTATGAGGAATGTATCCTTATCGCAAGATGGTAAATATCTGGCCTTTATGACGGTGCCCTCCAAGGGTGCAAAGCCAATTATTGAAGTTTACGAGACAAATGATTTTGCAAAGAAGCCTTACCGTGTTGGCGGTAAAACCATGAGAATTACTGGTTTTAGCTGGGTTGGGGATAAAGATATGGCCGTATTTTTTCGCCAAAAAATTCGCAAAAAAGTTAAAGGCTTTAATGATGGGGTTTTTGGGTACAAGATTGCAAAACTTGATGTAAAGAAAAAAAAGTTCAAAGCGTTTAATGAGTTTGGCTTGCGTTTTGCCGGGCTTTTACCCGAAAAGCCGAATAAAATTTTAGTGTCATTTCGTGAAGGTGTGAAAGATGGTCGTGATATTGAAAATAAATCTGTGCGAGAGACTAGTTATTACGAACTGGATTTAAATTCTGGTTCGAAAAAAATGGTTCTCAAGGGTAATAGCAAATATAGGAATGTTAGATTTGATTATTTAGGAAACCCTCGAGTAGCCAGTAGCTTTGACCAAGGGAGCCGTGAATTTATCACATATTACCGTAAGCCGGGTCAAAGATCATGGCGCAAAATCAATGAACGAAGTGAAGATGATTTTGAAAGTTTCCGTTTCTCGGGATTCATCAAGGATGATCCAAGCCGGATATATGTTATTGCTCATAATGGTAATGATAAACGGGGTTTATGGATATTTAATGTGGATACAAAAAAGTTTGAGGAACTGGTATACCGCAGGAAAGATGTTGATGTTGTAGGCGTAAGAGTACATTCCAATCAATTTAAGCATCCAAATGAAGTTGTCGGTGTCGTATATAATAAAGATAAGCGACACATTAAATATTTTGATAGTGTCGAGGCTGCTACATACAAACAATTGCAGGGGTTAATTCCAAATGCATATAATTCAAGGATTATTAACCGTTCAAGGGACGGGAATACATTTGTCGTCATTAATTCCGGGCCGCGTGATCCAGGGTCATATTATTTGTATAACAATGGGAAATTTAGACTTGTAGGTAAACGAAAAGGTATATTAAAAGCGGAAGCGTTGGCGGATGTAAAATATATCGAATATAAGGCACGGGATGGTCGGAATATTCCAGGTTTTATTACAGTGCCAAAGGGAGAAGGGCCATTCCCACTTGTTATTATGCCACACGGCGGCCCATTCGTTGCTGAAACCGTCAGTTTTGACCCTTGGGGTCAACTACTGGCAAATAATGGATATATGGTGTTGCAACCACAATATCGTGGATCACATGGGCACGGGCTTGATCATTATAAATCTGCCTTCATTAATGGCGGTCAAGGCGGGTTTAAAATGCAAGACGATAAAGATGACGGTGCTAAATATTTAATATCCCAGGGTCTCGTTGATCCCGACCGAGTCGCTATGTTTGGCTGGTCATATGGTGGGTATGCGGCTTTGGTCGCGGCGGCACGCCCCAATAATATTTATCAATGTGTTGTTGCAGGGGCTGCGGTAGCGGACAATTTGCAACAGGTTAATTATTATCGGTTTAGGTTGGAGGGGACGCAAAAACTAGAACAGCTTGGTATGTGGGATGACAGTATTAGTCCGATTAAAACGGCAGCCAATGTGAACGTGCCAATGCTGATTATTCATGGTGATCTAGACCAGCGTGTGCCGTTTAAACACCATAAAAAATACACAAATGCTCTTGATAAATATAATATCAAATATGAAGAACTTGTTTTGGAGGGTGCGGATCATTTTTCCAATACTTTGACATATGATCACAAAGTTGCATTCTATACCAAAATGCTGGACTTCCTTAAAAACGACTGTGGGCCGGGTGGTCTCTAGTTGTTTTGAACTTTAATATGAAAACCCCGCTTTTTAGCGGGGTTTTTATTTGTCGCTTTTAGGGATAGATATTCACAATTTCAAACAACAGTAATGAAGTTATCAGTGCGTAAAATTTTGCTCTGCACATACATAGCTTTTGTTGATTGTAATTGTGAACTTTGGGGCAGGGATAAGTTTTTTCTGCCTACGCTAAAAAGGCTTTGCGGGGTAGGCCGTCTTCTTTTACCCGTCATCCATCTTAAGCGCAGCGATGAACGCTTCTTGGGGGATTGTTACGCTGCCGAATTGGCGCATTTTCTTTTTGCCCTTTTTCTGCTTGTCCAGCAGTTTACGCTTGCGCGATGCGTCACCGCCGTAGCATTTGGCGGTCACGTCTTTACGCATTGCGGCGATGGTTTCGCGGGCAATGACTTTGCCGCCAATGGCCGCTTGTATGGGTATTTTGAACATATGGCGCGGGATTAAATCCTTGAGCCGTTCGCACATCATCCTGCCTCGGGCCTCACTGCGGCTTCTGTGTACCAGCATAGACAAGGCGTCGACCGGGTCGCCGTTCACCAAAATACTCATTCTGACCAGGTCGCCCTCGCGTACACCAATGGGCTGATAATCAAAACTGGCATAGCCCTTGGAGATGGATTTAAGCCGGTCATAGAAATCAAATACCACTTCGTTGAGCGGCAATTCATAGACAATCATGGCGCGGCTACCCACATAGGTCAGCTCTTTTTGTACGCCGCGCCTGTCTTGGCATAGCTTGATAATACCGCCGAGATATTCGTCCGGACTCATGATGGTGGCCGTAATCCACGGCTCGTGAATTTCCTCGATTTTCATGACATCTGGCATATCAGCCGGATTGTGTAATTGTTCTTCTGTGCCGTCCTTAAGTACCAAAGTATAGACAACCGACGGTGCCGTGGTGATTAGGTCGAGATCAAATTCCCGCTCTAGCCGCTCTTGGATTATCTCCATATGCAACAAGCCGAGAAACCCGCAGCGAAAGCCAAAGCCGAGCGCCGCACTGGTTTCCATCTCAAAGTTAAAGCTGGCATCATTGAGCCTCAGGCGGCCAACGGCGGCGCGCAGGTCTTCAAAATCAGCGGCGTCGACCGGGAATATTCCGCAAAACACCACGGGTTGAACTGGCTTAAATCCGGGGAGTTTTTCTTCGCATGGCCGTTTATCGTCGGTGATAGTATCGCCGACGGCGGCGTCTGCGACTTCCTTGATGCTCGCCGTGAAGAACCCGACTTCACCGGGGCCCAACACGGCCACGTCGTCGGGTTTGGGTCTGAACACGCCGACTTTATCGACCGTATAAGTGGCGCCAAAATTCATCATACGAATGCGTTGACCCTTGCAGATCTGCCCATCGACAACCCGGAACAAGACAATGACCCCCATATAAGTGTCGTACCAAGCATCGACCAGCAAAGCCTTTAAGGGCGCATCAATATCGCCCTCGCTTGGTGCGGGCAGGCGGGTGACGATGGCTTCCAAGGTTTCTTTGATACCGATACCCGACTTGGCCGAGGCTTCTATAGCGTCCGATGCGTCAATGCCAATAACATTTTCTATCTGGTCGCGTACACGTTCCACATCTGCGGCAGGCAAGTCGATTTTATTGAGCACAGGCACAATCTCGTGGTCATGTTCCATGGCCTGGTAAACATTGGCCAAGGTCTGCGCCTCAACGCCCTGGGACGCATCCACGACAAGGATAGAGCCTTCACAAGCCGATAGCGAGCGTGAAACCTCATAGGCAAAGTCTACGTGTCCGGGTGTGTCCATCAGGTTCAAGATATATGTCTCGCCGTCGTCTGCTTTGTATTCAAGGCGCACGGTTTGCGCCTTGATGGTGATACCGCGTTCTTTCTCAATATCCATATTATCCAAAACCTGCTCGCTCATTTCGCGGTCGGTCAGCCCGCCCGTGAAATGGATTAACCTATCGGCCAGGGTGGATTTACCGTGGTCAATATGGGCAACAATTGAAAAGTTGCGGATATGGGATAGGGGTGTGGTCATAATAAAATCAGAAGAATGGTCATAAAACTTTCATAAGAAAAGAACTGTCCCGCGATTTCTATAGACTTACGCAGAGGGTGCAAGTGTTGATGTGTTATTGGTAACTTTGATGTCTTTGTGTGATACTAACCGAGGGTCAATCGTAATTTATTGTAACCGCCCAACAGCCCATATTGCTGCATTTGAAATTACTGGGTTGTTATCACCCGTATGGGCTAGTGCGCTGGACATCAGACTCGCATCGTTGGAATTGCCAATGGCATATAACACATTGCGGATGAATTGATCGCGGCCTATGCGTTTTATGGGGGAACCTGCGAACAATGTGCGAAATTGTTTGTCGTCCAGTGCGGCAAGCTTCGCCAGATCGGGCGCGTCCAAGTCTGGGCGAGCTTGTAATTTTATTTCGCTGGCCGTCCTTGCGAATTTATTCCACGGGCACACGGCGAGGCAATCATCACAGCCGTAAATCCGGTTGCCAAGCTTTTCGCGTAAATCAAGCTCGACCTTGCCTTTAAATTCGATGGTCAAATAGGAAATACATTTGCGGGCGTCTATTTGGTAGGGGGTTGGGAAAGCATCTGTCGGGCAAATATCCAGACAATCCCGACAGGTGCCGCAACCGCCAGTTTGAACAGGCGTCGGGGCAAGTTTGGCGGCGCTAAGAATAACCCCCAAAAACAACCAAGAACCATAATCCCGACTGACTAAATTGGTGTGCTTACCTTGCCAACCCAGCCCCGCCGCCGCCGCCAATGGTTTTTCCATCAAGGGCGCGGTATCGACAAACACTTTCACGTCTTCGCCTGTATCGCGCGCCAGAAGTCCGGCCAATTCTTTGAGCCGGCCTTTGATAAGGCCGTGATAATCTTTGTTGCGGGCATAGACGGATATGGTGGCTTTATCTTTTTGCAAGAGGGAAATAAGCGGGTCACTGTCCGGCCCGTAATTCATGCCCAACACCAGCGCCGACTTGGCCTGAGGCCACAAATTATGCGGGTGAGAGCGCCGCTGCGCCGTTTGCGGCATCCATGCCATAGTGCCGTGATGGTTTTTCTTGATATAACCCAATAGGCCGTCGCCGTGTTCCTCGTTAATACCCGCAATATCGACAATGCCATAAGCAGAAAAGCCCAAAGTTTCAATGCGGGCTTTTACGGATTTAGATAAGCCTGTCACGCTTTAAAAATCCAAATCCGCATAATGGCGCGGTGGGCGCAAGCCGGGTATTGTGTCTTTGAGCAGGGGCCGAAATGACGGGCGGGATTTCAACTTTTGATACCATTGTTTAAGCCCGTCCCATTTGTCCCATTTAATTTCGTCCAGATAATCCAGACAAGATATATGCGCCCCTGCGGCAAAATCTGCCAAACTCATTTGGTTGCACGCCAGCCAATCGCGGCTTTCCAGCAACCACTCCATATATTCCAAATGAAATTTCAAATGCTCGCGACCAATACGCAGTTCAGCGGGGTCGGGTGCGCCAGCTCCTGATAAGTTTTTCTCTAGCCGCTCGGACAATATATAGGCATTGACATCGCTGGCGAATTTCACATCGAACCAATGGCATAACCGCCGGGCTTCGGCGCGGTCTTTGGCGGTGTGGGGCAAGAGCGGATTACGGCCACTGCCGTCGTCAGCCACATATTCGCAGATAGCCCTTGCGGTACTGATGATGGACTTGCCGCCGTCAGTATCCTCAACCAAACAAGGCGGTATGCCTTCTACGCAGGTACGCAAGAAGGTCTCGGTCGGCGCCCACGGCACGGCGATTTCCAGTTTAAATTTTAATTTTTTCTCGGCCAAAGCCAGTCGCGCTTGTCGCGAATTCGGATCCAGTGGCCAATGGTAAAGCGTTCTCATCCCTACAGGATATTAGGAAAGACTTAACTAATGATTATGGTCTTTACATTGATCTTGGCGAAACACTTCATTTCCGTGGATTGTGTGACAGCCGCTTGGGTGGGGGTGGATCATAATGTCGGCGGCAGGGTAAGCTTCCATCATGCGTCCCTCTGCGCTAATGACGATTTCGTGAGCTTCATGCAGGGATAAATCATCGTCGAGATCAAGCTGCATTTGGATATGCACATGCGGCCCACTGGCGCGGGTGCGCAGGTCGTGAACCCCGTTAATCCGCTTGTCCTTGAGGGCAAGTTTGCGGATAAGGGCGCGTTCTTTTTCGGGCAGTTCCGCGTCCATTAACTGGCTCCACGCTAGCCGCCCGACTTTATAGGCGGTGTAGAATAACCAAAGCGCAATCCCGAAGCCGACCAAAGCATCAGCGCGCAGAAAATCGGTCGTGCTAGCAAGAACAATGCCGAGTATTACCGCAACATTGGTAGACATATCGGCAATATAATGCGCCCGGTCGCCGCGCACTGCTAGCGAGCCTGTGGCACGTATGGCCCAGCTCTGGGCTATCAACAGCCAGCTCGTCAGGGCTATGGCAAAAACCATGACCGCAATAGCATAGCCTTCGTGGGTAATGGCTTGGGGGTCGCTAAGACGGGCAACGGCTTCCTCTAGCAGATGCACAGCGCCCAGAACAATAAGACAGACCTGTAGCAATGCCGAGAACCCTTCCGCCTTACCGCGCCCAAACCGGAATTTAGCATCGGGCGGCCTTGCCGCATACCGCACGGCAATAAAGCTGGATAATGCTGCAACAAAATCCAAGGCCGAGTGGACGAGGGACGAGAGAATGCCAATAGAGCCGCTCTCGCGAAACACGATTAATTTGGCACTAATCAAGATTATCCCGACCGCAATGGAAAATGCGGTAATGCGCCGGGTAATGCGCGAGCTTTCGCGCGCAGGCAAGCGCCCCGGTCGGCCTCTGCGGTTCGGGTCATCATCTATTTGAATAGTGTCTTGAACTGGGTCAGCCATATTGCCTAAGCGCTTCCTTGTGAATATGCGTTGTTATAGCATTACTTTGGGGGCGTCTAACGAAAATCAAGGGTAAATATCACGGAAACTAGGCAGAGATACACAAGGCGCTGCAGAGAATTTTAGCAAACCAACCTACATTCTATGCAGCTTGTTCCGAGTAGTTTCATCCTTATTCCATTTATGGGCAGGGGTAGCACATATGGTTTTCCCCTTAGCACCTTAGCCCTCACCTTGTTCCTCTCCCCATGGGAGAGGAACAAGGTGAGGGGTGAGAAGGTAGTGGTTCACGCTAAGCCCGAATATTCATATGAGATTGCCCTGCACTTATGGGGGAGGTGGGGTGTCTTGTGCCCGCAGGGTGCAAAA
>Ga0256839_1000806_pt1 | contig 40157 bp, 36 predicted proteins | sample 354166metaG_FD_185968 | JGI IMG/M metagenome (GOLD analysis project Ga0256839, IMG submission 185968) | Hydrothermal vent microbial communities from Mid Atlantic Ridge, Atlantic Ocean - 354-166 | ecosystem: Environmental > Aquatic > Marine > Hydrothermal vents | place: Atlantic Ocean: Mid...
GCCGATCTCTCGCTGGAGGCCAATCTCGGCAAACCGCAGATCCAGATTCGCGTCAACCGCGAGCAACTGGCCCGCTACGGTATGAACGCTGATGAGGTGCTCACCGTGGTGCGCACCGGCATCGGCAATGAACCGGTCTCGACCTTGATCGATGGCGTTAAACGTTTCGATATCACCGTGCGGCTCAACGATGCGGCCAAAATGTCGGTGGATGCGATTCGTAATATTCCCCTGCGCAGTAGCGAGGGGGCCATCGTGCCGTTGCACAAGGTGGCGGATGTGTCGGTCACGGAGGGCTACTCTTTCATCCGCCGCGAACAGTTGCAGCGTTACGCCGTGATTCAGATGGACGTGCGTGGCCGCGATGTGGACAGCTTCGTCCAGGCAGCGGAAGCGGCCATCGAGGCGCAGGTGGTGATGCCGCCGGGCTACTGGATTGAGTGGGGCGGCGCGTTTGAAAATCAGCAGCGGGCAATGACGCGCCTGGCGATCATCGTGCCGCTGACGATCTTCTTTATCTTCGTACTGCTCTACACCGCGTTCAACTCAATCAAGTACGCCACCCTGATTATCGCCAATGTTCCATTTGCTACCATCGGCGGCATTGTCTCGCTCTATATCAGCGGCCAATATCTGTCGGTGCCCTCGGCGATTGGTTTTATCGCCGTGTTTGGCGTGGCGATGCTCAACGGCATCGTATTGATAAGCTTCCTCAACGAGCTGCGGGAGAAGGGGCTGTCTGTTTACGATGCCGTACGAAAAGGCGCAGAGATGCGGCTGCGCCCGGTGATGATGACCGCCAGCGTTGCCATACTCGGCCTGGTGCCGATGCTGCTCTCCAGCGGTGTGGGTGCCGAAACCCAGCGGCCTCTGGCCGCTGTGGTGATCGGCGGGCTGATCACCTCCACCCTGTTGACCCTGGTACTGTTACCAGTGATCTATGAGTGGATGGAGACACGAAAATCAACCAAAGAGTCGGGAGAACAGTCATGAAAGAGATCAAAGCCTTTATCCACCGCAATCGCATCACCGATGTTATTCACGCCCTGAAGGAGGCCGGTTTTCGCCACCTCTCCATCGTCGATGTAAAGGGGACACTCAAGGCGTTGGACAATAAAGAACAGAACTACTCCGTTGAGCTGGGAAGCGCGGTCATTACCGAGATAAAACTGGAACTGGTGTGTGATGACGCACAGGTGGATGAGGCGACCCAGCTGATTCAGCAACACGCCCGAACAGGCCAAACTGATGCCGGGTGGATTTATGTTATCGATATTGATCAAACGATTCGTATTAATGGATCAAAGTGATGAAGCGCTAACAAAAACAAGATTCCCGCCCTGGTGGGATCATCAGAAAAACTTGTGTAAATTTTGAATATAACACAATAGGGTTGACCCCTACCCAACAGCTACGATACCACTATTGATATTTTCACATAATGCCTAATAAATCTTATTTAAAGGGCTCTGACCTAGGCTGTCGAAATTAGGCGTTTTTGGTCATTAAGCAGCAACCCGGTTTTTGGATAAAGCAATCCTTGGAAGTGGGACTTTAGTCCCGCAATACGGCGGGACTAAAGTCCCACTTCCAAGTTGTCAGAGTATCCATAAACTGAAGGAACAAAACGTTCGAAAATCAGTAGATTTCGACAACCTAGCTCTGACCCCTTATATGAACCCACTTTGTGGTTTCATTGCAATACTGCGCAAACCGACACCACTCCTATCACCAAAGAGATAGTTGCAAATCCGCTCCCCCTCCCCTTGGAGCCATTTGCACTCTGGCGGCTCTCTCATACACTGAGGGTTATTGAATATTGAATGCATGCCGATAGTGCCATCACCGCCGACAATCATTCCCGGCGGTGGCGCAGTATCCGTCGGGAATATCAGGAAACGCCGCATTGGCGCGGTAAAACAGGGCGTTAACAATGCAGACGTTGAAAAAAACAGTTTTATCCGAATGCTATCGAGGAGAACCGGGCCATGGCCGCACAAACACCGAAGAATCCTGAGAAACACAGTACGTACCTCCCCAAGACTAAAAAGTCGTCCAAGCCGCTTCATGATACACCGATGCTGGATCAGCTGGAGTCCGGCCCCTGGCCAAGCTTTGTGACCGGTCTGAAGCGTCTGGCCTATGAAGGCAAACATGCCAATATGATGGTCGATTTGCTGGGGCAGCTGGAGCATTCCTACAAAACACGGCTGGGCTACTGGAAGGGGGGGACGGTGTCAATTTTCGGTTATGGCGGTGGTATCATTCCGCGTTTTACCGAATTGATGGACGACGATGGCAAGCCCATGTTTCCCGAGTCCAAAGAATTTCATACGGTGCGGGTACAGCCACCAGCGGGTAACCATTACAGTACGGATATGCTCCGTCAGCTGTCCAACTCCTGGAACAAGCACGGGTCCGGTCTCATCGCTTTCCATGGCCAGACCGGCAATATCATGTTCATCGGTACCACGACGGATAATACGCAGCACTTTTTCGATGAGATCAACAGCTATGGCTGGGATCTCGGCGGTGCCGGGCCGTGTGTGCGCACGGGTATGTCTTGTGTGGGGGCGGCCCGTTGTGAGCAGTCTTGTGCGAATGAGCAGAAGATTCATCGTTTGCTGGTGAATAATTTTCTTGATGATATGCATCGCCCCGCCCTGCCGTATAAGTTTAAGTTTAAAGTGTCCGGTTGTCCTAATGATTGCATGAATTCCATTCAGCGTTCTGATCTTGCGGTGATTGGTACCTGGCGTGATGATATGAAGGTGGATCAGGCGGAAGTGCAAAAGTTTGTGGCGGATAAAGGCCGTAAGTATGTGGTCGATAGTGTAATCAATATGTGCCCTACCCGCGCGCTGTCATTGAATGATGATGATACGCTGGAGGTGGATAACCGCAATTGTGTGCGTTGTATGCATTGCATCAATGTGATGACTCGCGCACTCAGCACGGGTGACGATAAAGGTGTCACTCTGTTGCTCGGCGGCAAACGCACCCTGAAAATCGGCGATACCATGGGTACGGTGATTGTGCCGTTTATGAAACTGGATACAGAAGAAGATTACGAAAAACTGGTGGAGCTGGCCGAGGAAATCATTGATTTCTGGGCGGAGAATGCGCTGGAGCATGAGCGTGTCGGTGAAACCATTGACCGCATCGGCCTGGTGAACTTCCTCGAAGGCATCGACCTCGAAGTGGACCCCAACATGATTTCCGACGCGCGTCAGAGCAGTTATGTGCGCATGGATACCTGGGATGAAGAGGCAAACAAGTGGAAAGATCGTCAGACAGGTTAATCTTCGGAAACGCCAGACAACGCATAAACGAATATTGATTGGAGATAAAAAATGAGCGAACAACCACGCTTTCCCACTGAAAGTGGTGTGCCGGACGGATTTCAGTATATGCACCCGGCTTATATCAAAAACTTTGGTAACTGGGCATATCATGATCGCCCGCGCCCCGGTGTATTGCATCATGTTGCCAAGAGCGGTGATGAAGTCTGGACGGTACGTGTCGGTACCCAGCGTCAGCTCGGCCCTTATGAAATCAATTTATTGTGTGACATTATCGATCAATATGCCGATGGCTATGTGCGTTTCACCATCCGCTCCAATATGGAAGTGTCGGTGACCGACGAAGCCAAAGTGCAACCGTTAATCGATGCTTTTGAAGACGCCGGTTATCCGGTGGGGGGTACCGGCAATTCACTGACCATGATTTCCCATACCCAGGGCTGGTTGCATTGCGACATTCCCGGTACGGATGCTTCTGGTGTGGTGAAGGCGTTGATGGATGAGCTGTACGATGAATTCCGCTCTGAAGACATGCCCAACCGTGTCCATATGACCACGTCCTGCTGTCAGATCAATTGTGGCGGCCAGGGTGACATTGCCATTAATGTGCAGCATACCAAGCCGCCGAAGATCAATCATGATCTGGTGGCCAATGTGTGTGAGCGTCCTTCGGTGGTGGCCCGCTGCCCGGTGGCGGCCATTCGTCCCGCTATTGTTAACGGCAAGCCTTCACTGGAAGTAGACGAGAAAAAATGTATCTGTTGCGGTGCCTGTTTCCCGCCCTGCCCGCCCATGCAAATCAATGACCCGGAACATTCCAAACTGGCCATCTGGGTCGGAGGCAAACACTCCAACGCCCGCAGCAAACCCATGTTTCATAAACTGGTGGCTGCCGGTATTCCCAATAATCCGCCACGCTGGCCGGAAGTCACGGAAGTCGTTAAAAACATTCTCCACACTTACAAGGCTGATGCCAAAAACTGGGAACGCATCGGTGACTGGATCGAGCGTATCGGCTGGCCTCGTTTTTTCGAGTTAACTGAACTGCCGTTCACCAAGTTTCATATTGACAACTGGACCGGTGCGCGCAAGTCGCTGAATGCGTCCACGCATATTCGCTTCTAAACCATCAGGAAAAAAGTCTATGAAATTTTCCGTCATGATCAGCGAAGGCCCGTACACCCATCAGGCATCAGACACAGCCTATAACTTCACCAAAGCCGCACTGGAAGACGGGCATGAGTGTTTTCGTATCTTTTTTTATCATGACGGTGTCAACAACGGCACCCGCCTGGCCTCTCCCCCACAGGACGACCGCAATATCGTCAATCGCTGGTCTGCGCTGGCAAAAGAACACAAACTGGACCTTGTACTTTGTGTTGCTGCGGCACAACGTCGTGGCATTGCCGATGCCGATGAAGCCAAACGTAACGGCAAAAATGCTGACAACATTGCTCCCGGCTTTCGCATTTCCGGTTTGGGCCAGTTAATCGAGGCCGGCATCCAGAGTGACCGTCTGATCACCTTTGGCGATTAATTAAACGGGCCACTGGGCGGGTCAACAAGGGAAATTATTGTTATGTCTGAAACCAAAAAATTTTTATACGTTAACCGCAAGGCTCCCTATGGGACGATTTATGCGCTGGAAGCACTGGAGGTCGTGTTGATCGGGGCCGCCTTTGAGCAGGATGTTTCCCTCGCCTTTCTGGATGACGGTGTTTACCAGATCACCAAAGGACAAGACACCAAAGACCTGGGAATGAAAAACTTTTCACCCACTTACAAGGCGCTGGGTGATTACGATGTCAACAAAATTTACGTTGAACAGGAATCACTGGACGCACGAGGCCTGACGCTGGATGACCTGTTACCCCTGACCTGGGAAGACGAAGACGACGACTGGGCCGAAAAGGATTCCATCAAAGTGATTTCTGCCACTGAAATGGCAAAAATTATGGAACAATCCGACGTTGTATTCAGTTTTTAGGAAAGGATCTGATATGTCACAACTACACACGGTTAACAAATCACCTCTTGAGCGAAATGCGCTGGAGTCAGCGATCACCCACGCAGTAAAAGGCAATGCCTTGCTGATGATTGAAGACGGTGTTTACGGTGCCATGCAAGGCACGCACAAATCAGCCATGGTTTCTGATGCAATGAGCGACATAGCCTTTTATGTCATGGGGCCCGACCTCAAGGCGCGCGGAATTGATGAGGCACGCATTATTGATGGTATCAAAATTGTGGACTACAGCGGTTTTGTGGCACTGGTTGCAGAGTATGACGTAACACAGTCCTGGTTATAACTCCGCATTATTTTATTGACTATTTTATTTAACAACAGACGAACGGAAGGAGAATCAATATGGCCCTGGAAGTAGGTGGAAAAACAGTCGAAACGGATGAAGAGGGTTACCTGGAAAACCGTGACGAATGGAACATGGATATTGCCAATGCCATTGCCGTCGCCGAAAACCTGGAAATGTCCGACAGCCACTGGGAAGTAGTGAACTTCCTGCGTGAATATTATGAGGAATACCAGATTGCACCGGCTGTGCGTGTGCTCACCAAAGCCATCGGCAAAAAACTGGGCAAGGACAAAGGCAACAGTAAATATCTGTATGAATTGTTTCCTTATGGCCCGGCCAAGCAGGCCTGCAAAATTGCCGGGCTGCCCAAACCCACAGGCTGCGTTTGATTTTCCGGGGGCTGGCTATCAAGTTAGCGGCTCTTGTCCCCATGCTCCGCGTGGGGATGCATACAGTGCTGTCACTGTATGATGATACAGGCTCCCACGCAGGAGAGCATGGGAACCAGGATATAAAACTTAACGGCTTAACTTAATGGCAGTAGACTGAGAGCCTGCGTAGCGGAACATTTGTTTTTTATTGGCATCACTCATTCTTACCATTATCACCAGGTTAATCAATGACGCTTTCAGTGGTTTACGCCATCCTTTTTTACGCTGCAACACTGCTGCTTGTTGTGGGCGTGGTGCGTAAAATAATTATTTATGCGCGCACGCCTGCGCCTTTAAAAATACCGGTGACTCCGGCTCCCACCACCAAGGCTGGTGTTGTCTGGCGCATGACCAAAGAAGTGACGGTCTTTCAAAGTTTGTTCAAAGCCAACAAATGGACCTGGCTGTTTGGCTGGATGTTTCATGTTGCACTGGCCTTCGTCCTCTTTCGCCATTTACGATATTTCCAGGAGCCCGTGTGGGCCATTGTTGCTCTGATACAACCCATCGGCCAGTACGCCGGTTTTGCCATGTTAGCGGGTCTGACCGGTTTGTGGGCACGGCGTTTTCTGGTTGATCGCGTACGTTACATCACCAGCCTGTCCGACCATTTGATGTTGGCCCTGCTGGTGGCTATCGGCCTCAGCGGACTGGCTATCAAATATCTGGCACATACTGATATCGTGGCACTGAAAACATGGGTGCTGGGTCTGATGTATTTTGATCTGCAACCCTTACCTTCAGATATTTTTGTGCTGTTGCATCTGGGGCTGGTGATTATTCTGATGGTGATTTTTCCCATCAGCAAACTGTTGCATGTGCCGGGCCTGTTTTTTATGCCCACACGCAATCAGGTTGATAATCCGCGTGAAGTGCGTCACACAGCGGGCTGGACAGCAAAATAGTTTTATTTTTGATTGATCGGGGTAAGGGTTCAATATCAACTTTTATGTATTTCACCCCTCACCCCAACCTTCCCCTCTCAAGAGGAGAAGCAGTAAAAGAACTTTTAATAACCTGGAATAGCTGTTGCCCGATTAAAGACGCTAAAAAAGAGAGCTGATACGTGACCGCCAAATTCGATACGCCCGAGTTGTTTAAAAATATCGAGATCATCGATACACCAAAATATGAGGTGGATTCGATGGCGCACAGCAGCCCGTATCCGGCCAAGGCCCAGCACAATGAAAAACTCGGGTTTCCCGGTGAGCTGGTGGACAACTGGGAAGAAAAAGCCGTTACCCGCCTGGGTGAACTGGTGGACGGCTCCCGTGCCCTGCGCACCTTCCTCGACAGTTGCGTAAAGTGTGGCGCCTGCACTGACAAGTGTCATTATTACCTCGGCACCAAAGACCCCAAAAACATGCCCGTGGCACGTCAGGATTTATTACGCAGCATCTACCGCCGGTATTACACTTTCGCAGGCAAATATTTCCCCAGGCTCGTCGGTGCCCGCGACATGGATAAAAGCGTACTGGATGAATGGTATAGCTACTTCCATCAATGCTCGCAATGCCGTCGCTGCTCCGTATTTTGTCCCTACGGTATCGACACCGCCGAAATCTCCATGGCCGCGCGTGACATCATGGACACCGTGGGCCACGGCCAGAAATACTGTAACGAAATTCTGGGTAAGTTGCAGACCATCGGCAACAACCTGGGGCTGCCCGAAAAAGCGCTGATTAACACACTGGAAGACCTGGAAGAAGAAGTAGAAGAAGACACCGGTGTTGCGGTGAAATATCCGGTGGATGTGAAAGGTGCTGATGTATTGCTCGTTGTACCCTCTGCTGATTTTTTTGCCGAACCACACATTGATGGTCTGATTGGTTACGGCAAGGTTTTCCATCAGGCGGGAATCAGCTGGACGTTGTCCTCGTATGCCTCCGAGGCGGCGAATTTTTCCATGTTTATCGGCAGTGGCGATAACCTGAAAAAAGTGGCCCAGCGCATTCGGGATGCTGCCGAAGAACTGGGCGTTAAACGTATTATCGTCGGCGAATGTGGCCATGCCTGGCGTGTGGCCTACAGCTTCTGGAACACATTGGTGGGCCCGTTTGATTTTCTTGATCCCAACTATCCTGCACCGCAGCATATCGTCGAATTTACTTATGATCTGATTCAGCGCGGTGCCTTAAATCTTGACAAGGAAGCCAATGATCACCGGCGCATTACCTTTCATGACTCCTGCAATGTGGCGCGCGCCTCGCGCATGGGCAACATACCCGGCGGACAATTTATTTTACCCCGTGCATTAATCACCGCCTCGGCCAATCACTTTTTTGATATGTCCCCTGAAACTATTCATGAAAATACATTTTGTTGTGGCGGTGGCGGCGGCTTGCTGACCGATGACCTGATGGAAATTCGCATCAAAGGTGCCATGCCGCGTATGCAGGCATTGAAGCAGGTGGTGGATGAACACGATGTCAACGCCATGGTGGCCATTTGCGCCATTTGCAAAGCTCAGTTCAGCAAAGCGTTGCCCGCGTATCAATTCCCCATGGACATGATTACCAGCTTGCATCAGGTGGTTGGCGATGCCATCCAGCTGGGGACCAAAGACTAAAAATGCAGAGTGGGCAGTGCCCACCCTGCACAAGATGGGCGGAGCGCATTCAACACAAGTGGATCAGGAGACTGACGCTATGGCAACACCGGCAGATAAAGTAAAAACACACACATTTCGTAAATACAAAGATGGCGACCACGAAGTCACGCGTTGGAGCGAGCAGATTTTCGATGGTGACCGCACCCACAAATGTCCTACTTATGTGCATCAAACACCACCATGCCAGGGCAGCTGCCCTTCCGGGGAAGACATTCGCGGCTGGCTGAACATCGTGCGCGGTATCGAAAAACCTGCCGACGGTATGGACTGGCAGGAATATGCTTTTCGGCGTTCCACCCAGGCCAATCCTTTTCCTTCGGTCATGGGCCGCGTCTGTCCTGCACCTTGTCAGGATGGTTGCAACCGCAATCAAGTGGAAGACTTTGTGGGCATTAATGCCGTCGAACAATTCATCGGCGACAGCGCACTGGATGCCGGTCTTGAATTTACCCCCGGCGCCGACACCGGAAAAAAAGTCGCCATCATCGGCGGTGGTCCTTGCGGATTATCCGCCGCGTATCAATTACGCCTGAAAGGCCATGCCTGCACGATTTTTGACGATCACGAAGACCTGGGCGGCATGATGATGTACGGCATTCCCGGCTATCGCACCCCGCGTGATGTGCTGCACGGCGAAATGAACCGCATCATCAATATGGGTGTGGAAACAAAATTAAAAACCCGCGTGGGTAAAGACATTACCCTGAAACAACTGGAAAAAGATTTTGACGCTGTACTGTTTGCCATCGGCGCACAATCCGGTCGGGATCTGCCAGTGGATAATTTCAGTGAAGCCAGCAATTGCCTCTCCGGCGTTGCCTTCCTTGCCGCATTTAACGAAGGCCGCCTGAAAGGTGTCACCGGCAAGGTGGTGGTGATTGGCGGTGGCGATACCTCTATCGACGTGGCCTCCGTGGCCCGCCGCATCGGCAAGATCACCGATGTTCACGAAAATGACAGACCGGAGCATATCATCCTCGGGCAGACGGCTCACGATGTGGCGGGAGTGGCCAACCGCGAAGGTGCAGACGTCACCCTGCTGTCGCGCCATCCCGTCTCCAACATGACAGCAGCCCAACATGAAATAGATGATGCCACCCGCGAAGGCGTGGAAATTATCGATTCCATCGACCCGGTTGCCGTGATCATGGGTGATAATGGTCGCGCCAAAGCCCTGCGCGTACGCAAGCTAAAATGGGAAGGCAAGAATATGATGCCCATCGAGGATTCTGAATACGACATCGATGCTGATCTCATCGTCTCCGCTATCGGTCAAACCGGCAACCTGAAAGGCATGGAAGAATTTGGTAATGACCGCGGCCTGATCGATGCAGACAAAAACTTTCAAGTCCCCAATAAACCCGGCTTCTTTGTTGCAGGCGACATCGTGCAACCCCATCTGTTAACCACGGTGATCGGTCAGGCATCGGTGGCAGCCGAAAGCATCGACCACTACCTGAAAAATGAAGAAGCCGGTAAACGTCCAAAAGTGGACGTGCATCATTTCAACCTGCTGAACAAACTGCGTGAAACCCATCATGAGCCTGCACACTTTACCCCTGAAGGTGACGCAAAAGTGCGTGGCATTGACCGAGGCCTGCATGGCACCGCAGATGCTGACTTTGCAATTCATAACTACGAAGATCGCTCCGCACAGCAGATAATTTCTGCGGACAAACTGTTCCTCGGGCACTTCGCCCACGAAGCACGCCATGTGCGCACGGAAGACGTACCCGGCTCTGACGAAGTATTGGGTCACTTTGAAGAACGCATTCATGCATTATCCGAAGAGGATACCGTTGCCGAAGCCAAACGCTGCATGAGTTGCGGCATGTGCTTTGAATGTGACAACTGCATTATTTACTGTCCGCAGGATGCCGTGTTCAAAGTGAAAAAAGAGGAATCGACAATGGGACGCTACGTCGCTACCGATTATTCCAAATGCATCGGCTGTCACATCTGCGCGGATGTCTGCCCCACCGGTTACATCCAGATGGGTCTGGGCGAATAAGAGCAGGAGCAAAGGAAAAAATGAAAGCGAAAAGAAATACACAAAGGTTCTGGCTTGCCGCCTTTATCTTTGTGCTTTTCTCCTTTGGAGTGATGGCTGATGTGCCCGTACCCGATATACCCGAAGCTGTAAAAGGTGAGCAATGTGTGGAAGAAACCGGCTTCATGCGCAGAAATCATATGGAACTGCTGTTGCACCAGCGTGATGACACCCTGCGCAAAGGCATTCGCACCCAAAAACACAGCCTGAAAAACTGTTTTACCTGTCATGTGGTCAAGGGTGCGGACAATCAGCCGGTCACCGTAAAAGACTCTCGCCATTTTTGTCGCGAATGCCATGACTACGCGGCCGTGCAGGTTGATTGTTTTCAATGCCATACATCCGTACCCGGCGGCGCCAAAACAACGGGGACAAGACCATGAGCAATACACAGGATCATATTCAAGACGATAATCAAATCGACAGTTACCGCCGCAAGCTGTTAGGAGGCGGTGCCGCACTTGCCGGTGCAGCGGCCCTTGGCTCCGGCGTATTTTTTACCAGCATCGCCCGTGCCAAGCCGGATGCCGAACCCGCCAGCAGTGAAATACGCTGGGGGTTTCTTATCGACACCAACAAATGCGCGGACAACTGCGACAAGTGTGTAACGGCTTGTAATGACGAATTTAATCTTACCGGTTTTGGTCGCCCCGAAACCGATGCGCAATGGATTCGCACCGTTACCCTGCGCGATAAAAAAACCGGGCACACCACCAAACTGCCGTTGATGTGCCAGCACTGCGCACATCCGCCCTGTGTAGACGTGTGCCCCACCGGTGCCTCTTTTAAACGCCCTGACGGCATTGTACTGGTGGACAAACACACCTGCATCGGCTGTCGTTATTGCATGATTGCCTGCCCTTACAAGGCCCGTTCTTTTGTGCATGAGACTATTGAAAACCAGAAGGAGTACGGACCACGCGGCAAAGGCACAGTGGAAAGCTGCACCCTGTGTGTGCATCGTGTGGACAAGGGGGAAATTCCTGCCTGTGCCGAAGCCTGTCCGGAAAAAGCGATTTTGTTTGGCAACATGAATGATGCCAACAGCGACATTGCCCGACGCATGGCCAGCACGGTCTCCACCGAAATCCGGGGTGACCTGCGCCTGGACCTGGGGGTGCGTTACCAGGGTATTTAACCGGTAGGTTGGGGTTCATGCCTCACCCCAGCCTACGAAATGATGAATGAGCGATAAACAATGAAACCAACGACTTTCCGTGAAATCACCGGCAACAGCAAGGGTTACTATATGCTGTTAGCCTTGCTGGGCCTGACGGTTGCCGCTGGACTGGGTTCGGCCTGGTACATGGAACACAATGGCCACTGGGTCACCGGCATGAACAACCAGATTGTCTGGGGCATGCCCCATGTGTTTGCGGTATTTCTGATTGTCGCCGCTTCCGGCGCACTCAACGTGGCCTCCATGTCATCGGTATTCGGCAAAACCTCATACAAACCACTGGCCCCGCTCTCGGGCCTCATGGCCATCACCCTGCTGACAGGAGGACTCATGGTACTGGTACTGGATCTGGGCCGGCCGGACCGCCTCATCGTGGCCATGACCACTTACAACTTCAAATCTATCTTTGCCTGGAACATGATTTTGTATAACGGCTTTTTCCTTATCGTCGGCATCTACCTGTGGACCATGATGCAACGCAACCTGAACCAATATTCAAAAACCGCAGGCTTCTTCGCCTTTTTATGGCGACTGGCACTGACCACCGGTACCGGTTCCATTTTTGGTTTCATTGTCGCCCGTCAGTTTTACGATGCCGCTATCATGGCACCCATGTTTATCGTCATGTCCTTCGCCTTCGGCCTGGCCTTTTTCCTGATCTTCCTGCTAGCGGCCTACAAATGGACTGGCCGCGAAATCGGCAGCTACCTGATCAACCGCCTGCAAAAACTGCTGGGGCTGTTTATCGCCGCCGTATTACTCTTCGTAGTGATTTTCCATCTCACCAACCTTTACGTCACCCAGCATCATGGCGTAGAAGACTTCATTCTCGCAGGCGATAACATTTACAGCGGTCTGTTCTGGGTGGGCTACCTACTGCTGGGCACTATTTTTCCGCTGATCATCTGCTACACCTCTGCCTTCCGCGCCTCCATCGGCTGGACAACTGCTGCCGCCATTCTGGTCATTGCAGGCGGACTGTCGCAGATGTACATCATTATCATCGGGGGTCAGGCTTTTCCTCTGGACATGTTCCCCGGCAAGGAAGTCAGCAGCAGTTTCTATGACGGTGTGATCGTAACCTATTCACCCACCGCGCCAGAAGTCATGCTCGGTTTGGGTGGTGTTGCACTCGCATTTGCAGCCACCCTGTTTGCGGTCAAAATCCTGCGTTTTCTGCCCTTGAGTCTGGCCAATGCCAAAATTGACCCACATCATTCTGCGCAGGGCTAACCGGAGTATATCCAGCACACTTCAGGCAGGGGTCAGACGTCAGAACCCTTTAAACCCTGCTAAACATCCCACAACGCCCGGATCGCTGCCACTCCCTGCGCTCCATGGACAAACGCCTGTTGTAAATCAGCGGGTGTCATTCCGCCCAGCGCATAAACGGGACAATGCGCCAACTCTGCCAGCACCTGAAACTGTTCCCAGCCCAGCGGTACAGTATCGGGATGACTCGCCGTCGCTGCCACCGGGGACAACATCATAAAGTCCGCTCCCAGCTTTTCCGCCTGACGCAATTGCGCTGGCGAATGACAGGATGCTGATACCCATTTAACGTCAGGCCGCTCAGACAGAGACTCAAGCCGCCCACTATCGAGATGCGCGCCCGCCGCACCCACTTCGGCCACTAATTCCGGGTCAGCATTCAACATCAGAGCAGCATCATGTCGCTCACATAATCCCTGACATTGTTTGGCCAGGATCAAATAATCAGTGTCAGAAAGTGTTTTGGCGCGTAACTGCACCAGCCGAATCCCCCCGCGCAGGCAGGTGTCCAGCTGTGCAAGGAAAGCGGAAAAATCATCGTCAGGATTCGGGGTAACAAGATAATAATCCGGCAACTGTACTGCCGTGACGATGGGAATATTGGCCGCAGGAAAATCGTACCCCGACAACTCATGCGGCTGCACCCAAACCAGAGACTGACCTTCGCGTCCCTTCCCGGCAACAGAAGGCGCTTCGCTGCCAAAACCATCCACGCGCCACACATCCAGTAATACTGATTTATCGGGATAATCGTGACGTACGCGAATTAATGGCCGCGCCCGTTGCACGTCGATCCCCAATTCCTCGCGTAACTCGCGGGCCAATGCATCACGCACGGTTTCACCCCTCTCCACTTTACCGCCGGGAAACTCCCACAGGCCTCCCTGGTGTACATGCACCGGTCGTCGAGCAATTAACACACGACCCTGCTCATCAAATATTGCAGCAGCAGCAACATGCACCACAGACTCAGGTGGCCGGGAATCAGCTCCGGTATTCAGCATTGATGCGCACATAATCGTAGGACAGGTCACAGGTCCATACCTGTGCCGTGGCATCGCCACGGTTCAACACCACACGCACGGTAATTTCCGTTTTATCCATCACCTGTTGACCCAATTCTTCACGGTAACCGGCAGCACGGCCACCATCGCGTGCAAGGCACACATCATCCAGATACAGCTCAATGGCATTGATATCCAGACTCACCAATCCAGCTCGTCCCACTGCTGCAAGAATACGTCCCCAGTTCGGGTCACTGGCAAAAAAAGCTGTCTTCACCAACGGTGAATGAGCAATGGTATACGCCACTTGCAGACACTCGGCTTCATCACGACCACCTTCCACCAGCACGGTAATGAGTTTGGTGGCGCCCTCACCATCGCGCACAACAGCCAGTGCCAGTTGCTCGCACACATCGGTCACTGCTGCACACAGCGCATCAAAAGTATCGCCTTCAGCTTGATCAATCGTTGCCGCCGACTGCCCGGTCGCCATCAGCAGACAGGCATCATTGGTGGACGTATCGCCATCCACCGTAATGCGATTAAAGGATTTATTCACCGCACGGGCCAGACACGTCTGCAATACATTTTGCGGCACGCTGGCATCTGTGGCGATATAGGCAAGCATCGTCGCCATGTCAGGCCGGATCATGCCTGAGCCTTTGGCAATACCGGTAATGGTGACCATGTGGCCGTCTATTTTCAGCTGCCGGGAAACGCCCTTGGGCACGGTGTCCGTCGTAAGAATACCGTGAGCAGCATCGACCCAGCCATTTTCATCCAGTGCGGCCAGCGCTTTGGGCACCGCATTACAAATGGCCGTGACTTGCAGGGGCTCGCTGATCACCCCCGTAGAAAAGGGCAACACCGCTTCACGAATACAGTTTGCTGTTTGCGCCACAGCATCACAACAAGCCAGAGCATCTGTCATGCCCTGCTCGCCCGTGCCTGCGTTGGCATTACCTGTATTGATCAACAAATACCGGGGAGACGTTTGTGCCCGGTGCTCACGGGCCACAATCACTGGCGCGGCACAAAAAGCATTACGGGTAAAAACCGCAGCCACCTGACTGCCCTCGCACAATTCCATTACCACCAGATCACGGCGATCCGGTTGTTGGATACCGGCACAGGTCGTGCCCAGGCGCAGGCCTGCGACAGGATGTAAAACAGGAAGCGTATGAATGTTTGAAGTCATAGCGCGAAAGATACAAGAGAGAACGAGCAGAAGAAAGATAAAAAGCTGACAATCACTGACGGGAGACCTTCGTTATAACCCCGTTTTAATGTGAAATAAGCGCCAAAAACACCTGTTTTTAAAGAATCACCGGGTATTTTTTACACAAAGATTACAAAAAGGCAGCGCGCTATACAGGTCGTAGCGACTCACTCAACCAGTAAATGCGCCAAAACCACCCAACAGGCTATTTATCAACAATGTTAATACATCCTCGAAGCGGTCAACTGCGGAATTTAGGTTTATAACTTACCGTCTGTCAGCGCCGCTACAACTGTCTTTACGCCAACCGGCCATGGCATTGTTTGTATTTTTTACCGGAACCACAAGGACAAGGCTCATTGCGTCCCACTTTGCGGCCTTCGCGCACAAAGGGTTTCTCGGATTCTGCGGCCGCTTTCGCCTCATCTGGTACTTCACCTGCCGTTGGTGCCGCTATTTCGTCATGACGATAAGAAACCGGTGCCGTACTGCGACGCTGTTCATCAATAGCCGCCACATCCTCTTCGGCCTGAATCTGTATTTTGGACAGCAGCTCTACCACTTCCCGTTTGACCCGCTCCAGCATCTGCGAAAATAATTCAAACGCTTCACGCTTGTACTCCTGCTTGGGGTTTTTCTGCGCATAACCACGCAGGTGAATACCCTGACGCAAGTGATCCATCATGCCCAGATGGTCTTTCCACTGCTCATCCAGCACCTTGAGCATCACCGCCTTTTCAAAATGACGCAGCACGCTCCTGCCAACCATGGCTTCTTTTTCAAAATAGCTTTGTTCCATCGCCTCCAGAATACGTTTGCGCAGTGTCTCTTCATGCAGGTCATCATCGTCATCCAGCCACTGCTGAATAGGGATGGAAAGCATAAACTCACCGGCCATTGCCTTTTCCAAACCAGCGACATCCCACATTTCCTCCAGACTTTCCGGCGGAATATAAGCGCTGATGACTTCATTAACAACAGCCTCACGCATCGCGGCAATGGATTCGGACACATCATCTGTTTCCATTAATTCTGCACGTTGCCCGTAAATCACCTTACGCTGATCATTGGCAACATCATCGTATTCCAGCAGGTTTTTGCGGATATCGAAGTTGTGGCCCTCTACTTTACGCTGGGCATTTTCGATAGCCTTGTTAACCCACGGATGTTCAATGGCTTCACCTTTTTCCATACCCAGCTTTTGCATCAACCCGGCGACACGATCCGAGGCAAAAATGCGCATCAGATTATCTTGCAGGGACAGATAAAAACGACTGGAACCGGGGTCTCCCTGGCGACCGGAGCGGCCACGCAACTGGTTATCCACGCGCCGTGACTCGTGGCGTTCGGTACCCACCACATGCAAACCACCCGCCGCCAGCACCGTATCGTGATGTTTCTGCCAGTCAGCCACTATCTGTTGACGTTTGTCCTCGCTGATATCCCCCGCCTCAGCCAATTCAGCTTCAAGGTTGCCGCCCAATACAATGTCAGTACCACGGCCCGCCATGTTAGTGGCAATGGTAATCGCACCTGGCGCACCGGCCTGGGCAATAATCTGCGCTTCTTTCTGGTGAAACTTGGCATTCAGTACATTGTGTTTGATGTTTTGCTTGTCCAGCAAACCGGAAAGATACTCGGACGTTTCAATGGATGCCGTACCCACCAGCACTGGCTGCTGGCGCTCACGACAGTCTTTAACATCTTCCACAATCGCAGCAAACTTCTCTTCCGGCGTCAGAAATACCAGATCAGCATGGTCTTTTCGCGCGACCTGCCTGGAGGTAGGAATAACCACCACTTCCAGACTGTAAATCTGCTGAAACTCAAAGGCTTCGGTATCGGCAGTACCGGTCATGCCAGCCAGCTTGTTGTAGAGACGGAAAAAATTCTGAAAGGTAATTGAAGCCAGGGTTTGATTTTCATTTTGTATCTGCACACCTTCTTTGGCTTCTACCGCCTGATGCAAACCATCAGACCAGCGACGCCCCGGCATAGTACGGCCAGTGAATTCATCAACGATAATCACCTCGTTGTTTTTAACAATGTAATCCACATTGCGCTGAAACAATGTGTGCGCACGCAAGGCAGCCGTGGCGTGATGCATCAGTTTGATGTTGGCAGCATCGTAAAGGCTTTCATCTTCGCCCAGCAAACCCACCTCAACCAGAAACTCCTCCACATGCTGATGCCCCAGCTCGGTGAGAAAAACCTGCTTGCTCTTTTCTTCGAGATAATAATCGCCTTCTTCTTCACCCTCTTCGAGCTTCTCACCCGCCTGCTTCACCAATCTGGAGCCGACAGCATTGATTTTTTCATACAGCTCAGAGCTGTCTTCCGCAGGCCCGGAAATAATCAGCGGGGTACGCGCCTCATCAATGAGAATGGAGTCCACCTCATCAACAATGGCGAAGTGCAAATCGCGCTGCACCTTGTCTTCGGCACTGAAAGCCATATTGTCACGCAGATAATCGAAACCAAACTCATTGTTGGTGCCGTAGGTAATATCCGCCGCATAGGCTTCGCGTTTTTGTTCGGCATCCTGACCGGAAAGAATCACCCCGACGGAAAGTCCAAGGAAGTTGTACAGTTTGCCCATCCACTCGGCATCACGTTTTGCCAGGTAATCGTTAACGGTCACCAGGTGTACACCTTTGCCGGACAAGGCATTGAGATACACCGCCAGCGTCGCCACCAGGGTTTTACCTTCACCCGTGCGCATCTCTGCAATTTTGCCGTCATTGAGCACCATGCCGCCGATCAGCTGCACATCAAAGTGACGCATGTTCAATGCGCGCTTACCCGCCTCCCGCACCACGGCAAAGGCCTCGGGCAGCAAGTCATTGATGCCTGTACCATTGGCGATACGTTCACGAAACTCGTCGGTTTTGGCGCGCAACTCCTCATCCGAAAGCGGCTCCACCCCTGCTTCCAGTGAAGTGATTTGTGCCGCCACTTTATTCAGGCGTTTAATCAGCCTGGCATTGCGGGAACCGAAAATTTTATTCAGAAAGTTACTTGCCATAGTTTTGGATTATGCGTCTTTTATTGTCAGTTTTTATTGTGTGTTTTGCTGTAATTTCAAGCTAATGCTTTTATGCCTGTCTGGGCAAAATACGGAAAATATGTCGGCGACGGCAACATCCGTCCCTGTCAAAGCTTGGGGATTATAGCGGGGATCCGGGCTTTAGAGAATGGCCACGCCGGATTCGGCACAACCTAAGTGATCAGTTTAACGAAAACAAGCGCCTAACGCGCCGCCAAAATATACTTTTTGGGGTCAACTGCCTTGCCTTTGTACAGCACCTCAAAATGCACATGAGGGCCAGTAGAGCGGCCTGTAGACCCCATCAATGCTAACACCTGGCCTTTTTTCACAGCATCACCCACCTGCACCAGCACCTCCTTGCTGTGACCATAGCGTGTGGCATAACCGTTACCGTGATTCACCTCTACCAGCTTGCCGTAACCATAGCGATCACCTGCCCAGGTCACCACACCGGCACCCACAGCAATCACCTCACTGCCCTCTTTACCTGCCAGATCCATCCCTTTATGATGCTCGCGACGCCCTGTAAAAGGATCAGTACGCATACCATAATAGGAAGAAATCCACCCGCGTTTGATGGGACGCCCTGCAGGACTTACTTCATCTTCGAGATTACGGCTCATCAGCATGCTTTCCAGCAGGCCCAGCTGAGCACTGCGATCATCCACCTGTTTCGACAACGACTCCAGCGACGCAACAAAGCCCGGTACGCTGATAGAATCCACAGCTGCTGTACTTTCAGGTCCACCCACGGCAGGCAAACTGGAAAAATCAAATTCTCCACGGTCCAGTTTGGCAATCTCGGTGAGACGCTCACCCAACGCATCCAGGCGGATCATCCTGGCCTGTAACTCACCCAGACGTAACGCCAAAGCGTCTATATCTTCATCCACTTTCTGGCGGGCAGTGGCAATTTCTTTGCGCTGCACATCCATTTCGCCTTGCCAGGCGACCAATAATGCCTTTTCCTGATCCGGTGTGGCCTGCGTAGCCGTAAAATAGCCACCATAAAACATAAGGGAAGGGATAACGGCCAGTGCCAGCATTGCGCCCAAAATAACACCCGGAGAACCCAGTTTAAGGGTTTTGGTCTGTCGTCCGCGCCTGCCGATAAAAATAATGTTCATCGTTGAAACAACCCTTATACTTCAAGACTTTGAATAATTGCACATTGCCAATGTATATCGGCTTTTTTACTGATAACTACAGCATTTGCCGCTAAAGTCCAGACAATTCAGTGAATTACTGCCACAATATCAAGCTATGTCATCCAAACCCGTTGCTAAAATTCTGTCACGCCGAGACGGTGCGCTAAACTCGCTGCTCCAACGCGCCCAATACCTGCAACAGCTGACACAGGCGCTGCGCGACAGTCTCGATGGACACCTTGCGGCACACGTCACCGTGGCCAACCTGCGCGAGCAGACAATCGTCATTACCACCGACACACCTGCCTGGTTAACCCAGTTACGTTATCAGGCACCCACAATCCTGCGTTTACTCAAAACGCTGCCCGGCCTGCAAAAGTTGCAAAAAGTGCAATTTAAAATACAACCTGACAGTTTCAGTTCACCGACACCGCCCTCACGTCGCGCCAACCTGTCCACCACCAGCGCACATTTACTGGAAAGCGCAGCCTCCGGCACAGAAGACCCCGAACTTGCCGAAGCCCTTTATCGCCTTTCCCGACACAAAAACACCCATAAACAATAAGTTGGCCTTGCCGAGCAAGCTTTGCTGCCATATTTTCATGGCAACTATTGTGACAGGGATGCAAAACGGGTCGCCAAAGGTACCAACAAGCATCCGGACTGACAAGCAGGAAAAGTATATTTCCAGTCAGGAATGACAAATGTCGGGTTTTTGGAGGAAATGTGAGCAACCAACGAACAATGCAGCCATCTCTGTAATGGCTGCATGAAAAACAGCAGTTTCGTAATTAATTGGCCAGGAGAGGGTGGGTATAAGAAATGGGAGCCAGCTTGGGATCATCAAAAGTTGCTGCTTCCCAGGCATCTTCGTTGGCCAGCAGGGTCCGCAACAGGCGATTATTGAGTTCATGGCCTGATTTGTAGCCACTGAATTCACCAATCAGACTGCAACCCAGCAAATACAGGTCGCCAATGGCATCCAGCACTTTGTGTTTAACAAACTCATCACGATAACGCAGACCGTCTTCGTTGAGCACACGGTAATCGTCCATCACGATAGCATTATCGAGACTGCCACCCAGCACCAGATTATTTTCACGCAATTGCTCGATGTCACGCATGAAACCAAAGGTGCGCGCCCGACTGACTTCTTTTACAAAAGAAGTGCTGGAAAAATCCACTGTGGTGGTCTGCGACTGGGACTGAAACACCGGATGTTGAAAATCAATATTGAACGAAACCTTGAAACCTTCAAAAGGATCAAAGCGCGCCCATTTATCGCCATCTTCCACAATGACTGTTTTTTTAATACGGATAAAACGCTTGGCGGCATTCTGTTCTTCAATGCCTGCGGACTGAATCAGGAATACAAACGGTCCCGCACTGCCGTCCATGATGGGCACTTCAGGAGCGCTGACATCAATGTAGGCGTTGTCGATACCCAGCCCGGCCATGGCAGAAAGCAGGTGTTCGACAGTGGAAACCCGCACATTATTGTGAATCAATGTGGTGGAAAGACGTGTGTCCCCTACGTTGTCCGGGGTCGCCGCAATCTCCACGGGTTCATCCAGATCCACCCGGCGAAAGACAATTCCGGTATCCACAGCCGCAGGACGCAAGGTCAGGTAGACCTTATCGCCGGTATGCAGGCCAATGCCCGTTGCACGAATGATATTTTTTAATGTCCGCTGTCGAATCATCTGACTAATCACAATTATCCCCTGCTATCGCCCAAATCAGGCGCGCAGAATCGGGGAATGTTACCACACCCCCCCTGATTCTACCTAGTGAGCAAGCTCACAATTCTTTAACCACCCGGCATATTTCAGCCAGAGGCATTTAGTCCGCCTGACGTCGCAAGAATGCCGGAATATCCAGATAATCCAGATTACCGTCAGTGGCTGCACCGTAGCGTTCACCAGCAACCTTGTTACGAATCACCGTGGGCCGATCCAGCTGACCATAATCCACGATACCATCCGGGCCTTCGGGAGCCACCAGCACTGGCGGTTTTTCCACACTGGCCTGCACTTTTTGTCCCAGGCCAGTCGCCACCACGGTCACCCGCAGCCCTTCGGACATTTCCGGATCGATGACCGTACCCACCACCACGGTGGCATTGTCGGAGGCAAATTCCTTGACGGTGCTGCCGACTTCGTCAAATTCACCAATCGACATGTCCAGGCCTGCTGTCACATTCACCAGAATGCCGCGCGCACCGGCCAGATCGACGCTTTCCAATAACGGACTGGCCACTGCCGATGCCGCCGCCGCCCGGGCACGGCCTTCGCCGCTGGCAAAACCGGTACCCATCATCGCCATACCCATTTCAGACATCACCGTGCGCACATCCGCAAAGTCAACGTTGATCAGGCCCGGGCGGGTAATCAAATCCGCAATCCCCTGCACCGCTCCCAGCAACACATCATTGGCCGCCTTGAACGCATCCAGCAGAGAAACGTCCTTGCCCAAGACATCCATCAACTTTTCGTTAGGGATAGTGATCAGTGAATCAACATACTCGGATAATTCCTTGATACCCTGATCCGCAATGGCCATCCGTTTTTTACCTTCAAAGGGGAAAGGCTTGGTGACCACTGCCACCGTCAGCACGCCCAGGTCTTTGGCGATCTGTGCCACCACGGGCGCACCACCAGTACCCGTGCCACCGCCCATACCGGCGGTGATAAAAACCATATCAGCTCCTTCCACCAATTCGACGATACGGTCACGATCTTCCAGTGCCGCTTGCCGACCGACATCGGGATTGGCTCCTGCACCCAATCCTTTGGTGACGTTATTACCCATTTGCAGCACAGTACGCGCCGCAGAGTTTTTCAGTGCCTGCGCATCCGTGTTGGTGCAAATAAACTCAACACCATCGATGTTTTGTTCCACCATGTGCTCAACCGCATTTCCGCCACCACCACCGACTCCGATGACCTTGATAACTGCACCTGCAATATTGGTTTCCATCAGCTCGAACATTGTCGTGCCCTCCTGTTGAATAATTCAGTTTTCAAACGTTATTTAAAAAATATGACCTAAAAATTTCCCTGGAACCAACTCTTCATTCGTGACCACAAACCTTTGCCGTTCCATTCACTCTTACGTTCTTTATGGCTTTCACCATGGTGTTTATGTCCATACAACAACAAACCAACTCCCGTTGCATGAATCGGGTTTCGCACAACATCCACCAGCCCTGAAACGTGCTGCGGCATACCCAGGCGCACGGGCATATGGAAAACTTCTTCCGCCAGTTCAATCACGCCTTCCATCTTTGAACAGCCACCCGTCAGCACGATGCCAGCGGCACACATTTCTTCAAAACCACTGCGACGTAATTCGTTTTGCACCAGAATTAATAATTCTTCGTAACGTGGCTCAATGACTTCAGCCAGCGTTTGCCGCGCCAAACGTCGTGGCGGCCGGTCACCCACACTGGGCACTTCGATGCTTTCTTCCGGGCTGGCCAGTTGTGTCAGCGCACAGGCATATTTGATTTTAATTTCTTCTGCGTATTGCGTCGGTGTACGCAGTGCCACGGCGATATCATTGGTGACCTGATCACCGGCAATGGGAATCACAGCGGTATGACGAATCGAGCCGTCGGTAAACACCGCGATGTCGGTAGTACCGCCACCCATATCCACCAGACACACACCCAGTTCTTTTTCGTCTTCCGTCAATACCGCATAACTGGAAGCCAGTTGTTCGAGAATCACATCGTCCACTTCCAGCCCGCAACGGCGCACACATTTGATAATATTTTGTGCCGCACTCACCGCACCGGTCACCATGTGTACCTTGGCTTCGAGACGCACACCGGACATACCCACCGGCTCACGGATGCCTTCCTGATCGTCGATCAAAAACTCCTGCGGCAAAATATGCAGCACTTTTTGATCTGCCGGAATGGCCACCGCCCGAGCGGCATCAATCACCCGCTCCACATCCGCTTGCATCACTTCTTTGTCACGTATTGCCACAATGCCGTGAGAATTCAAACTGCGAATATGACTACCGGCAATACCGGCATACACCGAGTCAATCTGGCAACCTGCCATCAGCTCTGCTTCTTCCACTGCGCGCTGAATGGACAACACGGTGGATTCGATATTCACCACCACACCCTTTTTCAAACCACGGGAAGGATGTGTCCCAATACCGATAATGTCGATTTCACCTTCCGGTGTCAGGTCCGCCACAATCGCCACCACCTTTGACGTGCCGATATCCAGACCTACCAATAAATTTTGATCAGACTTTTTGCTCATCACCGCATTCCCCGGACCAATAGCTGTTTTTGCTTTGTCATTTTTTTGTTTCAACCAAGCTTTGATTTGTTCACAGGCGTTTTCCAGCGCACCGCAAAACCGTTGGTGTACCGTAAATCCACTGACTGAATATTTTCCAGTTTTTCAACTGGCATGCTGTTGTATGCATTGGTAAAACGTGACAACTGTGTATCCGCCATCGCTCGCCCAAACAATAAGTGCATACCGTTATCAAGCGACACCCGCCATGCGCGTCGTTCATTCAAAGTTAGCGCCACAACCGCCAACTCCATTTTTGCCAGAGGCATCGATAACAACTGGTAACGTTCAGCGAGTATTTTTGCGGTACCTTCCGGCCCGTTAAAAACCGGTAAATCACCCAGCGAATCTGTCGCTGCAAGCGGCACAACATCACCATGCCGATTAACCATGCCACCTTCCTGCCAGCGGGCCAGTGGTATTTGTTCACGAATATCAATGTGCAAAGTATCCGGCCAGATTCGCCGTACCGATGCGCTGTCTACCCAGGGCATCGTCTCAGCAGCCTGTTTCACCGCTCGCACATCCACATTAAAAAATCCGGCATTCGCCAAATCACCAACGGCTTTGTATAAATCCTTTTTGTCGAGATAAACAAACTCGCCCTTTACCTGGACCTGCTGAATCGGCAGGGTATCCGGCTGGGCCAGCTGCCACACGGTAAAGCCCGACAAACCACCCAGTCCGCCGAACAGTAATACGCCTCCCAGCAAACGGCGTGTCAGCCAACGCTCAAACATTGGCTTTGCCGGTGAGCGGGGCTTTTTCGTACTGGTTTTTTTCACAATGCGTTTAGCGCCCATTGTCTGCCTCCCCTGCACTGTCCGGCACCGTTGCTGCCAACAAAATACGCCGAATCAGTTCATCAAAATCAATGCCCGCCGCCTGCGCTGCCATGGGCACCAGACTGTGATCCGTCAGCCCCGGGACGGTATTGTTTTCCAGTAACCAGGGGGCACCGTTTTTGTCTAACATGAAATCGATACGCCCCCAGCCTGTCGCGCCCAACACCGTGAAGGCACGCAATGCCAATACCTGAAACTGCTGTTCGTCAGCCGCAGATAACCCGCTGGGGCAGTGATAACGTGTATCGTCGGTGTTGTACTTGGCTTCGTAATCGTAAAACTCTCGCGGCGTTTCCAGACGAATCACCGGCAGGGCTTCGCCGTCCAGAATGCCGACGGTGTACTCTTCACCAATAATCCAGGGCTCGGCCATTACCGTTGCATCAAATTCCGCCGCCTTACGCCAGGCCGATGCCAGGTTTTTCAAATGTTCCACCCGTGTTGCACCCAGACTGGAGCCTTCATGCGCGGGCTTTACCGCCAGCGGCAAACCCAGTTCGTCGATCACAGCGGACCCGTCACTGTCCTCATTCAGCACAGCAAAAGCCGGGGTCGGCAAACCGGCTGCCTGCCATACCTGTTTGCTGCGTATTTTGTCCATGGACAGCGCACTGCCCAATACGCCGGAACCGGTATAGGGGATATTCAGCGTTTCCAGTACGCCCTGAATCACACCATCTTCACCACGTCGCCCGTGCAGGGCGATAAACGCGCAATCAAACCGGCCATCCTGTAAAACCGAAACAATGTCGTGCCCCACATCCACACCGTGCGCATCAATATTTTGTCGTTGTAACGAGCCCAGCACTGCTGCGCCGCTGCGCAAGGAGACTTCACGTTCCGCTGACAGCCCACCCAGAAGTACAGCAACTTTGCCAAAGCTGTTCATAAGCGACCTCCGGAAAACACAATGCAAAGACGTGGAAACGCAAAGGAAACTGGTTTAAAAAAAATCGTTGCAAAGAGTGTCACGCGGCCTCTCCCACAATATGTATTTCGCGCTGTAACTGCACCGCCTGTTTCTCTTTAACCTCTTGCATGATTCGTTCGATCAAGGTTTCAACGTCACATGCTGTTGCGCCACCTGTATTGATAATAAAATTAGCGTGTTTATCCGAAACGCAGGCCGCACCCTCGCATTGCCCTTTTAAACCACAGGCTTCAATCAGACGTGCCGCAAAATCACCTTCGGGGTTACGAAACACCGAGCCGGCATTGGGTAATGATGTGGGCTGACGGTCACCACGCCTGGCAAGCAAGGCTTTAATACGCGCCTGTAATACCTTCGGCTCACCACCGGGTTCTAACTGTAATTGTGCAGCCACAAACCATTCCCCTTTGGGACCGGAGACATGACGATAAGTAATGTCAAAATCTTCAGGCTTACGGTGTCGGCACTGCCCTTGCTGACCCAGCATTTCCACCGCCGCGACCACGCCCCAGGTTTCACCACCGAAGGCACCGGCATTCATCGCCAGTGCGCCACCCATGGTACCGGGGATGCCCGCGAGAAATTCTGCGCCCGAAAGACCCGCACGCGCGCAAAAACGTGCCACTTTGGCACAGGCCACACCGGCCTCGGCACGCACTGTTTTTTCATCAAGCTGTTCCAGCCCGTCCAGCACACCACTGGTCGCAATCACCGTGCCGCGAATACCCCCGTCACGTACCAATAGATTGCTACCCAGGCCCAACCAGTAAACCGGTTCTGTTTCCGCCAGCTGTGATAAAAACAGTGACAGATCTGCAATATCAGCAGGCTGATAATAACGGTCTGCCGGGCCACCAATGCGCCAGCTGGTGTGTTTAGACATGGGCTCGTCTAACAGTAAAGTGCCGCGTAACTCACTGGTTTGCAGTGCTGCATTCATGACAAACCCTCCTTCAGCTGCTGCGGCAACTGGCCGGCAACAACACCAATAGAGCCCGCACCCAGCGTCAGCAACACATCACCCTCACGCAACACGCTTTGCAGAGTCGTTGCAAGATCATCCACATTTTCCACAAATACCGGGTCCAGCTGCCCACGGGTGCGTATCGCGCGACACAGGGCACGGCCATCATCACCGCCCTGCGATTGTTCACCTGCCGCAAACACTTCTAACAATAACAAGACATCTACTTCGCAAAGCACTTTGACAAAATCTTCAAACAGGTCACGGGTGCGCGAAAAACGGTGCGGCTGAAAAGCCAGCACCAAACGCCGGCCAGGCCAGGCCTTGCGTGCGGCCTCCAGCGTCGCCGCTACTTCACGCGGATGATGGCCATAGTCATCGACCAACAGCACGTTACCTGCGGCGGTTTGCAATTCACCATAAACCTGAAAGCGTCGGCCAATACCTTCAAAACCCGCCAGTCCGTTTTGAATGGCTTCGTCACTGACACCCAGCTCAGTGGCCACGGCAATGGCTGCCAGGGCATTCAGCGCGTTATGCGCGCCGGGCATATTCAGCGTCACCGCCAGTTCGGTTTCGTGATCCTTGCGCTGCACCCGGAAGTGGGTGTGTGGTCCCTGTTGCTGCAAATCCAGTCCGCGCACATCGGCGTCTACAGATTCAAATCCGTAGGTCAGCACCGGCTTGGAAATTTCCGGCAGCAGTTCGCGTACCACCGGGTCATCGATACACATCACGGCCAAACCATAAAAAGGCAGATGATGTAAAAATTCGAGAAAAGCCTGACGCAAATTGGCAAAATCACCGCCGTAGGTTTCCATGTGGTCGGCATCAATATTGGTGACCACGGCCATCATCGGTGCAAGGTACAAAAACGAGGCGTCACTTTCGTCGGCTTCGGCCACCAGATAACGGCTCTCACCAAGGCGTGCGTGGGAACCGGCACTGTTAAGCAGACCACCGATAACAAAGGTGGGGTCCAGCCCGTCTTCGGCCAGCAGACTCGCCGTCAAACTGGTGGTGGTCGTCTTGCCATGCGTTCCCGCAATGGCAATGCCAAAACGAAAACGCATCAGTTCAGCCAGCATTTCAGCACGGGGCACAACGGGAATACGCGCTTCACGCGCGGCCATGACTTCCGGGTTGTCTGCCGATACAGCCGTGGACGTAACCACCACGTCACAACCTTTTACGTTCGCTGCATCGTGGCCTTTGAATATGTCAGCGCCCAGGTTAGCCAGCCGACGGGTCACCGCATTGTCCCGCAGATCCGAACCGGATACGGCATAACCCAAATTAGATAACACTTCGGCAATGCCACCCATGCCCGCACCACCGATGCCCACAAAATGTACACGATGAATACGCCCCCAGGCCGGATGTGACTCACCCTTGAGATCCTGCCCTCTGCGCTCAATTCTTGGATTGACGCTTCGTTTAACCACGGGTCACCTCCTGCCTGCCGCCCCGCGCCACCGCCAGACATTGCTCGACCACTTGCGTGGTGGCATCCAGCAATGCCCGCTTGCGTGCGGCTTCAGCCATGGCCGTTAATTTATCGGCATTAAGCGATAACAAAATCTCACCCAGATATTCGGCTGTCAGCTGCGTTTGCGGCAGTAACACGGCTGCCTGTGCATCCGCCAGATAACGCGCATTGGCCGTCTGATGATCGTCCACTGCAAAAGGAAAGGGCACCAGAATGGACGGCACGGCGGCAGCCGCCACTTCGGCAATGGTCATGGCACCAGCGCGACACAGCACCACATCAGCCCAGGCGTAGGCAGCAGCCATGTCGTCAATAAACGCTTCCAGTCGCACATCAATACCCGCTGCTGCATAGGCAGAACGTGCATCATCAATGTTTCGTTTGCCCGCCTGATGCCAGACCTCGGGACGGGCGGCAGCGTCCAGTGCTGCCAGCGTCTGCGGCACTACCTCATTGAGCCGCGCCGCGCCCAGACTGCCGCCCACTACCAGCAGGCGCAGTGCAGGGTTCTCTGTATTGACGGTTGCCTTATCAGGCACGGCATCAATAAATGTTTTGCGCAGGGGATTACCGGTGTGCAGCACTTTTTCAGAAACGGCAAAAGTGCCGGGGAAAGCTTCCATCACCCGTCGCGCCAACGGTGCCAGCAGACGATTGGTCAATCCGGCACGGGCATTTTGTTCGTGAATCAGCAATGGCCGCCGTTTCAGCCATGCCGCCAGCCCACCAGGGCCGGAGACAAAACCACCCATGCCCAGCACGGCCGCAGGCTGGCGCCGGGCAATAATTTTCACGCTTTGTGATAAGGCCAGCAGCAACTTCACCGGTGCCATGAGCAGACTCAATACACCCTTGCCACGCAAGCCGGACACCTGCACATAATCAATGGGGAAACCGGCACGCGGCACCACCTCCGCTTCCAGCCCCTGACGTGTCCCCAGCCAGCTGACTTCCACACCACGCGCACGCAGTTCATCGGCCACCGCCAATGCGGGAAACACATGGCCACCAGTGCCACCGGCCATGACCATGATGCGTAGCGGTTGCGGATTGTTCACGAACCACGCCTCCGTTTCGTTACCGCTTTCTGCGCGGTTTTTTGCACGGTGGTTTGTAATGTCGGCACTGTCCGTCGTGCCGCCGGTTGCTTGTCCACCGGATGCTCGTGGGAAATCCGCAATAACAACGCCACCGCAACACAGCTCATTACAATGCTGGAGCCACCGTAACTCATCAGCGGCAGGGTCAGCCCCTTGGTGGGCAGCACACCCATGTTCACACCGAGATTAATAAACGCCTGCAAGCCCAGCCATATGCCAATGCCATACGCCGTATAAGCACCAAAGCGATTACCGCCTTGTGCCGCTGACTGTCCCACCACAAAGGCACGCCACACAAGCAGCACAAACAGACCAATCACCAGCACCACACCGATCAGGCCCAGTTCTTCGGCCAGTACGGCAAACAAAAAATCCGTGTGTGCTTCGGGCAGGTAAAACAGTTTCTGCACGCTGCTCCCCAGGCCCACTCCCAGCCACTCACCACGACCAAAGGCAATCAATGCCTGAGTGAGCTGGAAACCACTGTCAAACGGGTCTGCCCAGGGGTTCACAAATGACGTTAGACGCTCTACCCGGTAGGGGGAAGACACCGCCACAGCCGCGACTACGGCAGACATGCCAAGGAACAGCACGGCAAACTGCCACAACCGTACACCGCCCAAAAACATCATGCCCAGTACGGTGGCGGTGATAACGGCGGCTGCACCAAAATCAGGTTCCAGTAATAACAGCACACCAATCAGGCCTACCAGCATCATGGGTTTGAGAAAACCTTTTACCGATTCACGCACCTCGTCGCCACGCCGCACCAGATAACCCGCCAGATAAATCACGATAAACAACTTCATCATTTCCGACGGCTGGACATTCACCGGTCCCAGTGACAGCCAGCGCACGCTGCCGTTGATTTCACGCCCGAGAAACAGCACGCTGACCAGCAAACTCATGCCCAACAGCAAAAACCAGGGGCCGAGACGTTCCCAATACACCAGGCGCACATTCAATACCGCAAAACCAATCAGCAAACCCAGCGTCACAAACGCGCTCTGTCGCCATAAATAAAAAAGCGGGTCATTCATCTGACGTTCGGCAATGGACACCGAGGCCGAGGCCACCATGACCAGCCCCACGGCCAGCAACATAATGGCTGCCGTCAACAAAACGGCATCCAGCGGGAAACGCCCATGACGCTGATTCGCTGTCACATTCGCGGTATGGACAAAATTACGCAGTACAGGAATCGTATCAGCACTCATAACCCGTCTCCCTCAACGACTGGCAATGCACGTACAGCGGCCATAAAGGCTTCACCCCGTGCAACAAAACCGGAAAACATATCGAAACTGGCACAGGCTGGCGACAACAGCACCGTATCGCCGGGTTGCGCAAGCGACTGCGCCTGTATCACGGCTTCTGCCATCGCATCTTTTGTAGAAGATATCCGCACCACTGGCACAGCATCCGCCAGGGCTTTTTCCATCAGTGCCGCATCTTCACCCAGCAAAATGACAGCACGCACCTTGCCTTTTATGGCATCCGCCAGCGGTGAAAAATCAGCACCTTTGCCCTGCCCGCCCGCAATCAACACCAGCGGCCCGGCCAAACCCTGCACCGCAGACAGTGTGGCTCCCACATTGGTACCTTTGGAATCATTGATCCAGCGAATACCACCAGTCTCGGCGACAAACTGCGTACGGTGCGGCAAACCGGGAAAGGTTTTCAGCGTGGCTAACATATCCACCATGGGCAGTCCCATCACCTCACCCAGCGCCAGCGCGGCCAGTGCATTGGCCTGAGCCTGTTCACCTGCCATGCGTATCTGTGCAACCGGCAGCAAAGCTTCTGTACCACGCGCTAACCATAATTCATTGTTTGCGTTATTCAGGCTGATGCGCCCGAATTGATCTTCAGCGGGGACATCCAGACCAAAACTGATTTTTTGCTGCGGTACGTTATCTGCCAGCATCGCCACCACCTGTGAATCATCACGGTTAAACACCGCCACACCCTGTGCAGCCAGTCCGGCATCACTGTAAATACGCTGCTTGCTGGCCACGTAATGGGCCAGGTCATCGTAACGATCCAGATGATCGGCACTGATGTTCAGCACCACTGTGGCAGCGGCACGTAAGGAATATGTGCTGTCCAGCTGAAAGCTCGACAATTCCAGCAGGTAAAAATCCGGCTCGTTTTCCTTGAGCAATTCCAGCGCCGGTATGCCAATGTTGCCGCCCGTGCGCACATCCCGGCCAGCCGTTTTTGCCATTTCACTCAACAGCGAAGTAACTGTACTTTTCCCGTTAGAACCGGTGATGGCCACAATGGGTGCCTGCGCCATTCGTGCAAAAATGTCGATATCACCCATCACTTCCACACCGCGACGTTGCGCATCGACAATCAACGGCTCGCGCAATGAAATACCCGGGCTGACAATCAGGCGCTGCGCCCAGGCAAACAGCTTTTCATCAAAACCACCCAGGCTGGTTTTCACTGTGGGACATTCAGCACGCAGGGCGACAATACCCGGCGGCTGTTCGCGACTGTCCGTCACCGCAAACGGCACGCCCTGTTGAACCAGAAAACGTACACAGGACAAACCGCTTTGTCCCAGGCCCACCACCAGCGTCGGCACGGGGGTTAAACCGTTGTTATGTGTTGTGACGTTTATCATGTTCAGGGTTGCGTTCAAAGTTGCGTTCATTGCAAAGTATTTAACGTATTTTCAACGTGGCCAGGCCGACCAGAACCAGAATGACAGTGATGATCCAGAAGCGCACAATCACCCGGGGTTCAGGCCAGCCTTTTAGTTCAAAATGATGGTGTAACGGTGCCATGCGGAAAATACGCTTGCCGGTCAATTTGTAGGACGTTACCTGCATGATTACCGACAGGGTTTCAATCACAAACACCCCGCCCATGATCACCAGCACCAGCTCCTGACGTGTGACCACGGCAACAATACCCAGCGCCGCGCCCAGTGCCAGCGCACCGATGTCTCCCATAAACACCATGGCGGGATAAGTGTTAAACCAGAGAAACCCCAGACCGGCACCCACCAGAGCGCCGCAAAAAACCACCACTTCACCCACGCCGGGGATATACGGAATGGCAAGATATTCTGCAAATTTCATGTGACCCGTGACATAGGCAAAGAGCCCCAGGGCACCGGCCACCATCACCGTTGGTAAAATGGCTAAACCATCAAGACCGTCGGTAAGATTCACTGCATTGCTGGAGCCCACAATAGTCAGATACACCAGCAGGATAAACATCGGCCCCAGCACAATGGCCACGTCCTTGAAAAACGGGACAAACAATTGTGTCTGCGCCGGAATGCTTGCAGCATCATATAAAAACCAGGCAGCTCCCAGCGCAATCAGCGATTGCCAAAAATATTTATAGCGTGCAATCAATCCGCGCGAGTCTTTTTTGACTAACTTCTTGTAGTCATCCACCCAGCCAACCACACCAAACAGAATGGTGACCAACAACACCACCCACATGTAGGAATTGCTCAGGTCTGACCACAGCAATGTGCTGACCGAAATTGCCACCAGAATCAATGCACCCCCCATCGTGGGTGTACCGGCTTTTTGCAAATGACTTTCCGGACCATCGTCACGCACGGTCTGACCAATCTGATAATGATTGAGCCGGCGGATCATCGTCGGACCCACCACAAATGAAATCAGCAGCGCCGTTAATGCGCCAAGAATGGCGCGCAAGGTCAAATACTGAAACACACCAAAGCCGCTGTGGAACTGGGTCAGATAATCGGCGAGATAAAGCAGCATTAGTTTATCCCCTCCACAGCCCCGGCCACAGACAGCGCAGTCACCACATTTTCCATCTGTGCCGAGCGTGAGCCTTTCACCAACAGCGTAACGTCTTCGTGCAGGTCTTCCTGCAAGTGGGAGATCAATTCATCTTGTGCCGCAAAATGCTCGCCGTGTTCACCAAAAGCCTGTACAGCGTATAGAGAATACTCACCCACTGCATACAAACGACTGACACCGGTCTTGCGTGCCTGATAACCTGCCTGCTGGTGGTATTCCACTGCCTTTGCACCCAGCTCCGCCATATCACCTAACGCGAGATAGTGATCACCACGACATTGCGCCAATACATCCAATGCCGCATTTAACGATGCCGGGTTGGCGTTGTAGGTATCATCAATAATCTGTGCGCCATGAATGCCCGCTTTGCGTTGCAGACGACCCGACACCGGCTTCATTGATTCCAGACCGGTTTTCACATTTGCAAGACTGGCACCTGCGGCCAGCGCCGCTGCCGTGGCCGCCAATGCATTGGCGGCGTTATGACGACCTTCCAGCGGCAGAGTCACTTGTACCTCACCCGCCGGGGTAAATATTTGCAGGGTGCCATCGAGAGTGCCATCGGTGATTAATACACCACGCACTTCGGCATCAACACCGGCATCGCCTTCCGCTTCCGCAGACAAAGAAAAACGCACAATTGTGCGCGGTTCCGCCTGCGCCTGCCATAACCCGGCAAAAACATCATCCGCATTAATAATGGCCACGCCATTTGCCGCCAGGTTTTCAAAAATCTCGCCCTTGGTTTTTGCCACCACATCCACTGAACCAAAACCTTCCAGATGCGCACCTGCTGCATTGGTGACAATGGCCACAGTGGGTTGTACAAATGCCGTCAGGTAAGCGATATCACCAGGACCACTGGCACCTTCTTCAACCACCGCCGCAACATGTTCCGCACGCAGAGCCAATAAGGTACGCGGCACACCCACTTCATTATTAAAATTGGCCTGAGTGGCCAATACACTGCCCTTGCACGACATAATCGCCGCCAGCATTTCCTTGACGGTGGTTTTGCCGTTGCTGCCGGTAACCGCAATGAGCGGAATCGCAAACTGCTGTCGCCAGTTGGCCGCCAGTTGTGCATAAGCACGTTGGCTATCACTGACAATAATCTGCGGAACCACTGTATCAACCGGCTGCGTCACTACGACCGCTACCGCACCTTTTTGTACGGCATAGGCAACAAAGTCATGGCCATCAAAATGTGGTCCGCTCAACGCCACAAATAATTGGCCCGGTACCACTTCACGGGTGTCTGTACTGATACCGGAAAAGGATATTGTTTTTCCATCGCCCCGCAGTTCGCCCTGCAACAGTTCGCAAGCGGCTTCCACGGTATTGATGCCGGGTGAAATCTGACGGGCATTCATCACGATAGCCCTCCAGCGGATTTGCGCAGCGCCAGCACCCGCTCAACTTCATGAGCATCACTGAATGGCAAACGCTCATCACCGACAAGCTGCACATCTTCATGTCCCTTGCCGGCAATCAGCACCACATCATCTTCCGCTGCGGAGAGAATCGCTTTCTCAATAGCGCTGGCACGATCTGCAATGATCAGCACATCATCCACCCGGGTAAACCCCTGAAGAATATCGGCGACAATCACCTGCGTATTTTCCGTGCGCGGATTGTCATCGGTCACAATCACTTTATCCGCCAGTTGCTCCGCTGCCGCTGCCATTAGCGGACGTTTGCTGCGATCCCGGTCACCTCCGCAACCAAATACGCACCACAGATCGGGAGCCATGACGACACCGGCCTGTGCTGCGGTATGTGCCCGCACGGCAACCAGCACCTGCTGCAAAGCGTCCGGGGTATGCGCATAATCCACCACCACCAAAGGCTGATGATTGCTGCCACCATAACCCTGCATACGTCCCGGTACCGACTGCACGTCAGACAAACGTTGCAAGGCATCATCAAAAGCAATACCACTGGCCAGTAACGCACCCAGTGCCGCCAACAGGTTGGACGCATTAAACGCACCCAGCAGCGGCACCTGTAAATCACCTTTACCCCAGTCACTTTCCACATGCATGCGCAGGCCATTACGGTCTAACTGCAAATTGGAACCCAGCAAAGAAGGCAGAACGTCATCCCGTCCCTTGCCGTCACCAAAACCATAACTCACCGTACCCACCGCACCCGGCATCGAGGTCAGCATTTTCCGACCATAATCATCATCGATATTGATCACTGCGTATTTCAGGCCTTGGGTCTCGAACAGACGTCGTTTGGCCTGCGCATAATTTTCCATCGTACCGTGATAATCCAGATGCTCATGACTGAGATTCGTGAACACCGCCACATCAAATGCCACACCCGCCACCCGTCCCTGATCAAGACCGTGCGAGGATGCTTCCATAACCACCCACTTCACATTTTCGTGGCGCAAGTCATCCAGCAGGGTATGCAGGGTAATCGCATCCGGCGTGGTAAAACCGCCTTTTTCCAGCTGGCCAAACACGCCATTACCCAACGTGCCAAGCACGCCACAGGGTGCTTTTTGTTGCAACGCATGAGCAATAAACTGCGTCACCGAGGTTTTACCATTGGTGCCGGTAACACCAATCACAAACTGTTCTTTCGTCGGCTCGCCATAAAATCGCTCAGCGATGCGGCCCACCCTGTTTTTCAAGTCCGGCACACCGTACACCGGCACCTGCCTGTCACCGCGCATTTCCTGCCGTGCTATAGAAGACGCCCACAACACCGCGCTCGCACCGCGTGCAATAGCGTCATCAATAAATTCCTTGCCATGTACCTGTTCGCCCTCCAGGGCAAAAAACAGATCGCCCTTTTGTGTCTTTCGGCTGTCCAGGCACAACCCGCCAATGGGCAGCGCAGGTGCCTGCCGAATAAAATAAATGCCGGCAATCAGCTCGGCAAAGGTTAATGGTTTTGGTGTGGGCTGCACGCTCATCATTGTTTCCCGCCCAAAAATGCCAGCCGCTGGCTGGCATCCGGGTTTACGTTATCCGGGGGAATATCCAGCATGCGTAAAGCCCCCGCCATGACCCTGGAAAACACCGGGGCCGCCACAGCACCGCCGTAATATTCTTCACCACGCGGCTCGTCAATGATCACCACCATGGCCAGACGCGGATCACTGGCCGGTGCAAGACCGGCAAATAACGCCAGATAGCTATCCTCAACATATCCTCCAGCACCGGATTTTTTCACCGTGCCGGTTTTACCGGCAATGCGATAACCCGGTACCGCAGCCCGGGTGCCGGTGCCACCTTCTTCCACAACACGCTCCAGCATTCGGCGTACCTTGCGTAAACTGTTTTCACTCAATACGGGTTCGTACAGGGAGGCCAGCTCTGCGGCCTGTGCTTCGCTGCGACGTAAAAAACTCACTGGCAACGGGCGGCCATCACTGGCCAATGCGGCATAAGCACGCGCCAGCTGCATGGCCGTTACCGACAGTCCGTAACCGTAAGACACCGTGGCGCGCTGGATGTCATGCCAGGCACCAAAGTCAGTTAACAATCCCGACGGCTCACCCGGAAAACCGCTGCCGGAGTCTGCACCCAGGCCCACGCTGGCAAAAACCTGCCACAGGTGTTCCGGGGAAATCGACAATGCCAGCTTGCTGGCACCCACGTTGCTGGATTTTTGCAGGATGGTGGAAACATCAATAACACCGTAATCACGAAAATCACGAATGGTTTTACGACCCACTTTCAAGTACCCCGGACGCACATCCACGACCGTGTTGCTGTTAAAACGCCCGGTTTCCAGTGCAGCCGCCACCGTAAACGGCTTGATGGTAGAGCCGGGCTCAAACACATCGGTTACCGCACGATTACGCAAATGGCTGCTTTTCAATTTACTGCGATTATTGGGGTTGTAAGCAGGCTGGTTAACCATGGCCAGCACTTCACCGGTACGCACATCAAGAATCACGACCGAACCGGCATCGGCACGATGGCTTTTTACTGCGGCTTTCAGTTCGCGGTAGGCCAGATACTGCAAGCGGCGATCAATGCTGAGCACAATATCTTCGCCCGGCTGCGGCTCGGAAACGCGCTCGACGTTTTCCACCACGCGGCCAATACGATCTTTGATCACCCGCTTGGCTCCCGCAATGCTTTTGAGCCGTGCATCGTAGACCAGCTCCATACCTTCCTGACCTTCGTCATCCACATTGGTGAAACCCACCACATGGGCGGTGACTTCACCGGCTGGATAAAAACGTTTGTATTCCGGCAGCAAAGCCACCCCTGGCACTTCCAGCGCCATGACTTTTTGTGCCAGACCGGGAGCGACCCGGCGTTTCAGATACATGAATTCCTTATCGCGTTTTGCCGCCAGCTGACGCGCCAGTACACCGCGCTTGAGTCCCAGCACCCTGCTCAGTTGCGGCCAGCTGTCACGCGCCAGAATCAACTCCTGAGGATTAGCCCACACCGAATCCACCGGCGTACTGATGGCCAGCGGTTCACCAAGGCGATCTGTAATCATGCCACGGTGTGCAGGCTCGGAAACCACGCGCGAATAACGGGCATCACCCTGCCCTTGCAGAAAATCCTTACGCACTACCTGCAAATCCACCGCGCGCGCCACCAGTGCCAGGCCCGCCAGGCTCAGCACCGCAAGCACCAACAAACGTCGGCCACGATAAGTGGGGATAGATGATGATTCGCTCATTTATGTAAACTCAATTTACTCAATTATTTTTTTCATTCTGGTTCCCATACTGCAATAAAACGCTGGCACGACAGGTATCCCCACACAGGAGAGCATGGGGACAAGAGCCGAAAACACCCGCACTCATGGCTTTTTCTCCACCTGTTTCACAATCACCACCTCATCCATTTCAGGGTTCACCATGCGCAGTTTTTCCCGGGCAATACGTTCCACCCGGCTGTGCGTCGCCCAGGTACCCTGCTCTAACTGCAACTGTCCCCATTCCACATTCATTTGATCACGCACTTTCTCCAGCGCCTGCAATGCCACAAACCGTTTACGGCTCTGATGCTTGGCCTCGATCACACCCACCGCCGAAACCAGCACCGCCAAAATCATTATCACCAGCAATTTGTTCATTCAACACAGCCATTCAATGCAACCGCTCCGCCACACGCAACACCGCACTGCGGGCACGCGGATTGGCTGCAATTTCCTCCTCACTGGCCCGGGTCGCCTTGCCAATCAGCTTGACGCGCGGCGACAACGCCGACTGCGGAATCGGTAAATCCGGCGGAAAGTCATCCCCCCGCGCCTCTTTGCGCAACAGGCGTTTAACGATACGGTCTTCCAGAGAGTGAAAACTGATCACCGCCAGTCGCCCACCGGGCCGCAACACCTCAAGCGCCTGTGGCAAACATTGTTTAAGATCATCCAGCTCACCATTAATAAAAATACGAATCGCCTGAAAACTGCGCGTCGCCGGGTCTTTACCTTTTTCATGCACAGGACTGGCCTCAGCGATTAATGTCGCCAATTGACGGGTCGTGCTAATAGGGTTTTCCTCACGCGCCTTCACGATGGCGTAAGCAATGCGTTTGGCAAACTTCTCCTCGCCGTATTCACGTAGCACCCGGCGAATATCATATTCCTCAGCCCGCGCCAGCCACTGGGCTGCACTCTGTCCGCTTCCCGGGTCCATGCGCATATCGAGATCACCGTCATGGCGAAAACTGAAGCCCCGTTCCGGGTCATCCAGCTGGGGAGACGACACCCCGAGATCCAGAAGAATCCCGTCCACGCCACCGGTTTCCGACGCCTGCCACTCTTTCTCTCGCACCAGCCGCTCCAATTCAGTGAATGAGCCCTGCGCAATGCTGAAACGCGAATCCGCGCCAAACCGGCTCTTTGCGGCAATTACCGCCTGTGGATCCTTATCAATGGCCAATAACCGCCCTTGAGAACCCAGACGATCCAGAATGGCACCGGCGTGACCACCCCGACCGAAAGTGCCGTCTACGTAGATGCCGTCGGGCCGGATAGCCAGCGCCGTCAACACCTCCTTAAACAACACCGGCTGATGCGAGAAATCTTCGCTCATCGGCGTTATAACGACATCGTCTCCATCTCTGCGGGCAAATCACCAAGATCATCGCCCGCCGCCATCCAGTCACTACGGCTTTCTGTCCACAACTCCTCATTCCATAACTCAAATTTATTGCTCTGCCCGATCAACACCACACGTTTTTCCAGATCCGCGAATTCACGCAACGGCGGCGGCACCAGCAAACGACCTGTACCATCCATTTCCACCTCAGTCGCGTGACCAATCAACATCCGCTGCAAACGGCGGGCCTGCCTGTTAAAACTGGGCAGTTTTTGTAACTTGCGTTCAACCACTTCCCATTCCTGCAAGGGGTACAACAATAAACAGCGATCACTGTTATCCACCGTGATCACCATCTGGCCGTCACAGGTATCCGACAGCCGCTGACGATAGCGCGTAGGCATAGCCACGCGCCCTTTGGCGTCCAGATTGAGAGCATTAACCCCTCGAAACAATTTTTTTAGCTCCTTGATACAACTCGGTACAACAAACCAATGCCCGCACAGTGTCTACAACAGCATCTACAACAACAGTGCCACGCTTGATGTGACAGTATGATCATCCACGTATTCACCACGTTGAGACCCTACTTCTAACGGCAGCGGATTCAAAAAATCCACAATTAACCACTTTTCTCCACATTATTGCACCACTATAGGTAGCGTAATCCCCTACTGTCAAGAAAATAACGCGCCAAAGAACAGAAAAAACCTGCTTTCCACACAATGACTTAGAGCGACCTGTTCAAAAGTCATCCAATCGAAAACCGAGTATTTTTATGTAATCAAATCGTTGGTAAATGAACTTAAAGTAAAACCTTAAGAAGAAACCAAAAGAGGGTTGGGTATTATTCCCAAAAATAAAAAATGGTTACTTTTTAACCATAAAAAGAGAAATAAAAGCGGGAAGATCAAAGCAGGAAAACGCACACGCGGGCTGCGCACAAAAACCGGCATGCCCTGTAAAAATGACCGGCAGATAAAAAAGATAATAGGGTGGAAGTCGGCCTGTAAGCCGGGTTCTGTCGTGAACAGTCATTCATCTGGCCAACGTGTCACCACGCAGCTCAAGCAACCTACCCGGGAACTTATGCGGGCCACATC
>Ga0256839_1000807_pt1 | contig 40134 bp, 38 predicted proteins | sample 354166metaG_FD_185968 | JGI IMG/M metagenome (GOLD analysis project Ga0256839, IMG submission 185968) | Hydrothermal vent microbial communities from Mid Atlantic Ridge, Atlantic Ocean - 354-166 | ecosystem: Environmental > Aquatic > Marine > Hydrothermal vents | place: Atlantic Ocean: Mid...
AAAGCCGGAATCTCAGCAAAGAGGCCGTGGACGCCGTCGGCGGCGGGCGGGTCTGGACGGGCGAGCAGGCCCTTCAACACAAGCTCCTAGACGAGCTGGGGGATCTCCAGAAGGCGATAGAAAAAGCGCGCGAACTCGCCCGCTTGGACGAGCGGGCCCCCGTGCGCGAGGTCCTTCCCGACAAGCGCGAGCGGGCCCCGCAGCCGAGCCCGTCGGCCCTAGGGCTGTGGGAGTACGCCCTCGAGGGGCTGCGCTGTCTCCTTCGGGCTCGTGTCCTCTATCGCTGTCCCTTGGTCTTCGAGGACGAGCTGTAGAGGCGTTTGGAGACGTTGGAGGCGGGAGGAGGGGTCCCGTTCCCGGGTCCCGAGCGGGCCTTCTCGAAGAGCTGCTTCACCTCCGCGACGGTGGTCGCCTCCTCCGCGCTCTTGTCGTCCCGGAACCGCAGGAACCGGGGGAACCGGAGAGCGATCCCCGGCTCGTCCTCTCCCTCGGAGCCGCACGTATGAATCGGGCTCCGAGTGAGCTCCGCGCCGGAGATCTCCAGCACCGCGACGGGCTCGAACCAACGGGTCGGCTCCAGCTTCGAGATCACACGGGCGGGCCTGTGCTCTGTCTCGTAGGGCTTAAACCGCTCGGGAAGCCGGGCGAGCTCCTCGTCGCTAAAGCCCGTGCTCACCTTGCACAACGTCTCGAAGCGGTCCTTGTCGGGGTTGTAGACGGCGCACAGGAGCGCCCCCCACGTCCCGGAGCGCTTCCCCCGGCCTGCGAACCCGCCGACGGCCACCACGTCGAAGGTGTCCGCCAGCTCCTCGGAGTAGTCGCGCTTCCACTTGATCCAGCTCCACTCCCGCGCCCCGGCCCGATAGATCGAGTCGGGCGCGCAGGATTTCGCTAAGATCCCCTCCAGGCCCCGCTCCACGGCCTCGTCGAAGAATCCCTCGATCTCCTCGGGGTCGCTCGACTCGAGGCGGGCCGTGAGGTCCACCCGTCCCGAGGGCGTAACGATTCGTTCGAGGAGGGCCCGCCGCTCGGGGTAGGGCTTCTCCATGGCGCTCTCGCCGTCCACGTACAAAACGTCAAAGAGGAAGAGCTTGACGGGGATCTCTTGGACGTAGCGCTCGATGTCGTACTTGCGGCGGCGGCTCATGAGGATCTGGAAGGGCTGAAACTGATCGTCCGTTCCGGGGACGAGGGCCACCACCTCGCCCTCGACGATCGCCTCCTCGGCGGCGACGTCTTGACGGATCGCCTCGACCACGTCGGGGTACTGATGGGTGATGTTCTCCAAGTTGCGGGAGAAGATCAGCACATCTTCGCCCCGTTTGTGGCACTGGACGCGCTCGCCGTCGTACTTCCACTCGACCGCAAATCCGTGGGGCATCTTCTCGAAGATCTCGTGGAGGGTCTGGACCCGCTGGGCGGCCATCATCTTGATGGGATGGCCCACCTGAATTTTGATCTCTTGAAGCCCCTCCAGCCCCTTCTCGGCCACCTTTTGGGCCACCAGCCCCACGTCGCCGCACAGGTTGTAGGCCTTCTCCAGCTGAGCTTTGTTCTTCTTCTCGCCCGTAAAGGCCACCGCCAGGGCGTTTAAGAGGGTCATGGTCCCCGCGCCCAGCCGCAAGGTGCCCAAGGCGATGCGCACGATGTAACGGGCCTCGCGGGGGGTGGCCTTCTGCAACAAATCCGCCAGGAGGTTGAGCTTCGCCTCCTGGGAGCCCGTCCCCGCCTGGCGGGCGATCTCCAGGAGCTTTTCGTGCACGGAGCGCACGGTGAGGGCGTCCCCGGAGCCGGAGCCCGCTTGGCCCTCGAGCACGGCCTCGGCGACCAGGCCGTAGTCGCCCTTCTCGTCGTACCGTCGTTGGACCTCCTCGCGGGAGCGGCCCGAGGCGCGGGCGATCGCCTCGGCCATCAGGCGCTCGCCGATCTGCAGGTTGACGTCCTCGTACTCGGCGGCGAGGTTCCCCTGGACGAAGTAGCTCACCACGGGGATGACGTCGGGGGGCGTGCGGCGGAAGAGGTCGGCGAGGATGGCGACCATCTCGTTGCCGGAGGTGGTGGCGTCCAGCTTCTCCAAGGCTTCCACCAGCTCGCGGAAGGGGAGGTCGCGTTCGCGTGCGCTCATGGCAAGGGGATTGTACGCGTATCGTCCAAGAGCGTCTAGTGCATTTGTCTTTTCTGCTCTTGGAGAATCGTCTGTATCTGAGCTTTCAAATCCGGCAAGTCTTTCTCGACGACTTCCCAGACGATTTCCAGGTCCACATCGAAGTATTCGTGGATGATTCGATTTCGCATCCCAATGATTTGCTGCCACGGCACCTCAGGATGCTTTTCTCGCGTTTCCTCAGAGAGGTTGCGACTTGCTTCGCCGATAATCTCTAACTGCCGCACGACGCCGTCCTGGAGCAGTCTGCGTTCCATAAACTGCTCCTTCGAGACATCGCGAAGGTACTCCTCGATCTGCTGAATGGAGTCAAGGATATGGCGGAGGTAGACGGTATCATCCTTCCTCATAGAGGACGATCAGCTCCTTCTCGACATAAGGCCGGAGATAGGGACTCAAGGCTCGGGCGCTGATAAGCTCCACCTTGCGGCCCAAGATCCGGCTGAGCTCTTCCTCTAGGCCGAACCACTGCAACCCCAGCGGCGGGCGTTCATCCGGAGGCTTGAGTTCTACCAGGAGATCGATATCGCTCTGGGGCCCCTCCTCCCCACGGGCGAAGGAGCCGAAGAGCGCGATTCTGCGCACGTAGGGTCTGAGCACGGGAACGACTTTATCGCGAATCTCTTTGAGCTTGGAGGCCTCCCTCATCGTCTCTCAAAGGATCCTAGCACGTTGCCACAGTACGCGCCAAGGGAAGAATCCTCTGCTTGCCCGCAGCGTTTCCCTCTGCTTACAATCCCTTGAGGTGATTTTATCGATGGCCCTTACGATGCGTGCACTCACGGAATCGCAACTCCAAGCCCTCCGGGAGCGGGTCGGCCCACAGAAGGTCTCCCGCAACGAGTCGGAGCTGTGGGTCCACGCCCGCGACGAGGGCGGCCACGGCGAGCACCCCCCCGACTGCATCGTCTACGCCGAGTCCCGCGACGACGTCGTCCAAGTCTTGAAATTCTGCCACCACGAGAGGATCCCCGTGGTCCCCTGGGGGGCCGGCACCAGCCTGGAGGCGAACCCCGTCGCGCTCTACGGCGGCGTCTGCTTGGACCTCTCCCGCATGAATCGGGTGGTAGAGATCCGCCCCGAGGACTTCCAGGTGACCGTCGAGCCCGGGGTGGTGCACTACGACCTCAACAAGCAGCTCAGCAGATACGGCCTCTTCTTCCCGCCCGACCCGGGCGCGCCCGCCACCATCGGGGGCATCGTCGCCAACAACGCCGCGGGGATCCAAGCCGTCAAGTACGGCTCCGTCAAGCACTACGTGCTGCAGCTCGAAGTGGTCTTGGCCCACGGGGAAGTTCTCCGGTTGGGCTCCCGCGCGATGCGCAGCTCCTCGGGCTACGATTTAGTCCATCTGTTCGTAGGCTCCGAGGGCACGTTGGGGGTCTTCACGGAGATCACCTTGAAGCTGGTGGGCATCCCGCCGGAGGTGTCGGCGGCGACGGCCTCCTTCCCCCGGTTGGAGAAAGCGACCCAAGCGGTGGTCGAGATCGTCCAGGCGGGGCTCTCCCCCGCGGCGCTGGAGCTGATGGACCCCGTCACCGTCCGGGACATCAACGCGTTCAAGGGGCTGGAGCTGCCGGAGATGCCCACGCTCTTTCTCGAGTTCCGCGGCAACGGTCCCGAGGTGGCCGAGGATGTCCGCTTGGCCCAAGAGATCTGCGAGGGGAACGGCTGTGTGAGCTATCAAAGCGTGCTGGGCCGGGAGGAGCGGGATCGCCTCTGGGAGGCGCGGCACCACGCGTACTACGCCTCGGCGGCGGCCAACCCCGGCAAGCGGGCGATCGTCACAGACGTGGCCGTCCCCATCAGCAAGTTCCCCGAGATGGTCGAGTTCTCCCGCCAGAAGCTCGAGGAGTTCGGCCTGGGGGGGCCCATCCTGGGTCATGCCGGGGACGGCAACTTCCACGTGGGGATCTTCTACGGCGACGAGGAGGAGCGGGCCAAAGCCCACCAAGTCAACGAGGCCATCGTCTTGAAAGCCCTGGAGCTGGGCGGCACGGCCACGGGGGAGCACGGCGTCGGCGTGGGCAAGATCGCGTTCATGGAGCGCGAGCACGGGGCGGGCTACCGCTGGATGCATCAGATCAAAAAGCTCTTCGACCCCCACGGGATCCTCAACCCGGGGAAGATCTTCCCGCCCGAATGACTTTGCGGAGCGAAGACTCTCATCGCGGAGGTGGAGACGTGCGCACAGCCTTTCTCTACCCCGGCCAGGGGTCGCAGTTCGTGGGCATGGGACGGAAGCTCTACGAGCGCTTCCCCGAGCGCGTGGAGCCCTTCTATGAGAGGGCCCGCAAGGCCCTCGGCTTCGACATCCGGAAGCTCCTGTTCGAGGGCCCCGAGGAGGAACTCACGCTCACGGAGAACGCCCAGCCCGCCATCCTCTTAGAGAGCGTGATCCAGCACGAACTCCTTGTAACGCTGAAAGGCGTAGAGCCCGCCGTGGGGGCCGGGCACTCGTTGGGGGAGTACTCGGCGCTCGTCTGCGCGGGCGTCCTCTCCCTGGAGGACGGTCTCCAACTCGTCCGCAAGCGCGGGAGGTACATGCAGGAGGCCGTCCCCGTGGGCGAGGGAGCGATGGTCGCCGTCCTCAAGCTCTCCCCGGAGGAGGTGGAGGCGCTCTGCAGGGAGACGGGCGCGGAGGTCGCCAACGTGAACGCCCCCGGCCAGGTGGTGGTCTCCGGGAGGCGCGAGGCCGTCCTTTGGGCCAAGAAGCGGGCCGAGGAGCGCGGAGGGCGGGGGATCGAGCTGGAGGTCTCCGCCCCCTTCCACAGCTCGCTCATGGCCCCCGCGGAGGAGCGCCTCCGCCGCGAGATCGAGCGGGTCGAGTTCCACCCTCCCCGCTTCCCGGTGATCGCCACGGTGAGCGGCGAGCCCGAGACGGACCCCGAGCGCCTTCGGGATCTCTTGACGAAGCAGATCACGGCCCAAGTGCGCTGGGTGGACTACGTCCTCCGGCTCCGGGAGATGGGCATAACCCGCTGTCTGGAGGTGGGGCCGGGGGAGGTGCTCACGCGGCTGGTTCGCCGCATCGCCCCCGAGCTCGAGACGGAGCCCGCCGAGCGCCTCCTCCTGTCGTAACGGGCTCTCGAAGGCGGTTGCCTTTTGCCCCGGAACTCGGTACAACCTTCGCCGTCATGGCTACCCCAACGACCACGACGACCCGAGAGTTAGAAGGGCGGGTGGCAGTCCTCACGGGGGGGACGGGCGCGATCGGACGGGCCATCGCCCAGGAGCTCGTCGCCCAGGGGGCTTGGGTGGCGCTCCTGGCCCGCGACCCCCAACGAGGCCGGGAGGCCGAGCAGGCTCTTGCGCCGAACGCCGCGTTCTACCCCGTAGACGTCACCTGTGGGGGGGACGTGGAGCAGGCGTTCCAGGCCATCCACGAGGAGCGCGGTCGCATCGACTTCTTGATCAACAACGCCGGGGCGATGAGCGATAACCTGCTGGTGCGCATGAAGGACGAGGAGTGGGACCTGGTGATCACGACCAACCTCAAGGGGGCCTTCTACTGCACCAAGGCCGCGGTGCGCTACATGATCCGACAACGGGCGGGCGCGATCGTCAACGTCACGAGCGTCTCGGGGCAGCTGGGGGTTCCGGGGCAGGCGAACTACTCCACGGCCAAGGCGGGGCTGATGGGCTTTACCCGCGCGCTGGCCCGGGAGCTGGCCCCGCGCAACATCCGGGTCAACGCCGTCGCGCCGGGCTTCATCGACGCCGGGATGACCGAGGGGCTCGACGAGCGGGTGAAGAGCTTCTACCGCGAGCAGATCCCCCTGGGGCGCTTTGGCCGCCCCGAGGAGGTGGCCCCCTTGGTGGCCTTCTTGCTTTCGGAGCGCGCGTCGTATATAACAGGCCAGATTTTCAACGTGGACGGAGGTCTCGCGCTCGGCTAACCCGTGGGAGTGGCCGAAAAGAGCTTCCGGAAGTACCCTGCACCCGACGACGAAGGAGGTGTGAGCGATGGCCGACATCGAGGAGCGGATCAAGAAGATCATCGCCGAACAGCTCATGGTGGAGGAGGAGGAGATCACCCCGGAGGCCTCCTTCATCGACGAGCTGGGGGCCGACTCCCTCGACACCGTGGAGATGATCATGGAGATCGAGGATGAGTTCGGCATCGAGATCCCTGACGAGGACGCCGAGAAGCTCCAGACCGTAGGCGACGCGATCGAGTACGTCAAGCGCAAGGTCGAGGAGAAGGAAGGCCAGGCGGCCTAGGCCCTCTTAGGCCCTGGGCCCCGGACCCCGGACCCCCTCGAGTCGCATTCGGAGTCCAAGCCCAAGGAGGAAGGGAGATCTCCGCCGTAGGGGCGCACGGACGGAGTGCGCCCCTACGCGCTCCGGAAGCCTCACTCGACGGGACGAACGTCCCTCCCCATAGGGAGTCAGGCTGTAGACCCCTCCTCCCTCCCCGCCTATGCTCCAGAGAGGTGATGTGCTCATGAGGAGTGTGCAACGAGCGGGCCTTCGCGTGGGAGGCCTGATCCTTCCCGTTGTCCTGGCGCTTCTTCTGCTCAGCGTCCCCGCTTGGGAGGCCCCGGCGCAGTCGTTCACCGCGGGCCTGCGGGCGGGAGTCCTTACGGGCGAGTTCAGCGCCTTCGGGGAGCTCTTTCTCACCCCTTCGGTTTCGCTCAACTTGAGCGTGGGGGTTCAGACGGCGTCGTTTACGCTCTCGACCTGGGGTACGGTCTATCTCACCCGAAGCACCGGGCTGTTCGCCCCCTATCTGGGGCTGGGGACGAAGTTCCTCCTCGGCGGGGGGCGCTTCCAGACGTTCCTGATGGTGCTGGGGGGTCTGCGGGTCAACCCGCCGTTCGCCTCGTTCTTGAGCGTCTTTACGGACCTAGCGCTCTTTGTGCGCCTCCCGCGATTCGACCGCGCCGTCCTGGACGTGCGCCTGGCGCTGGCGGTGCGGTTCTGATCGCAAAGGGCTCCGACTCCGACGGCGCTCCTCCGGCCGGAGGAGGCGCCACAGGGCGCGCTCCATCGCCCGTCGGACGCGGACGGAAGGCTCTTCGAGTTCCGGGGCCACGGGGCGGACCCAAACGGTGTACATCCCCATCCGTTTGGCCCCCAGCACGTCCGTGAAGAGCTGGTCGCCCACCATGGCTACCTGAGCCGGGGGCAGACCCAGCCGCTTCACGATCGTTTGAAACCCTCGGCGCCGAGGTTTGCCGGCCTGAAACAGCACGGGGTACCGCTCGCCCAGGCAAGCGGACAGCTCCTCTCGGCCATCCCCCTCGTGGTTGCTCAAGAACCCCAGACGGAACCCCTCTTGCCGAAGGGACTCCAGGAATCCGAGGGTCCTCTCGTCGAGGCGCTGAAAGCCCCAGGGGCCGAGCGTGTTGTCCAGATCGAAGACGATCCCCTCGATGCCCCGGGCCCGCAGGCGCTTGGGGTCCAGCTCGAAGACGGAAGGGAGCCGCTCGTCGGGGAGGAGCCTGCGGGCGAGCGCCGCTCGGATGCCCATTACAGCTCCGTTCGGATTTCGCCCAGGGGGATGTAGCGTTTGACGCGCTCGAGGACGCGGAGGACTTCCCCCTCGAGTCCGGGAGGCACGAGAATCCGGACGAACCTCCGGCCGTTCCGGGCCAGCCAGTCGCGCCGCACGTGAGCGATTCCGTCGTATCCTTTCACGATCGTTTCCAAGAAGTAGATGTCCCGCTCTCGCATCTCGACGTAGATCGCCCGCGTATCGCTCGGGATAGAGGCCGAGGAAGACGGGGAGGGCGTCGGCGAACGGTCCTCTCTCTCGGCTGCGCGCTGGTGCACTCTTCCACGGGACATGCTTTACGGACCCGACGCGGTCGCGGTTGGGATGGAGACCAGGATCCCTACTCCTCGTTCCCTGCAGCGTCTGACTCTTCCCGCAGCGATTCCAGCAAGGCTTGAACCTCCTCGGGTCGGAAATCGGGGTAGTCCTCTTGGAGGCGGCGCAGGGCGTCGAGGGCCTGAGGGGTTCGTCCTTGCTCAGCGTAGAGGCGTGCCAACGCCAGGAGCGCCTCCTGGCCGTCTGGGCCGAGCCGCTTGGCCTCGTCGTCGACGTCGAGGCCAGCTTGCTCCTCCTCGATCTGGAGGATGGCCTCGTAGAGCGCGATCTTCTCCTCCAAGGGGGGATCGAGTTGCAGGGCGGAACGGAAGCTGTCCTTCGCCTGCTCGAACTCCTGCCGCAAGCGGTAGACCTCGCCCAGCCCTCGATAGGCCTCCCATGCTTCGGGGTCCCTCTCGAGGATGGCAAGGTACTGTTCGATCGCTCCGCTGAGCACCCGCTCTTGCGTGTAGAGGAAGGCCAACTTGAACCGCGTCTCCAGGTCGTTGGGGTCGAGCTCCAGAACCCTCTGTCCTGCCGTCCGTCGGATCTCGAACGCTTGGCCGCGATCGAGCGCCTCGCGGTAGGACTCGAGGGCCTGCTCCTGTCGACCCTGGGCGCGATAGGCGTCCCCCAAGCCCAGGAGGGCTTCGGCCGACGTGGGGTCGCGCTCCAGCACGTTCTCAAAAGCCTCTTGCGCCTCCTGCCACCGTCCGTCGGCCAGGTACGCTCGCCCCAGTTTCAGCTCGTAGTCTAAGGCGTTGCTCCTCCGAACGGCTTCGCGGTACGCTTCCTGGGCGCGGGCGTACTCTTGGCGCTCTTGGAAGACGTCCCCGAGGGTGGCGTAGGCTTCGACGAGCAGTCGGTCGGTCTCGGAAAGTTCGGCGATCAGTTCGCTAAGGAGGGCTTCGGCCGCGTTGAGGTTGTCCTCCCGTCCCTCCTCCTCGAGCTCGAGGCGGGCGAGTTGGAGGTAGACTTGGGCCAAGGCGAGTCGGGCTTCGTTCCGCTCGCGACGCCCCTCCGGGAGGAGTTCCAGGGCCCGCTGGAGGTGGTCCGCCGCGGAGAGATAGTCCTGTCGTTCCTCGCTCCGCTGGATCTCTGCGGCGAGGAGGTGGGCCCGCCAGCGGTCGGGCTCGGCGGCCAGCAGCGTCTCCAGCTGTTCGTACGCTCGGGCCGGATCGCCCTGCTGCTCCCAGAGGAAGCGGGCGTAGGCGTAGCGCAGCTCGGGGTTTTCGGGAGCCAGCTCGATCATCTGCTCGAAGAGGAAGCCGTCTCGCGCCTCGTAGCGGCTTCGCAAGAAGCTCTCCACCGCGCGTTCGCGCGCTTGGGCGATCTGCGCCTCCACGGCTTGTCGCTCCTCCGACGCCTCGTCCTCCGGCAGTTCGGCCCGTCTCTCCTCTAAGAGTCGGATCTTCTCCTGATAGAGCCGGCTCCGGTAATACCCGAGGTACGGGTCGTCCACGAACCGGTCTTCCGCCTCCTCGTAGGCGGCCAGCGCCTCGTCGAGGAGGCGGAGCTTCTCCTCCCAGGGGGTCTCTTCGGCTGCGGCATCTCGGAAGGCTTGTTCCTTCTGATAGGCGGCCAGGAGCGGGTCGCGGATCTCGAGGGTGGCCCGCTCGCGGAGCTCCGCCACCCAATCCTCGAAGCGGCGGGTCTGCTCCTGCTGGATGTAGGCGTTCTCGACCTCGTTCTTGAGGGCGAAGCTCGTGCGCTTCTCCAGCACCTGGATGAGGTGGAGCCCGAACTGGGATCGAACCGGCTTGGAGATCTCCTCGACGTCGAGGGAGAAGGCCGCGGCCTCGAACTCCGGGACCATCCGCCCGTACCCGAACCAACCCAAGTCTCCCCCCCGGTTCTTGGAGCCGGGGTCGTCGGAATACTCCTCGGCCAGCGTGGCGAAGTCGGCCCCCTCGGCGAGCTTCCGTCGGACTTCTTCGATCTTGGCGTAGGCGGATTGGACCTCCTCCTCGGAGGCGTCCGGCGAAAGCCGGATCAGGATGTGCCGAGCGCGGACCTCCGGCAGCGGCGGGAACTTCCCTTCTGCTCGAGCGGCTTCGAGCCACTCCGAGAAAAGCTCGTCCTTCCGCTCGTTGACGTAGTCGTCCTCGACGCGGTCTCGGACGTCCTCGAAGCCCGTGAGGCGCTTCTCCAGGAGCTGGATCAGGTGGAGTCCCGACTCGGTGCGGACGGGATCGGAGATCTCGCCTTCCTCTAGCGCGAAGGCCGCCGCCTCGAAGTCGGCGCCGAACGGTCCCCTGCCGCGGATCACGAGCATCTCGCCGCCGACGATGCGGGTCCGCTCGTCCTGGGAGACCTCCCGGGCGAGATCGGCGAAGGCCTCCCCGGCTGCAAGGCGGGCTTGGACCTCTTCGATCTTGGCGTAGGCGGACTGGACCTCCTCCTCGGAGGCGTCCGGCGAAAGCCGGATCAGGATGTGCCGGATGCGCGCCTCGTCGCGGGCGTATCGATCCCGGTTCTCCTCGAAGTACGCCCGCAGCTCCTCTTCGGTGGGTACCACCGCGGGGACCACCCGGTCGCGGTACTGGGCCCGGTTCTCCTCCAGATAATCGAGCAACTCCTCGTCCGTGGGGTCGATCTCGCCTACCACGACCTCCTGGAGCTTCTCCCGCTTGAGCTGGGCTTCGATCTCGGCGCGCATCTTCGCCTTGAACTCCCGCAGCGTCCCCTGCCGCAGGTTGAAGATCTGGCGGAACCTCTCCCGGATCCCCGGATCGCGCAATAACTCCAGAAGTTGTTCCTCGGTGAGCTGGTTGGTCCCTAAGAAGCGGTCGTACTCCTCGCGGAACCTCAGGTCTACCTGCGTGCGCGGGACGGAGATCCGACGCTTGCGGGCTTCCTGATCCAGCAGCTTGTTGCGAATGAGCTGATCGGCCGCTTGAGAGCGCAGCTGCAACTGGAAGTACGCCCCGCTGGCCCCCTGCAGCTGCTCATCGAAGTCGAGCCCGAACTGCTGATAGAGCTGACGCTGGCTGTTGAGGACGCTCTGGTAGGCCAGCTCCAACTCGGTGACGGAGATCTCCTCCCCGTTGACGAGGATGGCCGCTTCCTCCTCCGGGGTGGGGTTGATGTTGAAGATCTGCAGCCCTCCGGGGGTGAAGAAGATGATGCCCCCCAGCGTGAACCCGAAAATCACGGTCCAGATCGTGATGTTAATCCATCGTCGACTCCGCAGGCGTCTCATCTCGTAACGGTCACCTCAGTTTCCTGTCTCGTTCATCCGCACGTGTCTTTACCCACTCACTCACTCACGACACGGGGCCCTGCTTGTCGACCTCGGCCCCGCCTCCGCGTCGGGGCCGAGGGAGGGAGGAACCGCCGGATCCGAAGATCGGAGGGGCTAGGAATCCTTCCTCTCGAGGTCGGGGATTCCGCGGTCCCCTTCCGAGTCAGACGACTCCGAGGGGGGCTCCTCCGCGGGCTGCTCCGTCCAACCCCAAGCGGTCTGGGAGCCGGAGTGCGGCGGTTCGACCGTCGCATCCGGACGCGCATCCGCCCCCGCTTCCCTCTCCGGTGCCTCGGCGCTCGGGCCCGTCCCGGCTAGGACCTCCGGTGGAGGAGCGCTGGTCCGCTCCGGGGGGACGACGCCGGAACCCGAACCCGGATCGGTCGCGGTCGGGGTTGGGGTTGGGGTTGAGGGCGGAGAAGGGGCCGCCGTGGTCGCCCCGGTCTCCGCAGCGGCCTTTGCGGCCTCGATGAGACGGTGGCGCGGGACCACGTGGAAGCGCACGGCCGTTCGAGGCTCTCCCTCGATCTCCACGTCGACGAAGCTGGGGATGGCTACCAAGTCCACACCGCTGGAGGCCAAGTAGCTGCGGGCGATGGCGATCGCCTTGACGGTCTGGTTGACGGCCTTGGGCCCGATGGCTTGAATCTCGGCCTCCCCTCGTTGGCGGATGGTGTTGGCCAAGGCCCCGGCGGCGCGGATCGCGTTCGATTGAGCGGAAACCTTGAGCATGCTCATGGGATTTGCGACCTCCCTTGTGTCCGTGCGTGTCGTGTCGTATCGTATCGTGTTGCGTCACATCGTCCCGTCGGCGCTCGGTCTGCGCGTTGGGTTGAGATAGAGTATAGCCGAGCGCCTGAGAGGAGACAACCGCCGACGCACCCGCCGCCTACGCCTATCGGGCCCGCTGGCTGAACTCGACGCTGCGGATCACGTGCACCCGGATCTCCCCGGGATAGTCGAGCTCCTCTTCGATGGTGCGGGCGATCTCATAGGAGAGCTTGGCCGCCAGGTCGTCGTTCACCTCCTCCGGGCGGACCATGACGCGCACCTCCCGGCCCGCCTGCACGGCGTAGGCCTCCGCCACGCCGGGGAAGGAACGACAGAGCTCCTCCAGCGCCTGCACCCGCTGGATGTAGGCCTCGAAGGTCTCCTGGCGGGCGCCGGGTCGGGCGGCGGAGAGCGTGTCTGCAGCCTGAATAAGCACCGCCAGAACGGTGCGGGCCTCGATCTCCTCGTTGTGGGCCGCGATGGCGTGGACGATCTCCTCGGACTCGTGATACCGCCAGGCCAGCTCCGCGCTGATGAGCGAGTGGGACCCTTCCACCTTGTGGTCGACGGCCTTGCCGATGTCGTGCAGCAGCCCCGCCCGCTTGGCAGGGATCGGGTCTAAGCCCAGCTCCTCGGCGAGCATCCCCGCCAGGAAGCAGACTTCGAGGGAGTGCTGCAGCTGGTTCTGCCCGTAGCTGGTGCGGAACTTGAGCCGACCCAACAGTTTGACGAGCTCGGGGTGGATGTCCGTAAGGCCTGCCTCCTCGACGGCCCGTTGGCCTTCCGCCTGGATCTGTTGCGCGATGCGCTCCCGTGCCTGCTCGACTTGTCTCTTGATCTGGACCGGATGGATCCGACCGTCCTCCACCAGCTTCTGCATGGCCAGGCGCGCGATCTCCCGGCGCACGGGGTTGAAGCACGAGAGCACCACGGTGTCGGGGGTATCGTCCACCAAGACGTCGACGCCCGTGAGGGCCTCAAAGGTGCGGATGTTTCGCCCCTCGCGCCCGATGACCCGTCCCTTGAACTCGTTGTCCGGCAGGGGGACCAAGCTGACGGTGGCCCGTTCCACCTCGTCGGCGGCGTAGCGCTGGATGGCCGTCGCCAGGATCTTTCGGGCTTCCCGTTCGGCTTCCTGTTCGTAGCGCTCCTTGATCTCGCGGACCTTGCGGGCGAAGAAGCGCTCGGCCTCTTCGCTGACACGTCGCATCAGCAGCTCCCGGGCCTCCTCCTGGGAGAGCCCGGCGAGCTCTTCGAGCTGGCGTCTCTCCCCTTCGATAAGGGCTTCCCCTTCTGCGACGAGGGCACTCAGGCGCTCGCGGTCTTGGACGAGCGCCTGTTCCAGTCGTTGCAGCTGGTGGACCTTCTGCTCCAGCCGCTCCTCTCGCCGCAGGACGCGCGCTTCGATGCCTTCGAGCTTCTCCTCGCGACGCTTAAGGCGCTGTTCCGCCTCGTGCCACCGCCGCTCGATCTCTTGGTATGCGCGTCGGGCTTCTTCCTCCTTGCGTTGGGCCTCTTGGAGGGCTTGGGTCCACCGCTGCTCGGCCTCTTTCCACTCCCTCTCCCGCTCCCGGTGGGCTTGCTCCTGGGCCCGTCGCTCCTCCTCCAAGCGCTGTGCGCGCCGGCGGGCCTCCTCGACCTCTTTCGCCAAGCGTCGTTTGGCTACGGCAAAGCCGCCTAGACCGGCCAGCCAGACCGTCAGCGCGACCAGACCGATCCCGACGGCCCAGATCCCTGGATCCCACATCGACCATACACCTCTTTTCCGTTCGTACCGGCACCTTCACCCTCATCGTCCTCTCTCGGCGGTCCGCCCGGGGAGGAGGGCTCGTCGTCTTCTCCTCCCCGGGTGTCGCGTGGTCGGGTTGCAGCCACCCGTCGGCGACGTCGACAGCCCGGCTCGAGAGGCCGCAACGCAGAGGGGACCGGGTTGAACACCCCAGTCCGGGGCCCTCGGCGGAGCCGCCGGTCGCTCCTCCCCGGCCCGAAGGCGTCCGGGCCGGGAAGAACGTTGCATTATAGCCCCCATGCCTTGCGCGGAGCAATGGGCTCAGGGGCGTCGTAGGGCCAGCGCCGCCGGGAGAAACGTAAGCCCCAGCAAGGTCATATACCCGATGCCCATGACCGCAGACTGGCCTAACACCTTGAGCACGGGCGTTTCCGCCAACAGCAGGCTTCCAAATCCGATCATGGTGGCCAGGGCGTTGGCGAGAATGGGTAGCACGGTCGAGGCCAGTGCCCGCTCCACCGAGCGGAAGCCCAGATCCCGGTATCGATGCAACAAGTACACGCAGTTATCCACCCCCAGCCCCACCAGCAGAGGGGAGAGGAGCACGTTGGCCACGTTGAAGTCGATGCGCAACAGCCCCATGGTCCCCAGCAACCACAGATAGCCCAATCCTAGGGTAAAAAGCGACAACCAGGTGGCGAAGCGGAGCCCCTGCGTCCGTCCGAAGTCCCACTGCAACACCACGAAGATGAGGAGTACGGCCAGCGCCGTCGAGCGCCAGAAGTCCTGCTTCATGTAGTCCTCTAGAGTAGCCCGGATCATGGGCTGCCCCAAGAACCGGGGCCAGACCGCCTGGGCTTGTCGTACGAATGCATCGTACTTTACGCTATTCCACAGCCATTCCGGGCGCACGCGGGCGATGACGATCATCTCGCCCTCCTCGGTGGTGAAGCGCGCGCGCAGGGTTTGCTCCGTGGCGGCCAAGATCGCCTCCATCTCCTCCGGGGAGGGGATCGCGGCGGTGATGCGTCGGACCTGCTCGGCCAGGGCATCGAGGTCTACGAGCAGGGCCTGCAGACGGTCGAGGAGGGCCTCGACGTCCGTGGCCTCCAGCCGGAGGCGGAGCGAGCGGGTAGAGGACGCCAGCTCGGTGAAGGTGGCTGCGAACTCCTCGTCTCCCCAGGCGGCGAGCGCGTCGTCGGCGGCGTCCCGCAAGGCCTCTTCCAAGCGGACGAGCTCCGCACGGAGCTCGTCCGCGAGGCCCAACTGGCGTTGGAGTCGGCGCAGGCGCTCGCGAATCCCCTCTAAAGGGCCCAGCAGGTCGAGGGCGCGCACCTCGAGCAGGCGGGCTTGCACCTCTTCCAGCCTCTTGGGATCGGGGATCAAGCTGTAGAAGCTGGTGACCTGGTCGATGGCCTCCAGGGCCAGCAAGCCCTGAGCCACGGATCGGACGGTCTCCTCGTCGTCGTCCACGAAGAAGAAGAAGAGGTTCTCCACGTCGGGGCCCTGGGGCAGGTCGAAGTTCTCGGCGATGAAGGCCCGCACTTGCTGACTGGGCAGGCGGGTGGGCATCAGGGATTCGCTCACGAAGGCGAAGCGGATCTCGCTGGCGGGCACGGCGAACGCACCGCTCCCCGCCAGCACGAGCACCACGATCGCCCAACGTCCCCGCTGGACCATCCGCGCCAGGGGGCTCAGATCCCAGGGGCGGGGCGGTCTACCCCGCGCCCGGCGTCCCCGTAAGCGGTGGGCCGCCAGGAGGAGGGCCGGGAGGAGGAGCAACGTCAAGAGGGCCGAGAGGAGCACCCCCAGCCCTAGGATGACCCCCATCTGCACCAACCCGGGGGTCCGAGAGACGATCCCCAAGCCGAAGAGGACGGAGGAGGTCACCGTGCCGGCCACGAGCATGGCCTGGCCCTTTTGCATCAGGGTATCACGCAGCGCCGGGGCGAGCCGACGCGTTCCCTGGCGGACCTCTAAGTAGTGGCTGATGAACTGAATCCCGTAGTCGATCCCCAAGCCCAACACGATCGCGGGCAGGAAGGCCGTCAGCAGGTTGAGTTCCCCGAACAGCGCCTGCGCCCCGGCGAGGGTGAATACCAGGGCAATCCCGACGGGGAGGGTGGCGACCAGGGGGTAGAAGAGGCGCTTGAGCACGATCACAAACAGCAAAAAGACCCCTACGGCCGTGAGCACTGCCGTGCGGTTCATGTCCCGCCGCAGCGCGTCGTCCGATTCTACGGTGAAGACGTAATTTCCCTTGAGTCCCCACTCGATGCCCCGCTCCTCCAGGCGGAGGTCTTGCAGGGCGCTGCGGATCACCTGGAGGATACGACGGTTGTATTCTAGGCTCACCCGGGGGGCCAAGCGGGGCTGGATCTCCACGAGCAGGGCCCGCCGGTCACGGGAGAGCAGCACCTCCTCCAGTTCCGAGGGGGGAGGGAGGGGCTGCAGGGCGCTCTGCCAGGAGGCGACCGTTTCGGAGAGCGCCTGGACTTGGGTTTCGGCCCGCTTCAGTCGCTCCGGAAGCTCTTGCAAGGCTTGGGCGATCTCCGCGTTCAGACCTTGCAGGGTCTGTAAGTGCTTGTCGATCTGTTGGACGGCCTGTGCGAATTCCTCCGGGCGGAAGACGGGGGCCAACCCGCTCAGCAGTTGAACGAGCGCCGTGCGAATGCGGGCGTATACCTCGGGAAGGGGCTCCTCGGGCAGCGCGGGCAGACGGGCACCGGGAGCGGGCCCCGGCGCTACGGCAGCCGGACTCTCCAGCGTCCGGAGCTCCGCGAGGGACCTGCGCAGGGATTCGAGGCTCTCCTCGCTCAACGCCAACAGGTTGATCGGCAGCGTGGGCAGCTCCGGCTCCTCCCGCCGATAGCTCACGGAGAGGATCTCCGGATGGGGTTCCAAGATCTCGACCAGGCGCTGAGCGGTCTCGAGGAGCCGAGCCACCCCTTCCCCGGGCGTGAGCGAGGGGGTCGTCAGCCGGAGGAGAACGGTGACCTTCTCCGTCGAGCGCAGGACCTCGCCGTACTGGCGAAACCGGTCCAGGATCGGGTCGTCCGCGGGGAGGAGCGCCTCGAAGGAGCTGTTCACCCGCAGATCTTGGAGGGAATAGGCCGCCCCGCCTGCCAGGAGCAGCACGACGAGGATCACTCCCCAGGGGGCGCGACGGTTCAATCGATAGAGCCCATAGAGCAACCGCTGCCGCATGCCCCCTGTCCTCCCCTGGGAGGTCGGATTCGGACGACGATTCTGCAAGCAATCCCCTGTGAGGGGCGGCCCTGGGGTACGGTTCCGGTCCTACCCCTCTGCCGGTTCCGCGACCTCGGGGGACCGTTTCTCCTCTCGGCCTCGTTCCCGCTCCTCGGGGCTGGTGATGTCGATGTCGTAGCCCGTAAGCTTGGCCGTAAGGCGCACGTTCTGGCCGCCCTTGCCGATGGCCAAGCTCAGTTCGCTGTCCGGGACGAGCACCACGGCCTTCTTGTTCGCCTCGTCCAGCTCGATCTCCAGCACCCGGGCGGGCTCGAGGCTGTTCTGGATGAGCTCGCGCACGTCGTCGCTCCAGCGGATGATGTCCACCTTCTCCCCGGAGAGCTCCTTGACGACCTCCCGGACCCGGGCGCCCGAGGAGCCCACGCACGTCCCGACGGGGTCGAGCTCCGGGACGAGGGCGCGGACGGCCACCTTGGTGCGCACCCCCGGCTCGCGGGCCACCTCCACGATCTCGATGAGCCCGTTCTCGATCTCGGGGACCTCCAACTCGAGCAGTTTGCGCACGAAGCCCGGATGGGCCCGCGACACCAGAATGCGGGGGTCCCCTTGGGTCTCCTCGACGCGGTAGAGGTACGTGCGCAGGGTCTGGCCGGGGCGGTAGTGCTCGCCCGGGATGCGCTCGTCGGCGGGGAGGAGCGCCTCCGCTTTGCCCAAGTTGAGCCAGACGTTTCTCCCCTCGAAGCGGTGGACGCTCCCGTTGAGGATCTCGCCGATGCGGGTGCGGTAGCGGTCGTAGAGGACCTGGCGGCGGCGCTTGAGGATCTCCCGGCGGATCGTCTCCTCCGCGCGGCGGGTGGCGATCCGCCCCAGCCGAGAGAGGTCGAAGTCCACGACCTTCCCGTCGGCGACGATGGTGATATCCCCGGAGCTGCGGTCGATCTCCACCGAGAGCTCCTGTACGGGGCCGAACTCCTCCTGATAGGCGACCGCAAGGCCTTTTTTGACGGCCTCATAGAGCTCCTCGCGCTCCAGGCCCTCCTCCTTGGCCATCTCTTCCAGCGCTTCCAGAAACTCTACGTTCATCGATGCTCAGAGCTCCTTTGCTTGGGGGGACTCGTACTCGGGTCGGGGGAGACGCGCGCGGAGGCGACCCCGTCCAAGGGGATCTCCACCGGCCCTTGGGGGGTGCGAAGCTCCAGGAGGCCGTCGTGGCAGCTCAGAAGCTCCCCCTCCCAGACGCGCTGCCCGTGGAGGGGGCCGTAGAGCTTGACCCGCACCCGCTCGCCCACGGCCTGTTGGAAGTGCCGCTCCGTAAACAGGGGCCGGTCCAGTCCGGGGGAGGAGACCTCCAGCAGGTAGCTGTGCGGGATCTGGGCGTCGAAGGGCTCCTCCAGGGCGCGGCTCACCCGCGCGCAGTCGTCCAGGGTGACGCCGCCTTCCTTGTCGATGAACACTTGGAGGAGCCAGCGACCGGGGGCCTTCTTGTACTCGAGCCAATAGAGCTCCACCCCCGCGGCGCGGGCCACCTCCTTGGCGATCGTCACCAGTCGGTCTCGTTCCCAATTCATCGTGTTCATTTCGATTCTATGTTCCTTGCTGTTCGTACAAATCTCGCTCTCGGGGTCATTATACTCGAAATTCCCCCAGGATCAACGCGGAAAGCGCGCGCCTTAGGGGTCTGGGAGGCCGCGGAGACGGGACAAGCGTTGGCCGGACCCGGCACGATGGGTATCATGAAGGCGGTGACACCCGATGACGACCGAGGAGAACGGGTCTCTGCGGAAGAAGGGCAAAGAGCTCTATGAGACGAAGCTCAAAGCGATCCTCGAGCCCGAGCATCGAGGGGAGTACGTGGCCATCGAGCCGGAATCCGGGGATTACTACCTCGGGCGCACCATGTCGGAGGCCTACGAGAAGGCCGCCCGAGAACATCCGGACAAACGGTTCTATCTCGTCCGGGTCGGACATCGAACCGCTTTGAGCTTCAAGCACCGTTCCTCCCTATAGCCCATGAAGCTCGAGGGCTACTTCGACGAGCACCTTTCTCCCCGAATCGAGATCACCCTCCGGGGCAGGTCCAAACGGAGGAGGGTTTGGGTTGTCGTGGACACCGGGTTTAACGGGGAACTGCTGCTCCCTCGATCCCTTCTGGAGGATCTTGGGTTTCGCTACAGCATGACGTCGGAAGCGGAGCTGGCCGACGGGTCCATCGTGGAGACGACCCTCTACAGCGGGACGATCCGGTGGTTTGGCGAGGAGCGAACCGTCCAGGTCGTCGCCTCGGAGTCCGAGGACGGCCTGCTGGGTACGGAGATGCTCTTTGGAGTCACCCTCTTCATGGATCTCGATGAGGATCGAGTCATCCTGGAACGCAAGGAGGACTCAAGCCAAAGGGTTTGAAACCTTGAAACCCCAAGGGAGCATCTGGAAGGCCCAAGTGGAGGCAAAAGCCGCCGGACGGCGGCTGGACCGCTGGCTGAGCGAGCGGCTCCCGGAGCTGTCCCGAGCGCGGGTCCAGAAGCTCATCCGCGAGGGACGCGTCCGGCTGGACGGCAAGGCCGCAACGAAGCCGAGCACCCCCTTGGCACCCGAGACGAACGTGGAGGTCGAGCTCCCCTCCCCGGAGGGTTCCGCCATCGAACCGGAGGAGATCCCCCTGGAGATCCTCTACGAGGACGAAGATCTGGTAGCTGTGAACAAGCCCGCGGGGATGGTCGTCTACCCGGCGGCAGGGCACGCCCACGGCACCCTCGTCCAGGGGCTCCTGCACGGGGGACGGACGCTGTCCGCCGCCGCGGGCGCGGAGCGGCCCGGCGTCGTCCACCGGCTCGACAAGGACACGAGCGGCGTCATCGTCCTGGCCAAGAGCGACCTCGCCTACTATGACCTCGTGAAGCAGTTCCGGGAGCGCACCGTCGAGAAGGTCTATTGGGCGTTGGTCCACGGGATCCTGGAGGAGGAGGAAGGGGTCGTGGAAGCTCCGCTCGGACGCGATCCGCACCATCCCCTGCTCGTGGGGGTGCGCCCGGAGAGCCGCGGCGGCAGACCCGCGCTCACGACGTTTCGGGTCGTAGGACGTTTTCCGCCTTCCCCAGCGCAAGGCCCGGAGCGGGGCGTTACGCTCTTGGAGGTGCGCCCGCACACGGGGCGCACGCATCAGATCCGGGTCCATCTTAAGGCGATCGGCCACCCCATCGTGGGCGATCCCGTGTACGGGCCGAAGCGCCCCTCGCCCCGGCTGCCGAAGCGGCTGATGCTGCACGCCTGGCGGCTCGAGCTGACCCACCCCCGCACGGGGAAGCGGCTGCGGATCACGGCTCCTCTCCCGCCGGAATTTTCGGCCTATGGGGATCCCGCCCGACGCTCGCGTCCGAGGCCGGAGGGGGAGGCGACCCGGTAGCGATCACGGGGGTTCCCGCCCGCAGGGACCGCAGGAGGATGCGCAAATAGTCCAGCCCGGCCAGGTACCCCATGGCGATGCCCGAGTAGACGACCCACTCTGCGAGGGGTAGTCGAACGAACGCGGCGATCAGCCCCACCGAGAGCACGAAGGAGGCCGCTTTGCCCAGGGGGCGGGCCACCGGGGGCTCCCAGCCCTGTCGGAGCCACACTATCCCGCCCACCAGGATCGCCAGCTGGATGACCGTGAGGAGCCCCAAGGCCCAGGGGGAGAGCTCCCCCTTGAGCGCGAGTACGGCGAAGATCCCCAAAAACACGAGCTTATCCACCACGGGGTCGAGCGCTTTCCCGAAGGCGGTGACCTCCCGCCGCAGGCGGGCGAGGGCCCCATCGGCGAGATCGCCCAACAGGATCAGCAAGAGGAGCGCAAAGGCCGTTCCGCGATCCCCCCGATAGAGCAGGTAGAGGGTAAAGGGCAGCAACGCCAAACGTGCCAGCGTGATGCCGGTGGCGAGCGTGATCCGCATAAACATATTTTACCGATCGTTGAAGAACTCGGTCAATGACATACGACTTCCCCCGTTGCGTTTCCTTCGCTTGAGAAGTACCCTCTGTACGTCGAGTTGGACTGGGATCCGCTTGACCGGACCGAGCCTAGAAGGAAGAGAGCACATACGGGACAATGCGGTTAGGTTGTCACCTCTCCATCGCCGGTGGGCTCCATCGCGCGTTCGAGCAGGCCCGCAAGCTCGAGATCAACGCGATGCAGATCTTTTCGCATAACGCTCGCTCCTGGAAGTTCTCCCCCCTGACCGACGAGGAGGTCGAACGGTTCCGGCAGGCGTGGGCGGAGAGTCCCGTCGAGTACGTCGTGATCCACACGAGTTATCTGATTAACTTGGCCTCCCCCAAGCGGAACGTCTACTACGGCTCCATCAACGCCCTGCGCAAGGAGATCGAGCGGGCCGGGCAGCTGGGCATCTCCCACGTGAACACCCACGTGGGGGCCCACCTCGGGCGGGGCGTAGAGGAGGGGCTTCGACGGATCGTCCGCGCCCTCGACGCGGCGCTGGAGAGCCCCGAGGCCGAGCGCTTCCCCGAGGTCCTCATCCTTCTAGAGAACGACGCCGGGACGGGCACCTCGTTGGGAGCCCGATTTGAAGAGCTGGGCTTCATCCTCGATAATGGGAGACATTCGGAGAGGCTGAGGATCTGCTTCGACACGTGCCACGGATTTGCCGCCGGATACGACTTCCGCACGCCGGAGGGGCTGGAAGGGATGCTGGAGGAGATGGACCGCGCGTTCGGGTTGGAGCGGTTGGTGCTCGTCCACGCCAACGACTCGAAGCACCCCTTGGGCTCGCGGAAGGACCGCCACGAGCACATCGGACGGGGCCACATCGGCCTGGAGGGCTTTCGATGGGTGGTGAACCATCCCAAGCTGCGGGATCTCCCGTTCATCTTGGAGACGCCCAAGGCCGACGAGGAGAGCGAAAAGCTCGATTCCGAGATGGATCGTGTGAACCTGGCCACGATCCGCCGGCTGCGGAAGCGGGAGGCGGGGGATCTCAACCCCTAAAGCAAATCGGGGAAAGAGGAGGCAGAGGAGGAGGAGAGAGATGGACATCTTTCTGGACACGGCCAATCTAGAAGAGATCGAGCAGGCGGTGAGCTGGGGGGTCTTGGACGGGGTGACGACCAACCCCACCCTGCTCCCCAAGGAGATGGAGCGCACGGGCAAAGGCCCACGGGAGATTCTCGAGGAGATCTGCCGCATCGTCGACGGCCCCGTGAGCGCCGAGGTGGTGAGCACCGACGCCGAGGGGATGTTCCGCGAGGGCTTGGAGCTGGCGGAGATCCACGAGAACATCGTGGTCAAGATCCCCATGACCCCGGAGGGGATGCGGGCGACCAAGCGCCTGCGCCAGGAGGGGATCGCGGTGAACGTGACGCTCATATTCAGCCCCTCGCAGGCGCTGCTGGCCGCCAAGGCCGGGGCCGCGTTCGTCTCCCCGTTCGTGGGGCGGATCGACGACGTGAGCGGCGACGGCATGGAGCTCGTATCCCAGATCGTCCAGATCTTCGACAACTACGGGGTCGAGGCGGAAGTGTTGGCCGCGAGCCTGCGCCACCCTCGCCACGTGGTGGAGGCCGCCCTGGTGGGCGCGGACATCGCCACCATGCCCTTCTCGGTGCTCCAGAAGCTCTTTCATCATCCGCTCACGGACGTGGGCTTAGAGAAGTTCCTCGCTGACTGGGAGAAGGCCGGAAGGCCGGAGATCCGCACCCCACCGTCGCCTTCGGAATCGCGCTGACCACCCCATCCCCATGGACATCCAAGAGAAGAAGCTTTTGGCCAACCGTCTGCGGCAGATCGCCCTCCGGCTCGTCTACGAGGCCCAATCGGGACACCTGGGCGGCTCCTACTCCGCTGCTGAAATTTTAGTTGAGCTGCTCTTCGAGCAGATGCGCCTCGACCCCACCCGTCCCGACGCCCTCGACAACGACATCCTGGTGATCGACAAGGGCCACATCACCCCCGGCTACTACGCCGCCCTGCACCTGCGGGGGCTCCTCCCGGAGGAGCTGCTCCCGACCTACCGACGGGCGGACGTAAGCGCCCCCCCCGGGCAAACGAAGACGCTCCAGGGGCACCCCAAGTACCGACCCGAGTTGGGGATCTGGTTCTCCACCGGCAGCTTAGGGGTGGGGATCTCCCAAGCCGTGGGGATGGCCCTCGCCGAGAAGATTCGAGGCCGCGATACGCGCGTCTACGTCCTGCTCAGCGATGGGGGCATGCAGGAGGGGATCGTCTGGGAGGCCGCCCGCAACGCCGCCTATCACCGACTGGACAACCTCACCGCCGTGCTCGACGTAAACTGGATCCAGAACGACGACTTCGTCTTCCACGAGACGGAACTGCTCCCGGTGGCCGCGAAGTGGGCGAGCTACGGCTGGGCCGTCGTCGGAGAGGAAGTCCCGTACGAGGAGCGCACCCCCGAGAAGCTCACGGGCCACGACTTCGACTGGCTCTCCCGGGCGTTCCGGGAGGCGAAGGCCGTACGGGGCCGGCCCGCGATCGTGATCGCGAACACCCTCAAGGGGAAGGGCATCCCCGAGATCGAGGACGATCCGGCCTGGCACGCCAAGGCCCCTTCGCAAGAGCAGTACGAGCGCTGGATCCGGCATCTGCAGCAAGAAGAAGAGCGCCTGAAGGCGGGTGAGCCCGTGTGATCCGCTACCCTCTGGAGCTCACGCGCTTCGTGGACGAGCAGGGCAACCCCAAAGCCGTCGAGCGGAGCTACGTGCGGGACGCCTTCGGGGAGGCCCTCGCCGAGTTGGGTGCCCAAACGGACTTCGTCGTCTTGGGAGCGGACCTCGACAAGTCCACCAAGACCCTAAAGTTTCGAGATCGATTTGGGATCTTCGGGCAGGATCCCTGGGGGTGGAAGGGCCGCTGGATCAGCTGCGGGGTATCCGAGGCGTTTATGTGCGCCGCGGCGGGGGGCCTGGCGGCCCGCGGCGTAAAGCCCGTGATCACCACCTTCGCCCGCTTCCTGGAGCGGGGGTATGAGCCCCTGATCCAGTCCGTAGCGATCCCGGGGTTCGACTGCTTCGTGTTGGGGAGCCACGGGGGGATCGCCACGGGCCAAGACGGCAGCTCCGCCCAGGCCATCGAGGACCTCGCCCTGTTCCGGGCGCTGCCCCACGCCACCGTGATCTGCCCCGCGGACGCCCGGGAGACCCGACAGGCCGTCTTCCGGGCGTTTGAGCAGAAGGGCATCGTGTATATGCGCCTCTCGCGGAACCGACTGCCCCACCTCTTCGAGGAGGGCTACGACTTCCGGCTGGGGGAGGCCGTAGAGCTCCTGCCCGGCGAGCGGATCACGCTCGTGGGGACGGGAGAGACGACGTATCACGCCCTCATCGCCGCGGCCAAACTACGCAGAGAGGGACTTTCGCCTCGGCTCATCCACCTGCCCACCCTAAAGCCCTTAAATCCCTCTTCCTTGAAGGAAGCCGCGCAGGACACGGAGCTCTTCGTGACGGTGGAGGACCACGGCCCGCGGGGGGGCTTGGGCGATGCCGTCCTAGAGGCCCTTTCGGAGGCGGGCACGCCGCGAAGGGTGCTCAAGATCGGGGTGGAGGTCTACGCCGAGTCGGGTACGCCCGCGGAGCTCTATCGCAAATACGGGCTGGACGCGGATGGGATTGCCCGGAGGGTGCTGGACCGCTAAACCGGCTTGGGGCGGATGAAAATCTCCGGCCCTGCCTGCAGCGGGAGGAGCGGCGTCTCTCTCACGACCTCAGCCGCGTCCGGGGTCGGGGTGCGGTACCCCCCCCCAGATCCTTGATCCCGAAGGGAAGGTGGGCTAGACTGGGGCGGTGCCTGTCCGGGTCCGCAAACGGATCCTGAGGGGACGGGTGGCCAAGTGCTCAGACGGAGGACGAGGCAGACCGGATTGGATTGGATTGGATTGGAGAAAGGAGAGGGTACCCATGGAGACGAAGACGCAAGTCTACCGGGTCCGCGGGAGCTGGGAGGGGGCCCTGGTCGGGGGCCGGGGCGTGATCGAGAACGAGCGGGGAACGTTTCAGACGGAGTTTTCCGTGCCCAAAAGCTTCGGCGGACCCGGAGGGATGACCAACCCGGAGGAGATTTTCCTGGCCTCTGCGTGTGCTTGTTATCTGGTGACGCTGGCGATGATCGCGGAGAAGATGAAGCTTCCCGTGAAGAACCTCACCTGTACGGCCGAGGGGACGGTCATCCCCGACGAGCAAGATGGTTATCACTTTCGCGAGATTACCCTCCGCCCGCACATCGAGATGGACGTCGAGGGCAACGGCGACAGCGCCCAATACGAGGACCTCATCGCCCGCGCAGTGGCGCTGGCCGAGCAGCGCTGCATCATCTCCCGAGCCGTGAAGGGCACCGTCCACTACGAAGTCCAGCACACCGTAGCTGCAGCAGGGTAGTTTACCCTGCTACAAGCCGGCGGAATCGGACAGCGGAAAGACCCCCGCCTCGCGCGGGGGCCTTTCGTTCGCGTTCTCTAAGGGGTGACTGCCGTCGTCCGTCAGATCCGCTCGATCACCGTGGCGATCCCCTGGCCGAAGCCGATGCACATGGTGATGAGCCCCAGCTGCTTGTCCTGCCGCTCCAGCTCGTGGAGCATCTTGGTGAAGAGGATCGCTCCCGTGGCGCCCAAGGGATGACCGTGGGCGATCGCCCCGCCGTTGACGTTCACCTTCTCCCAGTCGACGTCGAGCTCCCGGCCCCAGGCGATGGGCACCGAGGCGAACGCCTCGTTGATCTCGATCAGATCGATGCTCTTGAGCGAGAGGTCCGTCTTCTCCAGCACCTTCTGGGTGGCGGGGATGGGGCCCGTGAGCATGAGGGTGGGGTCGACCCCCACCACCGCCGTGCCCAGGAGTCGGGCCCGGGGGGTGAGGCCCAGCTCTTTGGCCTTCTGGCGGGTCATCAGCAGGAGCAGGGAGGCCCCGTCGCTGATCTGGCTGGAGTTCCCCGCGGTAATCTTCCCGTCGGGCCGGAAGGAGGGCGCAAGCTGCGCCAGCTTCTCCAGACTCGTGTCCCGACGCACGCCCTCGTCTTGGGTGATCGTCTCCTTCTGTCCTTCGATCTCGACCTCGACGGGGACGATCTGGGCGTCGAAGCGCCCCTCGTCCTGGGCGCGGGCGAGCTTGCGGTGGCTCTCCAGCGAGAACTCGTCGAGCTCCCGGCGGGAGATGCCCCACTTCTCGGCGATCCTCTCGGCTGACTCCCCCTGCCAGACGATCTCGTACATCTTCAGGAGCTTGGGGTTCAAGGGCTTGTCGATGTCCGAGCCCATCGGCTCGCGGGTCATGCTCTCCACTCCGCCCGCGAGCACCACGTCCGCGACGCCCATCGCGACCTCGTGGGCCGCGAAGACCACCGCCTGCTGGCCGGAGCCGCAGAGGCGATTCACGGTCGTCCCCCCGACGGTGATGGGCAGCCCCGCCGTAAGCGCGATCAAGCGAGCGACGTTGCCCCCCTGCTCCCCCCGCTGGGTGACGCAGCCCAACACGAGATCCTCGATGAGCGGAGGGTGAATCGCCGTACGCTTTAAGACCTCTTGGACGACGATCACGCCCAGATCGTCGGGGCGGACGTCCTTGAACGCCCCCTCCTTCTTGCCGATGGGGGTGCGAACCGCTTCGACGATCACCGGCTCCCGGGGGTTCATAGCCATGGCTTCCTCCCTTCCCCTCCCCTTCCCCTTGTCGTGGTCGTTGGGCTTTGGGCGAGCTGCGGCGTCGCACCCGAGCTACAGTTCGCCCGCCTCTTGGAGTCCATCCAGGATGTCCTTCACGAACGAGTCGACGTCGTTATAGGGGAACTTCGCCCGCCCGGCGAGCTTCTGGGAGAGCTCCATGGCGGACCAGCTCTTGTCCCCGGCCTTGAACTGGGTCATCGGCCCTTGAGGCAGGACGGGCAGAAGGTCCATCACGCTGTTGATGGGGTAGTTCGCCTTGCCGAAGACTTCCTTCAGTTGCTTTTCCAGCTCTTCGCGTGCGCTCATGCTAAGCACCTCCGTGGGGGTATGCTACGGCCTGATGGAGGGGGCTGTCAAACCCCCTTCTCCCGGGTCGTTTCTCTGCCTTTCCTTGACGCGCTGTTTTCCACGGGGTAAGCTGTGTGTGCATCCCCTTGTGGGATGCGCTATCCCACAGGAGGCATCGGGCATGCGCACCCGAGGGATCGACTGGCCCATAGCCTATGACTTGATCTGGACCCTTCTCACCGCTTCCCGACCTCTGGGCCGCCGGAGCCTGGAGCAGAGGACGGGGATTACCGAGATGACCGTCCGGACGCATCTCAACAAGCTGCGTGCCGCCGGGTACGTGAAGATGGCCAAAGCCGGGACGGCGCTGACGGCTCAAGGACAAGAGGCGTTTGCTACCTTGAAGGAGCGGGTCCCCTGGCTAGGCCCGCTGACGCTGCGCGACCTGGCCCTGGACCGCTACGGCGTGGCGGCGATCCTGCGAAACTTCCCTCAGGAACTCAAAGAGAGTTGGAGGTACCGAGACGCAGCGATTCGAGAAGGGGCCAGCGGAGCTCTTCTCCTCGTACGAACGGAAGGGGGGTGGGCGTTTAGCGACGAGCCCCTGTCGTTGGCGGAACAGTACCCGCAGGACGCCGCGCTTCTAGAGCGGGCGCTACCCTTCAGCGGGGCGGAGGATGCCCTCGCGGTCGTCTTCGGACCGGAGCCCTCGGCGTCCCGGCGTGGGCTGTGGCGCATCGTCGTTGAACTCCTTCCTCCACCGAACGTTTCACACCATACCCAACAAACAGGAGGTTGATCTGTCATGCCCATCGCAAGACTCATGGGGTTGATCTCCGCAACCCTCATGCTGCTAGGGGCCGGAGGAATCGTCCCTATCCTCGCCCAGTCCAAGGTCGTCCTCGTGGACGACCGCGGCCAGGAGATCGAAGTCCCGCTCCCCGTCGAGCGGATCGTCGTAGCGGGGACGCCCCTCTACACCGAGATCCTGGTCGACTTGGGCGCGAAAGACCTACTCGTGGGGGTGACGGACTCCCCGAACAACCCGCCCGAGGTGGCCGACGTCCCCCGGGTCGGCTCCCCCTTCCGGCCCAACGTCGAGGTCATCTTGTCCCTGGAGCCCGACGTGGTGCTGGGCGCCGTCGGGGACGCCCGGGATCGACTGGAGGCCGCGGGGCTCATCGTGGTGACCCCGGTCCTTTTTATCGCCCAGATCCCCGATATCTTCCGCCTCATCGAGGTGGTGGGCCTCCTGGCGGACCGCGAGGTGGAGGCGGAGATCGCGATCGGGCGGATCTCGGAGCGGATCGTCGCCCTGGAGAGCGCGGTCGTCCAGCGGGATCGGGTGCGGGCCGCGTTCCTGTTCGCGCCGCCGGACGTGGCCCCCTTCGCCGTGGGCCGCGGCTCCGTGGAGGGGGAGCTCCTGGCGCGGGCCGGGGCGGAGAACGTCTTCGCCGATATAGAGGGCATCCAGCAGGTGAGCTTCGAGGCCGTGGTCGAGCGCGACCCCGACGTGATCTTCACCGACCCCTCCCAGATCGAGAACCTCACGCAGAACCCCCTGCTGCAGGGCGTGAGCGCGGTGCGGGAGGGACGCGTCTTCGGCGTGAAGGCGAGCCAGCTCACCTCCACGCGCGTGGCCGAGGCCCTGCAGGTCATGGCGGAGGCCCTCCACCCGGACGCCTTCCGCGCGAACGAGTGATCCCGCCGTGATCTCCCCTAGGGCTAGAAGGACCCTGCCCCGAGCCCGAGCGGAGGCCCCCCGACGGGCCCGGGCCGGGGCGCCGAGTCCGGGACCCCGCTCCCGAGCCCGAAGAAGAAGACCCCGGCCCGCGGTCGTCCTCCCCCTCTTGGGGGGCCTTCTGGTCGCGGCGTTGGGGCTGGCGGTGGCCCTCGGACCCGTCCCGATCCCCCCCCGGGAGCTTCTCGGGTATGGGGCGCAGAAGCTGGGCCTCTCGCCGGGCGCGGAGATCCCCCCGGCTCATCTCGTGATCCTCGAGGGCGTCCGACTCCCCCGGGCGCTGGCCGCGGCCCTCGTGGGCGCTTCTTTGGGGGTCTCGGGGGCCGTGATGCAGGGGATCTTCCGCAACCCCTTGGCGAGCCCCTACGTGCTGGGGCTGGCGAGCGGGGCGGGCGCCGGGGCCGCGCTCGTGATCGCCCTGGGGCTTTCGGCTGGGGGCCCGCTCGCGCTGCCCCTGGGGGCGCTCCTGGGCGGGACCGCGGCGGTGGCGCTCGTCTACGGGATCGCCCGCGCCTCCCGGCGCCCGGGGATGCCCGGGACCCTCACGCTCATCCTGGCGGGCATCGCGCTGAGCGCCCTCTTCTCCGCGCTCACGAGCTTGTCGATCGTGCTCAGTTCTGAGCCCTTGAAGGCGCAGACGATCGTCTTCTGGCTCATGGGGAGCCTGGGCCGGGCGCGCTGGGATCTTCTGCCCGTGCTGGCGGCAGCCGTGGTCGTAGGGCTGGGCTCGCTCTTCCTCTTCGCCCGCGACCTCAACGTGTTGTCGCTGGGGGAGGAGGGCGCGCGCCACCGGGGGGTTCGGCCCGAACGCCTGGAGAAGCTCCTGCTCGGGGTTGTCACGCTTCTTACGGGCGCGGCGGTGGCCCTGGCGGGGACGATCGGGTTCGTGGGGCTGATCACACCGCACGCCCTCCGGCTCGTCTTGGGTCCCGATCATCGGGTGCTCCTGCCGGCCTCGGCGTTGGGTGGAGCGCTCTTCTTGCTCCTAGCGGACACCGCGGCCCGCACGGCGCTCCCGCCCTTGGAGCTCCCCGTGGGGGTGCTCACGGCGCTCTGCGGCGCGCCCTTCTTCCTGTACCTGCTGCTGCGGCGCCCGGTCTTCCCGATCCGGGGAGGAGATACCCGATGAGCCCTCCAACCCTCCAACGGCGGGTGCGGCTCCGCGTCGAGAAGCTCTCCGTCTCCTATGGGCAGGAGGAAACTTGGGCTCTAGACGACCTCTCCCTCGAGATCTACGAGCGGGAGTTTCTGGCCGTGGTGGGGCCGAACGGATCGGGGAAGAGCACCCTGCTGCGGGCGCTCTCGGGGGTGCTCCCCCCTCGGGCTCGGGCGGGAGGGGAAGGGAGAGGGAGAGGGGGCGCGATCTACCTCGACTTCCGCCGGTTGGAGGAACTCCCGCCCCGGGAGGTCGCGCGGGTGATCGCCGCCGTCGAGCAGGAGCCCCACGTCGGCTTCGACTTCGCGGTCCGCGAGGTGGTGGAGTGGGGAAGGCACCCCCACCGCGGGAGGCTCTCGCCCTGGACGGCGCACGACGAGGAAGCCGTCCGACGGGCCCTCTCGCTCTTCCGCCTCGAGGAGCTTGCGGAGCGCTCCATCACGGAGCTCTCCGGGGGCGAGCGGCGGAGGGTCTTTCTGGCGATGGCCCTGGCCCAAGAGCCCCAGATTTTGCTCTTGGATGAACCCACGGCCCACCTCGACCTGCGGTATCAACTCGAGATCCTAGAGCTCGTCCGGCGGCTGGTGAATGAAGAGGGCCTGACGGCGGTCGCGGCCTTGCACGATCTCAACGCCGCGCTGCGCTACGCGGATCGGGTGGCCGTGCTCGCCCGCGGGCGGTTGGTCGCCTGCGGGCCGCCCCGCGAGGTCTTAACCCCCGAACTCGTGTGCCAAGTGTGGGGAGTGAAAGCGGAGGTCCTCGCGCACAACGGGTACACGTTCGTCCTTCCCGTCGTTTCTTCCCCTTGAGGGAAGGGCGAAGAGGGCCCGCGCTCGCGGGGTTGCGAGGACGAGCCCCTCCGGATTACAGTAGGGACGAATGGCCCATCGAGTGGAAGTCGCCTTCCGACCCGAGTTCGCGGACGCCCCGGGGCGCTCCGTCTGTGAGCGCATCCGTTCGGGGCTGGGTCTGCCCGTCCGGAGCGTTCGCATCGTGGACGTCTACACCCTCGACGCCCCCCTCTCGGAGTCCGAGCTTCGACGGATCGCCGAGGAGCTGCTCCACGACCCCGTCGTGCAGCTCTACGCCGTGGATGAGCCTTTGGCCCAGGGGTTTCCGTGGGACTGGCTCATCGAAGTGGGCTTCAAGCCCGGCGTGACCGACACCGTGGGCGAGACGGCCCGCGCCGCGATTCGCGATCTCTTGGGGAAGGACGTTCCCACCTACAGCTCCAAGCAGTACCTCTTGCAAGGTGCCCTCACAGAGCGTGATGCGCATCACATTGCCGTAGACCTCCTGGCCAACGAGCTGATCGAGCGCTTCTCGCTGTGCGAGCGCTCGCGGTGGGAACGGGAGGGCGGGCGGTTCCCCGTCGTCGTCCCCGCCGTGCGCTTGGAGCACGAGCCCACGGTTGGGTTTATCTCTCTAGACCGCCCCGACGAGGAGCTGGAGAAGCTGAGCCGCGAGCGCTTGCTCGCCTTGAGCGTCGAGGAGCTTCGGGCGATCCGGGAGCACCTCCGCGCGCGCCGGGAGGAACGGGAGGCCGTGGGGCTCCCTCCCCACCCGACGGACTGCGAGCTCGAAGCCTTAGCCCAGAACTGGAGCGAGCACTGCAAACATAAAATCTTTAGAGGGCTCATCGAATACCACGATGAAGATGCAGGAACTGTGGAGACGATCGACAGCGTCTTTAAAACGTACATTCAGGGAGCCACCGAGGAGATTCGACGGAGGAGCCCCTACTGGCGCGAAGCGCTCGTGAGCGTCTTCGTGGACAACGCCGGGGTCGTCAAGCTCGACGATGAATACAACGTCGCGTTCAAGGTGGAGACGCACAACTCCCCCTCGGCGCTCGACCCCTACGGGGGGGCGCTCACGGGGATCGTGGGCGTAAACCGCGACGCGCTGGGCGTGGGCCGCGGGGCCCGGCTGCTCTTCAACACCGACGTCTTCTGCTTCGCGCCGCCGGACTACGCTAAACCCCTGCCCAAGGGCTTAAAGCACCCCCGCCGAGTGCTGGAGGGCGTGGTGCGCGGGGTCGAGCACGGCGGCAACAAGTCGGGGGTCCCCACCGTAAACGGCACGATCCGCTTCGACGAGCGGTACTTGGGGAAGCCGTTGGTCTATTGCGGCACCGGGGGGATCCTGCCCGCCCGCTTAGACTCTGAGCCCACACACGAAAAGCGGGTGGAGCCGGGGGACGCGATCGTGATGGTCGGGGGCCGGATCGGGGCCGACGGCATCCACGGCGCGACCTTCTCCTCGGAGGCCCTGACGGAGGAGAGCCCCACCTCCGCGGTCCAGATCGGGAACCCCTTCGTCCAGAAGGTGATGGCCGACATGCTGATGGAAGCGCGCGACTCGGGGCTCTACCGGGCGATCCACGACAACGGGGCCGGAGGGCTGGCCGTAAGCGTAGCCGAGCTGGCCGAACTCGGCGGCGTGGGCGCGGAGCTCCACCTCGACCGGGCGCCCTTGAAGTACCCGGGGCTCGACCCCTGGCAGATCCTGGTGAGCGAGTCCCAGGAGCGGATGACGCTCGCCGTCCCGCCCGAAAAGCTCCCCGAGTTTCTGGAGCTGGCCGAGAAGCGCGAGGTCGAAGCGACCGTGCTGGGACGCTTTACGGCCACGGGCAGGTTTCACGTGCTCTACGAGGGGAAGACCGTGGCCTATCTGGACGTCGGGTTTTTGGTGGACGGCGCGCCGAGGAAGCGCCTTCGGGCCGTCTGGCGCAGGCCCCGCCATCGGGAGCCCGACTTCCCCGAGCCCCCGAACTTGGGCGAAGCCCTCCACGAGCTGCTCGGGCGGCTCAACGTCTGCAGCAAGGAAGCCGTTGTGAGACAGTACGATCACGAGGTGCAGGCGGCCACGGTCATAAAGCCCCTGGTGGGGCGAGAGGACGACGGCCCGAGCGACGCCTCCGTCTTGTGGCCCCTGGAGCTGCAGCGCAAGGGCTCCCGAAAGGGAATTGTCATTTCGAACGGGATCAACCCCAACTACGGGGACCTTGACCCCTACTGGATGGCCGCCCTGGCCCTCGACGAAGCCGTACGAAACGCCGTGGCCGTGGGGGCGAACCCCGAGAAGATCGCCCTATTAGACAACTTCTGCTGGTCAAGCTCCGACGAGCCCGAGCGGCTGGGCCAGCTTGTCCGGGCCTGTAAAGCTTTGTACGAGCACGCCGTCGCGTTCGGGACGCCGTTCATCTCGGGGAAAGACAGCATGTACAACGACTTCGTGGGCGAACTCGACGGCCAAACGGTCAAGATCTCCGTTCCCCCGACGATCCTCATCTCCGCGCTGGGGATCATCGAGGACATCGAGAAGGCCGTCACGATGGACCTCAAGGAGCCCGGCAACCTGCTCTACGTGCTGGGCGAGACGCGCGAGGAGCTGGGCGGCTCGGAGTACTTCGCGATGCGGGGCTTCGTCGGCACCCGAGTCCCTCGGGTGGACGCCCGCGCCGCAAGGGAACGCTACCGCCGGCTGCACCGAGCGGTCCAAGAGGGGCTGGTGCGCTCGTGCCACGATTGCTCCGAGGGCGGGCTGGGGGTGGCGCTGGCGGAGATGGCCTTCGCCGGAGGGCTCGGCCTCCGGGTCGACCTCCGGAAGGTGCCGGGGGCCTCTTCGTTCGAGCGCGACGATCTCCTGCTCTTTTCGGAAAGTCCCTCGCGGCTTCTGGTGGAGGTGCGCCCCGAGGACCGAGGGCGCTTCGAGGCGCTCTTTGCCGGGACGAGCTATGCCTGCGTGGGGCAGGTAGGGGAAGATCCCCTGCTGGCGATCTGCGGCTTAGACGGTTGGGAACGGGTTCACGAACCCCTCTTGAAACTGAAGAATAGCTGGCAGAACCCTCTGTCTTCCGACGTCTCCTAAAGTCGATAGGGTCTGAGATTGGAAGTAAGCATCCGGCCCGCCCCTCCCTCCCCCGCAGGCCGGGGGAGGGAGAGGGGCAGAGCCGCGATCCTAGGAGAGGACTTGGGCTTGATATCCGGCTTGTTCCACGGCCTGGAGGAGTTGAGGAGTGACCTCTCCAGCGTCGGAGCTCAGCTCCACTTCGGCGGTGTTGTCCCGCAGGGACACGGTTACCTTGGTGACGCCGGAGACCTTCTCCAGCGCCTCCGTCACGTGCTTCGCGCAGTTCTCGCAGCTCATGCCTTGGACGCTCAGCTTGACCTGAGGCATGGCATTCCCTCCTTTTTATGCGGGATTTCGCCCCGACTTGGATAGGGATGTATAGCGGGCGACGCCCCAGGGTAACGAGGAGGAGGGCCCCTGTCAAGCGGATTGGGATCCTTGCTCATCGGCATACAGCACGTCGGGGATGCGCAGCAGGGGTGGGACCCCTTTCCCCTGGGCCAAGGGACGGGCGATGGTCTCGTGAAGAACGCGGAGGGCCTCGCGTTGGGAGCGCCACACCAGCTCCTCCAAGGCTTCGTCCAGGGACGTCCAACGGAAGTTGTCATGCTCCGGTCCCAGGGTGATCGCGCTCCCGTCGGGGAGGCGGGCGGCGAAGCAGGGCACGAGTCGTATTGCATCCTGGGAGGGGCTGTAGTGCGCTTCCACGTAGTCCAGCTCCCAGAAGCCCGCGGGCACCGCACCCGTCTCCTCCCGGACCTCGCGCCAGGCGGCTTGGACCGCGGTCTCCCCCGGCTCGATGCCCCCGTGGACGACCTGCCACGTCCCCCCCAAGCGGTCTAGGCCCTCCCGGCGGCGGAGGAGCAGATACTCCGGCCCCTGCGCCGCCAGGCGAAAACAATATACGCTCACGAGCGGCGAGAGGATCTTGGGCATCTTAGAAGTTAGAAGGCCGTGATGTGGAACCCCCCGTCGACGTAGAGCACCTCGCCCGTGATGCCGCTGGCCAGATCGCTCAGCAAGAACAGAGACGCTTTGGCGACCTCCTCGTGGGTGACGTTGCGCCGCAGCGGGGCGCGCTTCTCGTAGACGTCTAAAATGTGCGTAAACCCGGGGACGCCGCGCGCGGCCAGCGTGGGCACCGGCCCCGCCGAGACGGCGTTCACCCGGATGTTCCTGCCGCCCAGCTCCAGCGCCAGCTGCCGCACGATCTGCTCTAGGGCGGCCTTGGCTGTCCCCATCACGTTGTAGGTGAGCACGGCCCGCTCCGCGGCCAGGTAGCTCATGGCGATCACGCTCCCCCCGCCTGCCCTCTCCATCAGGGGAAGCGCTCCCCGGGTGAGCGCGATCAGCGAGTAGGCGCTCACCTCCAGGGCCTTCTGAAAGTCTCCCTTGGAGGTGTCTACGAAACGACCCTGCAGCGCTTCCAGGGGCGCAAAGGCGATGCTGTGGACCAACATGTCCAACTGCTCAAACTCCTGCTCCAGGGTCTGGAACACCTGGGCAATTTGTCCTTCGTCGCGCACATCACAAGGCAGCAGGAGCCCGTCCACCTCGGAGACGAGCGCCTCCAGCTTCGTCTTCGCCCGCTCGTCCTCCGTGATGCGCCGGGAGGTGAACGCCAAACGGGCTCCCGCCTGATGGAGCAGTCGGGCGACGGCCCAAGCGAGGCTCCGCTTGTTGGCCACCCCCGCAACGAGCGCGGTTTTGCCGGAGAGGTCGATAGCATACATCGCGGTTTCGATGCCTCCTTCCCTACCTAACGGGCCGAAGTCCCTCTACTCTACCCCCTGCGCAGGCCGGAGCGCAACCGTCTCGGGACTTGTGGGAGTGGGGACGTCGCGCTATCCTGAGGGCCGTGATCGAACCATGAGTCGGAGGACGCAACCACGCATCTGGGCAGAAGAGGTCAAGGCACACGTGGGCAGCGGGGTCCGCCTCAAGGGCTGGGTCCACACCGTGCGCGAGCTGGGCAAACTCGTCTTCGTGGTGCTGCGCGACCGCACGGGAACGGTCCAGTGCAAGATCCGAGGGCAAAAGGAGATCGCCAAGCAGCTCGAGGAGGAGGCCGCCATCGAGCTCGTGGGCACCGTCGTCGAGGATCCCCGAGCCCCCGAGGGCGTCGAAGTCGACGTCGAGGAGCTCGCCCTCTTGGCCAAGCCCGTCGAGCCGCCGCCCATCCAGATCAACCGCCCCTTGGACCTCATCGGGATGCGCTTGGAGACGATCCTCAACCACCGGGCCTTGAGCCTGCGCCACCCCGAGATCGGCTCCGCGCTCAAGGTCCGGGCCGAGTTCATCTGGGCCTTCCGCGAGTACTTGAGGAGCCAAGGCTTCCTCGAGGTCCAGACCCCCAAGATCGTTGCCGCCGGGACCGAGGGCGGCACCGCCCTCTTCGCGGTGCAGTACTTCGAGCGGACGGCGTACCTAGCCCAGAGCCCCCAGTTCTACAAGCAGATGCTCGTCGGGGCCGGGTACGAGCGGGTCTGCGAGGTCGGACCCGTCTACCGCGCCGAGGAGCACAACACCACCCGCCACCTCAACGAGTACATCAGCCTGGACTACGAGATGGGCTTCATCGACGACTTCCGCGAGATCACCCGGCTGGAGACGGAGCTCCTCCGCTTCATGTTCGAGCACGTGGAGCGCGCGTGCCCTCGCGAGCTTGAGATCTACGGGGCAGAGCTCCCCAAGGTCCCTTCGGAGATCCCGCACGTGCGCCTCGACGAGGCCCTCTCCATCTTGGAGACGAACTATCAGAAGCGCTGCGAGGGGGACCTCGACCCCGAGGGCGAGAAGCTCCTGTGCGAGTACGCCCAGGAGCGCTGGGGGACGGAGTTCGTGTTCGTCACGCACTACCCGCGGGAGCACCGCCCCATGTACGCGATGCCCTCCGAGGAGGACCCCTCGCTCACCAACAGCTTCGACCTCCTGTACAAGGGCTTGGAGATCACCACGGGGGGCCAGCGCATCCACGACTACCACATGCTGGTGGAGAGCATCCGCTCCCGGGGGCTCGACCCGGAGGACTTCGCGTTCTACCTGGAGATCTTCAAGTACGGGATGCCGCCGCACGGGGGGCTGGCGATCGGGGCCGAGCGCCTCACCGCCCAACTCTTGAACCTGCCCAACGTCCGCCAGGCGAGCTTCTTCCCCCGCGACCGCACCCGGCTGGTCCCCTAGACCGGCCTGTACCCGTGTGACCTGACCGAGGCAAGTGTCCCGAGTTCGGCCGTAGGATAGAGAGCATGATGTCGGTGCTGTGGGTTCCCCCTCCGGACGAGGGTGGGGGACCGAACCCGGACCTCTATCTCCTGCAAGCCGTGAACGAGGCGAGGCACGAGATCGTCATCCCCGCGGATCCCCCTCTGACGCTCGTGGCCCTGGAGGCCGGTCCGGCGGATGCCCCCCGGACGATCGTCTTCGTCCACGGCTTCGGCGGCTGGAAGGAGCAGTGGCTCCCCCAGATGCGCTGCCTCTCGGAAGAGGCGCGGGTCCTCGCGCTGGATCTGCGGGGCCACGGCGAATCGTCGAAGCCGCGCTCCGAGTATAGCGTCTCGGAGCTCCTCCGCGATCTCGAGGCGGCCGTGGAGGCCCTCCGCGTGAGGAAGCCCTTTGTGTTGGTGGGCCACTCCTTCGGGGCGGCCCTGGTGGCCTCGTACGCCGCCGCGCATCCCGATGAGGTCGAGAAGCTCGTGCTGATCAGCCCCTCGAGCGATTACACCCTGAGCTGGATCTACCGCTGGGGGTTCTACGTGCCGGACGTCCTCTTCGACGCCGTGATGGGGATCGTCAACCGGATCCGGCCCACGTTCTTGGCCCCGGCGTACGTGCTCAAGGCCCTGTACTTCCACGGCCTCCGCGTCTGGGACGCGGAGGCCGTGCTGCCCCGGGTCCAAGCGCCGACGCTGGTGATCCGTCCCCGCTGGGATCCTCTCTTTGCCCCCTCGATCGTGCAGCGGGTGACCGAGCTCCTCCCGAATGCAGAGGAAGTCGTGGTCCCCAGCGTGATGCACTTCCTCATGAGCGCGCACGCCGAAGAGGTCAACGAGGCCTTAGCCGCCTTCCTCGGCCTGTCGTGTCGACTTCAGGAGAGGGGGCTTCCGGTGGATCGACCCTGAGCCGACCGACCGGCGCTCCGAAGGCTATATTATGAGTTGAATCGGTCACGGATTCCTGTTCTGGGCGGTCTCTCGGACGGGACGGACGAGCGAGAAGGAGGGAGGACGGAGTGGATGCGATGGACCGCTGGCGGCGTCGAATCGACGAGATCGACAAGCAGATCGTAAGGCTCTTAGGGGAGCGTACGCGGTTGGCCCTGCAGATTGGACGGGAGAAGCGGGCTCGGGGCCAACCCCTCCGCTCCCCGGAGCGGGAGCTGGAAGTGCTGGCCCGAGTTGTGCAGGCGGGCAACTACGGTCCGCTCAGCACTCATGCCCTGCTCAGGATCTACCACACGATCCTCGAGGAGACCGGCCGCTTACAACAGGAGGAGCTCACCCTGCGCCCGCCCTCCCCTTGAGCGGTCCCCGGAATGAAGTAGAATGGGGATGAAGGGGTCTCACGGAATCCGCAGGGCCTTTGAGGCGCTTGTCCTGAACTCCACGGACCTGGAGCCGTTTGTCGAAGACGGCACGGTAATCGGGAACATGCTCTTGGACGAGCCGCGCGATTCCACTTGGGAAGTACGACGAGGGCTACTTCCGCCCCCCCGAGATCCGGGCTGCTCTCGTGGGGGCCGCGAGCATCGCGCGCGAGCGGACGGCGCCCGCGGGCGCACGGGAACCATAACGTCGTTCCGGAAGCGCGAGCAGAAGCCCTTTTGCCTTGACAGCTTGTCCCCTTCCCTCTAGAATGCGATGCCCTATTCGGGTATTTCCATGGGGAGGGGCATCGCACGATGCGCAGCCTGCTGCGTCACCTCTGGCGCTACCGAACTCGAGTTTTGTTGGGCATCCTCTCGCTCTTGGTGGTCGATTTGGGCCTCATCGTCGTGCCCCAGATCACCCGGTTCGCGATCGACGCCCTCAAGCTCGGACGCGGCCAGGATCTCCTCACCTTTGCCGGGCTCATCCTCGCGGCCGCCGCCGTCGTGGGCGTCTTTCGGTTCTTGTGGCGCTTCTTCCTGTTGGGGGCCTCCCGCCGCATCCGGAGGGACGTGCGCCGAGAGCTGTACGAGCACATCCTCACCCTCGACGCCCGCTTCTTCCAGAACACCAAGACGGGGGACCTGATGGCCCATTTCACCAACGACGTGGACGCCGTCATGATGGCCACGGGCTTCGGCGTGCTGGCGTTCGCGGACTTTCTGATCATGGCCACCTTCTCCATCAGCGCCATGATCTCGATCAGCCCTCTCCTCACGCTCTACACCTTCGCGCCCCTGCCCGTCCTGACGGTGCTGGTGATCGCCTTTGGGCGGCTCATCCACCGGCGCTTCCAGGCCGTTCAGGAGACGTTTGCGTTGCTTACGGAGAAGGTGCGCGAGGCGTTATCGGGGATTCGGGTCATCAAGACGTACGCCCAAGAGGCGGGGATGGCCGCGGACTTCGCCCGGACCAACGAGCTCTTCATCCGCAAGAACATGCACCTGGTGAGAATCTGGGGGCTGTTCGAGCCGATGATCGCCTTCATGAGCGGGCTTTCGGTGTTGATCGTGCTCTATTTCGGGGGCCGGGCCGTGGTGCAGGGGCAGATCACCCTGGGCGAGTTCGTCGCGTTTCAGCAGTACCTCGCTCTGCTCACCTGGCCGATGATGGCCCTGGGCTGGATGGTGAACATGATGCAGCGCGGTGCCGTCTCCATGGAGCGGATCGACAAGATTCTCGCGACCCGGCCCCAAATCCAAGACGCGCCGAACGCCGTCCCCTGGGAAGGCCCCGGACGCATCGAGTTCAGGAATTTGACCTTCCGCTACGAGCCGGAGGCCCCGCCCGCCCTGGAGGGGATCACGCTCACGATCGAGCCCGGGCGGACCCTGGGGGTGATCGGCCTTACGGGAGCGGGGAAGAGCACGCTGGTGCACCTGATCGTGCGGGTCTTCGACCCGCCCCCCGGGACGCTCCTCCTCGACGGGCGGGACGTCCGCGACTATCGGCTCCGGAGCTTGAGGAGGCGGATCGCGCTCGTCCCCCAGGACGGGTTTCTGTTCTCCACGACGATCCGGGAGAACATCGCCTTCGCCCGGCCCGACGCCTCTCTCGAGGAGATTGAAGAGGCGGCCCGGCTGGCAGGAGTTTATGAAGAAATCTCGGAGATGCCTCAGGGCTTCGAGACGCTTCTGGGCGAGCGGGGCGTCTCTCTCTCCGGCGGCCAGCGGCAACGGGTGGCGATCGCCCGCGCGATCCTGGCCGACCCCGCCGTGTTGATCTTGGACGACGCCCTCTCCGCCGTGGACGCCGAGAAAGAAGAGGAGATCCTACACAATCTCAGAGATGTCCTGCGCTCGCGGACCGCCATCGTGATCGCCCACCGGATCTCTGCGGTGAAAGACCTCGACCACATC
>Ga0256839_1000808_pt1 | contig 40132 bp, 33 predicted proteins | sample 354166metaG_FD_185968 | JGI IMG/M metagenome (GOLD analysis project Ga0256839, IMG submission 185968) | Hydrothermal vent microbial communities from Mid Atlantic Ridge, Atlantic Ocean - 354-166 | ecosystem: Environmental > Aquatic > Marine > Hydrothermal vents | place: Atlantic Ocean: Mid...
GATCGCCGAATTTCTGGTGGAATGTGGCATCGATGCCATGAGCCTCAATCCCGACTCGGTGCTCGAGACGCTGAGGCTGGTGGTGGAAGTGGAAAAACGGCTGGGACGGCTGCCGGCCGACTGAAACCGGCGAATCAGGGCAGGCGCAGCAGCATGCGCCAGAGAATCGCCATGACCGCGCCGATGCCGGTCAGATAGATGCCCATGCTCCAGATCATGAACCGGTCCAGGCGGCGGGTGAGGGCGTCGAAACGCCTGTCGACCTCCTCGAAGCGTTTGTCCACCTGTTCGAAGCGCCTGTCCATGTCCTGGCGCATTTCCTCGAAGCGTTTGTTCATCAATTCGAAACGCCTGTCGACCTGCTCGAAGCGCTTGTCCACCTGTTCGAAGCGCTTTTCCATGTCCTCGCGCATTTCCTCGAACCGCCTGTCGACCTGCTCGAAGCGCTTGTTCATGAGCGCGAAGCCCTGTTGCATCAGTTCGCGCTGATGCTTGAGTTCCTCTTCGACCCGGACGATCCGTTCGCGCATCTCGATTTCGTAGTCGCGCGAATGGCCGGTGAGGCCGGATTCCTTCAACCATTCCGGCAGGTGGCGTTTGATGTAGTCGATGTCTTCTTTGGCAAGCATCGTGGTGTCGATCGTGAAAATGTCATGAGAGCAAGTTACTTCCCCTCAACATAACATGGACTTGGCAATCATACAGGAATTTCAATTGGACGGACATTTTTCCCCGCATCCTGATGCAGCCTCAGGGCAATCGCATGAATCGATTCTCCCCTCTCCCAAAAGGAGAAGGGCTTCAACACCGGGCAAAATCAACTCCCAACGGGAAAAACCGCGGTCATGCGATCGCCTTGGAAGCAGCCTTCGGTTCGGAGCGCGGAAATTTCGTTGATTTTATCCTCGGCGGTGAAAGCGGTTCACCCCCCGCCGACGCAGACGTTTCCGTCCGGATGGGTGTAGAGGCGTGTCAGTGCCCGCAGATCGTTCAGGTCTATCGACCCGTCGCCATCGAGGTCGTAACCTCCGGCGACCAAAGCCGGGTCGGACGAGGCGCCCCGCAGCACGGCCAGGAGCGTGGCGCGGTCTTTCGTGTCCACGCAGCCGTCGGCGTTGAAATCCCCCCGTGGCCGGGCCACCCGGGTTTTCGGCCGCAGCAGGCCGCCGCCTTTCGACGCCAGGCTTTCGTCATCGGCCATCAGCTCGAACACCGGTTCGATGGCTTCCACGGAACCGTCGACGACCCGAAGGTGCAGGTCCACCCGGTGACGGGTGCCCGGGGCGAGGTCTCCAATGACGCAGGCGGGAAGTTTCGGGTCCACCCGGGGGCAGCCTTCGAGCCTGACGACCCGGGTCGCGGCGGGCAGCGCCCCCCGGATGGCCACCTTTCGCACCGGGAAAGGGGCGGCGTTGACGACCGTGAGCAGATACCGCAATTCCCCGCCCGCGGTCACTTCGGCGGGAACCGGGGCCAGGGTCAGATAGATCCCGTCGGTTTCCAGGGCGGCGATCACCGCCGGCGCGTCCAGCAGACCGTGACCGGTACCGAAATCGAAGCCGCGATCGAACCCCTCGCTGGCCGGGTCGTCGAGATCGATCGCCGCCAGCCGCATGGCGTCGTACAGCGCATCGACACCGATGTCGCGGTTGTAGTCCAGCACCAGCGCCGCCACCGCCGCCGCGTGGGGGGCGGCGGCGGAGGTGCCGGAGAAATTGGGCAGCCCGTCGTCGTCCGTGTCTCCGTCCTCGGGGAAGAAAGTCGTGTTGGTTTCGTCGGGGGCCACGATGTCCGGTTTTTGCCGGATCACAGGTCCCGCTTCCAGCAGGTTGCCGTCCCGGTCGAAATAGACGGGCACGCCACCGGCGGAGGAGAAGGGTTCTATGCGCCCGATGTCGGCGCAGATCCCGAAAAAGGGCGTCTCCCGGTACGAGATCGCCCCGACCGCCATCGCGCCGGCGGCGTTGGGATGACCGACGAGGGTGCCGTTGGCGTCACCGGTGGCGTATTCCAGGATGCGCACCGCTTCGGCCTCCGGGGTTTGCGGCTGGCCGGCGCCGGGGCCGCCGGCACCGTCTTCCAGTCCGCAGCCGGGCGGTTGCGGGCCCCGTTCCACGGGCCATTGGGGCGGGGTGCCCCAGATGACGTATTTGATCCGCTCCGGCGGCGGCCCTGCCCGGTGGGCGATGTAAAGGTTGAAGCGGGTTTCCCCGGTGTCGTTGAGGAAGGTCAGCGCTTCGATGGGGTCGTGGCCGATGTTGTTCTCCTCGCTGCGGGCCACGATCCGCCCCAGGCGCTCGTCGAACAGCACCAGATCGAGGTCGCTTTCGGCGCCCTTGTCGCCGTTTTGGAAGGGCTGGTTCCATTGCAGGATGAGGGTCACCTGCTGTTCCCGGGGGATTTCGATGGCCTGGTAGAAATCGGTGATCAGGGGGTCGGGGTGGAAATCGTGGGCCGGCTCTCCCGTCAGGCCGACGGCGGCGGGATTGAAGGCGGCCCCGTAGCCCAGGCGTCCGGAATTGCCCGCCGAGGAGAAATAGGCCACCCCCCGCGCCTTGACCTCGTCCACCGCCTGGGCGATGGGGCCGTCCTGGAACATCGGTTCCGAGGCGTAGCCCACGTCGTCGACGATGATGTCGGCGCCCGCATCGGCCAGCGCGACGATGCCGCCGGCGAAATCCGCCTCGCCGCCGAAAGCGGTGTGAAACATCAAAGCGGCGCCGGGGGCGATGTCGTGGATCAGCTGCATCATCGCCCTGCCTTCGTCCGCGGCCCCCTGGGCCTGGCATTCCGAAACCCCCTGGTCGTCGGTTTCACGGCTCAGATCCTTCAGCACGGTGACGTTCTCCGGCAGCTCGCCGGCGGCGATGTCGGCCTGGGCCTGTCCCAGGCAGTCGTAACTGTCGGACAGCACCCCGATGGTGATCTTGCGCCCGTCCACCCCGTAGCGTTTCCGCAGGCCGATGGCCTGCATCGCCGCATCGCCCTGGCTGATGACGCGCCGGCCGCCGTCGCCGAACAGCGGGCCGCCCGCCCGGGTCCGGGCCATGGCGGCCCGGGCCTGGAGCGCCGCGCCCAGATTTTCGATCTCGTGCAGGCGGTCGATGGGCATCCATCCCGAAATCTTGTTGCCGAAACGGGCGCTACGGATCATTCCCAGGGATGCCAGCCGCCTCGCCAGCGTATCGGCCTCGCCCCGGGCGGTCACGGTGATCAGCACCCGGCCGTCCCAGAGGCGGAATCCGGGCGAGGGCGGGCGGAACGGCCCGGCGCCGCTTCCCGCCCGATGAATCCGCCAGGCCCGTTCCAGTCCCGCCAGCCGGCGGCTGAGCGCGCCTTCGCCGCCGCCGGCGGCCGGCGGTATCAGCGGCAGGATCATCGAGACAATGAAAAAAACGGCTTTCATTCCGGTTCCTCCCTAAAAGTCGTAACTCAGGTTCAGGGTGCCGCCCAGGGTGCGCCACCTGACCTCGTTCAGCCGGCTTTTGATTTTTCCCCCGCCGCCGCTGGTGGTGATGTCGTCGCCGTGGCCATCGGTCTGCCAGTGATGGAAGTTCACCGCCAGCCTCAGGCTCAGGGCGCGCCAGATCTGGTAACTGCCGCCCACCTCGGCGGTGATGCCACGGCCGTCGGCCTCGTGCCGGAACCTGACGTCCCGTTGGGCGTCCGCCAGGGATTTCCAGCGTCCTTCGGCGCGGTACCAGAGGAAATGGTAGGCCCCCTGGCCGAAGACCTGCCAGCGCTCGCCCTCGATTCCCAGCCGCAGGCCGGCCCAGGGGCCGTGCCATTTTCCCCGGTAGCGGTATTTGGCGCTCCCCAGGGGGCCTTCGGGGGGCGTCAGGCCGTCGGTGGCCACGGCCTGGCGGAAGTTATCTGCGTCCAGGGTGTATTCCCGGTAGGTGTAGCCGGCCAGCGGTTCGATGTAGGGGCGCACCTTGCCCTCCCGGGGCTGGAAGCGGTAACCGACGCCCCCGGACAGGTCGAGGAAATGCCCGCCGTCCGCGTCCGCGGTGGTGCGGGAAAATTCACCGCGCCGGCCGTCTTCCAGATAGTCCGAGCGCCGGTGGTTTCCACCGAGCACCCACCCATAGGCCGCCTGCGCCTGGAAGGTGATCCGCGCCGGGGTGACGACGTGGGCCTCGCCGCTGATCTGGAAAGTGTCCAGATCGCGCCACTTCGCCTCCGTCAGCACGTCGGGGCCGTCGGCCAGGCCGACGTTCCATTCCAGCCGGTCGCGGCGGTAGCCCAAGCCCGCCGCGTAGTCGAAACGCCAGCCGGTGGATGGAGAGCGTCTGACCGGGCGGTCGCCGCCCCGGCCCGAGAGGACGGTCATGTGGATCGGCGGGTCGTAGGGCCCGCCTTCGGAAACCAGGAGGGGGGAAGGCGGCGCCGGTTCCCGCAGTACGGTCATGTACAGGGGCGGATCGCCGGCGGCCAGGGCCAGCGCGGGCAGGGCCAGGACGAGGATCGGGAGCCGCTTCATCGCCGCAGCGCCTCGTCGAAGCCGCCGGCCGAGATCAGGTAGAGATAAGTCTCTTCTCCCGGCGCCAGCTCAGGGGTTTCCACCGTCGCCGCCAGCCATTCCCCCGCCAGCTTGTGGGCGTCGAAACGGATCCTGGCGCCGCCGGTGTTTTTCAGCCGCAGGGCGGTCACCGTCACCCCGCCCCGGCCCCAACTGGCCAGGGGCCGGGCCGTCAGATCGGCGGTGAGCCGTACCGGCCCCGCCTGGGGCGCCGGCCGGGGGGTGATTTTCTGGTCGTTCTCCAGCCGGTGGTCTTCCGTCCGCACCGCCTTGAGCGCGTAACGGGTCAGCTTCATGTAAAGCCGGCGGGAAGCGTCCGGCAACAGTTCCGCCTCGTCCCGCCGCCAGTAGCCGTCCTTGCGGTTGTAGCGGTCCATGGCGTCCTGGCCCGGATAGGTCTTGTAGGGCTCCTGGAGTTCATAGCCCCGGTGGGTTGCGTTGGGGTTGCGGTAGATGTCCAGCCGCCGCGCCGGGTCTTCGAGGGCCGGGTGCTCGCTCTGCCTCCGCAACCAGCGTTCGCTGACCGCCTCGGCCTTTTCCGGGGCGTCGATGACGAAGGGGCGGACGATGATCACCAGTTCGGTGCGTTTGCGTTGCTGCGCCTCGTCGCGGAAAAGCCGCCCCAGCAACGGAATGTCTCCCAGCACCGGCACCTTTTCCTCCACGTCCTCGGCGGTTTCGTTGATCAGGCCGCCGACCGCCACCGCCTGGCCGTTCTGCGCCACGATGGTGCCGGTATAGACCCGGGTGCGCACCGTGTCCACCGGCACCGTCTGATCGGCGATGTCGCCGGCGACGGCCCCGGTGCGCGGCACCGGAATCGAGCCGCACTTCTTGCACGGCAGTGCCTGCTCGATCACCAGCCGGATGTTGACGCTGCCGTCTTCGTTGATGTTCGGCGTCAGCAGCAGGGTATCGCCGATGTTGCGGGTTTCCACGTCGGGATCGAACTGGCAGCTGGTGGTGCCGCCGGTGATGACCTGACCGGTGGTGTTGCCGCAGGTGACGTTGATGTCGGTGGTGATGGGGCGTTCCTCGCCGATGAAGATGCGGCTGACCTCCTGATTGGTGGTGTAGAGCACCGGCGTGGCCACCTCGGTGACCCGGCCCTCCTTTTCCAGGATTTCCAGCCGGGCGCGGAAGTGTTTGGTCAGCACGGTGGCGGCCAGCGCCGGATTGCCGAATGCCGGGGCGGCCTCCAGAAGCGAATTGGCGAGCACCTCCGCGATGCCGCCGTTGCGGGTGGTGAGCTTGGCCTTGTCGCCGACGACGGAGAACTGGAAGGAGGATTTGAAATCGTCCCCCAGATCGATCTGCAGTACCTTGACCTCCAGCAGCAGGGTGGGCATGTCGGTGTCGATTTTCTTGACCAGGTCACGGATCTGATCCAGCGCCTCTTCGTCCCGGGTGCGCACCACCAGCCGGTTCTGGCGGTGGATCAGCGTGACGTAGATGGGTGCGGTCCGGCGGGTGGTTTCGAGCACCACGCCCCGCTCGTTGACTCCGCCGAGCAGTTCTTCCGTCCGCCCCATTTCCCGCTGCACGTCCTGCGCGGAAGTGTCGTTCCGGATCTGTTGCCGGGTATTGCGGTTACGAGGGCCGAACAATCCCCGGGCGCCGCCGAATCCCCCGCCGAAGCCTCCCAGTCCTCCACCGAATCCCCCGCCGAAGCCTCCCATGCCGCCGCCGAATCCCCCGCGTCCCCCTCCGGCTCCACCTCCCTGGCCGCCCTGTTGACCCAGGGTGGTGCTGACGCGGCTCTGGCTGTCGATGATGTTGAAGCGCTGGAACCGCAGCGCCAGTTCCTGCAGAATTCGCGAGTCGTTTTCCAGCCCCAGATCCAGCACGACCCGTTTGCCGTAGAGGTCGGCGATGGTGGTGGCGGCGTCTATGAGGTTCATCTGGTGCTTCAGGGTGAAGATTTCCGTCCTTTCCCGCGAATAGTCCACCTTGCCCAGCCTGAATTCGTCCACGGTGTACACCCGCACGATGCCCGAGCGGGCATCCTTGCGGTACCACAGGTTGTAGGTCTTGGACATGGCCTCGAGCACGTCCAGCGGGCGCACGTCCTTCAGGTACATGGTGACCGGAATCCGGGACGCCTTTTCGGAGGCGACCACGTTCAGCCCCGAACGGTCGGCGAGAATCCGCAGGGCCTCGCCCACGGTGACGCTGCGGAATTCGATCCGGGCGATCCGGTCGTCGTCGGCCGGCCGTGGCTGCGCGCCGCCGGCGAAGGTGATCAGGCACGCCAGCAGGCACCAGAAGGTTCGGAACGTCGGGGTATGTCGGTGTTTCATCGCCATGAGGGGATCAATGCAGGGTCAGCAGTTCGTTGTGGGGTTGGATCAGAACGCGGATGCCGTTTTCGCCGATGTCCTGGATTCGCAGATGAACGGCCTGGCCGCCACGGATCAGGGTGATGTCCTCGTGGGTTCTGGCCAGTACGATCTTGCCGTCGATTCTCAGCAGGACCGCCGGTTCCCGGTCTTTCTTCAGAACCCATGCCGCCAGCTTCACGTCGGGCAGGGGCGGGAGTGCTTCCTTGTTTCCCCCGCTGCTGCCGCGCAGCAGGGTGCGGAAATTCTGCCGGAAGGTTTCGTCCGGGGCCGTCGGGTCGGGCAGCGCCGCGGCGGGGGCGGGCGGTTCCCCGAGGCTGTACAGGGTGTCGGTGAGCGCCTTGTTTTTTTGCTTGATCTTTTCCAGCGCCCGCTGGGCGTTGTCCTTGGCCTTTTCCACCTTTTCGTCCAGCTTCTCCGCCGGGGTCTTGCCCACCTTGAGCAGATCGCTTTCCGCCGCCGCCAGACCGGAAACCAGCGCCAGCCACAGCACCATCCATCTCATCCCTTGCCTCCCGCCGAAAACATCGCCACCAGGAAGGCGGCGTACACGAACCCGACGATGCCGCCGACGATCAAGGTCACCGCAGGTTCCATGAAGGAAGCCATGGTCTTGATCAGGCGGGCCATGCGGTCCTCGAAATACAAGGTCATTTCCTCCAGAATGTCATCCAGGGTGCCGGCGTTCTCGCCCACCCGCAGCATCTTGGGCAGCAGCGGGGGAAAGCCGAAGGTCTCCCCCAGGGGTTTGGACAGGGATTCGCCGTGGAGCACCTGCTGGCGGGCCTCGGCCACCCGCCGTCCCAGCCAAGTGTTGGACAGCAGCGCCTCGGTGATCTCAAGCGCCTCGACGATGCGCACCCCGCTCTTGAACAGGGTGCCCAGCCCCCGGGTGAAGGCCACCGTGCCGGCGAGCTGGGCGATGCTGCCGAACAGCGGCAGCTTCAGGATCAGCCAGTCGAGCCAGTAGCGCGTCGCCGCCACCTTCCGCAGCAGGTAAATGGTGGCGGCGAAGACCGCCAGCCCGATGAGAATGTAGGGGACGTTGGCTTCCAGCCAGTCGGAGGTGTCGATCAGGGCCTGGGTGATGGGCGGCAGCTCGCGGCCGATGATGGAGAGGAACTTCTTGATCTCCGGCACCACGGTGGTGAGCATGAAGATCGCCACGCCGATGGCGAACACCATCACGAACAGCGGATAGGCCAGGGCCGAGATCACCTGGCGCTTGAAGTTGCGGATCCGTTCCAGCTCCTTGCTGGCGTGGTCGAGGACGAAATCCAGGTTGCCGGTCTCCTCGCCGACGCGGATCAGGGCCAGGGTGAGGCGGTCGAACACCTTGTGCTCCATCATCGCCTCGGTGAGGCTGTCGCCCTGCTGGATGCGGTCGGCGATCTTGTTCCACACCCGGGCCACGGCGATGCGCGCATTGCCCGCCACGATCCTGATCCCCTCCAGGATCGGCAGCCCCGAGCGCAGCATCACCGCCAGCTGGTGGAAATCGCGCTCCACGTCCACCGGGCGCATGGCGCGGTATTCCAGCGGGTTGAGGCTGAAGCCCCGATCCCCCTGACGGCGCTTGATCTCGGCGATCTCCAGCACTAGCAGGCGCTGGCCGCGCAGCTGTAGTACCGCCGCCTCGCGCGATTCCGCCTCCAGCGTGCCGCTCTGCTGCCGCCCGGCGCCGTCGCGGGCGATGTATCGGTATTCCGGCATTCAGCTCACCACGACAGCACGATGCCCATCGCCTCGCTCATGGCGGTCTCGCCGGCCAGCAGCTTGTCCACCAGATCGTCCACCAGGAACGGCACCCCGGCCTCCTTCATCCAGCCGATCACCTCGGTCTCCCCGGCCCCTTCGGCGATGCCGCGGGCCCACCCGGCGTCGATGGGCAGCATCTCGTACACCGCCAGGCGGCCGTGGAAGCCGCGCCCGCCGCAATAGACGCAGCCGGCGCCCTCGTAGATCTCCCGCCCGGCCAGTTCCGGGCGCTTCAGGATCTCCGCCTCGCGCCGGGTCAGGGGGCGGGGGACGCGGCAGTGGCGGCACAGGCGCCGCACCAGGCGCTGGGCGATGGCCAGACGCACGCTGGCGGCCACCAGATACGGCTCCAGCCCCATGTCGATCAGGCGGGTCAAAGTCGCCGGGGCCGAGTTGGTGTGCAGGGTGGACAGCACCAGGTGGCCGGTGAGGGCGGCCTTGACCGCCACGTCGGCGGTTTCCTGATCGCGGATCTCGCCGATCATCACCACGTCCGGGTCGTGACGCAGGATCGAGCGCAGCGCCTTGGCGAAGCTGACCTTGTCGGCGCTGTCCACCTCCGACTGGGCCACGCCGTCGATCTCGTATTCCACCGGGTCCTCCACGGTGATGACGTTGAGATCGCGCCGCGCCAGCAGATGGCGGATGGCCGCGTACAGGGTGGTGGTCTTGCCGCTGCCGGTGGGGCCGGTGAGCAGCATCATCCCCTGGCTGCGCTGGAGGAAGGTTTCCAGGACATCGCGATGGAAGTCCCCCAGCCCCAGCCGTTCCAGGGTCAGGCTTCCGGTCTGCAGGGCCAGCAGGCGCAGGGTCATGCGCTCGCCGTGCTTGGTAGGGAGGGTGGCCACGCGCATGTCGATCTCGGAGCCGCCGCTGACGAACTGGCGGGAAAAACTGCCGTCCTGGGGGGCGCGCTTTTCCGCGATGTCCATTCCCGCCAGCACCTTGAGGCGGCCGACGATTTCCGAATGGGCGGCGGGAGGCAGCAGGGCGTGGGTCTCCAGCCGGCCGTCCACCCGGAAGCGGATCAGAACCCCCTCGCGCCGGGGGTCGATGTGGATGTCGGAGGCCTGCTTCAGATAGGCGGCGAACAGGATTTCGTCGGTGATGTCCACCGCGTCGGCGTCCAGGCCCTGGAGGGCGCCTCCGCGCGGCGCCTCCAGGATGTTCATGCGGTCGCGGCCGTCGCCGAACACCCGGCGGATGGCCTTTTCCAGCGGTTCCTTTTCCGTCTTCCAGGCGCACACCGGCAGTTTGGTCATGCGTTCGACGATGCGCAGGGTGGGGCGGTGGCCGGGATCGGTGCAGGCCACATGCAGCACCCCGTCCAGTTCCACGAAGGGCAGTACCCGCTTGCGCATCGCCAGGGTGGCGGGAATCTTGAGGACGCATTCGGGGTGGACCCGCACTTCCTCCATGTTCAGCAGATGATCCTGGGGATCGAAGCGGGCCGGATCGGCGAAACGCAGCCCCATGCGGATTTCGTCTCCCTCGAACCGGAGCCAGCGGATCTCCGCCCGCCGGGTCAGGTGGCGCTCGCCCACCCGCAGGGTCAGCGTCAGCCGCGCGCCGGTCTCCAGGGCGTCGATCCGCATGCCGGTGACCGCCAGCCCCGCCCCGGCCGGCGAGAGGTCGGTGATCTCGCCCTCGACGGTTTCGCCGCCGGGGCGGTACAGGATCGCCCGCGCGGGGGGCGGCGCGGGCTCGCGGGGGCGTTGTCGCTGGTCGTCGGAACGGGGGAGTCTTTCGGAAGGAGTCGCCATGGTCGTGTCTCAAATCCAAAGGGTCAGGATCCAGTGCATTCTCGGGTCGTTGTCGTCTTCGGGGGCCTTCATGGTCAGTTCCAGGGGAATCAGCGGCACCGCGGAATCGGCCATTTCCCGCAGGGCGGCGTGCACATCGCCGTAGCGCCCCAGAAATTCCACCCGCCAGGCCTGAAACCGGAACTGTCCGTCCAGCTTCCTTTTCGCCAGCCGTTCGCGGATTTCCCGCACCGCCCGCGAGCCGGTTTTGAAAATCTCGTCGTGACGGCCTTCTCCCAGGGCCTGCAACCGGTGGCGGCCCAGAATCGCCGTCAGTTCGGCGATCAGCCGGTTGGCGTCGTGGCCGCTGGCCAGAGTTCCCAGCTCCCGGGCCAGCTTCTCGTCCAGCTCGCCCTTTTTGCGCCGCAACTCGGCGATCTGGACGTCCAGGGTGGCGATCTGGCGGTCGTAGGCGGGGATGGCCGAGGCGCTGATGCCTTTCTGCACCAGGGAGCGCCATTCTTCTTCCGCCTTTTCGGTGTTCTTCTCCACGAATCCCTTGACGAAGGTGAAATAGATCACCCCCACCGCCAGGGCCGGCAGCAGGCGCTTGAGCAGGCGTTCGCGCTCCTCAGTCGTCATCGCCATGGGCGATCCCTCCCAGTCCCAGATCCTCCAGCTTCAGATCGAACCCCCATGGGCCGCCCCGGACGAACAGGTCCAGATCCTCCTTGGCCGGAGGCAGCAGCTCGAAACCCAGCCGCCGCGCCGACGCCTCCAGGGCGGTGGCGTAGCGGTTGGGGGCGTCGAAATAGACCGCCACCCCGTGGATCTTCCAAACGTCGCCGTCGCGGCCGATGCCGTCGAGCACCACCCCGGCCGGCCTGTTGCGCGCCAGCGCTTCCAGCAGCCGCGCCGGCCGGGCCCGCAGCCGTTCCAAAAGCTCGGGAAAGTGCTGGAAACCCTCTTCCAGCAGGGTCACGTCCCGGTTCAGGCCGTCCAGGGTGGCGCGGCGGCTTTTTATGCCGTCGCGCAGGGACTGGACCCGCTTCTCCAGCCGCCGCAGCTCCGCCGTCTTGGCCTGGTAGTCGAGCTTCTGCCAGGTGTGCCAGCCGAAATGCCCTCCCACCACCAGCAGCGCCGCCAGCCCCGACAGCCCCATGTAGAGATGGTCGGGATTGATGGCGCTGGTTTCCTGAAGCAGCGGCGCGTGCAGGCCCTTTCGCCGCGCCAGGGCCGCCGCCCAGCCTTGCAGCCAGTGCCGGCGGGCCGCCGGGTCGTCCAGGGACCAGGTGAGGGGAAGATCGTCCCCCATCAGCAGGGTGCGGCCGCAGGTGAGGGTTTCCCGGTGTTTCACGTCCTGGTGTTCCTCCAGCCATTCGTCCACCTCCGACCGCCAGCCGTCGCCGATGCCCTCGGTGGGGATGACGCTCACCTCCGGCGGATCGTCCCGGTGGCGGGCGCAGACGGCGACCACCTGATCCGGCCAGTATTCCAGCCGCATCCAGGGAATCCCGGCCTCCTCGTCCAGCGGCCGCGGCAGCCCGCCCGGATGCAGCACCGCCGCCAGCCTGCCGCGGCACTGGCGCACGGTGTGGCCGAGGCGGTCGAAGACCCGCTGTGACAGCAGGCTGACCCAGTAGGTCCGCATCTCGTCGTCGGAGGCGGTCAGGCAATAGCCGATCTGGCGGTTGACCACCGAAACACCCGTCACCGCCTCCAGCTCGAACATCAGCGCCTGGGTCAGGGCCGCGGCGCCGATGCCGGTGGTCTGAGCCGCCGGCAGGGCGAGGGTGTGGGTCTCCAGGCGGTCGTAGAGAATCCACACCCGCCGCGCCGGTCTCGGCCCCTGGGTGAGCACGTACTCCACCGTCTCCGGCAGATAGTCCACCCCTTCGCAGGTCTTGTCGACCGCCGCCACCTCGCCCAGTAACCCGCCGCGCCCGTCCGCCTCGGCGCGGTAGGTGACCGCCTCGGTGACGTAGAGCAGGGTGTGGCGCGGCCGGCCGGAAGCGGGCAGCCGGGCGGCAAGGGAGGCGAGTTTGTCGGGGAGGTTCATTCAGGTGGTTGTTTTTATTGTTATTCTTTTTCTACCAGTCGATGACGGGTGTGACGCTTCCGGGGCGCATGTCCACCGCAACGGGAAATTTTCCGGGAGGATACAGAGCGACCGTGCTGTCGGTGATGCCGCCGTCGCATTCCACCACCGCCAGGTGATTCTGGCCGGCCGGCAGAGGCGTGTCGTAATTCCACGAGACGGTGAGGCCGGTCACCACGTCCAGCGACCGGGAAGTGACCGGGGAAAGCGCCGCGATGTTGTTGTTTACGTTGTTGTCGGTATCCGTCTTCCGGTGATAGATGCGCAGACAAAGACGGTGGGCGTTGGTGTCGGCATCCGCGCTCAGGAAACGCACGCTGACGCTGAAGGGAGGAGCGATGGTCCAGTCGTTGAGGACGATTTTCCGCTCACAGTCCTCTTCATAGTCATTGTCTCCTCCGCAGATTCCGGCAGGCCCCGCCAAAGCGTCGGCGCCGTGGCTCCGAACCGTCAGGCTGACGCCGTCGAAGGGTGCGTAATACCAGCCGTAGTTGGCGGTGTCGAGGCTGGTATCGCAGTCCGGCACGCCGTCGCCGTCGCAATCGCCGGTGCCGCCGAATCCGTCGCGCAATGCGCCGGGGTCGTCCGGTGAGGCGGTGGTGGAAAGATAGGGGCCGCGCCAACCGACGCCCATATGAATGGAAACCGGGCCGATAAAGGTGACCGCATCGCTCCAGCGCATCTCCGCGGTGACGGGGGCCATCGCCAGCAGCCGCAGGTTCGGCGGCAGTGTCCCCATGTCGAAGGCGTAGGCCCGGATGCCTTGGCTCCAGTCGCCATCGCCGACGATGGCTCTCTTGAATTCGTCGAGCCGCCGCACCGTCTTCTCGTACCGCGCCTGCTCCTGGATTCCGCTCACCGAGGTGATCGCCACCGAGGTCAGAATCGTCATCACCAGCAGCGACACCACCAGTTCCAGCAGGGTGAGGCCGGTTTGCCGTCTCATTTGCTCACGCATGGTTGATTCCCCTGGGGCAGCGGATCGGGAATACGGAGGAAAAGCACCCGGTCGTCGCCGCGGTTGATGGCGTTGCAATCATTCAGTTTGGTCTCCAGTATTCCGTCCGGACCTGCGGAAACCAGGCGGGCGCAAGCTTCTGGCATACCGCCCTCGCACGCCTTCAGGGGCGCTGTTGTGTCACAACCGGAAGGCACTTGCAGCACCAAGGGATTGCGTGAACTGATGCCGTCGCCGTCCCGGTCCCGGGGACGGAAGTGGTCGAATATGAAAATATCGTTCTGATACGAAGTGTTGCTGTGATCGAAGGAAACGTAGTTGGTGGTGTCGTGATAGTTCGTGCCATGGGCGGATGCGAATTCGTCCGGATCGGCCAGCTTCCCCCCGCCGCTTTGCAGATACGGCCCGCGCCAGCCCAGGGCCAGGTTGGGGCGGAACGTTTGCAGCGGCTTGGGGCAGAGCGATTTCTTCGGCGTGCCGGTGGTGGCTGAGACGTTGAACAGGAAATGCAAGGGGTAACGCGGATTGCCGCCGGTGGCGGTGTCGTCGTGACAATCCGCGTTACCGCTTCCATCTCGATAATAGGGGAAGCGGTTCCGCAGGTCGCTGTAATACCCCGGCCCCGCGCCCGAGCCCATGATCGCCTCCTTCACCGCCATCAGGGTCGCGTCGGTGGCCTGGCAGGCGGCCTGTTCCACCGTGCCCTGGGTGAAGGGCAGCACCACCCCGGCCAGGGCGACCAGGATCAACAGCGCCACGGTCAGTTCCAGCAGGGTGAAGCCGGGTTGGAATCGGGGGAGTTTCATCATGTTCGTCAATCAGAAAGGCGGGCGCCGAAGCGCCCGCCGGTTCGGGTCAGACAAGAACGCGATCAGTTGTTCTTGTTGGCCAGGTTTTCCCAGGTGTGTGCCTGGGTATGGGCCGCTCCCCACAGATGCTTGGGCATCATCAGCATGGCGGCGCCAACAAGTGTTGCAGGTTCAGTCATAGCCGAACAGCCGATCGTTGTGTTGTTGCTTTTGTCCGCACGGAACACAGCGACGAATCGGTTGTACCTGTTTTCCGGACCCATACCGCCCCGGCTCGCGAAATGGAGAGGCGCATCAGCGATGACTTTGCCGACCATTTCGCTTTCAGGGCCGACACCAAAGGCGATGTATTCGTAGCAATTGTCAACGCCATCAGGCGTATTGTCATGATCGAAGTTTACCCAGGCAGATGTGTTGTTGTAGAAGGCATAAGCCAGATGCTCGGCCTTGTTGGCGAACGACAGTCCCATTGGCATGCCGCCAACTTGAACGGTTACAACGGCCAAGGGTACTGTCGCATCCAAGGGAACCCTGGCACTCACCGCATCGAAAGTGGCGCTGCCATTTGCTGCGCCTTCTTTCATGACCCAGACATTATTGATACCTGCGCCTGTCAGTGAGGAAATGATGGTGGGGCTGACTGTTCTGACATTGACGATGCTGGTGTTCATCAAATCGTCATATGTACCGGAGGGGTCACCCAGGGTATGGAAGTCTTCCGGAAGCTCGAAGTATTTAGCCTGAAATAGCCCGATAGCATTGTTGATTTCCCACAGGTTGTCGGTACCGGTGGAGTCGTGCGTCCTTTGCAGATATCCCTGCGCATAGGGCAGGATCAGCCCCGACAGGCCGATGAGGACCAGCAGGACCACGGTCAGTTCCAGAAGGGTCAAACCCGCCTGGCGCTTGCGTGTCTTGATTGTTGTCGTTTTTGGGTTCATCATTGGATTTGTCTCCTATAATAATAAGCAAGTAGTTGTCAAACTCCGGCCTCTGCGGGCTGCACCCCGCCGGGGCCGTTTTTTTTGCGCTTTCCCTGCCCGCTTTCCCTGTCCCTTGCCGGCCGCCGCCGTTTCCTTGACGATTCCTTGCCGGCACATGCTCCCATTATCTAGCATGACCTGTGCCAATTTTCGGAATCGGCGGGATTTCCGGGTTGGGGCGCGAATCCGGATTTGTGACGCGGTTCACAAATGCGTCATATCGCGCAAACCTGTGTGATATGACGCACCCGTCTTTGACGGGGCTCCCCTTGGCGGGTGGGGATGGACGATGGCGTGAAAGTGCGTCACCATTAAGGATGGGTGAACCTCAGCACGGCAAGACGGAGGAACGTGGATGAGCCGAGTGGAAGAGCGGGTCGATCGACTCGAGGAAGCGTTGATGAAGCTGGCCTACGCCCAGTTCAACACCGAAATAGAATTGCGCCAGCTTTCGCGCGAAATGAAGGATTTCAAGGACGAGATGAAGGACTTCAAGGCGGAAATGCAGGCGTTCAAGGAGGAGATGCAGGCGTTCAAGGAGGAGATGCAGGCGTTCAAGGAGGAGATGCAGGCGTTCAAGGAGGAGGTCCGGCGCGACCGCAGGGAAATGAACAAACGTTGGGGCGAGATCGCCAACAAGCTGGGCACGGTGGTGGAGGACATCATCTATCCGAGCGCCCGGCGGGTGGCGCGGGCGTTTTTCGGGGCGGAAACCATCGAGTTCGAGGGGCAGCGCATCGTCCGCCGCCTGTCTAGCGGCCGGGGGCGGAACCGCGAGTTCGACGGGGTGTTCGCCTGGGAAGGCCACGTGCTGCTGTTGGAAGGCAAGGCCGCCATCCGCCCCGAGTATCTGCGCGGTTTCGCCGATTTCGTCCGCCTCGGGGCCTTCTTCGACTGGTTTCCGGAATACCGGGGCCGGCGGCTGATTCCCGTGTTCGGGGCGCTGGCGATCCCCGATCAGGACGTGGCCTGGCTGACCCGGCGGCGCATCTACGTGCTGAAAATGGGGGAGGAGGCGATGGAGCTGGTGAACTTCGAGGCCGTGGAAGGCGGACAGTCAGGTTAGCCCGCCGTGCCCGGTGACCGCCCAGGGGTATTGGCGCGTTATGTGCATAAGATTTCCGAATTCACAGCGTCTGGGAGTGAGGAGTGATGCGCGACGTGCAAGCCTGGTTGTCCGGTCTGGTTTTGACGGCGGCCTTGATGGTGGCCCTGGTGATCTATGCCCCGGGGCTGGGGGGCGGGTTTCTGTTCGACGATCAGCCCAATCTGGCCCTGAACGAGGCCCTGAAACATGCCCGGCCCACCTGGGATTCGGTGCTGGCGGTGACCGGCTCCGGCAACGCCGGTCCCCTGAAACGGCCGCTGGCGATGCTGAGCTTCGCCGTCAACGTCTGGCTGACGGGGATGAACCCGGTCTGGTTCAAGTTCACCAATGTGCTGATCCACCTGCTCAACGGGGTGTTGATCTACCTCTTGACCCGGCTGTTGCTGGGGCGGCTGGCGGCGGACGGGGTTCCCTTGACGCTGCTCCGGGCCCGCTGGATGGCGGTGGCGGTGGCCTCCCTGTGGCTGTTGCATCCCCTGAATCTGACCTCGGTGCTCTATACCGTCCAGCGCATGACCAGCCTGGCGGCCACCTTCACCCTGCTGGGGATGATCCTGTACGTGCTCGGCCGGCGCTGGTGGCTGGGGCCTGAGCCGCGCTGGGCGGCCGGGGCGGTGGCGATGCTGGGGGGCGTGCTCGGCTGCGGGGCGCTGGCGGCGCTGACGAAGGAGAACGGGTTGCTGATCGTCGCCTTCGTGTTTCTGATCGAGTGGATCTTCTTCCGTTTCCAGGCGCCCCATCCGGCGGCCCGGCGGGCGCTGGCGGCGGCCCACGCCCTGTGGTTCGGCCTGCCGGCGCTGGCGGCGGTGGTGTGGTATCTGCTCATCCACCCTGAACGGGTGGTGGGCGGCTACGGCGGGCGCGACTTCACCCTGATCGAGCGGATACTGACCGAGCCCAGGATTCTCTGGCACTACGTCCGTTGGCTGCTGGTGCCAGACATCCGCGCCATGGGCCTGTTCCACGACGACATCCCGTTGTCGAAAGGGCTGTTCGACCCGCCGACCACTTTGCTTGCCCTGGTGGAATGGCTTCTGGCGGTTGGGCTGGCCCTGTGGGCCCGGCAGCGGGCGCCGGTGTTCGCCTTCGGCGTCCTGTTCTTCCTGGCGGGGCACGCGATGGAATCGACGGTGTTCCCGCTGGAGATCGTCCACGAGCACCGCAACTATCTGCCTTCCTGGGGAATTCTTCTGATGTTGGGGTATTACGGCCTGCACCCCGGTTTCGGCAGGCTGGTGGCGCGGCTGCGGGGCGGGCGCGAGCCGGCCTCGGAGCCGCTGCTGCCCCTGCGGGCGGCGGTGTTGGCGGGATTCGCCCTGCTGGCGGCGGGGGGTACTTGGGCGCGGGCGTTGTCGTGGTCGGATCAGCGGATGTTGATGATGGCCGAGGTGCGCCATCATCCCCTGTCGGTGCGCGCCGCTTTCACCGCCGGGCGGGTCATGATCGAGACTTCCGAGCGCTTCGGCCGCGACAGCCCGCAGGCCAGGGAACTTCGGGAACTGGCGCGGACCTTCTACCGCCACGCCAACCGGCTGGACGATTATTATCTGGTGGGCCGTTTCGGCCTGCTGACCCTGGACGCCCTGGACGGCAAGCCGGTGGACCGGGCGCTGCTGGAGGATCTGAAGGCCCACTTGCGGGAAGGGCCGGTGGCGGCCAACCAGGTTTATACCCTGACCCGGCTGCTGCAGGACGATTTGAACAGCCGCTGGGGATTGCCGCCGGAAGTGGTGCTGGAGGCGGCCGACGCCCTGCTGGCCAACCCGCGCCTCTCCCCCGCCTGGCGCAAGGACGTGCTGGTCCCGGCGCTTCAGGTGGCTTTCAAGCGCCACCGTTACACCCAGGCGCTGGCCTACGCCCGCGGCCAGGTGGCCCTCGACGGGCGCGACCCGGCCTTCCGCCTCAATCTGGCCCAGGCGCTCTATCTCACCGGCGACCACGACGCCGCCCTGGCCGAACTGGCCCGCGCCGCCGAGCTGGACACCAACGGCCGCCTGGCGGCGGCGCGGGCGTTCGTCGAAAGCCATTTCCGGACGGAGGCTATACTTGGGAAAAAGATACGGTCCGGGAGGTGATACGGTGAAAAAGTGGGTGTTTCGCTCGGATGTCCAGGGGCTTCGGGCGGTGGCGGTTGCGGCCGTGGTGCTGGCGCACTTCGGCGTGCCGGGGTTTGCCGGCGGCTTCGTGGGAGTGGACGTTTTCTTCGTCATTTCCGGCTATCTCATCACCGGCCTGCTGTGGCGGGAGCTGGATTCGGACGGCCGGATTCGTCTGGGGCGTTTCTACGCCCGCCGCCTGCGCCGCCTGATGCCGGCGCTGGTGGCGATGGTCGGCGTCAGCGGGGCGGCGGCATTATGGTTGCTGTCCGGTTGGGAGATCCGCCAGCAGACGGGATCGGCGCCCTTCGCCTTGACCTGGACCAGCAACCTTTATTTCGCCTTCCGCGCCCAGCATTATTTCGCCTGGTTGCAAACCCGGGATCTGTATCTTCACACCTGGTCGTTGGGGGTGGAGGAGCAGTTCTATCTGTTGTGGCCCCTGCTGCTGTGGGCCTTGTTTCGCAGCGTTCGGTCGCGGAGCGGGCGGCTGGCGGCGCTGGCCTTGGTGGCGGTGGCAGGTTTGGCCGCGTGCGCCGCCGTCAGCTACCGGCAAGCCTTGTTGGCCTTCTATCTATCTGCCGCTGTTTCGGATCTGGGAGTTCTCCCTGGGGGCGTTGGTATATCTGGCGGTGGAGCCTTGGACGAGGCGTGCGGGCCGATGGCGGGCGGCGCTGGCCTGGCTGGGGCTGGCGATGGTGGTCGCCGCCGTTTTGTCGTTACGGCGGCAAATGGTCTATCCCGGCTTCTGGGCGGTGGCGCCGGCTTTGGGAGCAGCCTTGATTCTGGCGGGAACGGCGGGACGGGTGCTGGCCAATCCGGTGCTGGTGTGGCTGGGGGATCGTTCCTATTCCCTCTATCTGTGGCACTGGCCGGTATGGGTACTGGGGGCGGCTTGGGGATTGGACCGCCTTCCCCGGGACAAGGCGACCCTGGCCTTGGGGGCTCTGTTGTTGGCGATGCTGAGTTATCGGTGGGTGGAACGTCCCTTCTGGAAAGGGCGTTTCAGCCGTATCGGCGCTCCCCGCCATGTGTTCGCCGGGGCGGTGACGGTCATGGTGATCGGCAGTCTGTCCGCGTTCGTGGCCAGCGGGCTGACAGGGGCGGTCAAATCCCGTGCCGAGGCGGCGTTGATGGCGGCGCGGGGGGATCTGCCGTCCCTTTACCGCGCCGGCTGCGATCGGTGGTATCACGATGACGCGCTGTCGCCTTGCACGTTGGAGCCGGAGGGGGCCGAACGCACGGTGGCGTTGGTCGGCGACAGTATCGGCGCCCAATGGGCCTCGTTGTTGCCGGCGGCCTTTCCCGACGCCCGTATCGTGATTCTCACCAAGTCGTCCTGTCCGATGGTGGATGAGCCGTATTTCTATGAGCGCATCGGCCGGGTTTACCGGGTGTGTGAACGTTGGCGGGGAAAGGCCCTCGCCTATCTGGAATCGCTGCGGCCGGACGTGGTGTTCGTGGGTTCGGCGTCCACTTATCCCTATTCGCGGACCCAGTGGGTCGAGGGCAGCCGGCGGATTCTGATGCGCTTGGGCCGGGTGGCGCGGTGGGTGGCGTTGATCGCCGGAACGCCGCAGTTAGGCCTCGATGGCCCTGCTTGCCTGGCGAAGATCCGCAACCGTCTCCACTTGGCGGATCGTTTCTGTTCCCGTTATGTGCCGGCAGAGTCCAGGATCGCTACCGTGAACGGCTGGCTGAAGGAAGCCGCGGCCACCGTGCCCAACGCCACGGTACTGGATTTTTCACCGTGGGTCTGCCCTGAGGGCCGGTGCCGGGCGCTCGTGGACGGGGTGGTGGCCTTTCGCGATGGCCAGCACCTGACCGACAGCTTCGTGCGCCGATTGGCGGCCGCAGGGCTTGTGGCGGTGGTGCGCGAGTTCACGCCGGACACAGGGGCGCGGGCCGACGCCGGATAGGGCAGAGGCCGAATGGGGTTTCGAGCATGGGAGGGAGCGTCGCCGGGGCCGTGTCGGTATGAGCGGCCGGTCGTTCGGAAGGTGGATGGCCGGGGCTTCCGTCGGCGGCCGCCATACCCGGCAGCCGGCGCAATTGGGCCAGTTGTTCCAGGTCGCGGGTGTACAGCCGCCGCAAAAATGGCGCCTTGCGAGCCAGATGGGCGTCGAGGGTAGCGACGGCGGCCGCGATCCGTTCGGCGGGGATGTCGAGGGGCGGCGGTACGGGTGGCACGGCCTGGGCCGGCAGGGGTGGCGTTTCCGGGAAGGCGGCGGGGGATGGTGGCGGCGCGTTTTCGATCTCGGCCGTCAGCGCGGTTTGCAGTTCGCCGAGGGAACGGCTGCGGCGCACCGCTTCGGGCAGGCGCGGCAGAGGCGGGGAGGTTTTCGGTCGCGGGCTGCTCTCGGAAACGGGAGGAACAGCGGCGACCGGGGAGACAGGCGCCGGGGCGGGCATGTCGGTGCCGGCCGTTTCGGGGATGGCCTCCGGTGTGACCTTGACCGCCGTGGGTGGCGGGGGTGATGCCGCCGCGGCGCCGCGCGAATGCCGGCGGGCCAGGGCCATGGCCTGGGTCAAAACGTGGAATTCCCGCGCCAGGGGGGCGACGGCCCGGTTCCAGATGTGGCGCCCCGCCCCGGCAAATGGATGGGGCTGGGCCGTTCCGGCGGCGATCAGCATGAGGGCGACGGTGAGCAGGGTGGTGACGGAACGGGAAGCGGGCCGGGTTTCCGGGGGCGGTGGTGTTTTCGGTGTTGCAGGCGCGGGGATTTCCCGCCCGTGACGCAGGATGGGATGGCGGCAGATGGGGCAGCGGTAGTTGCGCCGCCCGGCTGGAATTTCGGCCGCGGTTCCGCAGCGGGGACAGGGGCGGGTTTCCGCCGTTTCGCTCAGTCGCAGATCGCGCTTTTGGGGGAGCGGGCGGTGGTTGCAGACGACGCCGCCCCGCGTCAGGGTGCGTTGGGCCTTGCGGGCGGCTTCCAGCGGAAGTACCGCGAGGCGGGCCCCGGGGTGGGGTTGGATTTCCCGTCCCAGCGCTTCCCGGATCAGGGCCCGGGCATCGCTGGCGGACAGCCTTGGATCGAGGGAGAAGCAGATCAGTTCGTGGCGTTCCATGGATTCTTCCCGATGATTGGCGTGGAAGATCATCGGCGGGTGGACGGCGCCCTGAAGCGGCGGGCCTGGTATTTGTGACGGAAATCACGGCCGGGGGTGAGGGAGTGCGTCGCCTGGGGCGGGAACTTGACAGGGGCGGGGAGATCTTTGCTAAATGGGGAGGAACGGAAATGATCGAGAGGTGAGCGAATGAGTCTGGCCGAGGAAGATCTCCACCGTATCCACGACATGGTGGAACGTCTGGTGGAGGACAAGGTGACCCGCCTGTATCATGCGCGCGACCTGGAGCTGCGCGAGCGTATGGTGCGGGTGGAGGAGGAACTCAGGCATCAGCGGGAGCTGATGGAACAGGGGTTCCGGTTGATGGAGAGGCGCTTCGAGCAGGTGGACAAGCGCTTTGAGGAAATGCGCGAAAGCATGGACAAGCGTTTCGAGCAGGTGGACAAACGGTTCGAGCAGGTGGACAAACGGTTCGAGCAGGTGGACAAGCGCTTCGAGATGCTGATCGATCAGATGGAACGCCGCTTCGGGCAGGTGGACAAGCGTTTCGAACAAATGGACAAGCGTTTCGAGGAAATGCGCGAAAGCATGGATAAGCGTTTTGAGCAAATGGACAAACGCTTCGGGCAGGTGGACAAGCGCTTCGAGGGAATGGAGCGGCAGATCGAGGCGGTGCTCCGCCGCATGGACCGTTTCATGTTCTGGTCCCTGGGGCTGACGGCGACCGCGGTGTTTTTCATCATCAACTTTCTCAAGTGAGCGTGGATACGAATCCCGAACTGCGGCCGTTGCTGGCGGCCCTGGAAGAGGTGATCCTAGGCAAGGAACGGCAGATCCGCCTGGCGGTCTGCTGCCTGCTGGCGCGGGGGCATCTGCTGATCGAGGACATTCCCGGCGTCGGCAAGACCACCCTGTCCCAGGCCCTGGCGCAATTGCTGGGGTTGAGCCATCAGCGGGTCCAGTTCACCAGCGATCTTCTGCCCGCCGACATCCTGGGAGCGGCGATCTATGACGAGCAGGAGCGCGCCTTCCGTTTCCACCCCGGCCCCATCTTCCACCAAGTGGTATTGGCCGACGAGATCAACCGCGCCTCTCCCAAGACCCAGAGCGCCCTGCTGGAGGCGATGGAGGAGGGACGGGTGAGCATCGAAGGGGAAACCCACCCCCTGCCGGAGCCGTTCTTCGTCATCGCCACCCAGAACCCCTTTCACCAGCATGGAACCTTTCCCCTGCCGGAATCCCAGCTCGACCGTTTTCTGATGCGGATCAGCCTGGGGTATCCCGATCCCCGCGCCGAACGCCGGTTGCTGGCCGGAGAGGGGGGCGGCGACGTTCTGCGTGGCTTGCCGCCATGCGCCTCGGGGGGAAAGTTGTCGCACTGGCAGGAGGAAGTGACGGCGCTGCACGTTTCCCCGCCGCTGCTCGATTACGTCCAGGCGCTGTTGCGCCACAGCCGTGAAGCCGGCGAATACCAGTCCGGCCTGTCGCCCCGGGCCGGGCTGGGACTGTTGCGGGCGGCGCGCGCCTGGGCGTTTCTGGCCGGCCGCGACAGCGTCTGGCCCGACGATGTGCGCGCGGTGCTGGAGGCGGTGGCCGCGCATCGCCTGGGTGGCGTGGCGCTGGAAAGCGGCGCGCGGCGGTTGCTGGAGGCGGTGGCGGTTCCGTGAACGCTGTCCGGGTCCGCCCCACCCGCCGGTTGGCGGGGTTCCTGATGCTGCTTTCGGTGTTGTGGCTGGTGTCGGCCAATTACCGTAACAATCTGGGGTATCTGCTCACCTATCTGCTCGCCGGTATCGGCGCGGCTTCCTGGTTCCAGACCCGCCGCCAGTTGGCCGGGTTGCGTTGCCGTTTCGGAAAGCCGGCGCCGGTGTTCGCCGGGGAGACGGCCGCGTTGCCGCTCTGGATCGAGGCCGCGGGCGGCGGGCGGCCCCAGCTTCGGCTGGAGGTTCCCGGCGGGGCGGCGGAGAATCTATTCCTGGAAGGGGCGTGGCGAGTTACGCTTTCGTTCCCGGCAGGGGAGCGGGGGCGCCGCCGCGTCGGGCCGCTGCGGATCTGTTCCACTTTCCCTCTGGGCCTGTTCCGCGCCGAGGGGGAGGTGGAAGGCGGCTGGCTTTTGTGGGTGTATCCCCGGCCGGCCGCGCAGGCGCCGCCACCGAAGGGCGCGCGGGAGGGGGACGGGGGGGAGCGGGAGTTCGAGGGCTTCCGTTCCTACCGGCCCGGCGATTCCCCGCGCCAGATTCACTGGAAAGGGCTGGCGAAGGGCCAGGGGCTGGTGACCAAGGTATTTTCCGAACAGGGCGGGGAGAGCGGCGCGGTGTTCGATTGGGAGATGCTGCCGCCCGCGGCGGCGGAGCGCCGTCTTGGCTGGCTGGCCCGGTGGCTGCTGGACGCCGAACGGCAGCGGCGGGCGTATGGCCTGCGTCTGCCGGGGGTGTCGCTGCCGGTCGGCGGGGGGGCGGGGCACCTGGAGGCGTGCCTGAAAGCGCTGGCGGAGTTCCCCGGAGGGGAACGTGACTGAAACGGCAGGCTCCCGGCAAGCGCATGAACCGGTTTCCCCCTCTCCCTTTGGGAGAGAGGCCGGGGGCGAGGGGAAAACACCGTTGGCTTCATCCACCCCAACCCCGCTCCCGGAGGGAGAAGGGCTTCGGGGGCGGACAAAATCGGCGCCGGACGGAAAAAACGGGGGGCATGCGATTGTCCTGTCGCTGGACCCCCGGCGGTTGCGTTTTCTGCTCGCGGTGCTGCTTCTGGCGGTGTTGCCGCACCTGTGGCATCTCCATTGGAGCCATACCGCCCTGTTTCTCGGTTTCTGGGCCTGGCGCCGGCTGGGGATCGCCCGACCGCGTCTGTTGCCCCGGGGCGTCTGGCTGCCGCTTTTGACCCTGAGCGCGGCGGGGGTGGTGATCGTCACCCGCCACGGCGCCATCGACCTGACCACCAGCACCGGCCTGTTCGTCGCCGGCCTCGGGTTGAAGCTGATGGAGCTGAAGAGCGGGCGGGACGTGTATTTCACGGTGCTGCTCGGTTGGTTCGTGATTCTGACCCAGTTTCTTTACGATCAGTCCCTGGGGATGGCCGCCTGGGCGCTTGCCGGCGTCTCCCTGTTGACGGCGGCGCTGGTGCGTTTCGATGCCGCCGGATGGCTGGGATGGCGGAGGCTGGCCCGTCATGTGGCGATCCTGGTGGCCCCGGCCGTGCCGGTGATGGTGCTCTTGTTCCTGTTCTTCCCCCGGCCGCAGGGCGGTTTCATCCATCTGCCCTTCGGCGCCTCGGCGCGGACGGGGTTGTCGGAGGTGATGGAACCGGGGGCCGTTTCCCGTCTGGCCGCTTCCGCCGAGGTGGCTTTCCGGGTGGATTTCGACGGCGCCCCGCCACCACCGGCGCAGCGTTACTGGCGCGCCCAGGTGTTTTGGCGTTTCGATGGCCGCCGCTGGCTGGCCCATCCGGCGATGCGCCGCCCGGCGCCCCGGCCGCCGCCCGGTGGGGGACGCGAGTGGCGCTATCAGGTCACCGTCGAGCCTCATCACCGGCGCTGGCTGTTCAGCCTCGGCACTCCCGCCTCGATCCCCCCGGAGGCGGTGCTGACCCGCGATGGAGTGCTGCTTTCCCCTGACCCCCTGGACGAGCGGATTCGTTACGCCCTCCGTTCCCGGGAGCGTTACCGTTTTTCTCCGCTCACTTCCCTGGAGCGGCGGGCGGCCCTGCAATTGCCCGCCCCGCCTTCCGGGCGGATCCAGGCGTTGGTGGCCACCCTCGGAGGCGGCGACGATCCGGAGGCGTTCGCCGCTTCGGTGCTGGCCTGGTTCCGCGACCGGGGGTTTCGTTACACCCTGAATCCGGGCGCGCTGGGCGGCCATCCGGTGGAGTCGTTCCTGTTCGAGACCCGCGCCGGTTTCTGCGAGCACTATGCTTCGGCCTTCGTCTATCTGATGCGCGCGGCGGGCATTCCCGCCCGCATCGTCGGCGGCTACATGGGCGGCTTCGTCAATCCCCGGGGCGGATTTCTCGAGGTTTACCAGGCTAACGCCCATGCCTGGGCGGAGATCTGGGTGGAGGGCAAAGGCTGGGTGCGGGTCGATCCCACCCGCGCGGTGGCGCCCGCCTACGTGGAGCAGGTGCAGTCGCTCGATGAGCCGCTCACCGAATCCGCCGCCGAGCGCCTCACCCGCTCCCACCCCGAGGCCGTTCGCAAAGAGGAGAAAAAGGCGGGGATTCAGAATGACTGGCCGCGCCGGGTGCGAATTCTGCTCTCCGCCATCGATCACCGTTGGCATTTGTGGGTGCTGGGGTATGACCGCCGCGCCCAGGCGAGACTGCTCGGCTGGCTGGGGGAGCGCTGGCCCGGCTTGGTTCTGTCTCTGGCGGGGCTGCTGGCCTGGCGATTGCGGCGGCGGGCGTCCCCGTCCCCCGACCCTTTGACGGCGGCTTATGACAGGTTCCTGCGGCGCCTGGGCCGCAAGGGACTGGTGAAGGCCGGCGCGGAGACGCCCGCCGCCTTCGCCCGGCGCGCGGCCCGGACGTTTCCGCAATGGGCGGAACAGATCGACACGGTCACCCGGCTGTTTCTCCAGGCCCATTACGGCCGCGGCGACCGCCGCCGGGCGGCGCGGGCGCTGCAGGCGGCGTTGAGACGCTGGCGGCCTTGACAGGGGGGGGCGTCCGGCCCCCTGGCCTTTTCGGTGCGGCATATGCCCCGGGATTGCGGCATATGCCGCACCCGGTCCGGACGCCGGCGGGGAAGGGCTGGCCCGATGCCGTGATTTCCATCTTGGCATGGAGATTGCTTAAATATCAGGATCGGGAATCCGGCTATACTTCCCTCAGTGCCTTCACAAACGATCGAGACGTCATGCGCGATAGCCTGAAAAAACTCTTCGCCCTGCTCAACGCCACCGAGCGGTTCGGTTTCGTGGTGCTGGTGGGGTGGATGCTGGTGGAGGCCGCCCTGGAGATCGCCAGCCTGTATCTGGTGCCGGCCTATATCGGCCTGCTCGCCTATCCCGAGCGGGTGACCCGCTATCTGCCGGCGCGACTGGCGGGGATGGAACGGATGGACGCCGTGCTCTGGGCGTCGGTGGCGGTGGTGGCGTTTTTTGGCGTCAAGCTGCTCATCAACACCGGCGCCACGTGGCTCCGCACCCGCTACGCCCAGAACCGCGCCCTGCGCTTCAGCCAGCGCCTGTATGCCGGCTATCTGAAAGCCCCCTACGAATACCATTTGCGTCACAACAGCGCGCAGCTGCAACGTAACCTCAACAACGAAAGCACCCAGTTGGCCGAGCAGGTGTTGACGCCGTTGATGGAGATGCTCGCCCAGGGTGTCATCATCGCGGCGGTGCTGGCGGCTTTCGTTTTCTACATCCCCCTTCTGGCGCTGGCGGTCCTGCTGGGGTGCCTGGGGATGGCGGCCGCCGGGGTGTGGGTGCAGCAGCGCAGGATCCAGGCGGCGGGGAAACAGGCGCAGCGGCTGCGCGGCCGGTTGGTGCAGCACGTCAACGAGGGACTGGGCTGCGTCAAGGAGATCCAGTTGCTGGGCCGGGAGGCGCATTTTCTGCGCCGCTTCCACGACGATTTCGCCGCCCTCATGCAACGGGATCGTTACGCCCAGGTGCTGGCGGCGAAATTCGTTCCCGGCTGGGTGGAACTGGCGACCATCGCCGCCCTGGCGGGGATGGTGGTGCTTCTGTACAGGCAGGGCAACACTTCGGATCAGGTGCTCCAGATCGTCACCGTCTGTGCCGTGGGTTTGGCGCGCCTCAAAGGGGCTTTGTCCGGGTTCATGTCCCAGTACAGCCGGATGCAACACTACCGCGCCGCCCTGGATGTGATTCATCACGATATCCAGGCCCTCGAATCGTTCCAGACCCCCCGCTCCGCGATTCCGGTTTCCTCGTCCGTCTTTCGAAACAGCCTGGAACTGAAGAACGTTCACTACCGCTATCCCGGCGCCGGCGAAGACACTCTAAAAGGTATCAATCTGACGATCCGCAAAGGAGAGGCCATCGGGTTCGTCGGCAAGACCGGCGCCGGCAAATCGACCCTGATCGATCTGATTCTGGGGCTTTTGCACCCCACCGGTGGGGAGATTCTGCTGGACGGCGAACCGCTCCATGCCCGGTTACAGGACTGGCAGCGCCGCATCGGCTACGTGCCGCAGCTGCTGTCCCTGATCGACGGCACCCTGCGGGAGAACATCGCCCTCGGTCTGGATCCCGGCGAGATCGACGAACTGGCGCTCAAACGGGCGGTGAAACAGGCCCAGCTCCAGGAACTGGTGGACCGGCTTCCGGAAGGTCTGGACACTGTCGTCGGCGAACGCGGCATCCGCCTTTCCGGCGGCCAACGCCAGCGGGTGGCGATCGCCCGCGCGCTGTATCACGACCCGGAAGTGCTGGTGCTGGACGAGGGGACTTCGGCACTGGACATGGAGACGGAAAGGGAAGTGATTCGGGCGGTGGAAGGCTTGAGGGGAAAGATCACTATTCTCATGATTGCGCACCGGTTGACGACTTTGGAAAAGTGTGACAGGCAAATCGTTTTGGAAAATGGAAGAATTCTGGTGATCGAGAAAAGAGACAATCCATTATCGGAGGCTGCAGGGTCTTCGTCAGTGACGGAGCTTGATTCAGAGGTATCAACATGTTGAACGGTCGCTGTGTAATGATTACAGGTGGCACCGGCTCGTTCGGCAAGCAGTATGTACGCACCATCCTGAAGCGTTATGAGCCGAGCCGCATCGTCATCTATTCGCGTGATGAGCTGAAACAGTTCGAGATGATGCAGGAGTTCACTGACGAACGCATGCGTTTTTTCATCGGCGATGTGCGCGACCGCGACCGGCTCACCCAGGCCATGCGCGGAGTTGACTATCTCGTCCACGCCGCCGCGCTGAAGCAGGTACCAGCGGCCGAATACAACCCCATGGAATGCATCAAGACAAATGTGCATGGGGCGGAGAACGTCATTCATGCGGCGCTGGAAAACGAGGTGGAGAAGGTCGTCGCTCTGTCCACCGATAAGGCGGCCAACCCCATCAACCTGTATGGCGCAACCAAGCTTGCCTCCGATAAGCTGTTCATCGCTGCCAACAACATTGTCGGCGGCTTGCCTACCCGTTTCGCCGTGGTGCGCTATGGCAACGTCGTCGGCTCGCGCGGTTCGGTTGTGCCGTTTTTCGAGAAGTTGATTGCGGAAGGCGCTGAAAAGCTGCCCATCACCCATCCGGAGATGACCCGCTTCTGGATTACTTTACAGCAGGGGGTTGATTTCGTCCTGAAGAGTTTCGAACGCATGCAAGGCGGCGAGTTGTTCGTGCCCAAGATCCCTTCGGTACGTATCATGGACTTGGCGAAGGCTATGGCGCCGGATCTGGAGACAGAGATTATCGGAATTCGTCCCGGCGAAAAACTGCATGAGGTGATGTGCCCGGCGGATGATTCGCACCTGACGCTGGAGTTTGATGACCACTTTGTCATCCGCCCCTCCATTCGCTTCCATAGCCAAGACATCGACTATTCCGAAAATCGGTTGAGGAAGAAGGGATATCCGGTGAAATTGGGTTTCGAATACAACTCCGGCGACAATCCCCATTTCCTGACGGTGGAGGAGATTCGCGCCTTTAATAGGCGGGCGAAAGAGGAATCCAGCTAGCCATGATCCCGTATGGCCAGCAGGAGGTGACCGAGAAAGATGTCGCCGAGGTGGTTCGTGTGTTGCGTTCACACTTCCTCACCCAGGGGCCGGAGGTGCCGCGCTTCGAGCAGGCAGTGGCAGAATATTGCGGTGCAGCGCATGCGGTGGCCGTGAACTCTGCTACCTCGGCGTTGCATTTGGCCTGTCGGGCGCTGGGGCTGGGGCCGGGAGACACCCTGTGGACATCGCCTATCACCTTCGTGGCCTCGGCCAACTGTGGAGCCTATTGCGGCGCATCGGTGGACTTCGTGGACATCGACCCCGCCACCGGCAACATTTCCCTGCTTGCACTGGAGGGGAAACTGACGCGGGCGCAGGCGGAGGGTCGCCTGCCGAAGGTGCTGGTGGTGGTGCATTACGCTGGGCTGAGCGCGCCAATGCGGGAGATCGCAGCTTTGTGCCGCCCGCTCGGCATCCGCATCATCGAGGACGCAGCACACGCCATTGGTGGCACATATGAGAATGAACCGGTGGGCAACTGCCGCTACAGCGACATTGTGGTGTTTTCCTTCCATCCCGTGAAGATCATTACCTCCGCCGAAGGAGGCATGGCATTGACCAACAATGCCACCCTGGCCGAGCGCATGCGTCTGTTGCGCAGCCACGGCATCACCCGTGAGCCGCAGGCATTGAAGTACGACGATGCACCCTGGTATTACGAGCAGCACGATCTAGGCTACAACTATCGCATGCCGGACGTGCTTGCCGCCCTGGGCCGCAGCCAGTTGAAACGTCTGGATGACTACGTGGCCCGGCGTCATGCGCTGGCGCAGCGTTATGACGAGTTGCTGGCCGGGCTGCCGCTGATGCTGCCCACGTATGAGGCGCCTGATGCACGCTCTGCCCTGCATCTATATGTGGTGCAGATAGATGAAGAAAAGGCAGGCAAGACGCGCCGCGAAATATTCAAGGCCATGCGTGCCGCTGGCATTGGTGTGCAGGTGCATTACATTCCCGTGCACCTGCAACCATTCTACCGTCGCCTGGGCTTCGCCCCCGGCGACTTCCCGGTAGCGGAAGCCTTCTACGCCCGCTGCATGAGCCTGCCGCTGTTTCCGGATTTGGGAGAAGACAGAGAGGACCAAGTGATATCGGCTCTGCAAGGAGCACTGTCATGACCATTGCCGTAATTCCAGCACGAGGTGGCTCCAAACGTATCCCTCGCAAAAATATCCGCCCTTTCCTGGGCAAACCCATCATCGCTTGGTCGATTGAGGCTGCTCGCAAGAGTGCATTGTTCGATCATGTCATCGTCTCAACGGATGACGAGGAAATTGCCGCTGTTGCCCGAAAATGGGGAGCGGAAGTTCCTTTCATGCGTCCGGCAGAACTCGCTGATGACCATACCGGCACCATGCCGGTGGTAGCCCATGCATTGCGGTGGGCCATGGAGAATGGCTGGTCGGCGGACCCTGTATGCTGCATCTATGCAACAGCCCCCTTCGTTAGGGTGGCAGATTTGAAGAGAGGCCATGAATTGCTGATGGAATCCGGCAAGGCGCATGCCTTCACGGTAACCCCGTATCCCTATCCCATTCAGCGGGCCTTGCGCATCACGGCGGATGGCGGCATGGAAATGTTTCAGCCCGAGCATTACCACAGCCGCTCGCAGGATCTGGAGCCGGCTTGGCATGATGCGGGCCAGTTTTACTGGAGTCGAGCCCAGGCTGTCCTGCAGGGCATTCCGATCTTCTCGGCCCGATCCGCTCCCATCAAACTGCCGCCACACCGCGTGCAAGACATCGATACGGAAGAGGATTGGGTGCGGGCGGAACTCCTGATGCGCATCCTTCGGGAAGAAGATGCAGTGCAAGAGTAATGGAAAAGGACAACACATCCATCGCCATCCGCGCAGATGCATCGGAAGAGATGGGCACGGGACACATCATGCGCTGCCTGACGCTGGCCGATGAGCTGAAGCGGCGCGGCGCGGAGGTAACGTTCATCTGCCGCAGCATTCTGCCGATGCTGCGTGAACGCATTGCAAGGGCTGGGCATGCGTTGCGGATGCTGCCACCCGCTGCGGCGGACGAGCCGCCCAACGATGGCCCACCCCACGCCCATTGGCTGAAGGCGCATTGGCGCACCGACGCCGAACACACGCAGGCTGTCTTGCGCGAGCTTGGCGGGGCTGATTGGCTGGTGGTGGATCACTATGCGCTGGATGCGCGGTGGGAAAGGCAGATACGCCCGCTGGCAGCGCGCATCATGGTCATCGACGACCTGGCCGACCGCGCCCATGATTGCGATCTGCTGCTGGATCAGACTCCGGGGCGACAGGTGGCAGATTATCACGGCCTCGTGCCCGGTGCATGCAGGCTGTTGATGGGCGCGCAATATGCCTTGTTGCGCCCGGAGTTTGCACGGCTGCGCCCCTCCGCCCTCCGGAGGCGGCAACAGCAGCGGCGGGTGGAGCGGCTGCTGGTGAATTTTGGCGGCTCCGCGCCGGAGGAACTTTCGCGCATGGTGCTGCGGGCCATTGCCGAAGCCGCGCCGGCTGACATCATCGTCGATTTCGCCACCGGCGCCACCGACCCGCGCGCTGCAGGTCTGGAGGCGCTGGCAGCCGACATGCCCCAGCAGGTCAACTTTCACGGCTTCGATGCCAACATGGCGCAACTGATGCACGATGCTGATCTTGCCATCGGCGCCGGCGGCGTTTCCGCGCTGGAGCGCGCTTGCATGGGGTTGCCCAGTATCCTGCTGTCATTGGCGGAAAACCAGCAAGACAACGCCCGGCGACTGCAAGAGCGCAATGCTGCGTTCGTCTTCCCTGCCCCAAATGCAAAACCTCTCGGTGCATTGCTCGACAGGCTGTTCCAGCAAGCCGAGACGTGGCAAACCATGCAGAAAGGATGTGCCGCGCTGACTGACGGGCTGGGCGCTGCTCTTGCCGCCGTGGCTATGTTGCCGGAGACTTCCCGCACGGGGGCGAACATCACCTTGCGCCCCATGACGCTTGAGGATGCGGATACCATTTTTCGCTGGCAGCATCAGCCGGGCATGCGACGCTACTTCCGCAACCCCGAGCCACCGACACGGACGGAGCATGACGCATGGATGAAACGCATTCTGGCTGATCCGGGAGAGCTGGCCTGGATCATCCTGCAGGACGACACCCCTGCCGGTTTGCTGCGCCTGACCGAACGGAATGACGAAACCTGGGAAATAGACATTCTTGTGGATCAGGACCACTGGCAGCATGGCATTGCGAAATCAGCCATCAGGCTGATGCAGTCGCTCGCAGCAGGCCGCAAGCTCCTCGCCGTGGTACATGAGGAAAACCACCCGTCGTGCAAGCTGTTTCTGGCTTGTGGTTTCATGGAGGATCCAGCAACTGAAACGGATGGTAGCTTTCGGCATTTTCTGCTAAACAGCAATCCGCCTCGCAGACCATTTACATGAACACGGCATCTGTCTGAGAGAGAAAGTCATGAGCATATTTGTTCCTCGCTACATCATGGGCAAAGCATCACTACGAAAAGAAAATGACGGTTAATCATCAAACATTCATGATTGCGACCATCCACCCATGGAATGTTCAGCGTTTCATGGAATACCGTGGTCGTCTTCCCGGAGAATGGCATCTCGTTCTTTCGCCAAAAGATCTGACGGCGGCGAGAGTGGCAGCCATAAAACCTAGATATCTCTTCTTTCCTCACTGGTCATGGAAAGTGCCCAGGGAAGTTTTTGAACAGACCGAATCCATCCTGTTTCACATGACTGATTTGCCATATGGCAGGGGGGGGAGCCCCTTGCAGAATCTCATTGTGCGTGGTCATCAAGAAACCGTGATCTCGGCTGTTAGAATGACCGAGGAGCTGGATGCTGGCCCCATCTATATGAAGCGTCCTCTTGACCTTGGTGGCAGCGCGCTGGAAATATTCGAGCGTGCCAGCTCCATCATCTTCGAGATGATCGAGGAAATCGTGCAAACTAACCCTGTGCCGTTGGAACAGCAAGGAACACCCACATACTTCAAGCGGCGAACGCCTGACATGAGTCGGCTTCCTGAGAATATCTCTTCTCTTGAACAGTTATATGATCACATCAGGATGCTTGATGCTCCCGGCTATCCGCAAGCGTTTCTGGATCAGAAAAATTATCGCATCGAATTTTCCAAAACTACCTTGAAAGACGGTCAGCTGGAAGCAAAGGCCAGGATATCCATGAAAGATCACGATGGCGAGGATGAGTAAAACAGAAAATATCCTGACCATTGCCGCGCATCCGGATGACGAGGCGTTGGGCTGTGGGGGCACGCTGGCCAGGCATGTGGTGGCGGGAGACCGTGTGCAATGCCTGTTTCTGGCGGATGGTGCCGGTTCGCGTGGCGAGGGCACCGATGTCGTCCTGCGGCAACAGCAGGCGGAAGCTGCTGCGCGGAAGCTTGGTGCGGCCATGCCTATCCTGCTGGATTTCCCGGACAACCGCATGGACTGCGTGCCATTGCTGGATATCGTGCAGGCGATAGAAAAAGTCATTGCCAAGGTGCGCCCGGACATCATCTATACCCACCACGGCAATGATCTGAACATCGACCATCGCATTGTGCATCAGGCGGTCCTTACCGCCTGCCGCCCGCAGCCTGGCTCTTGCGTGCGCGCCATCTACGGTTTCGAAGTGCCTTCCAGCACCGAATGGGCCTCTGTGGAGGTCGCGTCTGCCTTCAGGCCGGTGCGTTTTGTCAGCATCTCCGATTTCCTTCAGCAAAAATTGGCGTTGCTGGACTGCTACGCGGAAGAGATGCGCCCCTCTCCCCATGCGCGCTCACGCGAGGCCGTGGAGGCGCTTGCCAAGTGGCGCGGCGCCACGGTAGGAGTGGCGGCGGCGGAGGCCTACAGCGTCATTCGGGAGATCGTGGCATGAGCGCGCAGGTGGTGGAACTGGAAGGGCGCAAGGTGGGAGATGGACAGCCTCCCCTCATCATCGCGGAGGTTTCGGCCAATCACAACGGCTCGCTGGAGCGGGCGCTGAAGATCATCGAGGCGGCGGCGGAAGCCGGGGCGCATACGGTGAAGCTGCAGACCTACACGGCGGATACCATCACCATCGACCATGACGGGCCGGGCTTCGTCATCAAGGGTGGGCTGTGGGACGGCTATACGCTGCACAAGCTCTATCAGGAGGCCTACACGCCCTGGGAATGGCACAAGCCGCTGTTCGAACGGGCGCGGGAGCTGGGCATGCTGCCTTTCTCCACTCCCTTCGACTTCACCGCCGTGGACTTCCTGGAAGACCTGAACTGCCCCATCTACAAGATTGCCTCCTTCGAGGCCGTGGATCTGCCGCTCATCCACTACGTGGCTTCCACCGGCAAGCCCATCATCATGTCCACCGGCATGGCCAACGAGGAGGAGATCGCCGAAGCGGTGGAGGCGGCGCGGGAAGGTGGCTGCAAGGATCTGGTGTTGCTGCATTGCGTCAGCGGCTATCCGACACCGCCGGAGGATGCCAACCTGCGCACCATTCCGGACATGCGGGAGCGTTTCGGCGTGCCGGTGGGGCTGTCGGATCACACGCTGGGCACGGCAGTGGCGGTGGCGGCCACGGCGCTGGGTGCCTGCGTCATCGAGAAGCATTTCACCCTCTCCCGCGCCGATGGCGGGCATGACAGCGCCTTCTCCATGGAGCCGGAGGAGCTGAAGCGGCTGGTGGAGGACACCCGCACGGCCTTTCAGGCACTGGGCTGCGTCAACTACGAGCGCAAGGAGAGCGAAAAGGGTAACGTGGTATTCCGCCGCTCGCTCTATGCAGTGAAAGACATTGCTGCCGGCGAGGAATTGACGCCCGAGAACGTTCGCTCCATCCGCCCCGGCCAGGGCCTTGCGCCGAAGCATTACGACGCCGTGCTGGGCTGTCGCGCCAAGGTGGACATCGCTCGTGGTACTCCCTTGTCCTGGCACGATATTGAACAAGGTGATCATGGGAAAGGAGAGTCAACCGGATGCGTGAAGAAGTAATACGTCTATCTAAAGATGTGGAAATCCGCCTGCCTGGGCGCTCTTATACAAAATATCCTAAGTACGTGGCCTATGGAGCAGCCAATGTGCTCGCTGAGTATGCAAGGGTGCACTACCATGTAGACCCGCTTATCAATGGAATATGGCAGCATGGGTGGCATCCTTCATTTTGGAGGCTTGGAAGTGAGTATGAATCGTATAGTGGAATTGTTAGTGGGGCTATAAAGAAGAAATTGTGTGATATATATGTGGCTAGACGAGATCAGGAACGTTGTTTACGCTCAGATGGATTTAGAAGGACGCAAGCGATTGGATTGCCAATCATATATGCACACACAAAATCAGAAAGAATTCCTAAAAGTTTGCTGGTTATGCCGCCCCATTTGAATCACGAGGCAAGTCATAAGTGGAGATGCGATGATTATGCAAAATACATCGAGGATATCAAGGATGATTTTGATGTGGTTGCCGCATGCGTCGGAGCAAGCACTAAAGATAGAGAAGAGCCTTGGGTATCTACTTTTAGAGAGATTGGTATTACCGTTATAGCAGGAGCAGATTTCAGGGATAGAAGCAGCCTATCCAGGATGGCTAACCTGTTTTCATATTTTGAATATATGACCACGAACGCATTTGGTTCGCATATTGCGTATGCGGCATATTTTGGTGCAAAGGTATCCGTATATGGGCATATAGATAAAATCCATGCCGCTGGATTCAAAGGTGGATTTTACGATAAATATCCAGGCATAACGAAGAAGCTCGTTGATGCCGTCAACGGCGTTTTTGACTCGGACTTGAAGTGGCTTCGAGTGGATCATCCATTGGAAGGGCATTACGCACGGGAATGGGCGATGAAGGAGTTGGGTGCGGACTGTAAGGTTTCAAAGGAGGAAGCGGCCAAGCTATTGCTTGACGAACATTTGTGTCGCCTATACTGGACAACCAGGGATGTGTATAAAAGGATGAAACATGCGTTTGGGTTATCGTGAGTCTGTGGCGTTGTTGCATAACTCCAAAAATTCCAATGAAATCAGATATTTATGCTGAATCACCAGTTTTGCCAATTCTTTATAAATCAACGGGTTACCGGGAATTATGCAACAACGTCTGAGTCTGTGATCTTCTGTTTTGCCAATCGCTGCCCTTCGATCAAGGCTTGAAAGGGAATCAGGCTGCGATGACGGACCGCCCGCACCGTGGCGCGGGCTGTGAGCGAGAGCCAGCGCCCCGCTTTGAATAGAAGTCTTTCGGTGGGGTTGCGGGCCAGTTTGTCGGCCAGAATCCAGTGGCCGGCCACTATGTGGGTTTCATAGAATTTTGATCCCACCCCACTGGAAGCGGTACCTTCATGCTGGACCAGCACATCCGGAACGAAGGTTTGTCTCTCGGGACCGAGGCGCCACCCAAGCAGCCAATCTTCCCCATACATGAAGAAATCCTCGTCGAACAAAGGCGGGGTGATTCGTTGTGGAGCGATCAACAGGGCGCAGCCGGAGGGGTAGGAAAAACTGTAGGGAAGCGGTTTGTGGAAAGTGAGCAGTCCCAGGTGTTTTTGGTAGTACGCGGTGCCCCGGACGATTCCGTTGTGATCGATGGCGGGATAAGCAAGCGCGGCTTGAGGGTGTTGATCCAGGGCTGAGTTGAGAAGACGGACCGCTCCCGGCAACAACCGGGCGTCGTTGTTGATGAGCAGGATCCTCGCCGAGGGGTGATGGGTTTGCAGCCATTCGATGCCCCGGTTGACGCCGGCGGCGAAACCAAGATTGGTCGGGCTTTCGTATAGGGTGATGCGGCTATCGTGTCGCCAACGTTTGGCGAGGATTTTGGCCGAGTGTCCATCGTCGGCGGAATTATCCCAGACCAAGATATGGTGAATGCCTTCTGCCAGCAAGGATTCGATACATTGGCCGGTTCGCTTGGGATCCCGATAATTCAGTACAAGGCCGCAGGTGATCAGGTTCATGCCAGCAAGGTTTGATAGAGGGTTTGATAGCGTTCGATTTGAGATCGATGGTCGAATTTGGAGACGGCTCTTCGTCGCGCTATTTGTCTCATATTCTCCCAGAGACGTTTATCGCTCTGCAGATGGCGGGCGGATTCGACGAAACAGGCCACATCATCCACCGGGCACAGATAACCGGTCATCCCGTCTTCCACGATCTCGGGCAGTGACGAAACCCCGGAGGCGATCACCGGCAGGCCGCAGGCCATGGCTTCGGCGGCGGTCAGGCCGAAGCCTTCGGAGCGGGTGGGGAACAGCAGGGCGTCGGCTTCCCGATAGGCCTTGACGAGTCCTTCACGGTCGAGCCGGCCGAGACAGCGGCTGTTAGGGGGTAGAGGATAGTGGTGGTGGACGCCGGCGCGGTCGGCGGTGTAGCAGAGCTCGAAATCGGCGCCCAGTCGGGTGAGGATGGGTTCCAACAGATCGACTCCTTTCAGAGGTTTCCAATTGCCGACGTACAAGAGGCGGAACGGGTGGTGGGGGCGGGCGCGCGGTGGGCCCGGGGTGAAGGTGCTTTCGGTGTCGATGCCGTTGTGGATGACGGTGGTCTGCCGGTGACCGAACAGGCGTTCGATCTCTGCGGCCACATAATGGCTCACGGCAGTCACGCTGGCCGCACGATGGATGTTTTCGGCCTCGATGGGCCGTATCCAGCGGGCATGATAAAGGCGTCTCGGCAGGTTTTTGTAGGGCAGCAGCGAAGGGTCGTGGACGCTGTGGTGTACGGTGACCACCAGCGGCAGATGCCGGGGCACGAAACGGGCGGGCAGCCAGGAGTTGATGTGGACGACGTTGGCCCCAGGTGGGGGCTTGGGGATGGGGACGGTCCAAGGCGCATATTCGGCCCGGTGCGGCAGCCAGGTGATCTCGCAGCGGATGCCCCGGCCGCGCAGTCCTTCGGCCAGCCGTTCGGTGAATACATCGGTGCCGGTGCCGCAGCGGATCGTGGGAAACCAGATTGCGGGTGTCGTATGCATTGTGTTCCGGGGTGTTTTTCAGGCAGGATAGCTGCCTGTGTCGATCATACACCGACGTTGTGAAATTTAGGAGGGCATGAAGGTGGGATTACAGGGCTATTTCAAGAGGCTTTACCAACGGACCATGCGGGAGGCCTACGGCAAGGCGACCGATGAGATTTGCCTGGCTTTGAGGACGACTTCCGGCCGGGTTTTGGATTGCGGAGCCGGAGGAGGCGTTATGTTCGATACCCTGAATCAACATATGCCGCTTGAAAAGGACCGTTATACGGGGGTGGAGTGGAACCCGCCTCTGGTCGAGTCTGCCAGGGCGAAGGGGCTGAACGTGGTGCGGGGAGACCTGAACGAGGCTTTGGAGTTCGCTGACGAATCTTTTCGCTGTGTGTTCGCGCTTTCGGTACTGGAGCATCTGCTCAATCCCTGCCGTTTTCTGCGGGAGGCGCATCGGGTGCTGGAAACCGGTGGCGTTCTGGTGCTTCTGACCCCGAATATCAGCACTTACTTCACGGCGGCATTGATTCTGGCGGGGAAGATGCCTTCCAGCGGCCCCCATCCGGATTCGGACGCCCTTCTCAAGAATGAAGAGGTGTTCAAGGTCAGCGATGAGTCGTTGCAGCCCGATACCGAAATCGACACGCCGAGCCATCGCCATCTGGTGGTGTTCAGTTACCGGGTTTTGAAGCGGTATCTGCGCATGCTGGGTTTTCGTAACGTCGAGGGCCGTGGCTTCGGGCTTTATCCATTCCCGAATTTTACCCAGCCGCTTCTGGAACGCATCGATCCCTGGCATTGTCACCAGATGGTGTTCGTGGCGAGAAAATGAAGTTCAGGGCAGGGGGACATTTTCGTAAATCGTACCTATGGATAGGGCAAGGTCGATGGATCGAAAACGGATTTCGTCCCCTTCCTTATATTGTTCCAGATCCCATCCATCCCCGCTGCGCCGATAAATATCCACAAGCATCTGTTTCTGGGCGACGAGGACATATTCCTTCAGGCCAGGCAGTTGCTGGTAGGTCAGGCGCTTGATGGTGCGGTCACGCTGTTCGGTAGTGGGGGAGAGCACCTCAATAACCAAGATGGGTTCTTCCAGATAGTAGTCGTGGGATTGGTGTTCCCGGCAGACGATGCTCAAGTCCGGGTAGTAGAAGGTATTGTCGATGCGTACCTTCATGTCTGAGGAAAATACCCGGCAGGGGGTGGCGCGCAGGTGATGGTGTAGCAGGGCGGTCAGATTGACCTGGATCGTGTTGTGGGCACGGCTGGCGCCCACCATAGCGATGATGCGGCCATTTTCGTATTCGTGTTTGATGTCGCTGTACTTTTCCCCCTCCAGGTATTCCTCCGGGGAGAGGATGACGTTACGGATGACGGTGGGCATGGGTTTGCTTTGTCGTACAGTTTGGAATAAAGGACATTCTAGCACTGGAAATTCCTATTCCGGAGGTTGGCGGTGGGATTTGGATGTAAGAGGATAATCGGCCACTCCACACAACCGTTTCCCCTCTTGCAGAGCGATCTCATGGATGGGCTGGCGGTTCAGGTTGGGGGTGGTGAGCAGGACGTCCACCTTGCGGCCGCCGAGACGCAGCATCAGGCGCGCTTCCAGGCGGGAGGCCAACAGCGCCGCGTTCTCCAATGCTTACTTCGGCCACACCCGCCACAGGATCAGAAGGATGGCGCCGAACTGGGAAAGCCAGAACAGGAAACTCCATTTCAGCCAGGCGGTGTGGGTATGGGCGATTTCCACCTTCAGGTCGGCGCGGGTTTTTTCGATTTCCTTGGTGAGGTCGGCCCGGAGCTGTTCGATTTCCTTGGTGAGGTCGGCGCGTACCTTTTCGATTTCGGTACGGTTTTTCTCGATTTCCAGCCTGAGATCGGACCGCACCTGCTCGATTTCCTTGGTGAGGTCGGCCCTTACCTGCTCGATTTCCTTGGTGAGGTCGGCCCTTACCTGCTCGATTTCCTTGGTGAGGTCGGCCCTTACCTGCTCGATTTCCTTGGTGGGGTCGG
>Ga0256839_1000809_pt1 | contig 40126 bp, 42 predicted proteins | sample 354166metaG_FD_185968 | JGI IMG/M metagenome (GOLD analysis project Ga0256839, IMG submission 185968) | Hydrothermal vent microbial communities from Mid Atlantic Ridge, Atlantic Ocean - 354-166 | ecosystem: Environmental > Aquatic > Marine > Hydrothermal vents | place: Atlantic Ocean: Mid...
CGGGATGCGCTGCCAACTGAGCAGTTAATTGTGATAATTTTCAATTAAATACTCAATGTATTTTCTGCTCTTCTTCCTTTTAATCTCCAGTTCCCGCCTATTTGCTTCTATTTTGGTATCAAAGGATTCCAAATATACAAAAGACCAAGGGCCTTTATTTCGTGTGGCTTTAACCTTACCACTATTGTGTTGGATCAAACGTTCCTCTAAGTTACCGGTATGACCGATATAAAAGCGGTTGCTTTTGCTGGAAATTAATATATATACAAAGAACTTATTCATCTGAACGGTCAATTTAGCGACCCTCCCGATTTGCATCGGGATGCGCTGGCAACTGAGCTGTTCCCGTCCGGCTGTCCGGATAAAATCCGGCCCGCAAGCGGATGCAAATATACAATATTTGGATTTTGGAAAAAGGAATTTGAAGGGAGAAAATAAGGGAATATTTTGCCGGGCCGCTGTCTGCGCAAGTCCGGGCAATCAGTTCGTGCTTTCCGGAATCTTCTGCAAGGGCGACCACACAATGAGCAGGAGGGGCAGGGTTAGTATGGCCGGAACGAGATAGAGGTAGTGATAGGGTATCTGAATAAAAGCATAAAAAACGGCCAGGTATATTTTTAGGCTGCCGGTCAGGTAGAGGCGCAGTTCGTATCGCCCTCGATGGCGGAAAAAAAGGAGGGCGGGAAGCAGGACTGCGAGAAGGCTGAGAATAAGGTGGCTGCGCTGCAGTACATGCAGTTTGTGGACGAGATATCCCGGAATATACTCGTAGAAAAAGAGCGCCAGCCCATAGCCCCGGTAGAGATGCCAGGGCCCGGCATCTGCTCCGCGGGGGGTCCATTCGGCCAGGGCGGCCACACTGTGATAACGGTAGCCGTTAAAAAATATGGAGGGATCCTGTAAAAGGAAGGGAAATACATAAATGGCCAGAAAGCCGGCCAGCAATATGATTGCAATGCGTATGGCTTTGCTCCGGAAGGGAGAAAAGAAAAGCGCCAGAAAATAGAAGGGCGTCCAGAGGACGATGGAAAAGCGGGAAAGCAGCGTGAGGAGGAGGCCGCTGGCAGCAGGCAGGAGGCGCAAAGAAAAGAGAGACAGGGCGAAGATGAGATAATATCCGGCTATCAGGGCCTCGATGGTAAAAGCGAAAAGTGCAGGGTCGTAGTGGAAGTATAGCGCAGTGAAGGCGAAAGGAAGAAGCGAGAAGATCATAAAATGTATGTCCTTGTGAAAATGCTTGCGGGCATAGCGGAGAAGAAGAAAGATCGAGAAGAAATAAACGGCAAAGCTCATCCAGCGGTAGTCGAAGCCGAGCCATTCGGGAAGTAGAAAAGGCAGCCACTGCAGGGGGAGATAGGTGGGATAAAGCGTGTATCCCCAGATATCGATGGGCAGGTAGGGAAAGGCTCCGCTGAGTAATCTTCGCACCAGCACCATCACCTGCGGGATGATATCGGAGCGGGCGGCATCGTTAACGGCCAGCGGGACACTGCCGATGATGGCATCATAGCGCTGTGCAAGAATCAAGAGCAGGAGGAGGGGGAGCAGCCAGGGCAGAAATCTTTTCGCAGATGCTTTGGAAAGGGTGGAGGCGGGCAAGGTAAACCTCCGGCTGAGCCATGTCACGGCCACTCCGCTAAGCAGGGAGGCCGCCAGCAGAACGAGAGGGCTCAGATGGGGACCCAGGCTGCCCCGGGCAAATGTGAGAAGGGCCCATTCGAGGAGGACCGCGGCCGTTACCATCCATCGAATTTTTCGCAGAGACAAGGCCTGCCGGACCGTATTGCCGCCCGGGACACTTTCAGAGTGGCTCATCCTTTCAGTTTCTCTTTAAGTTCATTCAGTTTCATCAGGGCTTCTACGGGCGTGAGGGCGTTGATATCGAGACTTCGGAGCATGTCGGCTACTTCCTGCAGCTCGGGCTGGTCGAGCTGGAAGATACTCAGCTGCATATCTCCGGGTGGGGTTTGTGCCTTCAGTACCTGTTCCGGGTCGCGCCCGATGCTTTTTTCCTCCAGTTCCTTCAGTATCTGCCGGGCGCGTTCCAGCACTTTGGGCGGCATTCCCGCCATGCGGGCCACATGAATGCCAAAGCTGTGATGGCTGCCTCCTTTTTCGAGTTTGCGCAGGAAGAGCACCTTCTTTCCGATTTCGCGTGTGCTTACATGGAAGTTTTTTATCCGCTCCAGTTTTCCTTCCAATTCGTTCAGTTCGTGGTAGTGGGTAGCAAAAAGGGTCTTCGGGCGAAACTTGCCGTTGCTGTGCAGATACTCGGCAATCGACCAGGCGATAGAGATGCCGTCATAGGTGCTTGTGCCACGGCCGATCTCATCGAGGAGGATAAGGCTGCGCTCCGATATATTGTTCAGAATGCTTGCGGTTTCGTTCATTTCCACCATAAAAGTGGACTCGCCCGAGCTGATATTGTCCGAGGCTCCCACCCGTGTAAATATCTTGTCAACCAGGCCGATGCGTGCTTCGCGGGCGGGGACAAAACTGCCGGTCTGGGCCATGAGCGTTATCAGGGCCGTCTGGCGCAGCAGGGCCGACTTTCCGCTCATATTGGGGCCTGTGATGATGAGAATCTGCTGGCTGTTGTCGTCCAGATAGATATCGTTGGGTACATATTGCTCGCCCGGGTCGAGTTGATGCTCGATGACCGGGTGCCTCCCTTCCCGGATATCGATGATGTGCTCATTGCTGAGATCGGGCCTGCGATAGTTGAGGCGCAGTGCATTGCGGGCAAAAGTGAGCAGGCAGTCGAGCTGCGCAATGATGCGGGCATTTTGCTGAATGGCCTCCACATGCAGGGCCACTTCGTTCACCAGTTTTTCGAAGAGCTCTTTTTCGAGACTCAGTATTTTATCGCCTGCCGAAAGTATTTTTTCTTCGAGTACCTTCAGTTCATCGGTGATGTAGCGCTCGGCACTTACCAGTGTTTGTTTGCGCACCCATTCGGGCGGCACCTTTTCTTTGTGTGTATTGCGCACCTCGAGGTAATATCCGAAGACATTGTTGTAGCCGATTTTGAGCGAGGCAATGCCCGTTCTCAGCATTTCCCTCTCCTGAAGGGCCGCCAGACGTCCTTTGCTGTTTTTGACCAGGTCGCGCAATTCATCAAGTGCCGGTTCAACTCCTTCGGCAATGGTATGTCCTTTTTCCAGGCTCACGGGTGCCTGCTCCGAGAGGGTGTTTTTTATTTTTTTTCTGATCAGTTCGCAGGGGTTGATTTGTTCGCCCAGTGCCGCCAGTTCCTTCGATTCCGAAGCGAGTGCCGCCTGGCGTATGGGCAGCATGGCTTCCAGCGCCCTGTGCAGGGCAAGCAGTTCGCGGGGGTTGATGCGTTTCAGGGCCACCTTGGAGATGATGCGTTCCACATCTCCCATCTTTTTGATTTCCGGCTCCATCTTTTCGCTCAGTTCCCTGTTTTTTACGAGATGTTCCACGGCATTGAGGCGGTAGTTGATGGCATCGACATTCTTAAGGGGCAATACCAGCCACTGTCGCAGGAGCCGGGCGCCCATGGGGCTTTGTGTCTGATCCAGCACTTCGAGCAGCGAAGTGCCGCTTTCGAAAGGCGTGGAAAGCAACTCGAGATTGCGGATGGTAAAGCGGTCGAGCCAGACGTGGTCTTCCTCCGGAATGCGGGCGATGCGGGTGATATGCCCGATATTGGGGTGCTCGGTCTCGTCCAAATAGTGCAGAGCCGCTCCCGCGGCCGCAATGGCGGCTTCCATGCCTTCGATGCCAAAGCCTTTGAGGCTGGCCGTGCCGAAATGCCGCAAGAGCTTCTCGAGGGCAAATTCTGCACTGAAAATCCACTCGTCCAGCGGATATACATAAAATTGCTGCCCGAAAAGTTCATGAAATTTTTTGACCCGCGGGCGCGAGACGATGATCTCGCTCGGCAGAAATCCCTGAATCAGCTTGTCGATGTATTCCCGCGATCCCGAGCTGGCAAGAAACTCTCCGGTACTGACATCCAGCAGGGCCAGGCCAAACTCGTTGCGTTCAAAACTGATGGCTGCCAGGAAATTATTCGATTTGTGATCCAGAATCTGATCATTGAGGGCCACCCCGGGGGTGACCAGTTCTGTGACACCCCGCTTGACAATGCTTTTGGTGCTTTTCGGGTCTTCCAGCTGGTCGCAGATGGCTACCCGGTAGCCGGCTTTCACCAGTTTGGGCAGGTAGGTCTCGAGGGCATGATGCGGAAATCCGGCCAGCTCGACCTCCGAGGCCGATCCGTTGGCCCGTTTGGTGAGGACAATGCCGAGGGTGCGGGCCGTGGTCACCGCATCGCTGCCGAAGGTCTCGTAGAAGTCGCCCACACGGAACAGCAGCAGCGCATCGGGGTATTTGGCCTTGATGCGTTTGTACTGTGCCATCAAAGGGGTTTCCTTTGCTTTGGGCCGGCTGCCTTTGGAGCTTTTTTTATGGGTCGAAATATTTGCCAATATTTGTATCCTGATTTTGCAAAGCGAAGATAAAACAACTAAAATAGGACTGAAAGTTAGGTCGCTTGCAATTGTTCTCAACAAAAATGCTGTGGATGCAGAGTTTCAGGAAAAAAAAGATCGCGGAACTGGGCCGCATCGACCCGCTTCGATACAGGGAGTTGCCGCGCTTGCCCCTTGCCGTTTGGCTCGACCGCATTCGCAGCCATCACAATGTGGGCTCGGTGTTTCGCACGGCCGATGCTTTCCGTGTGGCACACATTTACCTCGGGGGCTACACTCCGGCTCCTCCGCACCGCGACATTCACAAAACCGCCCTCGGAGCCACCGAAACGGTCGCCTGGTCGTCAGAGCCGGAGAGCCTGGCCGGCCTCCGCAGGCGCAAGGAAGAGGGATATACGATCGTGGGGGTCGAGCAGGCTTTCGGCAGCATTCCCCTGCAAGCGTTTGAAGTGGACAAAAACGCCCGCTATCTCCTCGTTCTGGGCAACGAGGTGAACGGCATCGATGAGGAGCTGATGGGCGAACTCGATCATTGCATCGAAATTCCCCAGTTTGGCAGCAAGCACTCATTGAATATTTCGGTAGCGGCCGGGCTTCTCATCTGGCATTTTGCCGCGGCTTTCGGATTCAAAGCGGGAGCGGAGTGAGGAAGTGTATGAGAACCCGGGACATGCTGGGCCGCCAGGTGGAAATCCCGGAGGATCTGCAGCGCATTGTTTCTCTCGTTCCCTCGCAGACCGAGCTGCTTTATGACCTCGGCCTCGACAGGGAAGTCAGGGGCATCACGCGCTTTTGCATACATCCGGAGCACTGGTACCGGAGCAAGACCCGCGTGGGAGGTACCAAAAAACTGCACCTTGACAAGATCCGGGCGCTGGCTCCCGATTTGATCATTGCCAACAAAGAAGAAAACAGGAAGGAAGAAATTGATGCGCTTGCCGATGAGTTTCCGGTCTGGATCAGCGATGTAAAAAATCTGGAGGAAGCACTTGCGATGATTTCGGGTGTGGGCCGCATCTGCGGACGTCAGGAAAAGGCACATGCCGTCTGCCGTGAGATTGTGCAAGCATTTGAGGCGCTCAGACGGGTACAGCCGCTGCAGGTGGCCTACCTCATCTGGGAAGAGCCCCTGATGGTGGTCGGGGGCAATACCTTTATTAATGATATCCTGCAACGATGGGGCCTTTACAATATATATGAAAAACACGGGCGATATCCGTGTACCGATCCGGATGAGCTCAAAAGCCTGTCGCCCGATCTGCTCATTCTGGCATCCGAACCTTTTCCTTTTCAGGAAAAACACGCCAGGCATCTGCAGGCGTGGATGCCGGGTGTGCAGACCGTCATTGCCGATGGGGAGCTTTTTTCCTGGTACGGGAGCCGTTTGCGCCATACTCCGGCCTATCTCAACCGCCTGGCCGCTTCCCTGCAAATATTGAAATAAAAGTGAGGAGAAAGCACCTCCGCTGCCCGGGGGAAATGTTATATTTGCTGCGAAAAATCAAACTGAAATATCATGAGCACGGACCAGATCATTCGCCTTCTCGGTGACAAAGCGGAATACCTTCTGCAGCATGAAAGCAAAAGCATTCCGCGAGATCTTTTGCACCTTCCCGGCCCCGATTTTATCGACCGGGTTTGGATCGACTCGGACCGCAATCCGCGGGTTCTCAATTCCCTGCAAACCCTCTTCAGTCACGGACGCCTGGGCGGTACGGGATACCTTTCCATTTTGCCGGTGGATCAGGGCATTGAGCACAGTGCCGGAGCTTCTTTTGCAAAGAATCCCCTCTATTTCGATCCGGAGAACATTGTAAAGCTGGCCATCGAAGGGGGTGCAAATGCCGTGGCTTCCACTTTTGGTGTGCTCGGAGCGGTGGCCCGGAAGTATGCACATAAAATTCCTTTCATCGTGAAGATCAATCACAATGAACTGCTGACCTATCCGAACAGCTATGATCAGATCATGTTTGGCAGCGTAGAGGAAGCCTGGAACATGGGAGCCGTGGCCGTGGGAGCGACCATTTATTTCGGTTCGCCCGAATCCAACCGCCAGATTATCGAAGTGGCGGAAGCCTTCGAGCGGGCCCACGAGCTGGGAATGGCTACCATTCTGTGGTGCTACCTGCGCAACAGCGCCTTCAAGAAAGACGGGGTGGATTACCATACGGCTGCCGACCTGACGGGCCAGGCCAATCACCTCGGGGTGACCATACAGGCCGACATTGTAAAACAGAAACTGCCGACCACCAATGGCGGCTACAAAGCACTGAATACGGGGGGCAGCAGCTACGGAAAACTGGATGAGCGCATCTATACGGAGCTGAGCAGCGATCATCCCATTGACCTGACACGCTATCAGGTGGCCAACGGCTACATGGGTCGTGCCGGTCTTATCAACTCGGGCGGGGCTTCAAGCGGGGCCTCCGACCTGGCACAGGCAGTCGAAACGGCCGTGATCAACAAGCGGGCCGGTGGCATGGGTCTGATTTCCGGAAGAAAGGCCTTTCAACGGCCAATGAAAGAAGGAGTGGAAATTTTGAATGCCATACAGGATGTCTACCTCAACAAAGAGATCGACATCGCTTAAGTATTTTGCACACTCCTCTTTTAATACTACCTTTAATTTCGTTCACCCGAATAAGGAACTTTTATGAGCTGGTTCAGACGACTTAGGGAAGGGATCACTACTTCTACCATCGAAAAAAAAGAAGCTCCGGACGGACTTTGGCACAAGTGCAAAGGCTGCGGAGAAACGATTCCGATGAAGAAATACAAAGAAAACCTTTGGGTTTGCCCTTCCTGCGCGCTGCACGGCCGCATCGATTCTTTGGAGTATTTCCAGTTTCTTTTTGATGATCCCGACCGGGTTTCCCTCCTTTTTGAACATCTCGACCCGGTGGACATGTTGCGCTTCGAGGATTTGAAACCTTATACACAGCGCCTGAAAGAGGCCAAAGCCAAAAACAGGGTCAGCGAGGCAATCACGGTGGCCACGGGCGACATCAATGAAAAAGCCTGGGTGATAGCCGCCATGAATTTTAAATTCATCGGAGGGTCTATGGGTTCGGTGGTCGGAGAGCGTATCTCGAGGGCTATCGACTATGCCATTGAGCAGAAACTGCCCCTGCTCATTATCTCAAAAAGCGGAGGCGCCCGCATGATGGAGGCGGCTTTTTCGCTCATGCAGATGGCCAAAACCTCGGCCCGCCTGACCCGCCTGGCCGAAGCCGGCCTGCCCTATATTTCGCTGATGACCGACCCGACCACGGGCGGTGTCACCGCCAGCTATGCCATGCTCGGGGATATCAATATCGCTGAACCCGGTGCCCTCATCGGTTTTGCCGGCCCCCGTGTGATCAAAGAAACCATCAAGCGCGATCTTCCCGAAGGCTTCCAGCGCTCCGAGTTCCTGCTCGAAAAAGGTTTTCTCGATTTTATCGTTCACCGGCACGAACTCAAAGAGAAGCTCACTGAGATGCGATCTTATTTTCTGGACTGAAGCTGCCGGCATTTTTTCTCCGAATAATAACTTGCTTTTTCATAACTTTGCACCTCGAAAAACAGTAAGAGAATTAAATCAGTATTACCATGCCTTACATGACGAAGGAAACCAAAACGGAGATTTTTAAAGAATATGGAGGAAGCGAAGAAAACACCGGATCGATCGAAGGTCAGGTAGCGCTTCTTACTTTAAGGATCAAAGAAATTTCCGACCACCTCAAAACACACAAAAAAGATCACTCCACCCGGAGGGCGTTGCTCAAAATGGTAGGTCAGCGAAAAAGACTGCTCAAATATCTGGCAAAACGTGATATCAATGGCTACCGTGAGCTTATTAAGAAACTCGGAATCAGGAAATAATCTCCTGTTCTTACCGAACGCATACAAGGGACTTGCTGCCAGCGGATGATTGACACCGGCTTGCTTGCGCAGCTTTTGCTGCGGCATGGCAATGCATGGTGACGGCCCGGCCGCTCTGCCCTTGTTTTTTTATATACATATACGATACATTACACGAAAACGAAAAGAAGATGACAAACGAAAGCGCATTTAAACAACTCTTCCCCAACTACAAATCCGTAGAATTTGACATGCCTGACGGCAAAAAAATAAAAATTGAAACGGGCAAACTGGCCAACCAGGCCCATGGTGCCGTCCTGGTCACTTGCGGCAATACCGTCCTGATGGCCACCGTGGTTTCGGCATACGAGCCCAAAGAAAACGCCAGTTTCTTTCCCCTCACCGTGGATTACCAGGAAAATTATTCGGCAGCCGGAAAAATCCCGGGCGGATTCTTCAAAAGGGAAGGCCGCCTTTCCTCTTATGAGATTCTTACCAGCCGGCTGATCGACCGGGCTCTGCGCCCCATGTTTCCGGACAACTACTATCATGAGACCCAGGTACTGGTCAAGTTGATGTCTTATGACAAAAACGATGTATTTCCCGATGCCTTGGCGGCTTTTGCGGCTTCCAGCGCCATCATGGCCAGCGACATCCCCTTCAACGGGCCCATCTCCGAAGTGCGTGTGGCACGGGTAAACGGTGAGTTTAAACTGAATCCCAACTTCCAGGAAATGGAAGAAAGCGATTTGGAAATGATCGTAGCAGCCACAATGGACAATGTGGTGATGGTGGAAGGCGAGATGAAGGAGGTAAGCGAAGCGGAGATGGTGGAAGCCATCAAAGTGGCACACGAGGCCATCAAATTGCAGTGCCGGGCACAAATACAACTGATGGAAGAAAGCGGCAACACGGTAAAACGCAGCCTGGTGCCGCAGAGTGAAAACGAAGAAGTGAAAGCCAGGGTGGAAGAACTGGCCAAAGAGAAGATATATGAAGTGGCCCGGGGCGGATACAGCAAGGTAGAGCGCAGCGAAAAGCTCAAAGCCATTAAGGAAGAGGTCAAAGGCCTCTACGAAGAGGAGGAAGAGAGCGAAGAACTGGAACTGGCCATGCGCTACTACAAAAACCTTGAGAAAGAGGTCATCCGTGAGGTTATTCTGAAAGAAAAGCGCAGACTGGATGGCCGGGGACTGGAAGAAATCAGGCCGCTGTACATGGAAATTGATGTATTGCCGCGAACACACGGCTCGGCCCTCTTTACCCGGGGCGAAACCCAGGTGCTGGCATCGACCACGCTCGGCAACAAGCTGGACGAGCAAATGATTGACAATGCCACATACAAGGGATTTGAAGATTTTATTCTGCACTACAACTTTCCGCCCTTTTCTACCGGTGAGACCAAGCCGATGCGCGGCCCGGCCAGAAGGGAAATCGGACACGGCAACCTGGCACACCGTTCGCTGAAGCAGGTAATGCCCGACAGCGAAGAGAATCCTTATACGGTGAGGATTGTAGCCGATGTGCTGGAGTCCAACGGATCCTCATCCATGGCCAGCGTTTGCGGAGGCTCTCTTGCCCTGATGGATGCGGGAATCAAAATAAAAAGCCACGTCTCGGGCATTGCCATGGGACTGATCTCGGGAGACAACGGAGAAGTGGCCGTGTTGACCGATATTCTGGGCGATGAAGATCACCTCGGTGATATGGACTTTAAAGTCACCGGTACCCGAAACGGTATTTGCGCCTGTCAGATGGATATTAAAATTGAAGGACTCTCCTATGAGGTGCTTGGACAGGCCCTCGAACAGGCCCGCAGAGCGCGTCTGGAAATACTGGATAAGATGTATGAAGTGATTGATCAGCCGCGCTATGAGTTTAAGCCTTTTGTGCCTAGAATTCACAAGATTTTCATTGCCCGCGATTTCATAGGTGCGGTGATTGGCCCGGGAGGTTCTACCATCCAGGAAATGCAGCGTGAAACCGGAACGACCATCACCATTGACGAAGTGGGCGATCAGGGTGAAATTGTAATCAGTGGAGACGACAAGGATTCCATCGAAGCAGCCATTCGGAAAATAAAAGCCATTACGGCTGTTCCGCAAACCGGGGAGGTCTATGAGGCCAAAGTGAAATCCATTATGCCTTACGGTGCTTTTGTGGAATTTCTGCCCGGCAAAGAAGGTCTCCTGCATATCAGCGAAATTTCCTGGAGCCGCATCGAGAAGGTGGAGGATGTGCTGAAAGTGGGAGATATGATCAAGGTGAAACTGCTCGACATTGACAAGCGCTCGGGCAAGTTCAAGCTCTCCAGAAAAGTGCTTCTCGATCCCCCGGCCCACATCAGGGAAAAGATGGAAAAACGGGACTCGGGACAACACGAATAAATATGCAGGTGTAAAAAATACACCGAAAATGAAACCAAGTGGAATGGGGAGCGTACCTATGGTACAAATACCCCACCATGAAGCATTACAAAATCAGGCAAAGCATCACGCAGCGGGAGACCCCCGCGCTGAACCGCTATCTTAATGAGATCGGCAAAGAGCAGATGGTCAGCTCCGAAAAGGAGATCGACCTTGCCCGGAGGATTCAGGAAGGTGACCAAAAGGCACTGGAAGAACTGACACGGGCCAACTTGCGCTTTGTCGTATCCATTGCCAAGCAATACCAAAATCAGGGCTTGCCGCTCAGTGATCTTATCAATGAGGGCAACATCGGCCTTATCAAGGCGGCCCAGCGTTTTGATGCCTCCAAGGGTTTTAAGTTCATTTCCTATGCTGTCTGGTGGATTCGCCAGAGCATTTTGCAGGCCATTGTGGACAATGCCCGCCTGGTACGTCTGCCGCTCAACAAGGCTGCCGCTTATCACAAAATAAACAAAGCCACCCGTGAGTTTCAGCAAAGCAATGAGCGTGTGCCTACATTGGAAGAACTCTCGGAGATGGTGGACCTGAAGCCCGCTACCCTGGGTGTGGTGATGAACAATTCCATCCGGCATCAGTCTACGGATGCACCGCTCGGAAATGACGAGGATTTTAGCTTTTCGGATACCCTCGAAGACCGCTCGGCCCAGGGCCCCGAGAAAGTGCTCATGTTCGAAACGCTGAAAAAGGAATTGAAGCGCCTGCTCGAAGTGCTGAGCCTTCGCGAGCGCAAGATCATTGAGATGTACTTTGGCATGGACGGGGCGCCCCGCATGACGCTGGCCGAAATCGGTGATCGCATGGGCCTGACACGCGAGCGCATTCGTCAGATCAAAGAACGGGCGCTGCGCAAATTGCGCAGGTATTCCGGAAACAAGGTACTGCAATCCTACTTTTACGATAGCTGAAAGGGAGAGAGTAAACACGGCAAATCCGCATTCCTCAGAGCGGGAGAATGTCTTTGTTGATTTCTTTCTTCAGTGCCAGCATCTGAATGGCTGCTACGGCACATTCCACCCCTTTGTTGCCATGTGCTCCGCCTGCTCTTTCGAGCGCCTGCGCTTTATTATTGACGGTCAGCAATCCGAAAATCACGGGGATATCCAGTTCGGAATTCATTTTTGCGATGGCCGTGGAGACGGCCTGGTTGATATAGTGGTCGTGAGAGGTCTCTCCTTTGATGACACAGCCCAGGGTGATGATGGCATCCGGAGATAATTTACGCGCCACCCAGGCAGCTCCGGCCACCAATTCGAAGGCTCCGGGCACATGAAAAATGCCGATGCTGTCCTTTGCCGCACCCCGTTCCATCAGGGTCTGCCGGCACCCCTCCAGCAGGGCTTCGCCTATCTGCCGGTTGTAGTCCGATACCACAATGGCAAAAGTCATATTTGAAGCAGCCGCAATGCGGTCTGTCTGATAATCGGACAGGTTTTTCTCAGCGCTTGCCAAGTCAGGAGTATTTTAGCTTTGCATCTACCAGCTTGAGGTACTTGACCACTTCCCGGCCCTGGGCCGAGAGCGGATATTTTTCTTCTATTTCCTGATACATTTCGCGGGCCTCTTCGTACTTGCCGAGGTTCAGGTAGTAGTCACCGGCCAGTTGCAGATAGTAAGGCGTGAAAAAATCGTGCTCCACGGCATGGGCGGCCCGCTCATAGTATTTGGCGGCTTTTCCGCTTTCGCCCTGCTGCGCGTAAGCGTGCCCCAGCAATTCATATTTGCGGGCGGCAAGGAGATCGGTACCGGGCGAGAAATCATCCAGATAATCGATGGCCGATTGCACATCGCCCAGCTTCAGATAGGAAACACCGGCATAGTAATTGGCAAGATTGGCTGCGCTGCTTGCCGGATATTCGTCAATGATATCCAGAAAACCCGGATTGGCTCCGTCTCCGTTGAGTGCGAGCGAGAATGAATCTATGCGGAAATATTCCTGGGGATAGCTCATCAGCGGCAAGGCTTCTTCTTCCTGCTTGCCGGCCCGGTAATCTTTGTAGATGTATGCCGCCACACCCAGCACGATGGCCAGCGTCACACCGATGAGGATGTTCTTGTAGCGGTTGTAAAAGTTCTGTGCTTCTTCGAGAAAATTGCGTTCCTGTTCTTTATGTTTCGTCATGGTCTTTTTTGGCTTAATCTTTTATAAACGGATAATCGGCTTGTACATAAATATCTTCATACAGTGCATCTGCGGAAGGGAAGGGTGAACTTTCGGCAAATGCAACGGCCTCTTCCACCTCTCTTTTCACTTCGTCCTGGATTTTCTTCAGTCCGGCTTCATCGAGGTATCCTTTCTCCAGCAGGTCGTGTGCCACGCCCGGGATGGGGTCCTTTTTGCGATAGGCTTCCAGCTCTTCACGGGTGCGATATTTGGCCGGATCCGACATGGAGTGGCCTTTGTAGCGATAGGTTTTCAGTTCGAGCACATAGGGGCCTTTTCCGGCTCTGCATTGCTTCAGCGCTTTTTCAAGGGCCTTGTGTACCGGCAGCGGGTGCATGGCATCTACCGCTTCGTGAGTGATGTCGTAGGCGCAGGCCATGTGGTGAAGGTCTTTCACCGGCCCCGACCGTTCGACCGAGGTACCCATGGCGTAATGGTTGTTTTCGATCAGGAAGATGACGGGCAGTTTCCAGAGGGCGGCCATGTTGAGTGTTTCGTGCCAGGAGCCCTGTTTGATGGCACCATCGCCCAAAAAGGTGAGGCTGACATTTTTATTCTCTTTATACTTTTCGGCAAAGGCAAGTCCTGCCCCAAGGGGAATCTGTCCGCCCACGATGCCGTGGCCGCCATAAAAGCGCCCGTCCACATGGAAAAAGTGCATGCTGCCGCCTTTTCCTTTTGTGCAGCCCGTCACTTTTCCGTAGAGCTCGGCCATGCCTTCATTCATTGTTACACCCCGCATCAGGGCCAGTCCGTGATCGCGATAGGCAGTGATAATCGGATCGCTCACCTCACAAGCCGAGTCCACCGCTGCCGCTATGGCTTCCTGTCCGATATACAGATGAAGAAAACCCCTGATCTTCTGCTGTGCATACATCTGTGCAGCCTTCTCTTCAAAGCGTCTGATCCGGAGCATCAGACGGTACCATTCAATGTAGGTGCCCTTTGTTATTTTTGCCATTATAGCTTCTGTGTTTTACTGGCGCAAAAATATAAAATTAAAAGGGAAAACCCATTGTTCGTCCACACGCTTCAACTTACTAATTTCAAATGCTATTCCCGTGCTGAGCTGGGTTTTGAATCGCAGATCACCGGCTTTGCCGGACCCAACGGAGCGGGCAAGACCAACCTTCTGGATGCGCTTCATTTTCTCTGCAGCGGCAAGAGCTATTTTAACCCGCCCGACCGGCAGAATATCCGATTCGGAGCCTCTTTTTTTCGTCTTTCGGGCGAGATTGAAGCCGGAGGGGAAAGAGACCGGGTACTTTGCATTCACGAAAGCGGCAGGCGCAAGCGAATTTCCGTGAATGAGGTACCTGTCACACGCATGTCCGGGTTTATGGGCCGCTACCCCGTGGTGGTCATTGCCCCCGATGACGTGATGATGATCAACGGAGGGAGCGAAGAGCGCAGACGTTTTCTGGATATGAGCATTTCTTTCTCCGGGAAGGATTATCTCGAAGACCTGTCGCTCTACAAAAAAGTGCTGCTGCAGCGCAACAGCCTCCTCAAGGACCCGGCACGCAGGGGCCGCGTCAATGAAGACCTGCTGCAGGCCTATGACCGGCTGCTTGTCCCGGCTGCCCATCGCATCTACGAGAGAAGAAAAGCTTTTCTTCAGCGTTTTATGCCTTATTTCACGCGCTTGTACAGCGAGCTGACGGGCGTCAGTGAGTTGCTCGAAATTCACTATCAGAGCGGTCTGCATGAAAAAGACATGAACACGCTCCTCGAAGAGGCCAGGCCCCGCGATGAAATGCTGCAACGAACCACGGCCGGCCCGCACCGCGATGACCTTCAGTTTCTTCTGAATAGCAACGAACTCAGGCACTACGGGTCGCAGGGGCAGAAGAAATCCGCACTCATTGCCCTCAAGCTGGCTCAGTTTCACTATCTGAAGGATCATACCGGACGTACTCCGCTCCTTCTGCTGGACGATATCTTCGACCGCCTGGATGAAGCCCGGAGCCGGCAGCTCGTGGAAATGGTACAGTGCAAGGTTTTCGGGCAGGTTTTTCTGAGCGACACCTCTGCCGGGCGATTGTTGCAGATTTTCGGCACCGGAGCGCTATCTTTTGATATATTTGAAGTGGAAGATGCCAGAATAAAGAAATTATGAACGACCACAATCAGGAGCGCCTTAAAGATGTCATTGAAGACTTTTTCAATGCCTACGGACTGAAAGAGCAATATCTTCAAAACCGCATCATTTGCGGCTGGCAGGAGATCATGGGCTCCATGGTGGCACGCCACACCAACGATCTGTTTATTAAAGGAAACAAACTCTTCCTCTATCTCGACTCGGCCCCCCTGCGGCATGAACTCACAATGATCAAGGCCCAGGTAATCAAAAAGGTAAACGAGGCGGTGGGGGTCGAAATGATCAAAGAGCTCATCATCAAATGAAAGTGATAAAATACCTTATTCCGATTCTCCTCTTCTCATCCCCGGGCCTTCATGCCCAGCGCGATGCCACCAGGGATATGCTGGAGATAGCGGCTGCCGGCCTGAGCGACAGCAGCGGACCGGAAAGCCGCTATTTCGTTCTGAAAGGGCGCAATGCCTATTTTTTCAGGCAATACAAAGAAGCGCTTGAATATGCGGGCAATGCGATGAAGCTTGATGACGGCAACAAAGATGCTTATGTGCTGGCAGCGGATGCCTATGCCGCCCTTGCCAAAGACAAGCGGGCCCTGAAATACTACCGGAAGGCGGCAGCACTGGATGGCGATGATCCCGTCCTGCTTTACCATCTGGCCCTGAGCAATATGAAACTGGGCCACAACGTGGCGGCCATGGAGAACCTGGACAGGGCCATTGAAATAGAGCCGGACAACAACGCTTTCTATCTACTCAGGGGGGAAGCAAAGATGGCAGTAGGCATTTTTGCAACGGCCATACAGGATTTTGAGGTGGTGCTTGAATTGAACCCGGGAGACGAAGAAGCCATTATAAAAACAGGCGTTTGCCTTCGCGAGATAGGCAATTATGCCGAGTCCATCGAAGAGTTGAGCAAAGCCGTATCAGCCAATCAGGGCAATGCGGATGCCTTCCTCGAACGGGGGAAAACCTACCTCCGGGCATTTAACAAAAACAAAGCCTGTGAAGACTTTCGAAAAGCCGTAGAACTGGGCAGCCGTGAAGCCGGCAAATTGCTGGAAAGCAACTGCGGCAGCAATTGATTATATCTTCACGATCCAGCCGTGGCGGTCTTCTTTCAAGCCTCTTTTTATGCCCATCAGCTCGGCTTTCAGTTGATTGGATATTTTTCGGCTTTCGATGGCCGGCAAAACAAGGCGTTCGCCTTTGTATCCGATTTCAGAGATTTGGGCAATGGTGGCAGCCGTTCCCGCCCCGAATGCCTCTTCCAGGCGTCCGCTGTGAAAAGCCTCAATGACTTCTTTAATCGTTACGATGCGGTCTTCTACGGGTATGCCCATCTCCTTGGCCAGTGTAATCACACTGTCGCGGGTGATGCCTTCCAGTATTTCGCCCGTCTCGATGGTCGGGGTGATGAGCTTGCCGTCTATGACGAAGAAAACATTCATGGTGCCGATCTCATGCACCTGCTCGAAGCGGCAGCCGTCAAGCCATAAAATCTGGTCGTAGCCCTCTTTTTTTACTTCGATGGCGGGCAGAAGAGTGGCCGCATAGTTGCCGGCCGTCTTGGCATATCCCGTGCCGCCTTTGAAGGCACGCACATATTTCTCGGCCACTTTCACCTTCACCGGATGATCGTAATAGGGGCCGACCGGACTGGTGAAAATGATAAATCGATAGGTGTCGGAGGGTCGTATGCCCACATACTCATCGGTGGCAAACATAAAGGGACGGATATAGAGCGAACTGTTGATGCCTGAGGGCACCCAGTCGCGGTCGAGTTCCAGCAGCTTCAGCAATCCCACTTCAAAGACTTCGCGGGGCAGGGCCGGCATCGCCATCCGGTGGGCTGAGCGGTTTAAGCGAAGAAAATTCTTCCGGTGCCTGAACAAATTGACTCCTCCATCGGCACTGCGGTGGGCTTTCAACCCTTCAAATATCAGCTGTCCGTAATGGAGGGCCGACATGGCCGGATTGTATTTAATCGCTCCAAAAGGCTCTATTTTAAGGTTTTGCCAGTGCCCGTCTCTGTACTCGGCCGTAAACATATGATCCGAAAAAATCTTTCCAAAGGGGATATTGTCAAAATCGACCCCGGGAAGCCGGCTTTTCTCTACGCGCTCAATTCGGATCTGATACTGATCTTTCGTAATCTCTGCTTGTTCCATATACTGCTTTTTGATTGATCAAAATATTGGAGGGATCTGATGTAAATTTGAAATCAGATTGTATTTCCCATTGCTGGGAATTTAAGTAAAAATGATCAAATAATGGGGAATATGAAGGTGGAATTAAATGATGTAAGTGCATATTATCTTAAGGAATATTCACAAGAAACTGAAAATTACCTGCTAAGGGGAGAGGCCGGGAGTGATGTGCTTTTTTTGCTCTGCAAAGAATCGGAGGAGGATCATCCGGAAGAAAGTGAAATGCTGACCCGCCTGACACAGGCCATTGGCCGCAATCCGGAGGAATTGGCCTTCGTGGCTGCAAGGAAGGAAGAACTCCCGCCCTATAAGCGGCTTAATAAGGATTTCTCTTTTGAATACATGATTGCCTTCGGAATTCAACCCTCTGACCTGGGCCTGAATATCGAAGCAAAAATAAATGAGATTGTCCGGATGGGCGGGCGCAGCCTTTTGTTCACCCGCAGCTACCGCAAGCTGGAAGGGGAGCAGGAGTCGAAGGCGGATTTGTGGCGATCGATGCAAGTACTTTTTGGACTGAAAAAAAGCAAGTGATGGAATTGATATTTGCCACGGGCAACCCGCACAAAGTGGCGGAAGTGCAGTATCTGCTGCCGGAAGGAATACGGATAAAGACCCTGCGCGAGATCGGCATCGAAGAGGAGATTCCCGAGACGGGCCAAACGCTGGAAGAAAATGCCCTTTTGAAAGCCGAATACGTCAGGCAGCGGGGCAGCCGGGATGTATTTGCCGAGGATACCGGACTGGAGGTGAAAGCCCTTCACAACGCACCGGGGGTGTATTCGGCACGCTATGCCGGCCCCGCGTGCGACAGCCGGGCCAACCTCGTAAAACTCCTGAAAGAAATGGAGGGTCAAAATGACCGGAGGGCCCGCTTCCGCACCGTCATTGCATTGATACTAAACGAAGAAATCCACCGTTTTGAAGGCATTGTGAACGGGCAAATTGCTGAAACGGCCAGCGGGAGCGGAGGCTTCGGATATGATCCGGTTTTTGTTCCGGAGGGATTTGACCGCTCCTTTGCCGAGCTGGGAGACGAGGTCAAAAGCCGCATCAGCCACCGCGCCCGGGCCATGAAAAAAATGATTTCCTTTTTAAACACGCTCCGCATACAACCATAATTCATTAAATTCCGTCATTAAATCAGTGCCAATGAGCACGTCCCGTGCAGCATATCCCGAGAAAGAGCTGATCAGGCAATGCCTGAAAGGCCGGGCCAATGCACAACGGCAACTCTACGAGCACTTTGCTCCGCGGATGTTTGCCGTTTGCCTGCGCTACGCCAAAAACCGGCACAATGCCGAGGATATTCTGCAGGAAGGGTTCATTAAGGTGTTCAAATACCTCAAGAACTTCCGGGGCGATGGTTCATTCGAGGGGTGGATGAGGCGAATTTTTGTGAATACGGCCATCGAGCATTATCGCAAAAATTCCAAAGTTTACAGTGTTGAGGATATCCCGGTCGACTACCAGGAAACAACCGTCAATCCGGCCATTCAGAATATGAGCGTGGATGAGTTGCTCGAGCTGGTGGAGCGATTGCCAAACGGTTATCGCATGGTTTTCAACCTCTATGTGATGGAGGGATTGAACCACCGGGAAATAGCCGGAGAACTGGGGATTAGCGAAGGCACCTCCAAGAGCCAGCTGGCACGGGCCAGGGCACAGTTGCAGAAAATGATTGCAGAAAGGGAATTAAAAGAATATGGAACAGCCATCTGACCATTCGTTTGACCGGGCATTCAGAGAAAAGATGCAGGGTGTGGAGCGCATGCCCTCGGAGTTGCCGTGGATCGGAATCTCGGCCGCCCTGGATCAAATGCGCAGAAAGCGCAGAAGAGGATGGCTCCTGGGCATGGCCTTTGCAGCGGCACTTCTTGCACTGCTGCTTCTCTTCAAACCTTTTTCATCAGATAATAGCACGGCCGGTGATGAGCAGTGGATCAATGCATTTTCCGCACTGCCTGCATGGGAAACCCCCGCTCTGCGAGGCGGGACAGAATCGGGAAGCGGGAACAGCAACAGCGAAGCATCTGCGCTATCGGGCACAGAAAGCACGTCCGCTGCCCCGGCCCTGAAAAGCGGCAGGATGGTAGAGCAGGGACTTGCTTCGAGCCCGCTTGCCGAGCAGCGAATGTCTTATGCCGCTGCGCGCGGGGATGTGAAGCCGGCCATGAACCCGCATAAGGATCCGGTTCCGCCCGGCCCGGGCATGCCCGGATACCTCTCTGCCATCCATGCATCGGGCATCCCCCGTGATGAGCAAATGTCTGTTGAACGAAAATCTTTTGTATTGCCTGACGGCAGTTTCGATCCGCTTTCCTTCCGCATGCTGCGCATCGGATTTATCGGCATGGCACAGGCGACATCGCTCGGCAGCAGCGGCATTGACAATTTCCTGGCCGATGCAGCGGGCCGCAAGCGGATGAAGGTACGGGCCGCTTACGGACTGAGTGCCGCCCTTGATTTTTCGCGTTCCTTCGGGGTGGAGGTCAACCTGCTCATCAGCAGCAGCGAAGGCCAGGCATTTAAGGCCGGTGGCAGGCGCCCCGACCTGCGCAGCAATTATATCCGCGTGCCCGTGATGCTTAAATATCGCTTTCTGCGTGCCGGAGCCCTTCGCGGACTGCCCGAGGCATTTTGTCTGAAGGCCGGAGTAGAGTACGGGCGCCTCAATTGGGTGAACATGGATGAATTCTCCAACTTTATTGAGCCTTCACAATTCAACCCGACAGAGTTCGGGGCCGTTGCGGATATTTCTTACGAAAAATATCTCAGTCCGCAACACATTCTTACCAGCGGCTTTCGTGCACGGCTGGGAAGTCCCGGCAAGGCAGGAAATGCCTCTGTCCGCTCGGCAGCACTTGCATTCTATTTGCAACTGCATTACGGCTTTTTTAAGAGGAATCGTTGATTTTCAGTGTTTCCCGCCCGCCAGCGCGGTCAGCAAAAGCGCCATTATTCCGATAATCAAAAGAAGTGAATAGAAAAGGGAGCGCCAGATGGATACCCCCGTTTCCCGGTGGTTTCGTATGGCCAGAAAAACGGCTGCAAGGATCATGATCACAAGAAGCAAATAAAGCCATGCATTCATGCCTGCAAAGATAATTCCTTCCCCCTTCTTTCGTTCATGCAGCGATGTCGTTTGCTTCCGATATTTATTTTTTCAATGTAATAGGAACCCGCTGCCTTCGCATAGAGGCTGAAATTGAGCATTTTTGCAGCAGCTCAATGAAAAGTTGAACCATGAAATATCTACTCCTCTGCTTTTTTTTCTTCCCTTTTGCCATGTTTGCACAAACACATACCATCAGCGGCTATGTGAAGGATGCCGAAACGGGTGAGGTGCTGATAGGGGCAAATGTGTACGATCTGAAGACCCTGGAAGGGACGGCCGGCAACCGCTATGGTTTTTTCAGCCTGACACTGCCCGCAGACAGCGTGTTTCTGCGTGTTTCCTTTGTCGGCTATCGTCCGTTTACCCGGACTTTTCTGCTGCTCGAGGATATGGAAATAAATGTGGAATTGCAGCCGGCCAGTGAACTGGAAGAAGTGGTGATACGCGGGGATGCCATAGAGAAGATTGAAGAGCGAAGCCAGATGAGCAGCATTCATCTTCCCATCCGGCAGATCAAGTCCATCCCGGCTTTTCTGGGAGAGGTGGATGTGCTGAAAGCGGTGCAATTGCTGCCGGGTGTGCAAAGCGGCAATGAGGGCTCGAGCGGCATCTTCGTGCGCGGGGGCAGTCCCGATCAAAACCTGATTCTTCTGGACGGAGTGCCGGTCTATAATGTGTCCCACCTTTTCGGATTTTTCTCGGTTTTCAATGCCGATGCCATCAACAATGTGGAGCTGATCAAGGGGGGCTTTCCGGCACGCTATGGCGGCCGCCTCTCTTCGGTGCTTGACATCACCATGAAGGAAGGCAACCAGAAAAAGTTCTCGGGCTCCGGCTCTGTCGGGGTGGTGGCTTCCAAACTAACCCTCGAAGGGCCCATCGTCAAAGACAAAGGTTCTTTTATTGTCAGTGGCAGGCGCACCTATCTCGACCTCTTGGCGCGGCCTTTTATCAAGCGTTCGATTGACGGCAATGCGGGCTATTACTTTTACGATTTCAACGTCAAAGCCAACTACCGGATCGGAGCGCGCGACCGCATCTATCTGAGCGGATACTTCGGCCTGGATGATTTCTATTTTAAGAATACCGACAGCTATGAATCGAACGGAAATACGCTGCGAGACAGCTACGGGGCGGGCCTCGACTGGGGCAACCGAACGGGCGTTCTTCGCTGGAACCATCAGTTTGCTCCGAAGCTCTTCAGCAACCTGACGCTCAACTACAGCCGTTACCAGTTCAACACCCGGGTAGAGGTATCCGAAGAATCCCTCGTCAACGGACAAGTGGACCGGTCGGCCTTTCTGCTCCGGTATTTTTCGGGTATCCGCGACTGGGGCGCTTCATATACCTTCGACTTTATTCCCCGCCCGAGCCACTATCTCAAATTCGGTGGAAGTGCCGTGTATCATACTTTCAAGCCGGGAACCGTTCAGCTGCAAATAGAAAGCGGGCAGAATGAAATCGATACTTCCCTGAACAATTCATTTACCGATGCCTTTGAATATCGCTTGTTTTTTGAAGATGACTGGCGCATCAGCGATCTGCTCAAAGTCAATGCCGGTGTGCATCTCTCCGCCTTTTATGTGGATCGCGAGTGGTTTTCATCCGTTGAACCGCGCATTTCGATGCGCTATATGATTGCAGACGGACTCAGTCTGAAAGGCTCGTACAGCCGCATGAACCAATACATACACCTTTTGACCAACAGCGGCATCGGCCTGCCTACGGACTTGTGGGTGCCGGCCACTTCACGGGTTATTCCGGAGCAGAGCTGGCAACTGGCCACGGGCCTGGCCAAAAGCATGAAACACGGCATCGAGCTGAGTGTGGAAGCCTACTACAAGTCGATGAAGAACATCATCGAATACCGCGAAGGAGCCAACTTTCTTCTGAATGAAGGCTGGGAGTCGCAGGTGGTCAGGGGCAGGGGATGGAGCTATGGCGGGGAGTTCTTTTTACAGAAAAAAAGCGGCAAAACCACCGGATGGATTGCCTACACCCTCTCCTGGACCTACCGGCAGTTTGAGGATCTGAATTTCGGGAAGCGCTTTCCTTTCAAATATGACCGGAGGCATGATGTGTCCGTGACCATTGCCCACCGCCTTAACGAGCGCTGGGAGCTGGCAGCCACCTGGGTCTATGGCACCGGCAATGCCATTTCGCTTCCCGTGGCGGTTTACAAAGGCGATGCCGGCCTCTTTGCCGGGAGTTCATACGGCCTCCCGGTTTATTACTATCCGGAGCGCAACAACTACCGCATGCGCGCTTATCACCGCCTGGATATCGGAGCCAACTACAGCAAAAAGACGAGCTGGGGACAGTGGGGCCTCAACTTGGCTGCTTATAATGCATATAACCGGAGGAATCCCTTTTTTATTTATCAGGGGCTGGATGAGTTCAGCGGTGAAAGGGCTTTCAAGCAGGTCAGCCTCTTTCCGGTCATTCCTTCCCTGGCCTTAAACTTTGAATTCTGATGATTATGAAACGAATACTTCCTTTGGCATTGCTCAGCGGCTTCAGTGCAATGTTCTTTTCCTGTGAGATGACCGTTGATGTCGAGCTTCCCGCAAGCGATCCCGTGCTGGTGGTCAACGCACAGCCCGAAAGCGGAACCCCTTTGCTGGTGGACGTGACCCTCAGTCAATCGGTGCTTAGTAATGATCCCGGTGTTTTTCCTCCGCTGACGAATGCCCGCGTACTGCTCATCCGAAACGGAAGCGACAGTCTCTATGCAGACTATTTTGATCCGCTCAAGCTTTATGCTTTCCCGCTGATTCCCGCGGAGGGAGACTTCTTTGAGTTGCAGGTTTCGCATCCCGGCTATCCCGCGGTGCGTGCCGAAGCCCGAATCCCGCAGGCTTTAAAGATTGAGAACGTCACACTGGAACACCGCGTGGAAAAGGACCGCGATGGCAATGAACTGGCGCGCCTGAGCTTCGACATCTCAGATCGCCCTGACGAGGCCGATTATTTCAGCCTTGAGCTGAAATATCTGGGTACGGACAGCATCGTCAATTCCGCTTGCTTTCAAAGCGATGAACCGGTTTTTTTCAGGCAGGGAGAATTGCAGGAACCGGGTGACCGGAGCTGGTTTTGCGAAGAATTCTACTTTGACGACAGCTACATGACAGAGCATCCCTACCGGGTTACGGTCTATCTGATGGAAAGTGAATTTCAGCTTGCCCGTGAATTGATTCTGCGCCTGAAGACCCATGAGGCGGCTTCCTATTTGTACAGAACTTCCCTGGAGGATCAGCTGGCGGTGTACGGAAATCCCTTTGCCGAGCCCGTGATCGTGTACAGCAACATCGAAAACGGACTGGGAATCTTTGCCGGAAGTGCCGCTTCCGAGAGCCGCATCCCGTGGTAGGGGCCCCGTAGCTTTAAAATAAAAAAAGCCGCTCTCATTTTTGAAAGCGGCTTTCTTTGTGCTTCTTTTGCTATTATCTTTTTTCCCTGATACGGGCTTTCTTGCCTTTCAGTTCACGCAGATAGAAAATACGCGCTCTTCGCACTTTTCCTCTCTGGTTTACTTCAATTTTTGAAATATTGGGAGAATGCACGGGGAAGATACGTTCCACACCGATCTGGTTGGCCGAGATCTTGCGAACGGTAAAGGTTTCCGTAATGCCGCTTCCCTTTCGCTGAATCACGATGCCTTTGAATGCCTGAGGGCGTGTTTTTTCGCCTTCCTTGATCATATAGGTTACCGTGACAGTGTCTCCGGCAGCGAATTCGGGAATTTCACGCTTTGTGCTGATTTCCCCGTGTATGTCTGTAATCTTGTCCATGCTTGTATTTCTTGCCTTTTGCTAAAACGAATGCAAATTTAAATAGTTTTTGTAAGAAAGTGCGCAAATTCAAAAAGAAAAAGAATCTCAAAGAGGAGCTACTCCTCGTCCAGCAAGTCGGGTCTTCGCTGTCGGGTTCTTTTCAGGGCTTCTTCTTCGCGCCAGGCTTCGATGGCCGCAAAATTTCCTGAGAGCAGTACATCGGGCACCTTCCATCCGCGAAACTCGGCCGGCCGGGTATAGACGGGCGGAGAAAGGATGCCGTCCTGGAAACTGTCGCTGAGGGCGGAGCTTTCGTCTCCCAGCACACCCGGCAGGAGGCGACCGATCGCATCAATGAGTACAAGAGCCGGCAGTTCTCCTCCCGTAAGGACATAATCCCCGATCGATATTTCCATAGTCACGAAGTGCTCCCGTACGCGCTCGTCTATGCCTTTGTAATGCCCTGCAATGATCAGCAGTTCTTTTTTCAGCGAGAGCCGGTTGGCCATCTTCTGTTGCAGGCGAGGTCCGTCCGGGGTCATGTAGATGATCTCATCGTAGCGGTGCTCCTTTTGCAACGATTCAATGCAGCGTACCAGCGGCTCGGCCATCATCACCATGCCGGCACCGCCTCCGTATTGATAGTCGTCCACCTGTCCGTGTTTGTAGGGGGTGTAGTCGCGCAGGTTGTGCAGCTGCACCTCCAGGAGGCCTTTCTCCCGGGCACGTTTCAATATGGAGTGGCTCAGCGGGCTCTCCATCAGTTCGGGCAATATGGTAATCACATCAATCCGCATCGAGGTATATGTCTAAGAGTCCGTCAGGCAGTTGCATATCCAGGCGCTGTTTCTTCTCATCGATTCGCAGAATGAGGTCTTCGTTGAGGGGAATCAGAAGCTCCCGCTCGTGAAAATAAAGCAATGCCAGCTCCTGTCCCGGCATTTGCAGTATTTCTTCGATTTTCCCCAGTGTTCCGTGCTGCTCATCATGTATTTCGTATCCGCTGAGATATCCGTAGTTTCCTTCCGCTTCGGCCGGGCTTTCGGCTATCATCTCACGGGGCAGGTAAAGAATCCGGCCGGCCAGTTGGTAGGCTTCCTCTTTGCTGCCGGCCTCTTCAAACTTGATCACTGCATGATCGCTTTCCCATTCGATGCTTTCGATGAAGCAGGGAAGGGGCAGGCCGTTGTCGTCTTCAATAAAAAAGGCTTCGATTTGATCGAAGCCTTCCTTATCTGTTTCGAGCAAGGCTTTCAGATGACCACTTGTGCCTTTGGGCGATGCCAGGCGACCGATCACTGTATAGCCTTCCATCTTTATTCTCCTTCCTTGCTTTCCTCTTTTTCTTCTTCCGCTTTTTCTTCTTTCGGCTCTTCGCTCTTCTCTTCTTTCTGTTCCGCACTTGCTTCCGGAGCGCTTTCTTCGGCCGGAGCTTCCTCGCTTCCGCTTGCGGCTGTTTCGGCTGCAGCTTCCCCTTCGGCCGGGCTTTCACCGCGCTCGGCAGCAGCGGCAGCAGCTACCTCATCGATGGTCTCGGCTTTCTTCTCTTCTTCGGCTTCGCTTGCTGCTTTTTCTTTGGCTTCGGCATCTTCTCTTTCTTTGGCAGCAGCGGCAGCCCGGGCAGCTTCTTCTTTCTCGCGTTTTTCTTTGGCGATTTTTTCGTTTTTGTTGAACTCGGCCATGGCATCCTGCTCGGCCTTTTCTTTGGCTTTGCGCATTTGCTCCTCGCGTTCGATCATGAAGGCTTCAAAACGCTTCTCGGCTTCTTCTTCCGTGAAAGCACCCTTTGCCACTCCCCGGTAAAGATGTTTTTTGTACAGCACGCCTTTGTAGGAAAGGATGGCACGCACCGTATTGGTCGGTTGCGCTCCGTTGAGCAGCCATTTCATGGCGGCATCCACGTCAATGCTGATTTCGGCAGGAATGCGGGTCGGGTCGTAATGCCCCAGTTTTTCAATGACTTTGCCATCCCGCTTTACGCGCTGGTCGGCCACTACAATGTGATAAAAAGGCCGCTTGGTTCGGCCAAAACGCTGAAGTCTGATTCTTACGGACATATTGAATATGTTTTTGGTTTGATAAATCCCGGTTTTTTCCAGGATAAGACCTGGCGGGCCGGGTGATTTCTTAAAGTGCGGCAAAAATAAGGCTATTATTCGTAAAATGAAAGCATTGCAGCCGGGGAATCAAATCCGGTGACATGCGAAGGGCCGGGGCAGGCTCCGGAAGATGGCAAATGGCGGCCCTGCATTTTTTCTGCTTTCATAATAATGCCGTAATTTTATCTGTGGGCGTTTCCCTCTATCCTCAAAAATATTAAAGGCATGAGAAAAAAATGCATCTTGCTCTTTTTGATGCTATCTGCCGCCTTTTCCGGACTCCTGGCCCAAAGGCCGGTTTTGTTGATGCACAATGTAAAAAACGGAAAAGAAAAAGTCGTCCGCCAGGCCGATATGATCCGGGTGAAGGACCGGGAAGGAAATACGTATAAGGGCCGCATGGCCATAGTGAACGACAGTCTGCTGGTGATAGGGGCATCCGGAATTGCCATTCAGGATATCGTGGAAGTGCGCAAAGTGACGCTGGCGGCAAAAATTCTCGGGGGTTTGCTGGCCGGTACGGCCGGCCTGGCTACGGCCTATGGGGCATACGGCATCATTGTCCTTATTTCGGAAGGAGGGTTTGCCAGTGTTTTTGCCATAATTCTTGCCGTTCCCGTGGCCATTGCCGCGATTCTTACGGGCACAGGTTTGTTAATCATGAACTCGGGCAGGCGCTACAAAAATTCAAAGTGGAATTTTTCCATTGCCCCCGGCCCATCGAAAACGAAACCGGCAGGCAGCCGCTAAAATTCAAGTGAAAGTGTCATTCCGTTGACCGGATCACCGGGGTAGCTCAGGGCCGCAAAGGGCATCAAACGCAGTCTCTTCCCTTCTTTTTTCTTCGAGAGGTCATCGCTCAGGTCGAAATTGTAGAGGTGTGCATCCACAATGGCATCGACCACATTGAGGAGATAAATGCCCACCGTGGCGAGATAGGCCATGTCACGGTAATTTTTCCATTGCTCGGCTTCGCTCCTGAGTTGTGAGGTAAGGTAGGCCGATGTAAATCCGGTTTCATATTCCGAAAGGGGGTCATCGTCTGTCCGCGTGGCATAGGCCAGGGCAAAATCGCGGTAAAAGCCATTGTAATAGGCCGAAAAACCGGCAGCGGTGGCTACCAGCCCGAAGGCCAGGGGGGCTTTCCAGTATTTGCGGTTGTAGAGCTGCCCCAGGCCCGGAAGGAGCACGGAATAATAGGCCGCACGCAAAGGGGCATGATCCTGAGGCGCTTGTTTCAGTCTGGCAACGACATAGGCATCCAGCGCATTGATGCCGTAGGCATACAGCGTGAAAAAAACCGAGTAGCGCTTGTAGTCTCCATAGCGGAAAGTATTCCGAAACACTTCCATATTCGAAAGGCCGGGGTAGGGATCGTCAAGCAAAGTGTTTTGCCCGATGCGCACGAGGGTCGATTTTTCATAGGCCGAACTGAGCAGCGAAAAGCGGACGCTTCCGTACACACCGGAAGCGGCCAGCGAAAACATGAGCGGGGCTTTGACAAACTGGCGGTTGCTCCATTGCCCGTAGCCCGGCAGGAGGACTGAGCGCATGGCCGTCTTTTCGGGGCTGAGAAGCGGGGCCGTTGAATCTGCTGCGGGAAGGCTGTCCCGGGCGGATAAATAGAGGGAAAAAAAGAGCAGAAAGAGGAAAGCCGGCAGCTTAGCCATTTCCACCTTCTTCGATGATCTCGAGTATGCGGTTGAGGTCGTCATCCGAGTAGTATTTGATAACGATCTGTCCTTTGCCGCTATTGTCGTACTTCATATACACCCGCGTGCTGAGAGCGGTGGCCAGGCGGTCTTCCACATGCTTGTATTCCGGGGGCAGGGGGCTTTTTTCTTTGGCCGCTTTTTTGATTTTTCGCAGGCCGTTTCTTACCAGGGCTTCGACCTGGCGCACCGACAGGTTTTTCTTAATGATTTCTTTGAAAATGAGCAACTGCTCTTCCACGTTTTCCACGTTGATGATGGCCCGTGCATGTCCCATGGTGATTTGTCGCTCTTTGATGGCTTTCAGAATATCCGGGGGCAGTTTCAGCAGACGCAGGTAATTGCTTACGGTGGTACGTTTTTTCCCGACCCGCTCGGCCAGCACTTCCTGGGTGAGGTCGCATTCTTCCATCAGGCGCTTGTAGTTGATGGCGATTTCCACGGCATTGAGGTTTTCGCGCTGTATGTTTTCGATCAGGGCGATTTCCAGCATTTCCTGGTCGTTGGCCGTGCGTATGTAGGCCGGCACTTCCGTCAGGCCGGCCATTTTGGCGGCACGGATCCTTCGCTCTCCGGCTATGAGCTGGTATTTTCCGCCACCGATCTTTCGTACCGAGATGGGCTGAATGACCCCGTGCACACGGATGCTGCCGGTAAGTTCTTCCAGTTTGTCGGCATCAAATTCGTTGCGGGGCTGAAAGGGGTTGACTTCCACCTTGTCAATAGGGATGGAGCTGACGGCTCCTACGGCCTGCAGTGCATTTGCTGACGGGCTTTTTTTGCTGTCCGCGGACAGGTCATCGTCCATGTTTTGAAGAAGGGCCCGGATGCCCTTTCCCAGGGCTTCTTTTTTATTTGCGCTCATCAATGTCCTCCAATTTGTCTTCAATGGCCGCATCGCTGATTACCTGTTCTATTTCTTCCCTTTCAATCAGCTCGCGCGCCAGGTTGAGATGGTTAATGGCGCCTTTCGAGTCGGCATCGTACATGATGGCCGGTTTGCCGAAGCTCGGGGCTTCGCCCAGGCGCGTATTGCGGTGTATGATGGTATTGAAAACAATATCCTGAAAATGTCTTTTGACTTCGGCCACCACCTGGTTGGACAGGCGGAGGCGGGTATCGTACATCGTCAGCAGAATGCCTTCGATCTGGAGATCGGGGTTCAACCGGTTTTGTACAATCTTAATCGTGTTCAGCAGTTTGCCCAGTCCTTCGAGGGCAAAATACTCGCACTGTACCGGGATGAGTACCGAGTCGGCACCCGAAAGCGCATTGACCGTGATCAGTCCGAGGGACGGAGAGCAGTCAATCAGAATGTACTCATAATCGGCCTGGAGCTTGTCGATGACCTTTTTCATGATCTTTTCCCGGTCGGGATGGTTGATGAGTTCGATTTCGGCCCCCACCAGGTCGAGATGCGAGGGCATCAGAAAGAGATTGGGGGTGTCGGTCTCGAGAATCACATCGCCCGGGGGCACTTCATTGATCATGCATTCATAGATGCTTTGCCTGACCTCTTTCGGGTCGAAGCCCACGCCCGAAGTGGAGTTGGCCTGCGGGTCGGCATCGATGAGCAGGGTTTTCCGCTCAAGGATGGCCAGACTTGCGGCCAGGTTGATGGACGTTGTGGTTTTCCCTACTCCGCCTTTTTGGTTAGCTATTGCTATTACTTTCGCCATATCCTTTTTTCCCTTTCTGTAAAAGTGCTGTAAAATTCCGAATTAAGCGGGACAATTTATATTTCCCTTGTTTCTCCGATCTCCATAAACTTCAATTCCACCTCTGCGTTTCTGAACTTCCTGACCGCTTCATCATGATCGATGCGGATCAGCTCGAAGGTGTCGTAATGCATGGGAATCACATGATTGCATTTCAGAAAACTGGAAGCCTGCACGGCATCGTCAATGCCCATGGTGAAGTTGTCGCCAATGGGCAGAAAAGCCAGGCAAAGATCGCACTGCCGTCCGATGAGTTGCATGTCCATGCTGAGGGCCGTGTCTCCTGCATGATAAAAGGCACATTGCGGAGTATCGATGAGAAAGCCTCCGGGGTTGCCCCCGTTGCTGCCATCGGGCAGGGCACTCGAATGAACGGCATTTACATACTTCACCTTGCCGAAGTCAAATGCCCATTGTCCACCGATGTTCATCGGGTGTACCTTCTCCACGCCTTCTTTTTCGAGCCAGGTAGTGATTTCAAAATTGCTGATGACCGTGGCACCGGTCCGATTTGCAATGCGCTTCACATCCGCAATGTGGTCGTAGTGCCCGTGGCTTACCAGAATATAATCTGCCGGAATCTGATCCACATCAATATCCGATGCCAGCGGATTTTCACTGATGAAGGGATCAAATAAAAGATGACGCCCGTTTATCTCCACTCCGAAACAGGAATGGCCATAATAGCTTACTTTCATGATTGACAGCTTTGAAGTGAGAATGATTTCAATTCATTGATAAAGTTAAGAGAAATGCCAGTTCAAATGCTGAAATTTGTAAACAAATACAGCACACAATGTTAATAAAATGGAGATGATCACCATCCTGTCGGGGACCAATCGAAAAGACAATCTGAGCAGCCGCGTGGCGGCCGTCTATGCCGGGCTGCTTAAGAAGAAGGGCCTCCGTCATCATCTTCTTTCGCTCGAAGACCTGCCCGAGGACTTCCTCAGGGCTTCTCTCTTTCATGATACGGCAAAAGCCCCCGGCTTTGAGGCCTGGCAGGAAAAATATCTTGTTCCGGCAGGCAAATTCATCTTCGTCATGCCCGAATACAACGGTTCCATTCCGGGGATTCTCAAGCTGCTCATCGACTCGGTAGATATCAAAAGGGTTTTTTATCACAAAAAAGCCATGCTCACGGGTGTATCGAGCGGACGGGCAGGCAACCTCCGGGGCCTCGATCACCTGACAAATATTCTGAATTATCTGAAAGTAAGCGTATATCACAATAAATTGCCAATTTCGAGGATCAATGAAGAACTGGATGAAAGAGGATTTAAAGCGGCAGATACGCGCAGGGTGGTGGAAGACCAGCTTCTTGGTTTTCTTGATTTTTAGTTTGCTCTCCTGCGGCAAGCGGCAGGAAGCCCCCCGTGACGGACCATTTCGATACAACATGGTCAACGGGATCAGCAGCCTCGATCCGGCTTTTGCCCGCAATCAGGCCAACATGTGGGCCGTGCATCATCTTTACAGCGGCCTCTTACAGTTTGATTCCAGCCTCCGCATTTTGCCTGCTCTTGCCCGCAGCTGGGAGATTCTCGACAGCGGACGGACGTATATTTTTCATCTCCGGCAGGATGTTTTTTTTCATGATGATCCGGTCTTTGCCGCTGGCAAGGGCCGCAAAGTGGTCGCCTCCGACTTTGTTTTCAGTTTCATGCGCCTGATCGACCCTGCCACCGCCTCGCCCGGATCATGGATATTCAACGACCGGGTGGCAGACGAAAATCCCTTTGTGGCAGCGGACGACAGTACTTTCGTCATCCGGCTCAAAAGCCCCTTTGTGCCTCTGCTCGGCATCCTTACCATGCAATATTGCAGCGTAGTTCCGCGGGAAGCCGTGGAGCGCTACGGCCGCGATTTCCGGAGCCACCCTGTCGGCACGGGCCCCTTCCGCCTGCGCCACTGGGAAGAAGGCGAAGCCCTTATTCTGCAGCGCAATCCGGCCTACTTCGAAAAGCTGAATGGCGAAGCGCTGCCTTTTCTCGATGAAGTGATTATCACTTTCAATGCAAACAAGAGCATGGAGTTTCTGCAGTTTATGGACGGGCAGCTTGACTTCGTTTCCGATATCGATGCCAGCCTGAAGGACCTGATCCTCGATGAAGAAGGGCGGCTGAGGGCCCGCTATCACAATAAAATGAAACTCCTTCGCTCCGATTACCTGAATACCGAATACTTCGGATTTCTGCTTGATTCGAGCCTGCCTTCCATGGCCGGCAGTCCGCTGCGTTTCGCTGCGTTGAGGCAGGCAATCAATATGGGCTTCGATCGGAGGGAAATGCTGCGCTACCTGCGCAACAACAAAGGGACACCGGCCCTTCACGGAATGATCCCCAAAGGTTTGCCGGCCTATGACGAAGACGCGGCCTATGGTTACGACTATGACCCCGACTCGGCAAGGGCCCTTGTTGAGGGATTGGGCTACAGCACGGAGCATCCGGCCGAAATCAGTATCTACACCCCTCCCTCCCATGTCGATATCTGCGAGTACCTGCAACAGCGGCTGATGGACATAGGGATAGACCTGCACATCAAAACGAGCTCCTTCGGCCTGCTCTACCAGCGCATGGTGCAGGGCGAGGCGCCTTTCTTTCGGGCCTCATGGATTGCCGACTATCCCGATGCGGAGAGCTATATGGCGCTTTTCTACAGCAAACACGGTGCTCCGCCCAATTACACGCGCTATTCCGATCCCCGGGCCGACTCGCTCTACCGCCTGGCCGTGGCAACGGCTGATGAGCGCCTGCGCAACAGGATATACCGGGCCATGGACAGCCTGGTCATGCTTTCGGCTCCCGTGGTGCCGCTTTATTATGACGAGGTGTACCTTTTTGTTCAGCCCGGCATTCGCGGCCTGAGTGTGAATCCGATGAACCTGCTCGACCTGCGAAAGGTGAGAAAAATCGTAAATTAAGAGGATGGACTGGGATATTCTGATTCTTGTATTGGCCGTTTTGCTGCAAATAGCCGGACTGGTCGGGTGTTTTGTGCCGGTGCTGCCCGGCCCGCTGCTCAATTTTGCGGGGCTATGGATCCTCGATTACACGCGCTGGGCCGATTTTTCCCTTTCGTTCATTCTGCTTTTTCTTTTCCTGGCGCTGGCGGCCCAGATCATCGACACGGTGATCCCGCTTTGGGGGACAAAAAAATACGGGGGCAGCCGCTGGGGGATACGCGGGGCCACCATCGGCCTCCTCATCGGATTTCTGTTTTTCCCGCCTTTCGGCATCCTGCTGGGTCCTTTTTTCGGAGCCCTTATTGCCGAATATCTTCACGGCCGCAATACGCAGCAGGCGATGCGCAGTGCCTGGGGCTCGCTGATGGGATTTCTGGCCGGCACCGGACTGAAACTCATGGTGTCGCTGCTGATCCTCTTCTTTTTCATACGGGTCCTGCTCTTTTGAGGAGGAGGGGCTTTACTGCGGGCCGTAAACCGCAAAAGGTACTATCACCTCTTCGAGCGAGAGGCCTCCGTGCTGAAAAGTGTCTTTATAGTAATTCACGAAATAATTGTAGTTGTTCGGATAAACAAAGTACTTGTCTTCCGCAGCGAAGATATAGCGCGAACTGACGTGCTGGCGCGGAAGACGTGCATCGTGCGGGTTTTTCACTTCAAAAACTTCCTTCGGATTGTAGTTCAGGTTTTTGCCCGTCTTGTAGCGCAGATTGGTGGTGGTGTTTTTGTCTCCCACCACCTTCACCGGATTGTTGACCCGCACCGTACCGTGGTCGGTGGCAATGACAAGGTTGAAAGGCTTGTCCGAAATGCGCTTGAGTGCTTTGAGAAGGGGCGAGTGCTCAAACCAGCTGCGGGTGATCGAGCGGTAGGCCGCTTCATCGCGGGCCAGTTCCCTGAGTACTTCCATCTCCGTTCGGGCATGGCTGAGCATGTCCACAAAGTTGTAAACGATCACGTTCAGGTCGTAATTGAAGATGTTGTGTATGTTGTCCACCAGTGCATTGCCCGATTGATTGTTGACGATCTTCTGGTAGCTCATCTTGATGTCCAGGCGCATGCGGGTAATTTGCTCCTTCAGCAAGTCCTCTTCGTGCATATTCTTGCCGCCTTTTTCTTCATCGTTGAGCCAGTACCTCGGAAAGTCCTTTTCGATGTCAAGGGGCATCATGCCGGCAAACATGGCATTGCGGCTGTACTGTGTGGAAGTGGGCAGGATGGCATACATCGAGGATTCTTCCTGCAGCTTGAAGTGCTCGTTGAGGAAAGGCATGATAACGCGCCACTGATCGTAGCGCAGGTTGTCGATGAGCAGAAAAACCGTGGGCATCGACTTATTGACGAGGGGAAAAAGTTTCTCCTTCAGCACGGTGTGTGACATCACCGGGGCATCTTTTCGATCATTCACCCAGTCCAGATAATTGCGCATCACGAATTTGCTGAATTCCCGGTTGGCTTCCTGCTTTTGCATCAGCAGCACCTCCTTCATGTCACTCGTTTTGGATTCTTCGAGGCTTAGTTCCCAGTGCAATATCTTTTTATAGATGGCCGCCCACTCTTCGTGGTCGAGTTCGTTTTGAAAAGCCATGAAGATGCTTTGAAATTCCTGCTGGTAGGCCGAAGTGGTTTTTTCGCGCACCAGGCGGGTATTGTCAATTATTTTTTTGAGTGTCAGCAGTATCTGGTGCGGCTTTACGGGCTTGATCAGGTAATCGCTGATTTGCTGCCCGATGGCATCTTCCATCAGGTTTTCCTCTTCGCTCTTGGTGATCATCACCACCGGCAGGCCGGGGTGCTTTTCCTTGATGCGGCTGAGGGTCTCCAGGCCCGAGAGCCCCGGCATGTTCTCATCCAGAAAAATTACGTCATAAGCCGTTTCGGCACACTTTTCTATGGCATCAAGGCCATTGCTCACCTCATCCACCTCATAACCTTTGTCATTGAGAAAAAAAATCTGGGATTTCAGCAGGTCGATTTCGTCATCTGCCCAGAGTATTCGGATATTATTGTTCATGTTTTCAGCTAATTTTGTGCAAAGTTACGTTTATTGAAAAGGCAATCGGCCCTTAAAAGTTTGCTTTCGACTATTAACTCCCAAATTTATCTGCAGCATATGCAGGGGGAGAAAAAAATTAAAAAAAGGATCATTTGAATAAGCGCAAAATAGTTAACGATCCGGTCTACGGCTTCGTTTCCATTCCGTACGACATAATTTTCGACCTCATTGAGCATCCGTGGTTTCAGCGGCTCAGGCGCATCCGGCAGCTGGGGCTCACCGACTATGTCTATCCCGGGGCTTTGCATACCCGCTTCGGTCATGCCCTGGGTGCCCTGCATCTCACGCAGCAGGCCATTGCCGTTTTGCGCTCCAAGGGCCATGTTATTGACGAAGAAGAGGCCAAAGCCGTAAGCATTGCCATTCTATTGCACGACATCGGCCACGGGCCCTTTTCGCATACGCTGGAGAACACCATCCTGCCTTTTCATCACGAGCGCCTCTCCCTGGCCATTATGAATGCCCTCAATGAAGCCTTTGACGGTCGTCTTTCCCTGGCCATACGAATCTTTAAAGATGAATATGAAAAGCCTTTTCTTCACCAGCTGATCTCGAGCCAGCTCGACATGGACCGCATGGATTACCTCAACCGCGACAGTTTCTTTACGGGCGTTTATGAGGGAGTGATCGGTTACGATCGCATTATCAAGATGCTGGAAGTCAAAGACGGCCGGCTGGTAGTGGAGGCCAAGGGGATTTATTCCATCGAGAAATTCCTCATTGCCCGCAGGCTGATGTACTGGCAGGTCTATCTGCACAAGACCGTCCTGAGTGCCGAGATCATGCTCCGCCACGTGGTGCAGCGGGCCCATCAACTGGCACTGGCCGGCAAGCTCAGTCACAGCAGCCCGGCTTTCGACTACTTTCTCTTCACTCCGCACGAAGATTTGCAAAAAGAAAAGGCCGTGCATATTCTCGAGCCTTTTTCGCAGCTGGACGACAACGACATCATGGCTGCCGTCAAAATTTGGCGCAGGCACGATGATCCGGTGCTGCGCCTGCTTTCGGGGCGACTGATCGACCGGAAACTCTTTAAACTCGAATTCAGCAACAAACCCTTTGACCCCAGGATGATCGAAGACCTGCGGAAAAAAGCAATGCGGCTCTTCTCCGTTCCGGCCAGGGAGGCCGGCTGCTTTGTGACGGCCGATTCGAGCTCCAATCATGCCTACAAGCCCGAGAGCGAGCAAATCGGCATTTGCTACAAAGACGGAACGGTGAAAAACATTGCGCAGGCCTCCGAACAGCTCAATATGGGGGTACTCTCACAAGCTATGGTAAAGTATTATCTTTGCTACCCCAAAGAATTAAGCCCGAATCAATGACCACAAACGCAGGCCAGATTGCTGACTTACTGAACGGAAGAATAGAGGGAAACCCCGAAACCGTTGTCACGCACCCGGCCCGTATTGAGGAGGCCGGACCGCAGTCGCTCACCTTCATTGCACATCCCAAATACAAGGAATATCTGGCCGCTACAAAGGCCGGAGTGATCATTGTACCGGAGTCGCTCGAACTGGAGAAGCCGGCCGGCAGCACCCTGATCCGGGTGGACGATGCCTACCGGGCATTTGCCCGTTTTTTGCAGTGGGTGGCCGATAAGCGCAGCGCGTTCAGCGGCATCCATCCTTCGGCCGTCATTGACGGGGAAGCGGTGCTGGCAGAAGATGTTTCCGTAGATGCACAGGCCGTCATCAGCAAGGGGGCCGTAATAGGCAGGGGTGCCAAAATCGGAGCCGGAGTGTATGTCGGGCAAGATGTGGAGATCGGTGCGGAAACGCTGCTGCAGCCCGGAGTGGTGGTTTATCACAGTTGCCGCATCGGCAGGCGCTGTATCATACATGCCAACAGCGTCATCGGCAGCGATGGATTCGGCTTTGCTCCGCAGGAAGACGGCAGCTACGGCAAGATCCCCCAGCTGGGCAATGTGGAGATTGCCGATGAGGTCGAAATCGGAGCCAATTGCTGCATCGACAGGGCCACCATGGGCAGCACACGCATCGGGAAGGGGGTCAAAATAGACAACCTCGTGCAAGTGGCACACAATGTGGAAATCGGGGAACATACCGTGATTGCGGCCCAGGCCGGCATCTCGGGATCGACCAAAATCGGCCGTTACTGCCGCATTGGCGGGCAGGTGGGTTTTACCGGCCACCTCAGGATAGCCGACCGTTGCCAAGTGGGGGCGCAGTCGGGGGTCGGCAAAGACATAAAAACACCCGGCAGCCGGCTGAACGGCTCTCCGGCAATGGACTATTACCGCTCTTTGCGGGCCGGGGCGGTCTATCGAAGACTGCCCGAGCTGGAAGAAAAAATCCGTAATCTGGAAAAAATAATAAATTCGCAGGCTCAGGACAGAAAGAATGAATAAAAATCAAAGTACGATAAAAGAGTCCGTCACCCTGGCGGGCATCGGCCTGCATACCGGTCGCGAAGTGGTCATGACCTTCCATCCCGCAGCCCCCGACTTCGGCATTCGCTTCAGACGCAGCGACCTGCCGGGCATGCCCGAGATAGAAGCTTTGGCTGAATATGTGAGTGGTGTGGCACGCGGTACGACCCTGCAAAAAAACGGAGCCCGCGTGAGCACCGTTGAGCATGTGCTGGCCGCCCTGGCCGGATTGCAGGTGGACAATGTGCTCATTGACCTGAACAACGAGGAGACACCCATTATGGACGGCAGCTCCAGGGTTTTTGTGGAAGTGCTGCGCAATGTGGGCATTCAGGACCAAATGGTGCCGCGCAGATACTTTGAGGTGAAAGAGCCTCTCTGCTTTGAAGACCCGGCCAAAGATGCCAAATACAGCCTCCTGCCGGCAGACGGCTTTGAAGTGGAGGTAACCATCGACTACAACTCAAAGGTCCTGGGCCGGCAAAAAGCTACGCTCCCCGAAATCGGAGTCTTTAATGACGATTTTGCCGCCAGCCGGACTTTCTGCTTCCTGCACGAGCTCGAAATGCTTCTCGACCGCGACCTCATCCGGGGGGGTGACCTCAGCAATGCCATCGTGGTAGTCGACAAGGCCGTGGAAGACCAGGAGCTCAAACGCCTTTCGGTGCTCTTTAATAATCGCGAAGTAGAAGTAAAAGAAGAAGGCATTCTCAATAACATTGAGCTGCGCTTCGAAAATGAACCGGCCCGCCATAAACTGCTCGATGTAGTGGGTGACCTAATGCTGGTCGGACGACCCCTCAAGGGCAAGGTGATTGCCGAAAAACCGGGCCATGCCTCCAACGTTGAATTTGCAAAACTTATCAGAAAAGAAATGAAAAAAAAGTCCAAATCGCCCCTCTTGCCCCATTACGATCCGACCGTGCCACCGGTGTACGATATCAATCAGATCAAGGAGTTTCTGCCTCACAAGTATCCCTTTCTCCTGGTTGACAAGATTATCTCACTGAACGATACACGGGTCGTAGGTATCAAAAATGTCACCTACAACGAACAGTTTTTTCTCGGCCACTTCCCGAATGAACCGGTCATGCCCGGTGTGCTCATTATCGAAGCCATGGCTCAGACAGGCGGCATTCTGGTGATGAACACACTGCCCGACCCGAAGGAGTACATTACCTATTTCCTGAAAATCGACAATGCCCGTTTTAAGAACAAGGTGGTGCCGGGCGATACGCTCATTTTTGAAATGGAGCTTACCGGCCCGATCCGGAGAGGAATATGCGAAATGCACGGAAATGCCTATGTAGGCAATAAACTGGCCGCATCGGCAAACTTAATGGCACAAGTCGTAAAGAAGGAAATATAGATCATGAATCAACCGCTTTCATATATACACCCGCAGGCGAAACTGGCCGACAATGTCGTGGTAGAGCCCTTTGTCACCATCTCGAAGAACGTGGAAATCGGGGAAGGAACCTGGCTGGGCCCCAATGTGACCATTCTCGAGAATGCACGCATCGGAAAAAATTGCAAGATTTTCCCCGGAGCCGTTATCTCGGCCATCCCCCAGGATTTGAAATACGCGGGCGAAGAGACCTGGACGGTCATTGGCGATCACACAACGATACGGGAGTGCGCCACCATCAACCGCGGCACCAATCACTCCAAAGAAACGGTGGTGGGTGAGCATTGCCTGCTGATGGCCTATACGCACGTGGCCCACGACTGCCGGGTGGGCAATCATGTGGTGATGGCCAACAACGCATCGCTGGCGGGCCATTGCACACTCGATGATTATGTGATACTGGGCGGAGGAACGGGTGTTCAGCAGTTTACGCACATCGGAGCCCATGCCTACGTCTCGGGGCTGGCCATGGTTCGGAAAGACATCCCTCCGTTTATCAAAACCGCCCGAGAGCCGCTGAGTTATGCCGGAGTCAATTCGGTGGGGCTTCGCAGAAGGGGTTTCAGCAGCGAGGAGATCAACCACATCCAGGATATTTACCGCATCCTTTTCGTTCAGGGCTACAGTACCAGCAAAGCCATTCGCCTGATTGAGGCCGAATTGCCGGCCACGGCCCTGCGCGATCAGATTCTCAATTTTATCAGAAACAGCAAACAGGGCATCCTCAAAGGCTTTTTTCAAAAAGGACTTTGAGGCCCGGTTTCTTTTCCGAAACAGGGATAAAACGCCATGAAAATTTCACTTCAAAATGCCGGCAAACGCTACAACAGGGAGTGGATATTCCGGGGGTTAAGTACGGAGTTGGAAGCCGGAGAGAGCTATGCCCTGCTCGGCCCCAACGGAAGCGGCAAATCGACCCTGCTCAAGGCGCTTTCTTCTTACCTGCGACTTTCCGAAGGAAGCATCGCCTACCGCGAGGGAAGCAGGGAAGTGGACCCGGAGCAAGTCGCTCCCCGCATCGGCTTTTCGGCTCCCTACATGGAGTTGATTGAAGAGCTGAGCGTGAGCGAGCACCTTTTTTTCCACCAACGATTCAAACCTTTTATCGAAGGCCTTGATGTGGAAAGCTGCCTGGCATACCTGGGCTTTGAGCGCCACCGCGACAAGGCGGTAAAATCGCTGTCGAGCGGCATGAAACAACGCCTCAAGCTGATGCTCGCCATCGGCAGCCGGAGCCGCATCCTCCTCCTCGATGAGCCGGCCACCAACCTCGATTCCGGGGGCGTCAGCTGGTATCACCGCCTGCTTTCGCACTACAGGAACGGCCGCACGCTTGTCATCGCATCCAACCGCAAGGATGAATATGTGATGTGCAAGCATTATATTCAGATGGAAGATTACAAAGTATAGAAATGATGAAACTGGACATACTGGCCATTGTGGCCCATCCCGATGATGCCGAGCTGAGTTGCTCGGGCACCCTGATCAAAGCAGTGAAAGCCGGGCACCGGGTAGGAATAGCCGACCTCACGCAAGGCGAACTGGGTACCCGCGGAACTGCGGAGAAACGCATGCAGGAAGCCGCCCGCGCCTCCGCGTTGATGGGCATTCATGTGCGCGAAAACCTGGGCCTGGCAGACGGATTTTTTGAAGTGGACCGCGAGCATCTGATGGCGGTTATCCGG
>Ga0256839_1000810_pt1 | contig 40114 bp, 37 predicted proteins | sample 354166metaG_FD_185968 | JGI IMG/M metagenome (GOLD analysis project Ga0256839, IMG submission 185968) | Hydrothermal vent microbial communities from Mid Atlantic Ridge, Atlantic Ocean - 354-166 | ecosystem: Environmental > Aquatic > Marine > Hydrothermal vents | place: Atlantic Ocean: Mid...
ACTGCAGGCTTATCAACCTTAGCAGGAAATTTTGGTCGACGGTATACCCGCCGCCGCGGGAAGCGTGACCGCCGTCAAGAAACCCGGAGGTCAGGAAGGGAGACGAAAATCCAGCGCCTGCAGGGGCGTGCCGGACGCATCTTCCACGATGACGCCGACGCCCAGCCGGTCTTTCCGCCACTTCGGGTCCAGCGGCAGGCTGCGGGTCAGCCCGCCGGACAGCGGCAGCGCGGGACCGAAATGCCGTACCACGCGTTCATGCTCAAGCCGTTCACCGGCATTCTCTCCGGCCTTCACTTCGGTGGACAGGCCGTTCTCGTAGATCACGAAACGGGCCTTCCAGGGTTTGCCTTTCGCCTGCGGGCTGTTGAGTGTCAGATCGAGGCGGTCATCACGGCGGTCAACATCCAGCACCAGCGACAGCGGCGCGGTTTCCCGGTTGGCGGTCTTGATGCGCTCGATGATTCGGCGTGTGCCCTGGGTTTCCCGCCCGTCCACGAGGAACTCTGGCGTGTAGATGCTGTTCTGCCGGTTCTGGCGGGCCAGCCGGCGCTGCCGCTGGGTGTATTCGGGCCGCGCGAAGCGGTCCTTCCAGCCGAGGCGGTCCCAGTAGTCCACATGCAGGGCCAGCACCAGCGCATCGAGCTGTTCCTTCGGCAGTTTCACCAGCTCTGCCACCCAGGCATCGGCCGGCGGGCAACTGCTGCAGCCTTCGGAGGTGTAGAGTTCCACCACCGCTACGCGGTGCTCCGGGCTGGTGACGCGGAAGCGTTCGGCATTGGCCGTGGGTGCCACCAGCAACAGGTTCAGGATGAAAATGACGGAGATGCGCATGGGTATTCCCTCCCGGGTTTTCTGTTCCGATCGTCGGCGTGGCCAGAGGTTCAATCCACGCCATAGCGACTGCGGTAGTCCCGCATCGCCGCCAGTTGGTCGGCATCGCCGCGGGATTCGAGGTAACCGATGATGTCAGCCATGCGAATGATGGGTATCACCGCAACCCCTTCCGCTTCCAGCTCCTGGATCGCGGAGCGTTCGCCCTGGCCGCGTTCCTGGCGGTCGAGGGCCACGGTGACGGCGGCCACTTCACCGCCCAGCGATTCGAGCAGCGCCATCGACTGACGGATGGCGGTGCCGGCGGTGATTACATCGTCGATGATCAGCACCCGGCCCTGTATCTCGGCGCCGACGATACGGCCACCCTCGCCATGGTCCTTGGCCTCCTTGCGGTCGAAGGCATAGGGCAGGTCGCGCCCGTGCGCCCGGTAGAGACTGGCCGCGGTCACCGCGGCCAGCGGTATGCCCTTGTAGGCGGGCCCGAACAGCAGATCGAAGTCGAGTCCGGCTTCGACGATGGCCTCGCCATAGAAGTCGCCCAGCGCCGCCAGGTCGGCACCGGTATTGAACAGCCCGGCATTGAAGAAATAGGGGCTGACGCGGCCCGACTTGAGCGTGAATTCGCCAAAGCGCAACACGCCGCGGCGAATGCAATAGTCGAGGAAGCGCTGCTGAAAGTCGTTCATCGGTCACCCGGGGTTGATGGAGCTGCGGTATGATAACGGCTTTTTGCGGCAACTGCTTTCATGAAGGTCATTTCGGTCAATACCAACGGCATCCGCGCCGCGGCGCGCAAGGGCTTCTTCGACTGGCTCGCGCAACAGAATGCGGACTTTACCTGCATCCAGGAAACCAAGGCCCAGGTGGACCAGCTCACCGGCCCCTGCTTCCGTCCCGAGGGCCATCATGCGGCCTACTGCGATGCGCTGAAGAAGGGCTACAGTGGCACCGCCATCTATGCCCGCCGTGCGCCGCTCGAGGTGATCCGAGGCTATGGCGACAGCGAGTTCGACAACGAGGGCCGCTACATCGAATTCCGTTACCGCAGGCTGTCGGTGGTCTCGCTGTACGCCCCTTCCGGTTCCTCCGGCGAGCACCGCCAGGCGTCCAAGGACCGCTTTCTGAAGTCCTTCAGGCTGCACCTGCAGTCGATCCGCCGCAAGCGGCGTGAGTTCATCATCTGCGGCGACTGGAACATCGCTCACAAGGAAATCGACCTGAAGAACTGGAAGCAGAACCAGAAGAATTCCGGCTTCCTCCCCCACGAACGCGCCTGGCTGTCGGAGCTGTTCGACGACCTTGGGCTGGTGGATGCCTTTCGCGTGGTCGATCCGCGCCCGGAGCAGTACACCTGGTGGTCCAACCGGGGTCGCGCCTGGGAAAAGAATGTGGGCTGGCGCATCGATTACCAGATCGTCACCCCCGGGCTGGGCGATGCGGTGCGCTCGGCTTCGATCTACACCGAACAGCGCTTTTCCGACCATGCGCCGCTGATCATCGACTACGACCTGGAGCTGGACGACTGAATGGCACAGCCGCTCGGACAAACCGAAACCCGCGACTGGCTCGAAACCCTGCGCGCCTTCCTGCATCCGCGGGTGGTCACCATGCTGTTCTTCGGTTTTTCCGCCGGGGTACCGCTGCTGCTGATCTTTTCGTCGCTGAGCCTGTGGCTGCGCGAGGCCGGCATCGACCGCTCCACCGTCACCTTTTTCAGTTGGGCGGCGCTGGGCTATTCCTTCAAATTCGTCTGGGCACCGCTGATCGACCGCCTGCCAGTGCCTCTGCTGACCCGCGCGCTGGGTCGCCGCCGCGCGTGGATTCTGGTCGCCCAGGCCGCCATCGCCGTGGCCCTGCTGTGGATGGGGTCGGTGGACCCGGCCGCGGGCGAACCGGCCTTGCTGATGATGGCCGCGGCGGCGGTGATGCTTGGCTTCTCCTCGGCCACCCAGGACATCGTCATCGATGCCTACCGCATCGAATCGGCACCGCTGGACCTGCAGGCGCTGATGTCTTCCACCTACATTGCCGGCTACCGCATCGGCATGCTGGCCGCCGGTGCCGGAGCCCTGTTCCTCGCCAGCCATCTCGGATCCACCGCCGCACACTACGACTACAGCGCCTGGCGCTGGACCTACTACTGCATGGCCGGGCTGATGCTGGTGGGCATGACGACCGCGCTGATCATTGACGAGCCGGTGGTCAACCGCAGCCACGAGAGCCGCTACGGCAGCCGGGATTTTGCCGGCTTTCTGCTGCTGTTCCTGCTTGCGGTGGCCGGCTTCGTCGCCAGTTTCTGGCTGTCCGCCGACTGGGCGGCACAGGCCAAGCGCTCGCTGTCCGCAAGCATCGGCAACCGGCCGCTGGCCGGCATCCTCGTGGAGGGCCTGCGCCTGACCCTGGGCATCGCCGTGGCCGCCCTGCTCGCGCGGATCATGCTGTGGAGCGGGTGGGTCAATCGCTCACTGGTCGAAACCACCTGGATCGATCCGGTGCGTGATTTCTTCAACCGCTATTCGACCCGGATCGCGCTGCTGTTGCTGCTGCTGGTCGGCACCTACCGCATTTCCGACATCGTGCTCGGGGTGATCACCAATGTATTCTTTCAGGACATGGGCTTCAGCAAGGAAGAAATCGCCACCATCGTCAAGACCTTCGGACTGTTCATGACCCTGGCCGGCGGCTTCCTCGGAGGTGTCCTGGCTGCGCGTCACGGCGTGATGCGCATCCTGTTCCTGGGCGCCGTGTTGACCGTGGCGACCAACCTGCTGTACCTGCTGCTGGCCAGTGCCGGGCACAGCATTCCCCTGCTGTATGTGGTCATTTCCGCCGACAACCTTTCCGCCGGCCTCGCCAGCGCCGCCTTCATCGCCTTTCTGTCGGGGCTGACGAACACCTCGTTCACCGCCGTTCAGTACGCCATCTTCAGCTCCCTGATGAGCCTGCTGCCGAAAATCATCGGCGGTTATTCCGGCTCGATGGTGGACAGCATCGGCTACGACCGGTTCTTTCTGTTTGCCGCCCTGCTGGGACTGCCCGTGCTGGCACTGATCTGGCTGGCCAACCGCTGGCTGATGGCCCGTCCGGACACAAAAACCTGAACCCCTGCCCGGTTTTACGGTCTGATACAGCGCATAATGGGTATTGCTTCCAAGGCGTCCGTTAAGCGGGCGTACCGGTATATACTGTTATTAACCCGGCAAGCATCTACATAGTATTCAGGGCTTCAAGAATGGGCCGGATCAAGGCGCGGCGCGCAGGCAAGGGTCATTCCCTTGGCAAGCGCCGCAACACCGAGCCGGTTCATTCTTGAAGCCCCTAACCTGTTGAAAACAAAGAGCGAGGCCCGCACGTGCTCGCCCGCGGACGGTGTTATCGGCGCTTGCTGCAGAATGACTGCAGCGGCGCACCGATGCCTTGCCGCGAACGAGCGCGAGCGGGCTGAACACGATGTAGATGCTTGCCGGGTTAATATATACAGCTCATCACTTTCAAGGACACGAAAACCGTCATGATCAAGACACTGCTGCGCTACCGCATCAATCACTGCTTCAAAAAGGGGCACTATGAGCGCGCGCTCGAGTTGCTCGAGCCACTGGCGCGCAAGGACGACGCCCAGGCACAGTTTCTGATCGGCCTGGTCTATTCCAATGCCTGGCGTGAACTCGGCGAAGACGATGCCTTCAACGCCGAGAAATGGTTCACCCGTGCCGCCGACAACGGTCACCGCATCGCCCAGCTCATGCTCGGCGACCTCTATGCCCTGGACCCCCACCGCCCGGAACATGTCCAGCGTGCCGTCAAATGGTACCTGCGCGCCCACAAATCGGGCTGCCCGGTCGCTGGCCGCAAACTGGCCGCCCTCTACCTGCGGCACCGCGGCGAGCTGGATGTCGAGATCAATACCGCCGGGCTGCTCTATGAGGCGGCGGACCAGGGCGACTACAAGGCCGCGGTACTGCTGGCCTGGCTCTACAAAAAGGGTATCTGCGGCTTCCAGCGCGATTTCCAGCGTTTCAATTACTGGTGGAACAAGCTCAAGCAGATGAGCAAGCGCTATCCGTCCCTGCCCTCGCAGAACGATCTGCTGCATTATTAACCCGGCAAGCGCTTGACCCAGGCCGTCGTCGCGCAGCCCGCGTCCGCGTTATAATCGCTGCTTTCCCTGCTGGAGACGCCGCGTGAAAACCCCTTCCGACCCTGACTATTCACCGCCCGTGGTGATGGCTTTCTCCGGGCACGACGCCACGGGCGGCGCCGGCATCGGCGCCGACATCGAATCCATCATCTCTCAGGGCTGCCACGCCAGCACTGTGGTCACCTGCCTGACGATACAGGACAGCATCGATGTGGCCGGGGTGGCACCGGTAGAACCGGAAGTCATTATCGAATCCGCGCGCGCGGTGCTCGAAGACATGCCGGTCGCTGCCTTCAAGATCGGTCTGCTGGGCAGCGTCGAAACCGTCGAGGCGGTGCATTCGGTGCTCTATGATTACCCTCAGGTGCCACTGGTAATGGACCCGGTGCTGGCCAGCGGCCGCGGGACGCCGCTCGGTGACGAGGAACTGACAGAGGCCATGAAGACCCTGCTGTTCCCGCTGGTCGATGTGCTGACGCCGAACCTGCGCGAAGCGGCCCAGCTGGCACCGGAGGCGGACAGCCCGGCGGCGATGGCCAGCAGTCTGATCGACCGCGGCTGCAACCATGTGCTGCTGACCGGTACCCATGACGACAGCCACAAGGTGGTCAACCGCCTGTACCACAATCATCGCGAGATCGACCGTTTCGAGTGGGACCGCCTCTCCGGCGAATTCCACGGCAGCGGTTGCACGCTGGCGGCCACACTGGCCGCGCTGCTGGCGATCGGTCTCGATCCGCTGTCCGCCAGCCGCGAGGCCCAGCAATTCACCTGGCACAGCCTGTTGCACGCCCACCGCATCGGCATGGGGCAATCCTTCCCCTACCGGCTTTTCTGGAGCGGCGAGGAGGAATGAGGTCTCTGCTGCGCGGCCTGTACGGCATCACCCCACAGCGGTTGCTCGACGACGACCGCCGGTTGACGGATGCCGTCTCCGCCGCGCTGGAAGGCGGCATGCGCCTGCTGCAATACCGCGCCAAAATGCGGTCGCCCACTGACCGCTTGCGTCAGGCCGATCGGCTCAAACGATTGTGCGACGATCACGAGGCGCTGTTCATCGTCAATGACGACCTGGATCTGGCCCTGGCCAGCGGCGCCGACGGTGTGCACCTCGGCGAGCACGACGGATCCGTGGCCGAGGCACGAACCCGCCTCGGCGATGGCGCGATCATCGGCGCCTCCTGCTACAACCGGATCGATCTGGCCGAGGCAGCTGCCACTTCCGGAGCCAGCTACCTCGCCTTCGGGCGTTTCTTCCCGTCACGCAGCAAGCCGCAGGCGGTTCAGGCCGAACCGTCGCTGCTGCAGACCGCCCGCGAGCGCTTCGATCTGCCGCTGTGCGCCATCGGTGGCATCACCCCGGACACCGCAGGGGTGCTGGTGGCAGCCGGAGCCGACCTGATCGCGGTCATCGAAGGCCTGTTCGGCGCGCCGGACATCGGCGCCGCCGCCGAGCGCTTCTCTAGAGCTTTGCGCGCTTGAGCCTCAGGGCATTGGTGATCACCGAAACCGAACTGAAACTCATCGCCGCAGCGGCAATGATCGGCGACAGCAGGATGCCGAAGAAGGGGTAGAGCACGCCGGCCGCTATGGGCACTCCGGCGGAATTGTAGATGAAGGCGAAGAACAGGTTTTGACGGATGTTGCGCATCGTCGACCGGCTCAGCCGCCGCGCCTTGACGATGCCGCGCAGATCACCCTTGATCAGGGTGACGCCTGCGCTTTCTATGGCCACATCGGTGCCCGTGCCCATGGCCACGCCCACATGGGCCTGGGCCAGTGCCGGCGCATCGTTGATGCCGTCCCCCGCCATCGCAACGGTGCGCCCCTGCCGCTGCAGTTCACGCACGACTTCAGCCTTCTGCTCCGGCATCACTTCGGCCTTCACTTCGTCGATATCCAGCCGCCGCGCCACCGCTTCCGCCGTGCCCCGGCTGTCTCCGGTGAGCATGACGATGCGGATGCCTTCCTGATGCAGGGCTTCGATCGCCTCGGGCGTCGATGCCTTGATCGGGTCGGCCACGCCAATCAGTCCGGCGGGCTGTCCATCCACCGCCAGGAACATTACCGTCTGCCCTTCGCTCCGCTGACGGTTGGCCTGCAACGCCAGATGCGCGGCCTCGATACCGTTGTCTTCCAGCAGGCGCTGATTGCCCAGCAGTACCCGGCGCCCTGCGACTTCTCCGGTCACGCCCTGACCGGTGACGGCCTGGAACGCGGTGACCTTGAGCAGGTCGATGTCGCGTTGCCCGGCACCTCCGACGATGGCCTCGGCCAGCGGGTGCTCACTGGCCCGTTCCAGGCTTGCGGCATGGCGCAGCACATCCTCTTCGCTGAATCCGTCCAGCGCCGCCACTTCGACCAGTTGTGGCCGCCCCTCGGTCAGGGTACCGGTCTTGTCCACGACCAGCGTATCGACCTTTTCCATGATCTCCAGCGCCTCGGCATTCTTGATCAGCACGCCTTCCAGGGCTCCGCGCCCGGTGCCCACCATGATCGAGATCGGTGTCGCCAGCCCCAGCGCGCAGGGACAGGCGATGATCAGCACCGCAACCGCATTGACCACCGCATGGGCGAGCCTGGGTTCCGGGCCGATAGCGAACCAGACGGCGAAGGCCGCCACCGCGATCAGCACCACAGCCGGCACGAAGTAGCCCGAGACCTTGTCCGCCAGCGCCTGTATCGGCGCCCGTGAACGCTGGGCCTCGGCCACCATGTTGACGATCTGCGCCAGCAGGGTGTCCGCGCCCACCTTCTCGGCGCGCATCAGCAGACTGCCGTTGCCATTGATGGTGGCACCGATGACGCGGTCATTCGGGCCTTTCTCGACCGCCAGCGGCTCCCCGGTGACCATCGATTCGTCGATCAAGCTGCTGCCTTCGACCACCAGACCGTCCACCGGGATCTTCTCCCCGGGCCGGACCCGCAACAGGTCTCCGGGTTGCACCTGATCCAGCGGAATGTCTTCTTCCCGGCCGTCTTCATGAACGCGCCGCGCTTCGCTGGGCGCGAGTCCGAGCAGCATCTTGATCGCGGCATTGGTGCGCGAACGGGCGCGCAACTCCAGCACCTGACCGAGCAGTACCAGGGTGGTGATGACCGCGGCGGCCTCGAAATACACCGCCACCGTCCCCCCTTCGCGTTGCATGCTCGGCGGGAAGATCTGAGGCCACAGCAGCGCCACCACACTGTATGCCCAGGCCACCGACACGCCGAGGGCGATCAGCGTGAACATGTTCAGATTCCATCCGCGCAACGACTGGACGCCGCGCACGAAGAAGGGCCACCCGCCCCACCAGACCACAGGGGTGGCCAGCACGAATTCTATCCACTGGATGCTGCGCATCGACAGGCCATCCGGCAGCAGCCCCGGTGCCAGATCCGCCACCATGGCCAGCACGAACACCGGCACCGCCAGCAGGGTACTGACCCAGAAACGCCGGGTCATGTCCTTCAATTCGCTGTTGTCTTCTTCGGCATCGACAGTGCGCGGTTCCAGGGCCATGCCGCACTTGGGGCACGCCCCCGGGTGGTCCTGAACGATCTCGGGATGCATCGGGCAGGTGTATTCAACCCGGCGGGCTTCGGGCAGGCCCTTGAGTTCCAGCGCCATGCCGCACTTGGGGCAACTGCCCGGATGATCCTGCACGATCTCCGGATGCATCGGGCAGGTGTACTCCACGCCGGTGGACGGCACCGAGCAGCTGTCGTCGGTACAGGCGGCATCATGATCCGCGTGATCATGGGTCGCGGCCTGCTCTTCCGGAGCGGTTCCCGCAAAGGACACTGGATCCTCGATGAAGCGCTGCCGACAGGGGTCGCTGCAGAAATACAACGCCTCACCCTGCCAGCTGAAGGTCCAGGGCGTGTCGGGCGTGACTTCCATGCCACAGACGGGGTCCCTGAGGGTCTCGGGGTGTTCGGTTTTCGCATGCATGACGGTCACCTTGCAGTGGGCAGGTTGTCTTCATGCGCGGCCAGTGTGTATTACGGCCACCTCTTTCGGGCGGCTCGTTCCCCCGCAGGGGTATTCAATGGGTTCTAGGCAGCAGCCTGCTCGATGATTTTTCTGCTCGTCTGTTCCACCTCGGCCGCTACCGCAGCCAGCGCCGGTGACTCCGACAGCAGGGCCAGCAACTGCTGGGGACTGATCATGCCGATCCGGGTCTGCCCCTGTTCGCTCCAGACAGAAATACGGCACGGCAGCGCCATGTTCATGCTCATGTCGTCTTCCAGCACCGTTTTTGCCTTGTGCGGGTTGCAGACTTCATACACCCGGCAGGCATTGTCCAGATCCAGTCCCTTGTTGCGCAAGGTCGCCTGCAGGTCATGGACATGAAGCACGCCGAACTTGTGCGCCTGTACCGCGTCCTCGAGGTCCGCGCAGGCCCGGTCGAAGCTCTTGTCACTATTGACGATGAATTTCATGACGCTCTCTTCAGCTGGTTGTGATATTCATCAGACCTTCATGCCGCCCTTTCGTTCTCCGGCTGTCGTGAACCGCTCTTTTTGCGTAGAATGCGCGCTTGTCCAGATGCATGCGAGACCCGCGATGACCGTATCCGAAACCCTGATGGAGCGCGCCCGGCGCGTGATTCCCGGCGGCGTCAACTCCCCGGTGCGCGCCTTCAATGGTGTGGGTGGCACGCCGCCGTTCATTGTACGCGCAGAGGGGGCCTACCTCGAAGATGCCGACGGGCGGCGTTACATCGATTATGTTGGATCCTGGGGACCGATGATCTGCGGGCACGCGCACCCGGAAATCGTCGAAGCGGTCCAGCAGGCGGCCGAGCGCGGCCTCAGCTTCGGCGCTCCGACCGAACTGGAGATCGAACTGGCCGAACGCATCTGTTCGACCCTGCCGGGCATGGACCAGATCCGCATGACCAACTCCGGTACCGAGGCAACGATGTCGGCGATTCGTCTGGCCCGCGGATATACCGGCCGCGACACCATCGTCAAGTTCGAGGGATGCTACCACGGCCATGGCGACTCGCTGCTGGTCAAGGCCGGCTCCGGAGCCTTGACGATGGGCGTACCCAGCTCTCCCGGCATCCCCGCCAGCCTCGCCGAACTCACCCTGACGCTGGAATACAACAACCCTCAACAGGTGGTGGACCTGTTTTCGGATATCGGCGACCGTATCGCCTGCATCATCGTGGAACCGGTGGCCGGCAACATGAACTGCATTCCTCCCACTGAGGGTTTCCTGGAAACCCTGCGGACGCAGTGCACACAACACGGTTCAGTGCTGATTTTCGATGAAGTGATGACCGGCTTCCGGGTCGGGCTGACCGGTGCCCAGGGCCGATACGGCATCCAGCCGGACCTGACCACGCTGGGCAAGGTCATCGGTGGCGGCATGCCGGTTGGCGCTTTCGGTGGCAAGCGCGAAATCATGCAGCAACTGGCCCCCGTGGGCCCGGTCTACCAGGCAGGTACACTTTCCGGCAACCCGATTGCCATGACGGCCGGCCTCAAGAATCTGGAGATCGTCTCCCGCCCCGGCTTCTATGAAGATCTGGAGCGCAAGACCGCATTGCTGGTAGATGGCATTGTTGGGGCGGCCCGGGACGCCGGCATTGCGATGACCAGCAACCGGGTCGGCGCCATGTTCGGTCTGTTCTTCACCGATCAGCCCGAGGTCCGCAGTTTCGCGGATGTCGGCCGCTGCGACATCGAAGCCTTCAAGCGTTTCTTCCACGGCATGCTCGATGCCGGCGTCAATCTGGCGCCATCCGCCTATGAAGCGGGTTTTGTCAGTGCGGCCCACGACGATGCCCTGATTCGCGATACCATTACCGCCGCAGCACGCGTTTTCAAAGCCATGGCCTGACGGCCGGTCGCTTCCTTTCGTGAAAAAGCCCTGCCGGATGTGTATCAGGCAGGGCTTTTTGCAGCATAACGCACGGGCTTACTTCAGGCCCAGCATCCCCTTTTTCAGATCCTTGTCGGCCGGGTGGTTGCCGAGCCAGATTTCGAGCAGGGCGTTCTTGAAGTCCTCGCCTTCGATGACGCCCAGTTCGACGCCGTTCTTGCGGACCAGGGTGCCCTTGCCGGGGGTGTATTCGAGAATGTACTTGTCACCCTTGCGCGCCGGCTCCTCGAACAGGGTGTAGAAGCGCTCGATGCGTGATTTCAGCGCATCCAGCCGTTCCGGCGGCTGATTCTTCTCGAAGCCTTCCTTCCAGGCCTTGTTGAGCTTTTTAGAGGAGATTTCCTTGTAGACGATATCCATGTCGATGCGCACCGGCCCGGGCTGCGCGATGATTTCGGACACGCTGCTCGCTTTTGCCGGGAGGTACAGCGAACCCACATAGACATCGATCCACAGTTTCTCGCGCAGCCCCATGCCATTGAGCACCAGACGGTCCCCGCTGGCGGTGGTCACGGTATCGTCCACATGGACACCGGCCAGTTCTCCCGCCAGCAGGCCGGAGGAGAAGAGCAACAACAGGGACAGGATCAGGGTTTTCATGGTTTCACTCCGGGTCTTTGCCCTTGGCCTTGCGCACCTCGTTCATGTCCAGCTCCTTCACCTTGCCGATGAGTTCATCAATGGCGTTTTCGGGAATACTGCCCGGCTGGGCGAAGACCAGCATGGCATCGCGAAACACCATGACGGTCGGAATCGAACGAATGCTGAAGTGGGCGGCAATCTCGCGTTCCTGTTCGGTGTTGACCTTGGCGAACACGACATCGGGATATTTTTCGGAAGCGCTTTCGAAGATCGGCCCGAACTGCTTACAGGGTCCGCACCAAGGCGCCCAGAAGTCGAAGATGACGATTTCGTTGTCCTCGACCAGTGATTCGATGTTGTCTCGGGTTGCTTCTACGACGGCCACGGGGATCTCCTGCGCGTGAATTTGAGCGCATTATAGCTCAACAATTCCTTGCGAGTCGTGTACTTTAGCGGCTTTGCACCGCCCGCGGAGGCCCCATGAAACGCTGCGCTTTCCTTAGCATGGACTCACTCGATGACTTCGTCTGTTACGACCACCTGCTCCATCAACCGCTTGAGGAACTCGGCTGGTCTGTGGATACCCTCTCCTGGAGAACAACGGACACGGACTGGAACGACTATGAGGCCGTCATCATCCGTTCGCCGTGGGACTACCAGCAGGACGCCGGAGCCTTCCTTCGACTGCTCGAGGCCATCGACCGCTCCAGTGCGCGGCTCGAAAACGCCCTGTCCCTGGTACGCTGGAACATAGACAAGCGGTATATGAGGGATCTCGAACAGGCGGGCATCGCCATTGTGCCCACGGTCTGGGGTCAGGGTGATCGACTGCCCCGGACGATATCGTCGCTCTTTGAAGAAGCCCCGGAGCTGGTCATCAAACCCTGCATCAGCGCCAATGCGGACGATACTTACCGCATTGCCTCCCCGTCATGGGCAGAGACTTCAGCACGGATCGCGCCCCGTTTTACGGGGCGGGACTGGATGCTGCAACCTTATATGCCGGCCATCGCCACCGAAGGGGAGTTTTCCCTGTTTTATTTTGATGGAGGCTACAGCCACGCCGTGTTGAAGACACCGGCACAGGGCGATTTCCGTGTGCAGGAAGAACACGGGGGGCGATTGCGCAGCGTTTCACCGGATGCGCGGCTCCGGGAGACGGGAGATCGGGTGATGGCGGGCATCACGACACTGCACCAGTGCCCGCTCTATGCCCGAGTGGACCTGGTCCGCGACGGATCCATCTTCCGGCTGATGGAGGTCGAGCTGATCGAGCCATCACTCTACTTCAACATGGACCCGGATTCCGCTCGCCGCTTCGCCGAGGCGTTCGATGCCAGAATGAATCGCCGAGACGCCCGACCCGCCTGATTTCCGTCTCAGAGACGAACCATGCCCTCGATATCCGGCGCATCCTCGACCTTGCCGCCGGCCTCGATCTCCTCGTCGGTGGCCTCGCGGACATTGAGCACCTCGAGGCGGAACAGGGCTTCGCGGCCCGACAAGGGGTTGTTGCCATCGAATGTCACCGATTTCTCGTCGACACGGGTGACATAGAACTTTCGGGTGTCGCCCTTCTCGTTCTCCATCAGTACCACCGTGCCTACTTCCCGGTATTCTTCCGGCACATTGTCGATGGCGTCGATATAGACCAGCCGGTCATCGCGTGGACCAAACAGCTGGTCACAATCGATCGGCACTTCGATGACATCGCCCACCTTCTTGCCTTCCAGCTCGGATTCCACATCCTTGCTCAGCACCCGGTGGGTGCCATGCACATAACCCAAAGGAAACTCGACGCCGGAGAGCACATTGCCGGTCTTCTTGTCGATCACCTCGTAGGTCAATTCGACATACTTGTCCTTTTCGATGATGTCGTCCATGACGGTCAGAAGATGGTGGCGCCGAAAATCTTGACTTCGCCGTCCTCGTAGCCAAGAACCAGGCGACCCAGCCATTCACCGGGAAGTTTTTCATTGGTCTGGCGGTAGAGGACGGTGACATATTCGCCGCGGCGAATGATGCCGAGAAAATCGCGCTCTTTGCGCAGGTTGTGGGTCAACTGGCTGCGGGCGAACTGCTTGCCCACTTCCATCTCGTTGGCCGCTTCGCGGAACTTGCGCGAAAAATTGCGGATGAAGCCGCCATAGTTGCGGTTGTTGGAGTACTTGACCAGCTCGTCCCACCAGGGATCGGCAATGGCGAGAATCTCCTCGTCACTCAATTCGGTAATGTTCATGAACGCTTTTCTCCCAGTTGGACAGATACGCGGTCGCCTGCAGGCAGTACGGCACATCGCGCATCAGGGTTGAACCGACAGGGGACTGCTATCCTTCCGCAATCGACCCCGGGATGCAAGTCTCCGCGCTGCACACGGCGGAAACAAAAAAGACCAACATCCATGTTGGTCTTTCGTGAAAGCGGCCGGGTATCCTGGACACCCGAAACACTTATGACGCTTCGGCTTCTTCCTTTTCGTCGACCAGGTGGTACAGCGGAGCCTTCTCCATGGTGTACTCGCCGGTCTTCGGATCGCGACGGGAAACGGTCAGTACATGCCAGTTCTCGTCGTCCAGCTTCAGCTTGTCGCCACGGTAGTAATAACCGGGCCAGCGGGTTTCCTCGCGGAACAGGGTGTGCTGGAACACGGCCTCGGAAGTGAGGATACGGTGCTTCAGCTCCCAGGCACGCAGCAGTTCGTGGATGTTTTCCGCCGCGATGCCGTTCTCCCAGTCCTCGTTGAGGATGGCCAGCTTCTTCAGACCGATGTTGAGCAGCTTCTCGTTGGTCATGTAGCTGACGGTCACGCCGCCGCAGTACTCGTCCATCAGTTTCTGCAGACGGTCGAGGCCCTGGCGCGGGTTGATGTAGTGCGGGTTGACTGTGCCGGCAGTGATCGCATTGCGGTACACACGGTAGGTCTCCAGCGGACGGTAGATCTCTTCGCGACGACGCTCGATCTGCTCGGAGGATACCCGGATGCCTTCGGCCTTGCCGTCGTCGATGTACTTGCAGGCCGCCTTGGCCGCCAGACGGCCTTCGGTGAAGGAGCCGGAGGAGAAGGCGTGCGGGGTGCCGCCGACGGCGTCGCCGGCGCCGAACAGGCCTTCAACGGTGGTCATGCGGTTGTAGCCCCAGAAGTATTCCTTCGGAGACAGATCTTCGGGGCCGGAACACCAGGCACCGCAACCGGTGGCGTGGGAACCCATGACATAGGGCTCGGAAGTGGTCAGTTCCGGGTTCTCGTACTTGGGATCCACATCGGTGGCGGCCCAGAGTACCGCCTGTCCAACGGTCATGCCGAGGAAGTTGTGCCATCCAATCTCTTCCAGATGCGGATCCTGGAAGGCTTCCATGGTGACCATGTGAATCGGACCGCGGCCGGCGTTCACTTCCTGGATGAAGGCGTGGTTGCGCAGGCAGGTCGGAATCGGACGGTGGGTGCGGTGAGAAGCTTCCGGATCCAGGTACTCCTTGCCGACCATCTTCTGCAGTTCGGGGAACCACTTGGACTCGTATTCCTCGCCATAACCGTTCTGGGTGTAGGTCTTCAGGTGGAGGAAGTAGGCACCTACCGGACCGTAACCGTCCTTGAAGCGGGCCAGTACGATTCGGTTCTCCATCTGGGTCATCTTGGCGCCGGCCTGGATCAGCAGGCCATAGGCGGAACCGGAGGACCAGGGGGCGTACCATACGCGGCCGGCACCCTCACCGACGGAACGCGGCTTGTAGATGTTGGACGCACCACCGGCACCGACGATGACGGTCTTGGACTTGAACACATGGTAGTTGCCGGTGCGCACATTGAAGCCCACGGCACCGGCGACACGGTTCTCCTTGGACTCGTCCATCAGCAGGTGGGTCACGCAGATGCGGTTGTAGACCTTGTCGGCGGACTTCTTGGCGGCCTCGGCCACGATCGGTTTGTAGGATTCGCCGTGAATCATGATCTGCCAGCGGCCTTCACGCTGGTAGGTGCCGGTCTTCTCGTTGCGCATGATCGGCAGGCCCCACTCCTCGAACTGGTGTACCGCCGAATCCACGTGGCGGGCCATGTCGAACAGCAGATCCTCGCGGACCATGCCCATCAGGTCGATGCGCGCATAGCGTACATGGTCTTCCGGGTTGTTCTCGCCGAAACGGGTACCCATGTAGCAGTTGATTGCGTAGAGACCCTGCGCCACCGCGCCAGAGCGATCGATGTTTGCCTTCTCGGCAATGACGATCTTCTTGTCGGGGCCCCAGTACCGTGCTTCGAAAGCCGCTCCGGTGCCACCCAGACCCGCACCGACGACCAGTACGTCGATGTTGTCTTCAATTATCGTATCGTAAGCCATCAGTAGTAGACCCCTTCTTTGAATTTCAAACCGTTGGATTCGAGGGTGTGCAGGTCACCGTCGTCCAGCCGAATGTACTTGGGTTCGTTGTACAGCAGCTGGCTGTTCTTCATGTCGTTGCTGGGCGCGCCCGCCTGCTTGAGGTTCGGAATGGCCGTACCCCAGGGCTTGGTGGTGATCGGAGCCAGCAGCTCGAAATCCTTCTTGCCGTTGCGGAAGATGATGCGCCATGCGATGACGCCCTTTTCCTCGTCACGACGAACCCGCACCGAGTGTCCGAGCGGCGCGAAGTCGGCATAGCCACGCACATCAATGGCGTTCATCGGGCAGGCCTTTACGCAGGAGTAGCATTCCCAGCACATGTTGGGTTCGATGTTGTAGGCACGGCGGCTGACCTCATCGATGTGCATGATATCGGAAGGGCAGATATCGACGCAGTGTCCGCAACCGTCACAACGGGTCATGTATACAAAAGTAGGCATGTCTTGACCTCTATTAAATTTGAATTCCTGGAATTAAGCCCAGACTCAGTAGTGGTTTGGCGTTTCGCGCTTGATGCCCAGTCCCATGTAGGGCGGGTTCTTGCCCATGTATTTCGGGATATCCGGGTATTTTTCCTGAACTGCGGGATCGCTCAGATCCGGCATGTCGGGCAGGTTCTCGCGGGAACCGTCCGCCCAGGCGGTGCGCTTCTGGAAGGCCGCGGCAGGCTTGAAGAACATGTGCGCGAACTTGGACCACAGCACGGTGCCGAACAGCAGGGTGGCGAACAGGATGAACAGAGCAAACATGATCCAGCCGAAGGTGGAACCCTGAGTGAAGGCCCACAGCAGACCGAAGGTGGAGGTGCCGAGCAGACAGACGATGAAGATGTCATCACGACCCACGCGGTACCAGGGCAGGCCCTCGGAGAAGACATCGACGCGGATGAAGAACCAGAACCAGTAACCGCCGATGGCCAGCGAGAAGGCACCCAGGTACCACAGCAGCGGCCAGATGCCGGCATCGGCCTCGTTGGCATAGCCGAAGATCATCACGGCGGTGGAAACGACGAACAGAATGAAGCCGTACATGCTCATCAGGTGCGAGATGCGACGCTTCGGATTGTGGAACTCGCCCGAGGTCAGCACTTCCTTGCCCAGGGTCTTGAGCGCCAGGGACAGCTTTTCATTGCTGATGTCGCGCTTGGCCTTGGCCTTCTGGCGCTCGGCGTTCTCAAAGAAATATTTGGCACTTTTCTTGTGCATCATGTCCAGAATGGTCCCGCCGATAACGAGGATAACCATCAGGATCACATACCACTGCATCATTGACGGCGTTATGGTGGCCGCAAGATCAGCAAACGGGTTTGCAATGTTCATCGGAATCTAGCTCCTAGGGTTAGTTGCTCTATGGACCGGGCGATTCTGAAGCAAAAACAGGGGCTGTTCAACACATCATATTTTTGTCCCGCATAAAATAAACTAATCCTGCCCAGGCCTGCTCGATGCCGCAGAAAACGCCCGGAATCCGCCTAACATTAGAAAATTCAAATACTTGCACATACCCCTGCGCCCGGTCGCGTTTTCCTTTTCCGTGGGACAGCGTTACGCTTGCCGGCGCCCCTTCCCCCTGCTGCACCCAGAAGGGGATAGAACCGTGCCATCCCAAATGGGAGGGGCGCAGGGATTGGCGCGGCCGGCCGATCCCGTCAGCTGCTGCAGGAGAGCATCGAACAGCCCGCGCGCTGCCTCGCCCATTCCGGACGGCGGCCGGCAAAATGCGCCTTGCCGGGTTGCTCCTCGTAGGGGCGCGCCAGCACCTCCAGCAATTCGTGGACGCGACTGAAATCCCCCTGCTCGGCCAGGTCTATGGCCTCCTGGGCGAGGTAGTTGCGGAAGACATACAAAGGGTTGGTGCGGTTCATCAGCGACCGCCGGCGGGATGCGTCAAGCTCCCTGGCAGCCGACAGGTAGGCCTCCAGCCAGTGGCGCAGTTGTTGCAGGTATTCACCGCTGATGTCCTCCGCACGGTACCAGGCCGGCGCGAACAGACTGCGCAGGCCTTCGTCGGTCAGCGCCTTGTCGTCCTCCTCCAGCCGCGCCAGACAGCGCCAGAACAGGGTCCAGTCGGTCTCCACCCGTTTCAGCAACCCCGGCAGCGCTTCGATCAACGGCTCCAGTTGTGGCGTCCAGTCCTCAAACCCGAGCTTGCGTGCCATCATCGCACGCCACCGGCGGGCATAATCGTCATGGAAGTTCTGCAACGCGTCCTCCAGCGGGCGGGCGTCGCCGACCAGCGGGTAAATGGCCTCGGCCAGCTGCAGCAGGTTCCACAACACGATCTTCGACTGGTTACCGAACCGGTAGCGTCGACCCTGGGCATCGGTGGTGTTGGGCGTCCAGTCCTCGTCGTAGGGCTCGAGAAATCCGTAGGGCCCGTAGTCGATGGTCAGGCCATGAATCGACATGTTGTCGGTGTTCATCACCCCGTGGACGAAACCCACGCGCATCCAGTGCACCACCATCTCGCAACTGCGTTCGCAGACGCGCTCGAACCAGCGCACATAGGCCGATGGGTCCGGCGGCCCGAGATCCGCATCATGGGTCTCGATGCAGTAATCCATCAACTGCCGCAGTGTCTTTTCGTCGCGCTGGGCGGTGAGTATCTGGAAGTTGCCAAAGCGGATGAAACTCGGCGCGACACGACAGACCACCGCCCCCGGCTCATGACGCGGGTTGCCGTCATAGAACATGTCGCGCAACACCTGTTCGCCGGTCAGCACGAGGCTCAGCGCCCGCGTGGTGGGCACGCCGAGGGCGTGCATGGCTTCGCTGCAGACGAATTCGCGCAGTGAGCTGCGCAATACCGCCAGGCCGTCGGCGGTGCGCGAATAGGGCGTTGGACCTGCGCCCTTGAGCTGCAGGGACCAGCGCTCGCCGGCGCGGTTGATCACATCACCGAGAACAATGGCGCGCCCGTCACCCAGCTGGCCTGCCCAGTGACCGAACTGGTGCCCGCCATAGCACATGGCATGGGGTTTCATGCCATCGAGGAGCCGGTTGCCGGAGAAAATCTCAACGAAATCATCGCTGCCGCACAGGGCCGGATCCAGGTCCAGCCGCTCCATCATGGCCCGGGAACAGGCCACCAGCCGCGGTTCGCGAACAGACGTGGGTTCCACCAAGGAGTAGCAGGCGCCTCGCACCTGGCGGCGCCGGTTGTCCTGTCGCGGATCGGCGGGCAGGCGCTCGACAAAGGCATGATCGAAGCGGAGTGCATCGAGGGAGTTCAGCAACGGCTTGGACATGGGCCGATCATACGCCTGCCTCCCGGAGTGATCACTACAGTCGGCCGAGGGTCAATTCAGCTCCAGCATCAACCGGTCGAGCAGGTCGACGCGCAGATCCTCGAAATCCACCTCACTCATGCCCAGATAGCCGAGCACCGCTTCCTGCTCGCGCGCCCACTCGTGATCCGGATCGATCCCCGCGTGACCGCGTTCGATATGCTCGGCCATCTTGAGGATGGCCATCATCGCCTGTTCACAATCATCGCCATCGTCCCGCTCCAGGAACTCGCTGCTCTGGTGATGGTGGAGAATGATGTTACGGATGCCTTCCGGAAGGCCCCAATTGCGTGCCAGATAGAAGCCCACGGAGGCATGGTTGAAGTTGTAGAAGTCGTCTTCCAGACGGGTCAGTGCGTGGTCCGGATCATTGTCGTTGGCGGCGATGAAGTCCGCATAGTCGGACTGGCGCTGGGCGATCATCGCCTGGCCGACATCGTGGAACAGGCCCAGCAGATAGGCCTGGTCCGCGGAACAGTCGAGCAGGTGTGTGCTCAGCGCCGCCATCAGCAGCGCCCTGTTCGACGAGGATTCCCAGAAGCGTGGCGGCAGCGCATCGCCCTGCCCCAGGGTCTGCCTGAGCACCAGCCCCTGCACGATGTTGCCGACATAACTGAAGCCCAGCAGCATGATCGCCTGGGGAATGGACTGGATGGTCGCGCGCAGGCCGAACAACGGGGAGTTGACGGTTTTCAGCACCAGGCCGGAGATGGCCGCATCCTTTTGGATGATGTCACCAATGGCATCGAGGGAAGGCGCTTCCTCGCGCAGTTCCTGTTGCAGCTGCAGAATGATGTCCGGAGCCGGCGGGATCTTTAGATCCTTGAGGATCGCTTCACTGTCGTCACTGATACGGCTGCTGCTCATGCTCATGCCCGGGCTGCGTGGCCGTCGGCGGGATACCGGCGGGCTGTAGCTCCGAGTATAGACGAGGAATCCGTGGTTGCGGCTTGACCTGGGTCAGGCGGAATCAGCCCTGCCCGCCAAGACAGAGGCGCAGCCCCTGATTGTAATAGTCGCAGGCCTTGTCCGACTCGCCAATCTCCCCGCTGCCCAGCAACTCGGCCAGTTCCAGGCAGGCCTCGGCCGTCGGCTGCACACCGATGCTCGCTTCGAGATAGCTTTGCGCCTTGCCCCACAGACCCAACCGCTTGCAGATGCGGCCCAGCGCAAGCAACAGCACGGCACTGTTGCCGTATTCCTGCAGCCATTTCTCGGCGGTGGCCAGCTGTGCGTTGCCGTCGGCCGCCTCGAGACGGCCGTAGAAGTCCACCAGACGCGGGTTCCATTCCTGGTTGATGGCCTTGACCACGATCTGCTCGACCTGTCGGCTGTCCTGATGGTGGCGCTCGACCAGGTCGATGTAGCGCAACAGCAGCTCGGGGTTGGACTGAACGGCCTTGGGGATCTTCGACCAGGCGCGGTCCAGTGCATCGCCGCCGAGTCGCGCCGCCTCGTTGAGGCAGCCGGTATAGGCCTTCAGCTCAATGCCCTCGAGCTTGTCACTGCGGAACAGCTGCTTCTTGCGCACCTCGGGCAGCAGCTCGCAGAGCTTGGACCACTCTTCGAGCTGGAAATAGACCCGGGCCAGCAGTTTCAGCACATAGTCGTGCCTGGGTGCCACCGAGCGCAAATGAGTCAGCGTGGCCAACGCCCGCTCGGTCTGCCCGGCCGCCAGCTGCAGTTCGGCCTGGGTGACGCCGATGGCTATTTCCGCCTCGGGGTTGGCCTCGTGGGCCGCCTTGAGGTATTCATCCCGCTCGTCGTATTTGCCCTGTTGCTGGGCGGCGCGGGCCGCGGCCAGGTAATTGATGAGCGGATTTTCGACACTGTCGATCAGTTTCAACAAGGCCTGCTCGGAAGCCTCGAAACGGCCTTCGGCGAGGTCCAGCAACCCCTTGTTGGTCAGCCGCCTGGCCCGTTCCATGCGACGCTGCTGGCGGCGGCGCTTCATCGCCCGGGGCAGGCGCCACAGCCACAGCAGCAGGCGGAAGCCGATCATCACCAGCAGACTGCCGACGATGACCGCCACCACGCCGACAGCCAGGCTGGTCTCCAGCGACCAGTCACCATAGCGCAGCAGCAGGAAGCCCGGATCATCACGCACCACGAGTACAGCGCCGAGCACGACGATGACCACCAGGGCCAGCCACAGAAGAAACTTAAGCATCGTTGGCCTCCGCATCGCTGGGGGGTGTCGCAGGCGGCTCACCGGCGGCCGGTTCCGCGTCCGGGGTGGCGGCCGAAGACGCCTCCGGGGCGTTCTCGCGCTGTTTCTCGATCTGCCGCAGCAGGCGCAGAGAGCCGCTGATGTCCGGAAGCTCCGGCTCCAGATCGGCTTTGACGAGTTGCTGCAGCGAGCGGTGGAAATCGGCGTTGGCGGCCTGCTCCAGGTCGTAATACTTCTCGAACAGTTCGAGGGTCTCGCGGGTCAGTTTGCGGTACTGGAAGCTGTCGCGATCGAGGACTGCCCAGCGGATCAGCTTGAGGTTATCCTCGATGCGTTCGGCCACATCCGGCGCCAGGGTCTGCGCCTCGACAGCGGCCGCATCATCGGCGCGGCGGACACGCACCAGCGAACGCAGATAGGCCAGCAGCTTGCGGTCCCAGCGTGCTGTGTCCCCGGCCGCCGGCTCGGGCGGCGCCTTCGCTGCGCTGCGCGTTTCGGGCACCGGCTGATAACCCGGCTTGAGGCTGCGGATCTGCTGTGTCAGCCGGGCCGCCAGCAGGCTCAGGCCCACCAGGTCCGGCCGCGCACGGGTCTTCAGCGCGGCGATCTCACGGTTGATCTGCACCCGTACCGGCAACAGCCCGGGGTCGGCCAGCTCGGCGATGCGCTCGCTGGCGGCCTGCAGGGTCTTGGCCGCACCTTCGAAATCATTCTCCAGCACCAGCTTGTGCTGGGCCACCGACATCAGGTATTCCACCTCGGCCAGCTTCCAGCCGTTTTCGTCACGGCCATAGAGTGCGTAGAGTTTTTCGGTAGAGGCCTGCAAGCCCTGCAGCTGATCCGCCAGCTGCTGCAGGCGCTGGTCGCTGCTGCCGACACTCTCCTGCAACGGGCGCAGGGCGGTTTCCAGTTCGCTTCTGGCCACGCGCTGCTGCACAGCGGTGTCCAGTGCATCGAGGCGAGATTGCAACTGCTGACGCTCTCCCTGCAGCGCCTGCCATTGCTGCCAGCCGTACCACCCGGCCGCACCCAGTCCACCGAGCAGAAGCAGCAGCAGGACCAGGATCAGCGGCAGCAACAGGCCGCGCTTGCGCCCGCCGTCAGCGGCGGACTCTGACTCGGGGGGCGGCAGGCTTTCGGGGTTCTCCGGGGTCTCGGCAGCGGTGTCGTCTGGCTTCATCGATGATCGTCGTGGCAGGCGATTCATTCGCCCTGTTGTTGTCTTCCGGCAGCGGATTGCCGGTCCTCTTTCCAGCGCTCGAGGGCCGCGATCAGGCCCGTGTCACTGGCGCGGTCGGCAATCAGGATGGCGGCATTATGTCCCAGATCCCGGGCAGTTTCACGCATTCTATCACTGATCAGCAACCAGGGTCGGCGGCGCAAGGCCGCGGCCTGATCGTCATCGAGCAGGGTCAGGGTGTTGCGCAGACCTTCGCTGCTGGTGAACAGGGCGATATCCGGGCGGCGCCCGCCGGTGAGTCGCTGATAATCCGCGGGGCCGAGATCCGGCAGCGCGCGGCGGTAGACCTCGCAGTAGTCCACCCGCGCACCGCGTTCGCGCAGGCTGTTGCCCAGCAGGTTGCGGCCGGCCTGACCGCGGAAGATGATGACGCGTTTGCCCTTCACCGACTGCAGTTCTGGCGCGGCCAGCAAGCCTTCGCTGTTGAACTCGGCCGCCGGAATCACCGCTTTGCCCACGCCCTGAGTCCGCAGGGCCTGTGCCGTGCCACGGCCAATGGCACCCAGTTGCAATTGCGCCGGCAAAGCCGTTGCATCGAGGTAACGAAAGGCGTGATCCACCGCATTGCGGCTGACGAACAGGGCCAGATCATAGTCTTCGATACGCCACGGCAGATCACGCAGCGCCGGACTCGGCGGCGCGGGTTCGATGGCGATGGCGGGAAAGGACAACGGCTCGAAGCCCCGCTGGCGCAGGCTGTCGATCAAACTGCTGCCCTGATGCGCAGGACGGGTGACCAGGCAGCTTGGCCGGTCGTCGCTGCTCACGGGGCGTCGTGCAACGCCCTGAGGATCTCGCCGGCGCCCTGCTCAAGGAGGTTTTCGGCAAGGCGAGTGCCCAGTGCCACGGCGTTCTCGGCGGGGCCGCGGATTTCGGCGCGCAACACCCGGCTGCCGTCCGGCTCGCCGACCAGTCCGCGCAGCCACAGCTGCCCGTTCTCGAGCACCGCGTAGCCGGCGATCGGCACCTGGCAACCGCCTTCCAGGCGTTCGTTCATCGCCCGCTCGGCCTGCACCCGCAGCGTGGTGTCGCGGTCGGCAAGCGGGGCGATCAGGGCCTGCACCGCGGCATCACCACTGCGGCATTCGATGCCGATGGCGCCCTGGCCGATGGCGGGCAGGCTGACTTCCGGCTCAAGGAAACCGCGAATGCGGGATTCGAAACCGAGGCGCTTGAGGCCGGCCGCGGCGAGGATGATGGCGTCATAGTCGCCGGCATCGAGCTTGGCCAGCCGGGTATTCACATTGCCGCGCAGCCAGTCCAGCTCGAGCCGGGGAAAACGCTCGCGTATCTGGGTCTGGCGGCGCAGGCTGGAGGTGCCGACACGCGCGCCATCGGGCAAGGCATCGAGGCTGTCGTAGGCGTTGGAGACAAAGGCATCGCGAGGGTCTTCGCGCTGCATGATCAGCGCCAGTTCCAGCCCCTCCGGGAATTCCACCGGCACATCCTTCATCGAGTGCACGGCGATGTCGGCGCGGCCTTCGAGCATGCCGGCCTCCAGTTCCTTGACGAACAACCCTTTGCCGCCGACCTTGGCCAGAGGCGCGTCGAGGATCTTGTCGCCCCGGGTTTTCATGGTGACCAGTTCGACTTCGAGGTCTGGGTGGATGGCGCGCAGACGGCGGCTGACTTCTTCGGCCTGCCACAGCGCGAGCGGACTGCTGCGCGTGGCGATGCGCAGGGTTTGGAGTGGAGTCGTCATGGCCGCGCATTATAGGCCAGCGCCCCGGCCGGTGGAAAAAAACTTGCCGGCCGGACGGCTACAGGGACTTGAGGATCTTGCGCACGCCCGGCAGGTGCCGCCGCGAGATGTCGAGCTGATCGCTGATGTCGTGAAAGAAGATGCGGTGCGTGTCCTGCTGGTTGCGCATGCCGGCAATCTTGTCGAGGCGCACCAAGGCATTGCGGTGGATGCGGTAGAAATCCCGGTGGAATTCTTCTTCCAGCGCCTTCAGCGGTTCCTCGATGAGCAGTTCGCCGTCGCTGTGGCGCACGGTGACGTACTTCTGCTCCGCCTGGAAATAATAGATGTCTTCCAGCGGCACCAGCACCAGGTTGCCCCGCACGCGGGCACAGATGTGCTGCCGCGCCTCGGACTGTTCCACCTCTTCCACTGAATGACGCAATTGCGCGCGGTTGAGCTGCTGGCTGGCTTCCAGCGCCTTCTGCAGCCGTTCCAGCTTGACCGGCTTGAGCAGGTAATCCACCGCCTTGGCCTCGAAGGCTTCCAGCGCATGGTCGGAAAAGGCGGTGGTAAAGATGATGGCCGGTGGCTGTTCCTGCTCCAGCAGTTGCTTGGCCGCTTCGATGCCGTCCATGCCCGGCATGCGGATGTCCATCAGGATCAGATCCGGCTGCTGCTCCATGGCCCGCTCCACGGCTTCGTGCCCGTTGCGGGCCTCGCCAACGGCCTCGTGTTCCGGCAGATTCCCAATCAACCGCTTGAGCCGGTCACGGGCCGGCTTCTCGTCGTCCACTATCAGTATTCTCATCGTCACTGAACCCGTTTTGAATCCTTTACTGTGCGGCCATCAATGGCACGCGGATGCTCACTGTATATAGACCATTTTCTTCCAGATGCTCGATTTTCGCGTCTCCGTCGAAGGCCAGATCCAGCCGTTCGCGGATGTTTTCGAGCGCCATGCGGTTGCCGGCCCGGTTGGGACTGCGCTCCGGGGGCAGCGGATTGCTGATGCGAATGATCAGCCGATCGCCGGTCTGACGCAACTCGATGCGCACCTCGCCCCCTTCGGCCAGCGGCTCGATGCCATGATAGATCGCGTTTTCCACCAGGGGCTGCAGGGTCAGCGCCGGCAGGCTGAAACGCTCCAGCTTCGCCTTGACCAGCCATTCGACGCGCAGCCGGTCGTCCAGGCGCAGCGCCTCCAGCGCAATATACTGCCGCGTCAGCTCGATTTCACTCTCCAGGCTGACCCGGCTGTCCGCCCGCAGACTGGCGCGGAACAGGTCCGACAGGTTTTCGATGGCTTCCTCGGCGCGGTCCGGCTCATCGTGGGTCAGGCTGGCGATGGTATTGAGACTGTTGAACAGGAAATGCGGCCGGATCCGCGCCTGCAGGGCCTGCAGGCGGGCCCTGGCCTCGGCCTTCAGCGTCTGCTGATTCCTGTACTGGACGAAGAAATAGCGCAGCGTCATGCCATAGAGGATCAGCGCGATGGCCAGGTGCTGCACCAGGATCACGCCCAGGGGACGATGGCGGAAATACCCAAGATACAGCTGTTTCTCCAGCGCCCAGCCCAACCCGGACATCAGCAGCGTCACGGCCGCCACCACCGCGAGACTCAGCAGCGTGGATTGCAGCACGCCCCGCAGCCGCCCCTGGCGCCGCAGCATGCACAGCAGGCCGGCGCTGGCGAGGCCGATCCACTGTACGAACATCGACAACAGCGCCAGTTCGACAAACAGGTTGCTGTTCTTGGGCGCACCGGCCAGGGTCAGCACGATGGCGATCAGTTCCAGCACCAGCACCAGCTTGAGCAGGTTCTCGGGGTGGCAGAAATCCGGCAGGTAACAGTCCTCGATTTCGCTGTCGTCGATCGCCGGCGGTGTTTTTTTCATCGAATCACTTGTGTCGGTGCACGGTCGATGCAAGCATACACGATCCCTCCGTCAAGGCATGGCCAATGGCGGATGAACGCGGCGGAATCGGCCCCCAGCGGCCACCGCTTCCAGCAACCCCGAACGCAGACACCATGAGCCACAACGACTCCGACTCCGACGACCGCCTGTGGGGCGGCCGCTTCCAGGAACCCACCGACGCCTTCGTGCAGGCCTTTACCGCCTCGGTCGATTTCGACCGCCGGCTGGCCGAGGTCGATATCGAGGGCTCGCTCGCCCACGCCCGCATGCTGCGTCGCATCGCCGTGCTTGATGACGACGAACTGAGCGCCATCGAGAAGGGCCTGCAGCAGATCCGCGAGGAAATCGCTGCCGGCGACTTCCCCTGGTCGGTGGAACGGGAGGATGTCCACATGAACATCGAGGCGCGACTCACCGCGCTGATCGGCGATGCCGGCAAGAAATTGCACACCGGGCGCTCGCGCAACGACCAGATCGCCACCGACATCCGCCTCTACCTGCGCCGCGAAATCGCCCGCGCGCAGGAGCTGATCCGCGACTTCCAACGCGGGCTGCTCGACCTGGCCGAGCACCATGCAGACACCATCCTGCCCGGATTCACCCATCTGCAGGTGGCCCAGCCGATCACCTTCGGCCACCACATGCTCGCCTGGTTCGAGATGCTCGAACGCGACCACGGCCGGCTCAGCGACTGCGCCGATCGCATGAATGTGATGCCGCTGGGCGCGGCCGCCCTGGCCGGAACCAGCTACCCGCTGGACCGCGCCTACACTGCCGAACTGCTGGGCTTCTCGATGCCCGCGCGCAACTCGCTGGACGCGGTCAGCGACCGCGACTTCGCCATCGAATTCAGCGCCGCGGCCGCCTTGGTCATGATGCACCTGTCACGCATGGCCGAGGAGCTGGTGCTCTGGTCCAGCGCACAGTTCGACTTCATCCGCCTGCCCGACCGCTACTGCACCGGCTCGTCGATCATGCCGCAGAAAAAAAACCCCGATGTACCGGAACTGGTGCGCGGCAAGAGCGGGCGCGTGTTCGGCCACCTGGTCAGCCTGCTGACACTGATGAAATCCCAGCCCCTGGCCTACAACAAGGACAATCAGGAAGACAAGGAACCGCTGTTCGATACCCTCGACACGCTGCTCGGCAGCCTGCGCGCCTTCGCCGACATGGTGCCCAACCTGGAGGTCAACGCCGATGCCATGCGTGAGGCGGCGCGCCGCGGGTTCGCCACCGCCACCGATCTGGCCGATTACCTGGTCAAGCGCGGCCTGCCTTTCCGCGATGCCCATGAAGTGGTCGGCAAGGCCGTCGCCCATGCCCTGAACAAGGGCTGCGACCTGTCCGATCTCGATCTCGCCGAGCTTCAATCCTTCGATTCGCGCATCGGCGAGGATGTGTTCGAGGTGCTGACGCTGGAAGGCTCGGTCAATGCCCGCGACATCACCGGCGGCACCGCCCCCCGCCAGGTACGGCTGCAAGTGGCGCAACTGCGCGAACTGATCGGCACCGGCTGACGCCGCCTCAGGGCGTATCGCCATGCCGGCTGCGCCGGCGCTGGAAACGGTGGATTGCATGATGCAGCGCCATCAGCAGCAAACCGAGCAACACGATCAGCCAAAGATAGCGTTCCAGATAGACCACCATCAGCAGGCTGGCCGCGAGAAACAGCCCCGCCAGCCGGAACAGCCAGCCCATCCGCAGCCCGGCCACGAAGGTGGACAAGGCAAACAGCAACAACAGGATCAATCCGGTGGTCTCGTTGTTGAGGCGGCCCACCTGCTGGATCAGGAACACCAGCCAGACCGCGGCGAGCACCGCAAGCCATTGCCACAGCTGATACCACAGCACGCTTCTCCACGGGTAGCGCCCGTGGCGCACATGGGGCATCTCGGTCAGCAGGCTGGCGACGAAATACACTGGCACCATCAGGTACCAGTACCAGCGGCTGCCCAGGGGTGAGATATCGGTCCAGGCGATACCGGCCAGCGCCAGCCCCAGCAGAACCAGCAGCATCAACTCCTCGTAGAGGTGTTGCCTGAACAACGGATAACGGCCAGTGGCCGTGGTTTCAGGGGGGGATTCGGTGTGTTCCATCGGCGCATCTCCTCAATCCGGGCAAGCCGCCCTGCTGATCGATATGCCATCGCCTCGGGGGTATTTCAATGCGGCCATGCCGTCCGAACGACGGTCCGTGGTCCGCTCTTGACCGAGATCAATCGCCGCTATCGGAAGACAGCCGCAGCCAGCGCATCAAATGCTGCCCGGCGCTGCGGCCCAGAGACCGGCCGTGGGTCAACAGACGCTGCCGCCGTGACCGGGCGGAAGGGTCCGGGTGACACTGGGTGGCCACCAGCCGAGCCTCCGGAATCGTCCTCTGGATCGCCAATGTCACCACCCGGGCGATGCCCGGTTCCGGCTGCAGGCTGACCCAGATCAGCCCGAGCCGCTGATTGAAATCCACATACACCAGCTTCGACTCGAAAGGCTCCAGGCTTTCGCGCAGACGCAGCACCAGACCCTGCCGCGCCGCATCACTGTGCTTTTTCATCTCCGGAATCATCAGCATGAAGTCGATGCACAGCTGGCCGCGCCGGTCCCGCGTCGGGGCGCGCTGCCACAGCGGAGAGGTGGTTCTGAGCCGGTGCGAAGTAGGTGTGTACAAAAGCTGGACGCTCTACCTGGCCGGGAGCACGACAACCGGCTCCCGGGTTTCCTGTTCCATGAGTCCGCGCAGGTCACTCATGCGGATCTGCTCCTGCTCAAGATACTCGAGCAGGTAAGGCCGGGAGTCCATCTGGCTCTGGATCTCGGTCAGGCTGTTTTCAAACGGGTGCAACTTGTTCAGCTGAATGGAGTAACGCTCCCAGCTGGTCTCGATCTCCCTGGCGGGATCGATCCCGGCATTGACCCAGTCAACCGCCGAAAACCCATCGAAAAACCGATAGAACCCCTCGGCTTCCCGTCGCGACAAATCCGCTGCTGCGGTCATCTCTCCGGCTTCGGCAAGGCACTGGACCCGCGCATTGATACCGGTGACGAACCCCTCTATCAAGGACCAGAGCAATTTGATGGTTTCCTCGTTGCGGGTGCCCTTTTTGCCCAGATTGTGGTCGATTTCCGAGCGCAAAAAACTGATCACGGATTCAAGGGACTCGGCCACCCTCATGAACCGATCATCAGGGTTGCGGTAGGTATACGCGCTTTCCGCCTCCCTTAACAGATCCCGGACACGGGAAAGATGGTTCCGGTAGTCGCGCTCGACCAGTTCATCAAACCTGCGATCGATATGCTCCTTGAACGCATCCAGGCGCTGGTCGAGCCGATCGAAACGGTCCGACATCATCTTGAACCCTGCGAGACTGACGCCGATCCCCACCAATGACGAACCCAGGGTCAGCCATTGCTGTATCTGCAGCAATTCCAGTGTTTTCTGTATTTTCGCCAGCTGCATGTTGCCCGCCAGCGACGAGATGGCTGAAACGCCATCGAAAGGACTGACATTGAGAAGCTGGGCGCCCAGTCTTTGCGCCAGTGAACCCGTTTCCTGCAAATGGGCGACGATCCGACCCGTCGACGCATCCTTGAGCAAGCCACCAAACCGAACGATGGAGCCACTTGCCAGATCAGCGGCATACTTTGCCGGAATTTCAAAAGGAATACTGCCTATCATGGATGATTCACCCTCGAGCACGCGCCAGAAGGCCCTGGCTCACCCGCTTGATGTTTCCGTTCAGTTGCCGTACCACGGACTTTCGTCCGGCAAACAGGTTTTTTCTGAGGCTTTGCTCGACCTTGTCAAGGTATTCCTCGGACAAAACCGGCCTGCTTCGGGCCGCCCTGAACAGACCGTAACCGACCATCAATACCACAAAGGTTCCCCCAGTCATCGCAATCGGAATACTCACCGCGGTCGCGCCCAGCAAGCCCATCAATCCGCCGGCGGAAACCGTTGAAACACTGGCCGTGACCGGAACGGCCGCAGCGCCCGCACCCATCATGAACAGCGAACCCGCGCCATGCTTCAAGCCCGCCTGGGCATCCAGATCCGGATTGGTGGCCTCGTAGTCAACCGGCTGGTCAAATGCCATGGCATCAATGCCCGGTATCTTGCGCAACCCGTCCTCGGCATATGCCATGCAGCGGACAATCACCTGTTTTTCGGATTCATTGATCAAGGGCTGAACTTGTTCCTTGTGAAATCGCTGTTGATCACCAAGTTTGACCAACGAGCAGGTTTCCAGCTCTTTTTCGATTCGCGCAACGAGTTGTGCATATTCCTTGCGTACTTCAATCTCGTTGAATGAGAGGCATTGATTGCGCCAGGCAATAATGTCGCTCCTCGACACCCTGTCCACATACACCGGGGGGCGCTCTGGTTTTTCGCTTTGCAGCACCGCCTCGCCCCGGTCACCCTGCTCATCGAGAGAGTTTCGGACTGAATCAGAAGGCTCTTGCCGCCTTTCGGCTGATGAGAACAGTTTTTTCAACCAATCCACAAACCACGCCATGCACCGCGCCCTCCTCCAAGTGCCAGTTTTTTGATTTATCGGATTCCAGCATACATCGCCATCAATCGTCCAGCACCGGGATCACAAAACCCGCCGCAGGAAGGCGCTGATGTCACGGACTTCCTGGGGTGAAACGCCGTGCTGCAGGCCGGGGTATTCGTGCCATTCGACGGGGTAACCGTGGCGCTCGAGGGTGGCGCGGGAGCGGTAGCCCAGCTCGGGCACCAGCACCGGGTCGCTGTCGCCGTGGGCGAGAAAGACGGGGGTGGCGGCATTGGCTTCGCTGCGCTCTTCGGGGAGGCGGTCGGCCAGCATCAGCACGGTGGACAGGCCCATCAGGCCGGCCAGCGGCTCGGTGTGGCGCAATCCGGCATGGAGGATCACCGCGCCGCCCTGGGAGAAACCGGCCAGCACGATGCGCCGGCTGTCGATGCCATCGGCATTCTGCTCGGCAATCAGTTCCTCGACATGGGCCGCCGATTGGCGCAGCCCGGCTTCGTCCTGATGGGCGCCCAGGTCGAGGTTGTGGATGTCGAACCAGGCGCGCATGACAAAGCCGTTGTTGAGGGTGACGGGCCGCATCGGCGCATGGGGAAAGACGAAACGCAGGGCGGGGCGATCCGGCAACTGCAATTCGCTGACGATGGGTTCGAAGTCGTGGCCGTCGGCGCCCAGGCCGTGCAGCCAGATGACCGCGGCTTCGGGACGGCCGCAACCGGTTTCGACGATGACGGGATCTTCATTCATGCGCTTTTCCTGGGAGAGACGGGCTTGATCCTGAAGGGGCTTTATACCGATTCGGCGGTGAATTGTCTCGCCACAATCGCTACACTCCGGGCATGATCAACCGCCAGCGCACCGCCGAACTGCTGCAGCCCCACCGCCTCGGCGACCGGGCCAGCCAGTGGATCACCCGCATCATCATCGGCCTCATTTTGCTCAATCTGGCGGCCATCTTCCTCGAATCCATCCCGTCGCTGCGCGACCGCTGGATGCAGGAATTCTGGTATTTCGAGGTCTTCTCGGTGACCGTGTTCACCGTCGAGTATTTCGCCCGCCTGTGGAGCTGCGTGGACCTGCCGCTGTACCGCGACCTGCCGGCCTGGAAGGCGCGACTGCACTATGCCCGTTCGCCGATGGCGCTGGTCGATCTGATCGCCATCCTGCCCTTCTACCTGAGCTTCCAGGTTGACTTCGACCTGCTGTTCCTGCGTGTGCTGCGGCTGTTCCGCCTGCTCAAGATCGCCCGCTATTCGCCGGCGATGAACGCGCTGCTGGATGTGCTGAAGAAGGAGTCGGACGCACTGATGGCCTCCACCGTGGTGCTGATGATGATGCTGGTGATCGCCGCCAGCGGCATCCACCTGCTGGAGTACGAGGCGCAACCCGAGGTATTCGGCAGCATACCGGAATCCCTGTGGTGGGCCATCGTCACCCTGACCACGGTGGGCTACGGCGATGTGGTGCCGGTGACCACCGGCGGCAAGATCTTCGGTGGCCTGATCGGACTGATCGGCATCGGCATGGTGGCCTTGCCGGCGGCGATACTGGCCTCCGGCTTTGCCGAGAACCTGAACCAGCGCAAGCAGCGCTACAGTGCTTTCATCAAGCGCGTGCTGGCCGATGGCCGCATCGATGACCGCGAGCGCTGGGAACTGGAGGAACTGCGCAAGGAACTGGGGCTGACCCGCGAGGAATCGATCCAGCTGTTCGACGCCATCATGCGGCAGATCCACCTGCAGGAACCCAGCGTCTGCCCGCACTGCGGCAAGCCGCTGCATGCAGAAGCAGGGAAGGACACCCCCACCCACCCGCAGGATTCCGAAGACTGAACGCAAAAAGGCCCCGGCAGAACCGGGGCCTCAATACTTGCCGGGTTAATAAAAATCCGATATCCCCCGTGATTCATTGATCTCATCATGTGGAATCAATAAATACCGCCACGGCTTCCCTCCATGCGCTGACGAATAATCGGAAGCTTGGCGACACCAGTTTTGCGCCGCTTCCGCCTTGGCGACCACATCGGCGTCCTTGAGGTGATTGCGCGCCTTGGTCTCGACCATGTAAATGGCTTCATCGGTTTCGGCGACAAAATCCGGGACATACTCCGGCTGTTCCGCGCCCAGGCGGTAATAGATCTGAAACTGGCCCTTGACGGGGCGGAACCATTTCAGGGCATCCCGTTCCAGGATCACGGCGAAGCGCCGCTCACTGTCTGAGTCGAATTTCTGAATGGGGTAAAGGCACTTGCTGAAACCGCCGAACAGCATCTGTTTGATTTTCTGCTTGTCGGTGACGGTTTCCCGATAGTTTCTTACCGGATTCTTTTCCGATGCGGTGTAGGCGCAGGGTTTGAGCCGGGTAAATCCCCGGCTGACATGCACTTCATAGCCACCAGCCTTTTCCCAGAAATGCTCCATCATCTGCGCGTGGATATTGTCGGCAATCAATCGCCGGTTGTGATCCAGCACGGCGCGGGCCTCGTCTTCCGACAGATAGCCGAGAAAATGCCGCACGGCCTGACCGGCCAGATCGTAGAGCAAATCGGCGTGGGCCTGGTAGTCGATGTCGTCGAAATCCACCAGGGCATAGACGATGTAATCCTCCAGCCGTTTTTCGGTGATGCCCACCTCCGAGGCCAGGGTTTCCTGCTCGTTGGTGCGCAGTTTCTGGATGATCAGCTCACGGCTGGGCGGTTGCAGGTTCAGGCCGCTGGTGTCGAGGGTGAAGGGGTCGAATCCTGTGGTGACTTCGCCCACCGGCGTTACCGTAATGCGAGGAATGTCGATGATCTTGTCGCTGACGATCTCAGTGGTTTTTTCCACCACCGCCACCAGATCAAGCCCGTCATCCAGCAATTCACCCTGCGCTGGCGTCAGCCGCTCGCGCGCCTTTTCCGCAATGATTTGCCGCACCTCAGGCCGATTCAGATCGGCGCTGCCAGCCACCATGTCCGGTGCGCGTTCCAGTTCGTGAATTACATCCAGCACCGCCCGCGCGGCCTGCTTTTCCGCCTCGCTGTTGAATACCGGCGCAGTCAGGTTCTCGGGGTGAATCTCATATTCCTTGCCACTGGCGGTGGTGGCCTCCGGCTCGGTCAGGCCCAGCGCCGCTTCGGCGCTGGAACCGACGGTGACGCTCACCTTGCCCTCCTCCGCCTGCGGCGCCTCCAGAATCACCTGCTTCAGGCGGATCGGCGAATCGCCACGGTTGGCCTCGTCGATGATCTCCTGAAAGCGGTCATGAGCCACAATATTCAGCCGGTCCACTGCACTCACGCCGGTGCGCTTGCCGTAGGGCAGGCGCAGCCCCCGGCCGATGGACTGCTCGATCAGGGTGCGCGCATTGGCGGCGCGCAGCGGCACGATGGTGTAGAGGTTGGTTACATCCCAGCCTTCCTTGAGCATGTTCACATGAATGACGATCTCGGTGGGTTCGTCCGGGCTTTCCACCGCCAGCAGGCGCTCGATCATCTCGTCTTCCTTCTTGCCCCGGGTAGAGCTGTCCACCTGGATCACCTTGTCGCGGTAGCGGCCATCGAAAAAGGCATCCGATTGAATCAGCGCCAGCAACTGCGCGGCGTGCGTGGTGTCACGGGCGATCACCAGCACAAAGGGCTTGACCGTCTTCGCGCCGTTCTGCCGTGCGTAGGTCATCAGCTCTACCTTGGTGGCCTCGTGCACGCGAATGCCGTCTTCCAGCTTGATCTTCTCGATCTCCTCCGGCGTATGGCGTTTGGCGTCGAAATCGCGCTGGGTGACCACCGCCGGTTCCTTGACGAAGCCATCCTCCATGGCGCGCGCCAGCGGGTAATCCATCACCACATTCTTGAACGGTTTGGGACCACGGCTGGTTTCGATAAAGGGCGTGGCGGTCAGCTCCAGGCCAAAGATCGGCTTCAGTTCGTTGATGGCGCGCACCCCGGCGCTGGCGCGGTAACGGTGCGACTCATCCATCAGCAACACCAGGTCCGGCAGCTCGGCCAGGTAGTTGAAATAACTGTCGCCCAGGTATTCCGACAAGCGCTTGATGCGCGGACTCTTGCCGCCACGCACCTCGGAATTGATCTTGGAGATATTGAAGATGTTGATCACCACAGGCGACAACGGATTTTGCAGCCCCGCGCCTCGCTGTTCATAGGTGTCGCCGGTAATGATCTCCGGCGGATAAGCGGCGAACTCGGCAATGCCGGTGAACACATATTTCGGCGTGTTGGGGGTGAAATCGGCGATCAGCTTTTCATAAATGGTCAGATTGGGCGCCAGCACGAAAAAGTGCTTGAGGCCATAGGCCAGATGCAGATAGCTGATAAACGCCCCCATCAGCCGCGTCTTGCCCACGCCAGTGGCCAGCGCAAAACACAACGATGGAAACTCGCGCTCGAAATCCTCCAGCGTCGGAAACTCCGCCTTGAGGACGTTCAGCACCGCCTCCAGATCACGCTCATGACGGCGCATGTCCGGCGCGGCATCCAGCGCCCGGGCCAGCTTTTCCAGCGATTCCGCCTGCGGCGCGCGCAGGGACAGGCGGCCCTTGATGGCATTCAAGACCCGGTGATTCATAACGCTCTCCTCACCGCCACATGACCTCTCCACACAAAACCAGCAGGTTTGTCGCTCACTGGTTCCCAACAACGGCCATTGTTAATCATTTTTGTGATTTTTTGATTAACAAAATGGGTTTGTATCGTATACGCGATCATCAAAAGGCATCTCGTCCTTCGGCAATGTTCAGCAGTGCCGGAAAACCATAAACCGCGGATTTTCGGCCAGCGGCAGCCACAAAAGTCTTCAATAAACTGTTTTCACGGAGCAGGGCCAGGATACGGCGCGCCGTTGGGGCCGGTATGCCGGAAGCAGCCACGAAATCACTGCTTTTGAAAATGGGGTGCTCAAAAATCCAGTCCAGCGCCAAAATGCTGTACTGGGAATGGGTCAACTCGATCAATTCCCGCTTCTTCTCACTGTAGAGCTGCAGGATGGCCGAGGCTTTTTCTTCGTTCACCACCGCCTGAGTGCGCAGCGCTTCCAGAAAAAAAACGCACCACCCTGTCCAGTCACCATCCCGGGAAACGGCCAGCAGCCGGTCGTAATACGCATCCCGGTGCGCCTCGAAGAAGGCGCTGATATAAAACATAGGCTGCTGAATCATCCCCACCTGCCACAGGAACAGCGGCACCAGCATCCGGCCCAGGCGGCCATTGCCATCGAGAAAAGGATGCAAGGCCTCGAACTCGGCGTGCAGAATAGCCAGCTGCGCCAATTTGTCGGGCGTATTTTCAGCATGGATGTATTTCTCCAGAGCGTCCATGCCCTCCGGCAATCTCTCCGCAGAGACCGGCACGAACCGGGCTTCATCCTGAGGGCACCCGGGCGGGCCGATCCAGTTGGGAATACGCCGGTACTGTCCCGGAGACTTGCCATGACCGCGCACACTGTCCATCAGAACCGCATGGGTGTCCCGTATCACACGCTGTGACAAGGGCAATGACTCCATCATCTTCATCGCATGGCGCATCGCCGCACGGTAATTGAGCACCTCCTGAATGTCATCGCGCTTCGCCTCGGGATAATGGTGGCTGTCGCCTCCCGCCTCGAACTCAAGCACCTCGCCCATGGTGGCCTGGGTTCCCTCAATACGCGAAGAGAGGACGGCCTCCTGTGTGGTCAACGGGCTGAGCAACACCGCCGCATTGGGAACCGCGGAAAGCAAAGCATCATAGCGCGCCAGTGCGGCATTGGCCGGGCCGATCAGGGGGATCAGCCGCTCCCACTTCAGTGTACGGGGAGGGAATTGACCGTAGTGATACTCGACAACCGCCATCATCCATCCTCCTCGAACAGTGTGCCCTGCCCCGACGCGCTCTCGCGTTTAGGCTTTTCACTTTTTTTCGGTTCCGGCTCAGGCTCCGCCATCGGCAGGTTGGCCACATTCAGGCTGTAGTCGTCATGTCCCCATTCACAGCGCGACAACACCACCTTGGGAATCTTCTTGATGGTGAGATTGGGCCAGCGTTCGGCCGCCTTGGCAGCGCTGATGCCACGGAAGGCGCTGCAGAGCACCAGCAGGCTGCGGCCTTCACCTACCTCTTCGGACAACGCCGGCAACTGGCTCACCGCCAGATTCTGCGTGGTCACATAGATGAAATCGTTCTCGCTGGAATGGCCGTGCTGCCACCAGATGGTCTCCGACGGCGCATAGGTAAACCCCTCCAGCTTGCACAGGGCCTCTGCCAGCATGGCGGCGTGGTATTCCTGGTTGATGACCCAGTTGCCCCACTTGTCCTTCTCCAGCAGCGAAGGCGCCAGCCGGTAGTAGCGGAAACCGCCGCCGCCTTTCCAGTCCACTGCCTTGGTGATGCCGCCGGGATCCTCGCCGTCGATCACTTTCTTCATGCGGGGGATGATGTGGGTGTGGCAGTGCTCGCCCAGCTCCACCATGATCCAGCGGCGGCCCATTTTGTGGGCCACCGCGCCGGTGGTGCCGGAGCCGGCAAAGGAGTCAAGCACCAAATCCCCCTTGTTTGTTGCTATTGTAAGTATCCTTTGAATCAACGCCTCGGGTTTTGGAGTAATAAATCCAGAATCCCCGAATAAGGCCAATATCTCTCGTTTTGCGTCCTGATTTCCACCCACTTCCTTATACGTCCACCATGTCCTTGCAATAACCCCCTGTTTGGCATCTTTTAGATACACCTTCCTAGTGGGCATTGCATCACCTTTTTTACCAAAGTAAATCTCACCAGCATCACGCCTTCTTTTAAATTCTTCTTCGGGATATGCCCAATGCCTTCCTACAGCTGGCTTCACCTTTCTTCCAGAGGGAAGAGTTATTTCGTAGCGATATTTTTCTCTTCGCGCACCATCCTCTGTTCTCACATCAAGAGGATAGGTTCTCCAAGGACCTGAAGGATCTTTGTCTGGATTTCTAAACCGCCCTTTCTGCTCTTCGCTTCTCGGAACTAGATTCCATCCTTTTTCGTACCACTCCGATGATTTTGAAAACACCAGTATGTGGTCATGGTCTGAACTCAATCCTCGCCCATTACTCTTTGGTGTATACACTTTTTCCCAGACCACGTTGGCAACAAAATTTACTCTCCCGAACACCTCATCACATAACACTTTTAAATAGTGCGCCTCATTGTCGTCAATGGTAATCCACAGCGAACCATCCTCCGACAACAGATTGCGAATGATCTCCAGCCGGTCGCGCATCAGTGACAACCAGATGGAATGCTCCAGCCCATCGTCGTAATGGGTAAAGGCGCTGCCGGTGTTGTAGGGCGGATCAATAAAAACGCATTTCACCTTACCCGCAAACTCCTGCTCCAGCGCCTTCAGCGCCAACAGGTTGTCGCCAAAGATCAGCCGGTTGTCGAAGATATCGTTCTCCGTCACCCGCTGTTTGGCGTGATACGACCTCGAAGGATCCTCCAGCAAAATCCGCGGCTCCAGCTTCGGCCGCTTGTCCTTGCCGATCCAGGTGAGTTCGAGTTTTTGTTTTTTCATTCTGGTTTTCCTATCTGATTCAGCTTGCTGAACAGATAATTCGTTAACTTCTGATTATAGAGGTCATCCTGCTTGCTCGTGCCAGACAGATGAACGACCGTTGGATCATTTGATAACCCCAAATAATCGACTGTCACTTTTTGTATTATCCTTGCCGTATCACCGATGCGCTTGAAGAAGGCGTGCGGCATAGCGCCATAGCCGCTTACTCTATATGTATCTGCAAATATTTGTCTCAATGTGTCAAAGGGGGCACTGATCGCAGGCCTAATGTCAGAACTTTTTAATACCTCATCACCCTCAATCTGATCCTTGAGCTGCTTTATCAATATGCTTGCAAGAGGATACAGGCAGTGACGATAGACCAGACGTTCTGGACTGGGAGAACTTCTGTCTTCATCCACAAGTAAATTGTGAATAACATTGAATACCGCTACCGTATTAATGGCTTTAAGCCCTGTTAATCTCTCCGTAAAGATGGCTTGATATATCTCAGAGTCCGGGTTAGTGAAGACGCCAGGCTCGCTTTTGAGTCGTCCCGGCCAGTCGGCATTCATGTTCAGACACGCTAGTGCCCTGGCTACATTTGAAATTCCAATGATAGGCGCATTGCCACTGGTTGGTTGCTGTGGTCGATAGTGGTAATCATACCCATATAACGCCATTTCCTGTCTCAGCCGTTCCTGTGTGTCATCCAATGCAGCAAAATTAGACAGATCAACCGGGTTTTGCAGGTTCCTCGCCTTGGTTACAATCTTATGAAAGTCGCCATGGCTTGAAATCAAGATGACTGTCATCATTACTTTGGCTGCACTGGTATCTAAATCCGGGTTCTCTTGCTTGCATTGTGCAGCAGAAGAAATGGTTTGTGCGCCATTTACGACGGACAAACCTGCTACAACATAATCCTTGTAGCCTCCCTTTGATTTCTTTGGCTCAATGGATGTACAGACGGCGGTAATGCCGTTATTCAACAGGTGGAATTCTTCAGGTGAGCGTTCCAGGGTTTGCTTGATCGCGTGGTTCACACCCCGGCGACCGGCCCCGATGAAATACCGGATATTTTTCTGGTACAGGGCTTTGTCATGCTCGTTATGCAACTTGACAAGATCATCGATTCTTGCCAACCCAATCACGGTTTTTCTTGGCTCTCCAATCGTGCTTGAATGACTCAATTTGATCCGTGTATTGACCAAACCGATAGCCTTTTCCTGGCGCAGCCAATCCTCGACCTTGCGGGAATCTATATAGACAATCTCTTCTGATATTCTTTCTTCCTCAAGATTATCATCGCCTACAAACTGTTGAAGTACCGTGCGGGCAGTCTGCGTTATGCCATTTCCTGTGTAGGCAATAATGAGCTTTATCTGTGAGCAATGATCCAGAGCGTTATCAATATAACCCGCTTTATCCTTAACGCACTGATTAAAATTATCCAGATTCTGCTCAACAATCAGCCGGACACCATGCGCGTAACTTTGTGCCTCGCCCTGCTTGAAGTCTTCGCTATTCTTCAGCTTTGATTGAAGAAGATAAAGTATCTCTTCGTCTGCCTTGTAATAGATACCGTCGATGCCATTGTCTGCAAAATCATCGACAACACAGTCGGCCGCTTCCGTTGCAGACAAGTCGAACATCTTCTGTAAAACAAAAGCATTGAACGCTCGAGACAATTGTTTTTGCTGATTGTCCGCTGGATTCTGGTTACCCTGCAAGGGAGGCAGCAAAGGAACGAAGCGTTCATCCAGAACTTTCCTTAGTGCAGTCATAAAGGCTGGTGTGATTGCAGACACTATCCATTACCCCCGTCAAAAGTAACCATTACCACCTTTGTCTTTGTTCAATTGCATGGCTATTATTAACCCGGCAATAAAGAACATCTGCTACGCGGCATAACGAATTTTCTTGTGCTCAAAATACTTGGCTACCCGCTTAGGGCTCTTCTGCAACATGCGCATGTGCGACAAGACTTTCTTCTTCAA